>Ga0256842_1003507_pt1 | contig 10376 bp, 9 predicted proteins | sample 4559240metaG_FD_185973 | JGI IMG/M metagenome (GOLD analysis project Ga0256842, IMG submission 185973) | Hydrothermal vent microbial communities from Guaymas Basin, Mexico - 4559-240 | ecosystem: Environmental > Aquatic > Marine > Hydrothermal vents | place: Mexico: Guaymas Basin | collected...
CCTCGTGCGTTTCCGCCCGCGGGACCCCGCGTGGATCGAGCGCTATCCCCGGGGCGAGGGGGAGGCGTGGGCCGGCCTGGTACATCCCCGGGCCTGGGCGCGGTCGATCGCGGCCCGGGCCCTCGTCTCCCTCGGTCTTCCGCGAGTCGACCGCCTCCTGGACGAGCCGGGGGAGAACCCGCCGGCTTCCGGGCTCGCCCTGGCGGACCGGGAGGATGCCCTGGCGGCCCGGCTCGCGGCCGGCACGACCACGGTACCGGCGGCCCGGGTCCTCGAGCTCCTCCGGGCCCTCGAAGGGGCGGGACTCGAGCGGCGAGCCTTCCGGCTGCGGGTACTGGCCGGCGCCCGTCACCTGCTCCCCGTGCCGGACGGCGTTCCCGGGGACGACCCGGACCTCCGCCTCGCGCGGGAGATCGCGGCCCTCCTGCCCGGGACGCCCGGGGCCGACCTGGACGAGCTCGTGCTCGCCCCCGCCCACGGCCTGCTCCGGGCGGCCTGGCGGACCGGGCGGGCGACGGCCCTCGCCGCGGAGGGACGCTGGAACGACGTCCGGCGTGCCTGCCGGGAAGGACTCCTTGACCTCGAGGAGGCCACGCGCACCACTCGTCCCCTGCCCCCGGAGTTCGCGCCACTGCTCGGGGCGTGGGGCGAACCGTCCCTCGTGCTGCCCGGCCTCGCTGCCCGGGCAGGCCTTGCGACCGGCGCCCCCGCGGCGCGGGTGACGGCGGGCCTCTTCCACGACCTCGGGCGGGCCGTCCGCGCCTGGTCCCGGATCGAGTCACCGTGGCCGCGGGAGCTGCGGGACGCGCCGGTTCCACCGGGGACCTGCCTGGTCCTGGCGACGCCGCCCGGCCCCGGCGCGGTCACCGCCGCCCTGGCAGCGGGACGGGCCCCGGTCGTCCGCGCGGCAGCCATCGACCCCCTGGAACTGGCACCCTGCCGCGAGGCGGCGGCCATCCTCTGGGCGGGGCCGGCAGCACCGGAAACCCGCGGCCTTTCCGGCCTGGGCTCGCCGGGCGGCCCGCTGCTGGTCCGGCTTCCCCACCCGGGGGACCCGGCACTCCCGGCGGTGGCCCATCCGCGGGCCGGGAACCCGCCGCGCCCGGTCGGCGCCGACCCTGCCTCGCCCCTGGGAGAGCTCGTGCAGGCGCTGGTCACGGGCGCTCCGGCTGTCGTGGAGCAGCGCCCCCTCCGGGGAGACCAGCCCGGCTGGATCGCTTTCACGGGCCCGGGAGTCGCGCCGGCGGGAGCGCCGGCTTCCGCGGGCTGGCTGGTCCCGACGACCCTCGCCGAGGGAGGCTGGCTCAGTCCCGAGTCCCTCCGGGCCCTACCCCCGACGGGTCCCGGCCTCGTCACCCTCGGTCTCCTCGTGCCCCCGGCGGAGACCGAACCGGCCGCCTGGCTGCTCGCCGAGTCCGCGCTCCTTGCGGGGAGAGGATGGGCTCTGCTCTCCCGGAGCCCGCTCTCGCCGGGGGAAGCTGCCCGCGTCCTCCCGCGCCTTTCCCGGGTGGATGGCCGGGCGCCCCTCGGGACACTCCGGGAACTGGCCGCGAAGGAACCGGCGCTGGCCGCGAAGCTGGAACTCTGGACGGTCGCTTCCCGCGTGGAGACGGGGAGCACGGTGCCCCCGGCGGCCGTCCTCGTCCTCTCCGGACTGGCGGCCGTCTCCGGGGGGATCCTCCTCGTCTTCCTCCTCCGCCGGCGGCGCGGGAGGAAGGGGAAGGTCAGCCCCTGACGTTCAGACGCGTCCCGGCGTGTCCGTCCGAGGTCGCCGCCTGGATCCTGCGCGGATCCGGCATCGCGTCGACCTTCCGGATGGTCAACTGCCGGGCCTTGCGCGCCATCTGCCGGACCTGCTCGATCGACCGCTGCAGGATCTCGCGCGAGTCCGGCAGGTTGGCGAGGGCCTTGATCTGCATGGCGCGTCCTCCTGGCCCTCCCTCCCGGTTGGCGGAAGCCTCCACCCATCGAACGTATCGGCCGGACCGGGGGAACCTTTACCCTTGCGGCGAGATTTTCCGGGCACGACGTTCTCCCCTGCCCGTCTTCGTTCGAGGACGCCCGCCGCCCGGCGGGCCGGAGGACCCGGATGCCGCTCCCTCCGCCGCTGGTGCTCGCCGACGCGAACGACCCGGCCCTCGTGGACCTCCGCCGGCGGCTCGGGGACCGGGTCGACGTGGTCGTCGCCGACCCGGCCGAGTACCCGGTCCTCGTCCACCGGGTGGCCGCGGCCCTGGGCGCGGGACGGCCTCTCCGGGTCCACCGCTCCCCCGTGGCGTCCCCGGACCGCCGGGCCCTGCTCGAACGGCTGGTGAACGAGGCGCGGTCGCTCCACGGGGGCACCGTCGGCACCCTGCTGGCCCGGGGCGACGAGTGGCTGGACAACATCGTCGAGGCCGCACCCCGCCTCGTGGAGCTTCCCTCCGTCGCCGCCCTGGATGGCTCCCTCGCGGGACGCCCGGCCCTGGTCGTCGGCGCCGGGCCGTCCCTCGCCGACCTCGCCCCGGTGCTGCCGCGCCTCGCCGCCCGGTCCATCGTCGTGGCTGCGGCGAGCGCCCTCGCCCCTCTCGCGCGCCTGGGGATCGATCCCCACGTGGTGGTGCTGATCGAGGGGAAGGACCGGCGCGACCAGCTGCGGGCAGCCCGGCGCCCGGAACAGGCGATCCTCGTCGTCGCCCAGCACGGCCACCCCGCCCACCTGGACCCGCGCTTCCGGGCCCTCGTGCGCCTCGACGCCGCGGAGAACGGCTGGTTCGTCCGCCTGGCACCGCCACCGGCCATCCCGATCGCCACCGGCGGGAACGTCGGGACCGCGGCGCTGCGCCTCGCGCTGCTCTGGGGTGCGAACCCCGTCGTCCTCGCCGGACTCGACTTCGCCTGGCCCGCCGGGACGGCGAGCCACGCCGAGGGGGCCGGAAGTCCCCCGGCGGGCCCGGAACACGGGGAGTTCCTCGAGGTACCGGGAACCGGGGACGAGCCGGTCCGGACGACGGCCCTGCTGGTTTCCTACCGGGCCAACACCGAGGCCACCCTGCGGGAGTTCCCGGGCCGGGAGGTGATCAACCTGGTCCGTCCCGGCGCGGCGCGGATCGCGGGCACCCGGGAGGAAAACGCCTCCGGACTCGTGGCGAACCTGCCGGCCGGCCCGCCCGGGACAGTGGAGGCGCCGCCGACGCCCCCGCCACCCTCCCGGGACCGGCTGCGGGGCGCGCTGGCGGAACTGGCGGAGGACCTCTCCGCGGTCGCCGCCGCGGCGCACCGGCTCTTCGAGAAGGGCGCCGGGGCGGAGGAGCTGCGGGCCCGGCTCGGGGCCCTGCTCGCGGCGCACCCCGCCTCGTTTCCCGCGGCGATCCTCCGCGGTCCCCTCCTCGCCCCGGGGACCGACCCCCGGGAGACGATCCCGGCCCGCCTGGCACGCGGCCTCGACTGGCTGCGCCGGCTCGCCGAACGGCTGCCCTGACGGCCCGGCTCAGCGGCGCCGGCGCTTGCCTCCCGTCCCGAAGCGGCTGTTCCCGCCGCTGAAGGAGTTGCCGAACGGGTTCCGTCCTCCCATCCCGGGCTGGCCGGGACGGCCCGGCTGCTGGCCCCCGACGCCCGGGCCCTGCACCTGGGAGAGGCCGGGGATCGCCCGGGCGCCCATCTCCTTGCGGTAGTCCTCGACGGTGTAGTACCAGCGGTCGTAGGTCTCCTCGCCCCGCCGCACCGTGTTGAAGGCCCGCCCGTGGCTCTTCGAGTGAACGCCGACGATCCCCTTGGTGATCCCCGCCCCCATCCGGCCACCCCCCCGCAGCCGCGCCCGGGGAGCGCTGACCTGCTCCCCGATCTTGAACGAGCCGCCGAGGCCGAGGTTCCCCGGCTGCCCCTCCTTCGTGCAGGACGAGACGACCCGGCCCGCGGCGCCGAGGCGGAGCAGGCACCAGTCCTCGAACTTCGCGTTCCGGACCATCGGGTCGGTGTAGAGCTTGCGCAGGAACACCTGGCCCTTCTGGCCCTTCTGCTTGAGGTCTTCCAGCTTCACCGGGACGTGGCCCTGGTCCTCCTGGTAACGCAGGATCGCCGCGGCGAACTCCTCCTGGATGAAGAGCAGCTCCTGTTCCCGTTCCCGCTGCTCGATCACCGACCATTCCTCGGCCACCGCCCCGGAGAGGATCCCCATCACGGTGAGCATCGTCACCAGGCCGACCAGGAGGAAGCCCCGCTCCCCGGGTCGGCCGGGACGAGGACCACGGTTCGCGGTCATCGCCTCAGCTGCCGGTCCCGGGCTCGCACGTCACCGAGGTGGTGTCGTCGTCCGTGCCCCGGTCCGGGCAGGTGTCCGACTGGTTCGGCAGCACCGGGCCACACGTTCCATCGCCGTCGTCGTAGACGGTGAGGGTCACCAGGTAGTCCCCGGAAGCGAGATAGGTGTGCGAGGCGATGCAGCGGTTCTGGACGATGTCGGTCTTCCCGTCGCCCCACGACCACTGGTAGGTCAGGATCCGCCCGTCCGGGTCCTTCGACTCGCAACCGGAGAGGGTGACCGGCCACAGGTCGGCGTTCTGCGCCTTGGGAACCGTCTGCGAGGGTCCCGCCTCCGCCACCGGGGGCAGGTTGGCCACGATGTCGTAGACCTCCGAGTCGGTGTCGGTACCACCGTCGTTGTCGACGACCTTCAGCGTCACCTCGAGGTGCTGGGCCTGGGAGTAGGTCCGGGTGATCGCCTGGTTCTCGGTCGTCTCCCGGTCCGGGTTGTCCTTGTCCGGGTCCGGGTTGTCCGAGATGATCGTCCACTGGTACTCGACGATCTCCCCGTCCATGTCCTCGCTCGACGCCCCGGAGAAGGTCACCGTCCGGCCGACGCGCTGGGAGCCGCTCGGCGTGATCACGATGCTGGCAGTCGGGTCCTCGTTCTCGCCGCCGACGGTGATCTCCGTCTCTCCCTCGGCGGAGCCGCTCTTCACCTTGACCGTGCAGTCCTCGTCGGTCCAGAGGGTGTCCCGGGCCTCGCCGCGGGCGTTGGTCTTGATCACCTTTCCGCCGCTCTCGAGACGGCCCGCCGTCGTCGAGAAGCGCACCCCGATCCCGCCCTTGGGCTGGCCGGCGGTGTCGTAGACCACCGCCGTGATCACGGACTGGCCCTCTTCCTCCGATCCCAGGCGGATCGTCTGGGGGTTCGCCGTCACCTCGATCACCCAGTCCGGGTCGGCCGTCGGCTCCGTCTTGTCGCAGCCGGGAGCGACCAGCGCCAGCGCCAGCGCCCCGAACACCATCCACGCCGTCCTGCTCTTCATGGCAAACCTCTCGCTCGTCACAGCTCCGAGTAGTCGATTCCATCGAGGGTCTGGCCGGATGCCCGCGATCGGACGTCCCAGATCCCCGGCGGCTGGCTGGGATCCAGGCTCGTTTCCATGTCGGCCTGGATCTCGTCCCATTCCGCCTCTCCGGTGATCGGATCGACCGGGATCTTCCGCAGGTACCCCTCGTCGACCAGGGCATTCAGGTCCTGCGGGTAGTAGCCCTTGTCCGCGAAGTACTGGTCGATCGTCTGCCGGAGGATGAACAGGTTCTCGCGCAGGACCGCCTCCCGCGCCTTGCGCTGCGCGTTCTGGTACCGGGGCAGGGCGATCCCGACCAGGAGCGCGATGATCGCGATGACGACCATCAGCTCGATCAGGGTGAAGCCCGCCTCCCGGCGATTCGTCTTCCTGGCCATCATCGTCGTCACCAGTCCTTGTACTTCGTTCCATCGAGGGCCGTCCCCTCTGCAAGGGAAAATACGTCGAATACGTGGGTCCCGTCCCACGAGTCGTCGTCGTGGTCCTGCTTCGACGACCGCTTGCCCCACTCGGCCTCGCCGGTCAGCGGGTCGACCGGGATCTTCCGCAGGAACTTGACCTTGATCTCCTTGGCCAGGCCGAGGTCCAGGCCTTCCACCAGCACGTCCAGGTCTTCCGGCCAGTCCTCGGCCGTCGCGTCCTTCTTCGCGGACGGAACCTGCTTGACCGTCCAGTGATAGGCGTCGATCGCCCGCCGCATCCGTCGCAGCGTCTGCCTGAGCTCCAGCTCGCGCGCCCGCCGCTCCATCACGTGGGCCACGGGGAGGGCCATGCCCGCCATCAGCGCGAGGAGGGTCGTCACGCAGATCAGCTCGACGAGGGAGAATCCCCGCTGGCCGGCCCGGAGAGTCATTCCCCGCTCACCTCCACGTTCGCCACCCGGAACGACGCCGGGACCGCTTCCATGTCCGGGTTCCTCACCTGGGCGGCGGCAAAGCCGAAGGACGCGGTCCCGGGAGCGATCGCCACGAACCGCAGCGTGACGATCGTCCCCGACCCGGAGGCGCCCTCCGCCCCCGCCCGGGTGGCGGACACGATCACGAGTCCCCCCTCCGCGCTCTCCACCGCCTGGACGTCCGCGGGCGCCCCGCCCCGGGAGAGGAACCCGCCCGCCTGCGCCGGCGGCATGAACCGCAACACCTTCGGGTTGTAGCGCAGCTGGAAGTTCACGGTCGCCACGTCCGTGGCACCCTCCGCCACGACGTCGACGACGACCTGGTCGCCCGCCGCGACCTTCCCGGTCCGCGGCACCAGGCGGATCCGCGCGAGGCCCACCGGTTTCCGCGGGGCGGCCTTCTCCTCGGCCCCCGTCTCGGCGGCTTCTCCGGAAGGGGATTCCTCCGCCTCACCGACGGCTCCTTCCCCGCCACCGCCGGCCGGGATCGCCACCGGCTCGCCGGACTCGAAGGCCCCACCACCCGGCAGGCTCTCCTCTGCCGCCCCGCGGGTCTCTTCTCCACCCGCCGTCCCGGCCGCCCGCCGCGGCTCCACGGCTCCTTCCGGCGCCGCTTCCCGCGCCGCGCTTGCCGCCTCCCCGGCCTCCGTCCGGACCTTCACGTTCTCGATCGGCGGCCGCTTGCCCGGAACGGGCGCCGCGGCTCCCCGGCGCTTCCTGCCCGCCTTCGGGCGTGCCTTCTTCTGCTCCTCGTCCTTCTTCGCCGCCGGGGCCTTCTTCCGTTCCGCGGCCGGCTTCCCCGCGGCCCCTTCCTTCTTCTCGAGCCCCAGCTCCTCGTTGATCTTCTCCCACGGGCTCTCGCCGGCGAACGGGCTCTCGCCGAGAGCGTTCCGCGCGACGCCGCGCAGCTCGATCTTGTCCTCCGTCCCGACCCACAGCGGGACCAGGTCGATCGGCTCGATGTTCGGCACCCGGATGATGTGCGGCGTGAGCGAGAGGACGATGTCCGTATCGCTGACCGACGTCTCGTTGACCCCGAAGAGCCGGCGCAGGAGCGGGACGTCGGAGAGTCCCGGCACCCCGGAGAGGCTCGTTCGCTCGTCCGACTTGATCAGCCCGGCCAGCAGGTTGGTCTCGCCGTCCTTCAGCCGGATCGTGGTCTCCACGGTCCGCGTACCGATGATCGGCTGCTTCACGCCCCCGGTTCCCTCGACGCTCCCCGCGAGGGAGGAGACCTCGAGCTTGAGCTCCAGGGTGATCTCCTTGTTGTGATGCACCCGGGGCTTCACCGACACGATGATGCCGACGTTCTGGTACGTGAACGACGTGATCGGAACGATGTTCCCGCCGATCGTGTTGGAGGTGTTGAACGTCGTCGCCGGGATCGGCACCCGGTCACCGATGGTGATCTTCCCCTCCTCGCCCTCGAGGATCCGCAGCTGTGGACGGGCGATCGTCTTCGTGTCCGAGTCGGTCTTGAGGAAGCTCAGCAACACCGAGGGCACCGGGCCCAGGGTCCAGGACGCCTGGGCCTTGAGGCGCGAGAGATTGTTGAGCGGAACCATTTCCTGGCCATCGCCGAACACGAGGGACAGGGACTTGCTCGACAGGTCGATCCCGAGACGCGTCAGCTTCGAACGATTGATCTCGAGGAGCTCGATGTCGACGATCACCTCGCCCTTCGCCTTGTCGTTCGCCTTGATGATCCGCTCGGCGACCTTGATCTTCTCCGGCGTGTCCTTGATCGTGATCGCGTTCAGGTCGTCGTTGTTCGCGACCTTGCGCGTCTCGAGGAGGGACCGGAGGAGCGTCTGGACCTGCTTCGTCTCGGCGTTCGACAGGTAGAAGGTCCGGATGACGTTGTCCGCGTACTCGCTGCGCTTCTGCCTGTTGTCGTCGGCGATCAGGATCGTGTGGGCGTCGATCACCTTGTAGAAGTGCTTGTTCATCAGCATCAGGATGTCCATCGCCTTCTCGAACGTGACGTTGGACAGCTCGACGCTGATCTTCTTCTTGAGATCGACCTTCTCGTCGTAGAGGAAATTGATCCCCGAGGCCTTCGAGAGCGCCTCGTAGACCTCCTGGACGGTCGAGTCCGGGAAGTTCAGCACCAGCGGCACGTTGGACGCGGGATCCAGCTTGGGGGGACCGAGCTCCTCGGCGCGCCGCCGGGCCTCCTCCTGCGCGCGGTCGAACTCCGATGGCCCGTTCCGCCGGCGGTCGAGCTCCTCGAGCGCCTTGGTCAGCTCGACCTGCGCGTACTGGTTCGACGGGTCGAGGATCACCGTTTCCTGCAGCTCCTTGATCGCGAGCTCCAGCTGGTCGTTGGCCAGGTACTTCTTCCCGCGGTCGAAGTGAGCCGCCGCGGCCCGGAGCTTCGCCCGGGCGAGCGCCACCTTGTACCGGCTGTTCGACGGCTCGATCGACACGGCCTTCGCGTAGGCGAGAACGGCCTGGTCCCAGAGCTGGCGCTCGGCGGCCGCCTCGCCCTGCATGTAGGCGGATCGCGCGGAGCTCGCGCACCCGGCCAGCACCAGCGCCAGCATCGCGAGCACCAGGACGAGCCAGGCGCCGGTCGTTCCACGTGCCTTCCCGCGCACGGCGTATCCCCCTTGCTCCATCGGCTTCCTCATCTCTTCTTCCCGGAGGTGCGCTTCGGCACCAGCTTGACCGCTTTCGTTCGACCGCGGTAACGCTCGTCGGTGTAGCCGATCACGACCTGGTCGAGGTCGATTCGCTTGACGACGAACTTCTCCTCGACGATGTCCCCCACCCGGACGGCGATGGGATGCGGCGTCCTGGCGCCCTTCTTCACGAGGAACGCGATGAACCCGCGTTCGTCGGCCACCGGGCGCGCATAGCCGACGTAGGTGTACGAGAAGCTGGGAGGCGGAGGCAGGGACTTCTTCCCCGGGACCGCGTCACCCCGCTTCCGGACCTTCGCCCGCGCGCGCCGCTCCTGCTCCTTCTTCTTCCGCTCCTGGGCCAGCTTCTTCTGCTTCTCCCGGCGACGCTTCTCCGCCTCGAGGGCCACCGGGTCGGGAGCGAAGTCGAACAGGTTCCGCTTCGGCGTGTACTCCTCGGCGCCCCCCGTGCGATGCACCGGGATGTCCGGGAGCTGGGCGAGGAGCTGGATCCTGGGATCGGTGATGGTGAGGCCGGCCGTCTTCCGCTCGACCGCCCTTGGCATGAAGACGTCCCGGTACCACCAGCCCGCCACGAGGACGAGAACCAGGAGGACGAGAAGCAGCACCCGCTGCCGGCTGGCGCCCGCGTCAGCCATGGTCAACGCCTCCTCCGCGACCGCCCGCCGCGCTTTCTCGCCTTCTTCTTCCAGGCCCGGATCCGGGCCTCCTCCTCCCGCGCCCACGGCGCGTTGAAGTACGTCTCCACCGCGACGTTGAGCTGCAGTTCCCTGCCGCCCCGGTCCGATCCCCGGAGGGAGACTTCCCGCACGATCAGGAACTGGTCCAGCGCCTCGAGCCGCGCCAGGAGCCGCCGCAGGTTCTCGTATCCCCCCTGGATGGGGAACGAGATCGTCATCACCTCGATCCCCTCCTGGGCAAGGGTCTCCAGGGAAACGCCCACCTGCCGGGGTTCCACCCCGAACTCCTCGCCCACGGACGTCAGGGCCCGCTGGAACGGCACGAGGCGCTGCTCACGGGTCGAGAGCATCTCCTCGAAGAACACCCGGATGCCTTCCTGGACCGCCTTCGCGTGCCGGTATACCCGGCGGAGTTCTTCCAGTTGTCTCCGCGCCCGCGCCTCGGTCACGTCGGCCGTCCGCTTCGTCTCCCGCAGGAGGGCGATCTCCGCCTGCCGCGGGCGGACGAGCACGAACCAGAACACCAGGTTGACGGCGAGCAGCACGCCGAGCACCAGGGCCGCGCGGAGCCCGTCCCGGCGCAGCTCGAATCGCCGCCGGCGGCCCCGGGTCACGGCGCCGTTGCCGGGAGCCTTCGCCTCGCCGGGCGCGCTCATTCCGTGCCTCCCTCTCCGTCACCGGTGTTCCCGTTCCCGGCATCGCCCTCCCCCTGGTCGTTCCCCGAGGACGGCGGAGCACCCCAGCCATCGGCGCCGGGAACCGGCTTCAGCTTGATCTTGGGCGTCCCGTCCTCGATGACGACCACGTCTTCCGGGTCCGCCGGTTCCGGGGTCTTCCGCTG
>Ga0256842_1003508_pt1 | contig 10374 bp, 7 predicted proteins | sample 4559240metaG_FD_185973 | JGI IMG/M metagenome (GOLD analysis project Ga0256842, IMG submission 185973) | Hydrothermal vent microbial communities from Guaymas Basin, Mexico - 4559-240 | ecosystem: Environmental > Aquatic > Marine > Hydrothermal vents | place: Mexico: Guaymas Basin | collected...
CCGATGACTTCCCCTGACCTCCCATCGGCGCTTGCGGCTGAAACCCTCCTCCCAGTCCCGGCGGGAGGTCAACTTATACGAGGCAAACAGATTCCCCGAAAAGTGATACCGCCACGCATAGCGGGTTTCCCCCTTGAGGTAAATCCCGGAGTTCTCGTCAATATCCAGTGCGGCGTAGATGTCAAAGTAATCGTTGGGCGCCCAGTAGTAGCCGAGATTCCTCACGAACCGTTCGCCCTTCTGAAACCTGCCGATGTCCATAGTCAGAATTCCCGAGTGGCGCTTTGTGTTCAGCGAGAAAACAAAAAACGGAAGGAAAAATGTGGGTAGGCGCCCGATATACATTATCACCGGCGAGGCGACCGCCTTGTCCTTGGGGATAAGTTTCAACCGGGGCGAGTAGAAATGATAGTGCGGCGGCTCTCTGTCGCAGGTGGTGAAGGTGGCATCCTTGATGTAGAATGTATCGCCGGGGGATTTTGCGATTTGTTCCCCGGTGAAAAATCCCTTATCGGCGGCGGTGCGCCCGTATTTTAGCAGTCCCACTCTGGTCTGGACATTGTATTTTATCGTGTCGGCGCGAAGTGAATCCTTGCCATCGCGCAGGAAAGGATACCCCATCACGGTGTCGTTCTGCACCAGCGGCGCGGATTCTAACACCTTCGTCTCGCCGTCAAAGTGAATCTGCCCGGCGAAAAGTTGGAGTGTGCCGTATTCCAACTCCGCAGAACTGTAAAGATGAACCCGCCTTTCCGCGCTAAGCGCCATAAAATCCCCGGAATAGACCAGAGAGTCCTTCTTCTCGCCCTTGAACTGATACGAGACGCCCGACACCTGACGCCAGACCTCAACCGAATCAATCCGGGACTTTTCCAAAAGCGCGCAGACCGAATCGCCGTTGACTATGTGAATTTCCCGCGAGGCGGTGTCGGCGGGGGCGGGATGATACTCTATCCGCGCGCGGTGAAGCAGTTCGGCGCGCCTGACTCCCTCTCTGCCGAAGCCAAAGACCATCGTGTCGGCGGAAAATCTGCTGTCGCCGGCAAGGTTGAGGGTATCCTTGGGGTCGTGCCATATCCCCCGCGGACTGCCAACTAACATCGCCGAGGATATGCGATTATCCTTAATCTTCACCCACACCGAATCTGCACACAACTGCCAGTTGGGACTTTTGATGTGTGTGGTATCGGTGAGAAGGATTTTGTCTTTGTCGCGCCAGAATTTCGCCAGCGGCGCCCGAACCTCAAGCGACTCCTGAACAATCCTCACCCCGCCGTAGGCAACCACAAAGTTTGAGTCCTGAAAATACTCCAGCGAGTCGCAGTAGATGAAAATTTTTGGCTTGCCGCTGTCGGCGGGGACAATCACCGCCAACACAGAATCCACGGCGAAGGTTCTTTTTCTCTTCATAAAGTGCGCCAGAAATCGGGCGTCAAGTTCAAGGTGGCTCCCGGCAGAATCTATTTTCGTCAGGTGCGGATTTCCGGCTACGCGGACGAATTCCGAATCGCCGTCGTAGAAACCCTGCTCGCCGAAGACGAACAGCGTGCTGTCGGCGTTGACAAAGCGGACATCTCCGCTGCCACGGGCGGTCTTGTCCCGGCGGAAATAGGTCAGAACATCCGCCCGGATTGTGTAGTTTGTGTCCTCAATTTGAACCTCGCCGCGGAACTGCAGGATACCTTTTTGCCTGTCCCAGCGGGCGAAAGCGCTTTTGAGAAGTCTTTTCCCGTGCCGCAGAGAGACCGAGCCGACAAGTTGAACCACTCTTCCGCCGTCATAACTTTCCAGTTTGTCGCTGTGGAGAAGTTCAACCTCCTGCGCCCCGGCAAGACACACCAGCGCCAAAAGATATGCCAGAATTTTCCGCATAACGGAAAATTACATTCCCTGTGCTTTCCCGCAACGGGGATTTTGCTCAAAAAAATTTGTGAATCCCGCAGAGAGGATTAAATTTTAGGCAAAAAGGAGAGGGAAATGGAACTCCCCAAGCACAGAGTTATCCTGACGCAGGAACAAATTCAGGCGCGGATACCCGAACTTGCCCGCCAGATAGAGCAGGATATGGGCACCGAGAACCCTTTGGTCGTGGTGGTTCTGAAGGGAGCGTTCATTTTCGCCGCGGACTTGATTCGCAACTTCAATTTCCCCCATCAGGTGGATTTCATCTCAATCTCATCCTACGGGAGCGCTACCGAAAGCACGGGCGTGGTCAAACTTCTCAAGGATTTGGACGAACCCATAAAAGGACGCACGGTGCTTCTGGTTGAGGACATTGTGGACACAGGGCTGACGCTTCACTATCTGTATGAGATGCTCAAAATCCGGGAGCCGAAGCGGATAGAGGTTGCGGCGTTTTTGTCCAAAAAGGCTCGCAGGGAATACAATGTCCCGGTCAAATTCGTGGGATTTGAGGTGCCGAATGTCTTCGTCGTTGGCTACGGACTTGACTACAAACAGATGTATAGAAACCTGCCGTTTGTAATTGGAATAGAGGAGTAGAATTCGTCGGAATTTTCCCAAACGCCGCCCCCCAACTCACCGGGCGGGAAATCCGAAATGCCCCGCACAAAAATGCCGGAACGCCCTGAAACAATCCACTGCGGTGCTGCCCGCCCCGGTGGTCAGTCAAACAGTTCCACGGGGATGTCCACCCTCTCTATGTGCTTTGCGAAACCAGTGGCGGCGTCAATTTTGATGAACACGCCCTGAATTCGCACGCCCCCGGATGCCGGCTCAAACCTCATCTGCACCGAACGGAGGAAGTGCTCAATCACTATATTTTTCTTCACGCCGATGACCGAGTCGTGGGGACCGGTCATTCCGCAGTCGGTTATGTATGCCGTGCCGCCGGGGAGAATCTTCTCATCGGCGGTCTGGATGTGGGTGTGCGTCCCCACAACGGCGGAGACCAGCCCGTCAAGATAGTGCCCCATAGCGACTTTCTCCGATGTCGCCTCGGCGTGGAAATCCACAATTATAATCTTTGTCTCCCGGCGGATTTTCTCAACAATATCCCTGCCAATCCTGAACGGGCAGTCAATTACGGGCATATACACCCGCCCCATAAGGTTTATCACGCCGACCTTGACGCTGTCCTCGGTGGAGAAAATCGTCCATCCGTGCCCGGGATTTCCCGGTGGGTAGTTCGCAGGGCGCAAAAGATTTTCATACACATCAAGGGCGTTGCCCAGTTCGTCCCGCTTGTTCCAGGTGTGGTTGCCCAGAGTGATTACATCCACGCCGTAGCGGAAAAGTTTTTGGGCAAGATTCTCGGTGATACCGAACCCGCCTGCGATGTTCTCTCCGTTGGCGATGACCACATCGGGTTTGTATTTTTCTCTAAGGGCGGGCATCATCACTCGCACAGCGTCCTTGCCCGCCCGGGCATAGACATCGCCCAAAAACAGCACTTTAATCTCGGTCACAGCAGTCCCCTTGTAAATTTTCAACACAAAGCCGGACAGGATTTCCCTGCCCGGCGGATTTTTTCAGCGTTATCTGGCGTAATCAACGGCGCGGCGCTCCCTTATAACCACCACCTTAATTTGCCCCGGATATTCCATCTCCTCCTGAATTTTCTGGGCGATTTCTGCGGCGAGGATATCCACATCGGTGTCGCTGACTTTGTCAGGCTCAACTATGACACGCACTTCGCGCCCCGCCTGAATGGCATAGGTTTTCTGCACGCCGGGGAAATTTTCCGCGAGTTCCTCAAGGCGCTGGAGCCGCCTGATGTAGTTTTCCAGCGTCTCGCGGCGCGCCCCCGGACGCGCCCCCGAAATTGCATCCGCAGCCTGAACTATCACCGTATACGGCGTGGTCGGCTCAACATCCTCGTGGTGCGCCAGAATGGCGTTGAGGACAATCTCATCCTCGCCATATTTTTTGGCTATCTCGTATCCCAACTGGGTGTGGGTGCCCTCCTGCCCGCGGTCAACAGCCTTGCCTATATCGTGCAACAACCCGCACCTTTTGGCAATCTTTGAGTTGAGCCCCAGTTCCGCAGCGATGTATCCGGCAAGATATGCCACCTCCTTGGAGTGCTGAAGGACATTCTGTCCATAACTTGTGCGGAATTTGAGCCGCCCCAGAAGTTTTACCAGTTCTGGATGGATGTTGTGCATACCAAGTTCAAAGCACACCTGCTCGCCGGCTTCCTTGAAGATGTTTTCCATCTCCTTTTCGGCTTTTGCCACGACCTCCTCAATGCGCGCGGGATGAATTCTGCCGTCCATAATCAGTTTCTCCATAGCGATTCTGGCGATTTCCCGGCGGATTGGGTCGTATCCGGAAAGGATGACTGCCTCGGGGGTGTCGTCAACAATCACATCCACGCCGGTGGCGGTCTCAAATGCGCGGATATTTCTTCCCTCGCGCCCGATGATTCTTCCCTTGATTTCGTCGGAGGGCAACGGCACCACAGAGACTGTGGACTCCACTGTGGTCTCTGCGGCGCACCGCTGGATGGCGGAAATTATCACCTCGCGAGCCTCTTTTTCTGCCTCTGCCTCTGCCTCTTCGCGAATCTGCCTGATTTTCTGTGCCGCCTCCGCGCGAGCCTGACTTATCATATTCTCCATCAGAATCTGCTTGGCTTCCTCCTGCGTCATCCCGGCAATCCGTTCCAGTTTTTCGTTCTCCTGCCGGACGAGTTCGTCAAGTTGCTGTTGCTTTGCCATAAGTTCCTGCTGCTGGGACTGGAGTTTCCGCTCAAGTTGGGAAAGTTCCTTTTCCTGTTTGCGTATCAGGTCGGCGCGGTGCTCAAGGGATTCTCGCTGTTCCTCAAGGCGTTTTTCAAGGCGAGATAGTTCGTTCCGCTTGGACTGGGTCATCCGCTCAAATTCCGCCCGCTGACGGCTCCGTTCCCGCTCCAGTTCCAGTTCCATCTGGCTCTTTTTGAGTTCAATCTCCTTTTTGGCTTCCTCAAGGATTTTGTCGGCTTCCTTTTTGGCAGAGGAGACGGCGTTTTTCGCCGTCATCTTGGCGATAACATATCCAATCAAAAAACCGACCACGGCAAACACCACAAACACAACTATACCTGTGCCCGTAAACATAGCGCATCACCTCCATCGCGGGGGATGCCGCAGGGACATCTGGCGGAAATCTCGGGCGGGAAACTATGTGTCAATTTCGGATGTTATCTCGGACAGTTTTTGAGCGAGTTGTTCGGAGCGTTCCTGCAGTTGGCGCACCAGTTTCTGGTGCTCCTCTCTTTGTTTGAACAACTCATCGGCTATATTCATAGCCGCCAGAATTAAAGCCTTTGTTGACGATATCCCCGGCACATTGTCAACCACTTCGTAAATTTTTGAGTCCACATACCGTGCCACATCACGAACATACTCTGGCGGCTCGTCAGTCCGAATTTTGAGTTCTTGATTGTATATTTTAACAGACACTATAGTCCTTTTGGAATCCGCCATATCCCGGCATCCCCTTAATCTATGTTAAATTATTCTCCCAACGCCTCGTTGATTCTTGCAATGAGCGAATCAAGGCGTTCTTTGGCGGTCTGTGTGCTCTGAATAGACTGCTCAAGTTGTTCTTTCTCCCGCCTTATCTGCTCAATCTCCTCCTGCAGTTGGCGAACACGCTCCTCCAACTGCTGGTTCGCCTCCATCAACTGTTGCTTTTCAGCCTTCAGTTTTATCACCGCGTTTATGAGTTTCTCAATCTGCTGCTCAAAGACTGCAAATGTATCTTCCACAATGTCCTCCTTTCAAAAGGGCATCTATGTTGAACTTTCCCACAATTTTCAAATTATAGAAATGTCTGCCAAAAGCGCAACAATTTTTTACACACCTTCCGAATTATGCAAAACGAACCGCCTTATAACAATAGTTAAATTTTTTAGCCTTGCCCATCGGATTTTTTCATCTCATTATTCCATTGTGGGTTATCGGAATGACAGACCGGCGGTTTTCCTTGACCGGGACGGAACGATAATTGAGGACACCGGCTTTGTAAGTTCGGTGGAGCAGGTGGTTCCCATTGAGGTGGCGTTTGAGGCGGTTCGCCTGCTCAACCAGCACGGATTTGTGGTGGTCGTCGTTTCAAATCAGTCCGGCGTGGCAAGAGGATATTTTGATGAGAAAACCGTTGAGGAAATCAACGAGTATATAGAAAAAATTTTTGCCCGGCGCGGCGCGGTGATTGATAAGTTCTACTTCTGCCCTCATTATGCCGGCGGCAGTGTGGAAAAATATGCGGTTGACTGCCCCTGCCGCAAACCCAACACCGGGATGATTGAGAGGGCAAAAAGGGAGTTGGGCGTCCGTCCGGTGCTGGTGATTGGCGACAGGGAAAGCGATATCCTGCTGGGCAAAAATGTCGGTGTTCCCGCCGTTTTAGTTCTGACGGGAATCGGCGCCCGGCAGGACGAGAAGACAAAATCCCTCGCCGACTATGTGGCAAGCGATATCCTTGACGGAGTCAAATGGTTCCTGAAGCACTTTGAAAGATGACGGCATCCGATGCACATAAGCAACTTCTGAAGATGCTCTACACCGACGAGTTGACCCGCATCTACAACCGTCGGTATCTGAAGGAACAGATTCCCAGATATCTTGCGCAGGCGAAACAGAAAAATCTGCCCGTGGCGTTTTATATGTTTGACCTTGACAATTTCAAGGGAATCAACGACACCTACGGGCATCAGACAGGCGACAGGGCACTGGTGCACTTTGCCCGGATAATCGTGGGCACCTTCAAGCGAATCGGGATTCCAATCCGCTATGCCGGCGACGAGTTTGTGGTCGTTGCGCCCGGAGTGGACCGCCAGAGGGCAAAAGCCCTCGGCGAGATGGTGGAAAAAGGTCTGTCCGCAACGCCGCTGGTGGTTGAGGGGAAACAAATCAAACTTGGATGCAGTATCGGTGTTGCAATTTTCCCCGCAAACGGCGAGGATGTTGACACGCTCTTTGCGAGAGCCGACGAGGCGCTGTATATCTCAAAGCATCAGGGCAAGGGGCGGGTAACCGTATATCCCGAGTCGGGGAGACTTTTGACTCCCGAAAAGTTGGACTCAATCCTGTCAAGCCCCTGCATAGTGGGCAGGGATGAGATTCTCTCGTTTGTGGATTCGCACTTCACCCCGCAGGGAAACCCGAAAATTTTCCCAATCGTGCATGGTCCCGCCGGCTCCGGGAAATCAAGGATAATACGCTATGCCCGGGAGCGGGCACGGAAAAATCTGGCGTTCTGTATGTCCGGCAGGGGATATTCGTTCTGGCAGAGCGAACCGTATGGCGCGATATTTTCCACCCTCAGCAGTTTCTTTGAGACCAATCAGGAAATCTCAAACTTTGTGTTTGAGAGCCTTGACGCCGACGCCAAGGCGGTTCTTAAGCCCCGCATCTTTGCGTGGGACAGCAAACCTCTTGAGGGCGCCGAGCCGGTTGAAAACCCCTCAAATGTTGAGATTTACGAGAGTTTGATGAAGACATTTTTGATTCTTGGGCGGCGGGGAACCGGCGCAGTCCTTCTGGACGATGCCGACCAGATTGACCCGCCGTCTCTGCAGTTGTTTGATGCCCTGTTCGCCGAGGAGAATGTGAATGTGCTGTTTATGATGGCTCTCAACGCCGATGATGCCGCCGAAGCCGACGAGAAAACCCTCCAACTTCTGGGCACTATGAAAAATGTCTCCCGCTTGGGAGAGATTAGAAAATTTGAACTGTCCCCCCTCACCATTGATGATATTAGGGAGTTCGTCTCAAGGACCTTTGGCGGCGCAGGTTTTCCGCCCGAGGTTGAGGAGCAACTTCTCCGCAATTCAGGGGGAAACCCCCTTTTCATCGTGGAGACAATGTCATACCTCCTCCAGACCGGCAAAATCTACACCGACGGCGACAACTGGATTTTGGGCGGTGTCACCGCTGACGATATCCCGCTTCACTTTGAGGAACTGCTGAAAATGCGCCTTATGCAGATAAAGCCCGAGGAACTTGATGTCCTCAAATTAGCCTCAATTATGGGCGAGAAAATCAGCGCAAAGCAACTTGGCGAACTGACCGGACTCAACCCCCATCAGGTTATGGATATTCTGGGCAATGCCCGCCGGCTCCTTCTGATTGAGGAAACTCCCAACCCCGATGAGTATGTGTTCTCCCACAAGATGGTGCGCTCGGTGCTGTATTCTCTGCTGTCGGAGGAGGAGAAGAAAAAATATCACATCCTTGCGGCGGAGATTGAGAAAAAATACAGCGAGGGCGCCCTTGAGCGGGTCGTCGGAAGGCTGGCATATCACTATCAGAACGCCGGCGAATTGGAAAAAGCCGCCAGTTTGTTCTCTACTTTCAAGGACCAGATGGACAGCGTGCTGATTTTCACCTCGTCAATGGCGAAGGAATCCCCGCTGGCAGAAGAAGATTTGGGCAAAGCCGTTGAGACCGCCCGGGCGTTCAAGGTCGCAATGCAGAACCTCAGGCTCTATCCCCGGGAAAACCAGAATGTGATAAAGTCGGTGCAGAGGCTCAAGGAGGCGCTTGATTATTTCCTCGCCGAGAAAACCGAGGCGCTGTCAATCTCTTTGACCGCCGAGACGATGGTGTTCAACGGGCAACCGCCCCCGCCGGACAAAAACGATGCCCGCCTGACACAGGAACTGTATTCGCAGTTGAGCAGTTATGGTCTTCAGGGGGTGCTGTTCATCCGCGGGCTGACCGAGGAGGAGATTATTGATTTCCTTGAGGTCTTCACGCAAAAGCCCGAGGAGGTCGCCACCCGCTGGGACGAGATTGTTGAGGAGAAAAAACTTGAGCACATTCTCCCCGACAGGAAAGTCTTTGTCGCCGTTGGGGAACACAAAATTGTGCTGGACAGCCGTGAGGTGATTGCCCGGACGCTCGGCGAGGAGGGAGGCACCGGCGAAAAAGTCCAGCAGGTATCTCCCCAGTTCACCGAGGAGCAGATTCAGAAAATTCAAAACCTTGTGGAGGAATTCAAAAAGGACAAGGAGGAACTTATCGCCGCCCTTCGTTCGGGCAACCTTGACAATCAGGTTCTTGAGCGCCTCATAAGCCTTCTGGAGCGGATATCCGGGGAAAGCGTGCTGACCGCTCCTGTTCAGCGGGCAGAGGAGAAAAAGCCCGCCGGAGCAGAAAAGAAGGTGCCGAAATCCCCCGAGGAGCGCTACGCCGATGTCCTGCCGGATATGGAGTTGGTTGAACAGAGCGAGGCGGATATAGAACTTGCCTTTGACGACCTTGTGGCGGAGGACACGCTGGTTCGGGCGAAAGCCGCCGCCTGGCTGATAAAACAGCCGCCGGAAAAAGTTGTCCCGGCGGCGGTTGAGGTGGTCTGCTCGCCGCACCAGCCCCTGAAAAAGCGCAAACTTGCCGCCGCCGTGGTGGCTAAAATGGGCAAGAAGGCAGTTGATATGTTCTTGGACAAAATCTCTCCCGCTATGCCCGAGGAATACCTCATAAATTTCCTCAATGTGGCAGAGTTGTTCGCGGAAAGTCCAAAATTTTTCACCAAACTGCAGGAACTTGTCATCTCGGCGCCTGAGGGTGTGGTCAAAAGAACCTTCGCACTTCTGAGAAGAATCCCGAATAAAGCGGTGAACCAAATTTTGGTGGAACTTTTCTCGCGAGCAACGGGCAAACTCAAAATTGAGGTCCTCGGGCTCATTGCCGAGCGGGGAATAAGAGAAATTGTGCCCGAACTTGTGGAGATTATAAAACCCGTCAAGATGTGGGAGCAGGAGAGACAGGTTCAACTTCAGGTCTATGCGTGCAATGCGCTGGGGATACTCAGGGCAACCGAGGCGGAGGATGCACTGATTGCTGCGGCGCAGGTGCCCAAGCCGTGGACTTTGCTAAAGCCCAAGCCCGAGCCGGTAAGAATTGCCGCAATAAAGGCATTAAAAAATTTGCCCCCCGACGAAAAAATCGCTAAATTGTTTGAAAGTCTCAAAAAGGACAAATCTCCCGCAGTGCGCAAAACTGTGGGGTGAAATAAGGAGGGTTCTGATGCCTGAAAGTTATAGGATGGATTACATAATGGTGCCCGAACCGATGACTATGACGATTGAGGCGATGAAACCTCACTGGGCACTGAAGAAATTTGACCTGTGGGGAGATTCGCTGGTGGTGTTCCGCGGTCCCATTGATGTCAAGCCGGACGAAATTATTGACCTGAAGGATTTCAAGTCGGGCACCGTTTTCCCCAAAGGCGAGATGCTCCACTTTGTGATAGAGCACTTCGGCGACGCTTTAGAGACCGGGATTTTGCGCCAGCATATTCTGGTGTCAATCGCTGAGGAGAAACTCGCCCACAGGATAGGCGATGCGAAAAAAATCCTTCGCTGGGGCGACGACCTTTTTGACGAGGACCAGCGGCTGAGCATCACCGCTGTGGCGCCCA
>Ga0256842_1003509_pt1 | contig 10373 bp, 13 predicted proteins | sample 4559240metaG_FD_185973 | JGI IMG/M metagenome (GOLD analysis project Ga0256842, IMG submission 185973) | Hydrothermal vent microbial communities from Guaymas Basin, Mexico - 4559-240 | ecosystem: Environmental > Aquatic > Marine > Hydrothermal vents | place: Mexico: Guaymas Basin | collected...
AAACTCAGAGGGTGGTGTTTCATCTTTTGATATTGAGGAGATGCGCCCTACTTTAGAAGCTATGAGTGATATGCAGATTCCACTTTGTGTACATGGCGAGACTGATGGTTTTGTAATGGATAGAGAAGCTGAGTTTATGAGTATTTATGAGATGATAGCTTCTAATTTTCCAAATCTCAAAATAATTATGGAACATATTACAACAAAAGCTGCTGTTGATATGTTAGACAAATTTGAGAACCTTTATGCAACCATTACAGTTCATCACCTTATGCTGACTCTTGATGATGTAATTGGTGGTATGATGATGCCACATAACTTTTGTAAGCCAATCGCTAAACGTCCTGAAGATTTAGATGCACTTTTAAGTATTGCACTTGAAGCTCATCCAAAAGTTATGTTTGGAAGTGACTCGGCTCCACATCCTCAAGATAAAAAAGAATCATGTGGTTGCGCGGCTGGAGTTTTTACAGCACCAATAGCTCTTCAACTTTTATGTGAGATTTTTGAGCAATTTGATAAGCTAGATAACCTACAAGATTTCATCAGTGATAATGCACAACGAATCTATGGAATTTGTCCAGAATTTAAAGAGATCACTTTAGAAAAAAGAACTTTTATTGTACCTGATAACTATGCTGGTGTTGTACCTATGCATGCAGGCGAAGCTTTAAACTGGGCAATAGCGAGTGTTGACTAGAGTTTTAATCCTTGAAGATGACTTACTTTTAGGGGAGACTTTAGTTGATTTACTAGAGGACTCCAACATAGAAGCAACTCACTCAACAAATGGTCAAATGGCACTAGATACCATCTATAAACAAAAATTTGACCTCTACTTACTAGATATAAATGTTCCACTTATTGATGGTGTTACACTTCTCAAAGAGTTACGTGATGCAAATGATGACACACCTACAATATTTTTAACATCTCACAAAGAAAAAGAGATGATGCAAAATAGTTTTGAAAGTGGTGCTGATGATTTTGTCACAAAACCATTTGACAGTGATGAACTACTTTTTCGTATCAAAGCTCTTTTAAAACGTTCTAAGAAAACTACTATTAACTGTATAAACTTACTATGCCATGATGAAGTCCATCAAAGTATATTATATGATAGTGTTGCGTTAGAACTTACAAAAAAAGAGTATCAACTTCTTTTACTATTTATGAAACATTCTAACAAAACTGTAACTAAAGAGTTAATCACAAATGAGCTTTGGTCATCAGCAGACCTCCCTAGTGATGGTGCTGTTAGAGTTTATGTAAACCGCATAAAACAACTCGCTCCAAATCTAAACATAGAAAATATTCGCGGTGTTGGTTACAAACTTGTTTCATAATCTTCGTATAAATATATTTGTCTATTATTTTTTAACTACTATTGTATTTTTAGGTATTTTATACTACTTTTTACTTATCTCTCCAACTCAAAATATTGTTTTATTATTTAGTATTTTATTTTTACTACTTATCTTTTCTGGTGTTATTATCTCTAAACTTTCAGTTGATCCACTAGCTCTACATGTAGAGAACTTACAAAACCTATCTAAAGAAACTTTGCATGAACTAAATTTACCCATAGCTACTATAGTTACAAATATTCATCTTCTTAAAAAATCATTAGTTACTGAAAAAGATTTAAAACGTGCTCATAGAATTGAGCGAGCTTGTGAAATGCTACAAGAGAGATATAATGAACTTGATTATATGATTAAACTTCAAAGTGCTAATGTTATTCAAGAGAGTTTTTCACTCGATGAACTAATAACTCAACGAGTTTCATTTTTACAAGCAATCTACCCTCATGTTAAGTTTAATTTAGAGTTAAAATCTACACAAATAACGAATGATAAAGTTGGCTTATCTAAAGTCATTGACAATCTTATAGATAATGGTGTAAAATACTCACAAAATATTCATAAAATTACTGTAAACTTACGCAATCAAACTTTAGAGATAACTGACTACGGTCAGGGGATGGATGAAGTTGAAATCGTACAAGTTTTTGATAACTATTACCAAAGCAACAAAGATATGCAAGGTTTTGGAATAGGACTCAGTATGGTTAAAAGATTTTGTGATAAAAACAAAGTATTATTAAATATAAAATCTAAACCAAATAGCGGAACAACCGTTTCTTTGAAATTTAAGGAAGACTAATGAAAAACAATTTTTTAGACTATGCAGAAAGTGCTCTTGACTATGGAGTAATGGGAACATTAATCCTTATGAGTGTTGTAACTTTATGGTTATTTATAGAAAGAATGATGTTTTACAAAAGTGTTCGCATTGATGATTATGAACATAGAGACAACTTAGAACTTGATTTAACAGATAACATCTCAATAATCTCTGCAATTGGTACAAATGCTCCATATGTTGGACTCTTGGGAACTGTTGTAGGGATTATGATCACTTTTTATACTCTTGGTGATGTTGGGGCTGTTGATGCTAAGAAGATTATGATAGGTTTAGCACTTGCTCTTAAAGCTACAGCTATGGGGCTTATAGTTGCGATGCCTGCTATCATTGCGTACACTATCTCTCTTCGTAAAGTTGAGCGTATACTAACAAAGTTTGATGTAAAAAATGGCTAAATGTAAAAAACATCACAAGAAATTTGATTCTATAAATGTTATTCCATTTATAGATATTATGCTTGTTCTTTTAGTTATGGTTTTAACTACTTCTACATTTATCAAACAAGGTATAATCCCTATTGCACTACCTGAAGCAAAAGCAGCAGCTAAAGAGGATGTAAAAAAAGAGATCACAATCTATGTAAATTCTAAAGGTCAGATGTTTTTAGAAAAAGAAAAAGTAGATGCTCCAACACTTGAAGCTAAGCTTTCTCAACTTTCAAAAGAGCAAACGGTAGTTCTTAGGAGTGATAAAGAATCAAGATTTCAAGACTTTGTAACTGTTATGGATATACTAAAGCGTCTTAATCACGAACAACTTTATATAGTTACTAAAGAGTAGTTTTAGTAGCTTTTATTGAGTAATTTAAACTTAGGCTTAGAGATTACTTCTTTTTGAGTCTCTACATGTAGAGACTCATTTACTTCTGTATTAAATACTTTTTTATCAACTTTTTCAACATCATTAAATAGTGTAGATGCTATAAAAAAAAGTACCATTATAACTACTACACTTACATATAGTAGTACATAATTTTTAATATGCCCTGATTCAAATGGATTTTCCACTATCACTCTTATTTAATATTTATTATTATATAAATCTGTAGCTAGTTTTGTTGTCTCTGCATCAGACATAACACCACTAAGTGATGGCATAAGACCAAAGTTTTTGATAGCTCTTTTACCATATAAAGATTTTCTTTTAGATGGCATATTAATATAATCTTTAATAAAAGAAACAAATTCAGCTTTACTTTTTGTTTTAGCTTTTAATTTTTTTACAACATCTTTTGCATATGGAGCCTCATAGATCATTGTAGTTGTACCACCAGTTTCATAAGCACTTATTGCATCCATATGACAAACTGCGCAATGTTTTTGAAAAAGTACATTTTTATCTTTTACTTTTTTTTCTACAACTTTTTTTGTTTTTACTGTATTTTTCAATAAATCACTATACAAATAATTTGCCAACTTATTTTCTTCAATATCCGTCATCACACCAGTAAGTGATGGCATAAGGCCAAGACTCTTTATAGCTTTTTTACTATATAAAGATTTTCTTTTAGATGGCATATTGATATAATCTTTAATAAAAGAAACAAATTCAGCTTTACTTTTTGTTTTAGCTTTTAGCTTTTTTACAACATCTTTTGCATATGGAGCCTCATAGACTATTGTAGTTGTACCTCCAGTTTCATAAGCACTTATTGCATTCATATGACAAACTGCACAATTTTTTTGAAAAAGTTCACTCCCTGTTTGAGCATATACAACAGATGCAGTAAGCAGTGAAGCAATTAAAAATTTATCTACTTTCATTATAACTACCTTTTATTTTAATAATTTTATATGATTATATCATAATTATTAAATAAAAGGCTAAATGTAAAAGAAGAGTACGGTTACATCATTCCAGGCATACCCATTTGAGGAGGCATTCCACCACCCATATCAGCAGCAGCTGGATTATCTTCTGGTATCTCATATATAGCAGCTTCTGTTGTAAGAAGTAAGCTTGATACAGAAGTTGCATTTGTAAGTGCTACACGAGCAACTTTAAGCGGATCAATGATTCCAACTTCAAACATATCTACATACTCACCATTTGCAGCATTAAAACCAACATTTGTATTATCAGCACTCTCTACTGCATTTACAACAACACCAGTATCAAATCCTGCATTTAAAGCAATTTGTTTGATTGGTGCTTTAATAGCACGAAGAATAATCTCACAACCTATCTTTTGATCGCCTTCAAGTTCAAGTGATACTTTTGCACCAGCATGAATAAGAGCAGCACCACCACCGATGATGATTCCCTCTTCAACAGCAGCTTTTGTAGCACTTAGTGCATCATCAACTCTATCTTTTTTCTCTTTCATCTCAGTCTCAGTTGCAGCACCAACTTTGATAACTGCTACACCACCACTAAGTTTTGCAAGACGCTCTTGAAGTTTTTCTTTATCGTACTCTGAAGTTGTAGAATCTAGTTGAGTTTTTATCTCAGTAACTCTTGCGGCTACTAAATTTTCATCACCAGAACCATCAACAACAACAGTATTGTCTTTATCTATAATAACACGAGCTGCTTGACCAAGTAAATCTAAGGTAGCACCTTCAAGTGTATGACCAGTCTCTTCAGCAATTACAACACCACCAGTTAAAGTAGCTATATCTTGAAGCATAGCTTTTCTTCTGTCACCAAAACCTGGAGCTTTTACGGCACTTATATTTAAAACACCACGAAGTTTATTTACAACTAGAGTTGAAAGTGCTTCACCCTCTACATCTTCAGCGATGATAAGAAGTGGTCTTTGTGTCTTTTGAACTTGCTCTAAAAGTGGAAGTAAATCTTTAAGAGAAGAGATTTTAGAATCACATAAAAGAATCCAAGGTTGTTCAATCTCAGCAGTCATTTTTTCAGTATTTGTTATGAAATATGGACTTAAATAACCACGGTCAAACTGCATACCTTCAACAACATCAAGTTCATCAGAGATACCTTTAGCCTCTTCAACAGTTATAACACCATCTTGACCAACTTTTTCCATTGCTTCAGCAATCATATTACCAATAGCATCATCAGAATTCGCAGAGATAGTAGCAACTTGTGCTATATCTTGTTTACCATTTACAGCTTTTGAACCATCTTTTAGATTTGCTAAAATTGCTTCACAAGCTTTATCCATTCCACGTTTAACTTCAACTGGATTTGCTCCAGCAGTGATGTTACGAAGACCTTCTGAGAATATAGCATTTGCTAAAACTGTAGCAGTAGTAGTACCATCTCCTGCTTCATCAGCAGTATTTGAAGCTACTTCTTTTACAAGTTGCGCACCCATATCTTCAAGTTTATCTTTTAACTCAACTTCACGAGCAACACTCACACCATCTTTAGTAATTACAGGAGCACCGTAAGACTTCTGAATAAGTACATTACGACCACGAGGACCCATAGTTACTTTTACCGCATCACATAGTTTTGCAACACCTACTGCTAGTTTATTTCTTGCATCATCTGAAAAAATTATCTCTTTTGCCATCTTAATCCCTTGATTTTATTTCATAAAATGAAGGAAACCCTTCATTACTTAGTCCGTAAAAGGAACAAAGTCCCTTTTACTTCGCTTAGACCGCTGTGGTCACTAAAGCTTAACTCTTAATAGAGTTAAAATTATTGTTATCCAATAATTCCAAAAATATCTTCTGTTTCTAAAACTAAAAATTTATCTGCACCAAGTGCAACTTCATTTCCAGCAAACTTACCAAATAAAACTTTATCACCATTTGACAACTCGCTTACTTCTTTAGAAACCGCTACAACTTCACCCTGAGATGGTTTCTCAGTTGCATTATCTGGGATAATAATCCCTGAAGCTGTTGTTGTAGCTTCTTGCGTTCTTTTTACTAATACTCTTTTACCCAATGGTTGAAAATTCATATTTTTACCTCATATTATTTTACTTAATGTGATTTTACTTAAATTTTGATAAATACTTTATAAATGAGACTATTTAAAATTACACATATAATCAAATAGTATAATAAAAATAAATTAAATTAATATATTTAGTTTATTTTTATCTTATACTTACTATAATTGTACTTATAATTAAGATAAGGACAAATAATGAATAGAAGAGATGCAATAAAAGTAGTAGGTGTTAGTGCAATTTTAGCTGCTGTAAGTAGTGAAGCTAAAATGGGTATGATAGATATGAATAGAACAGAGATGAAACCTGTAAATCCATCAGATATGCAAAAAAATGAACTTAAACACACTCCTTTAATTACAGTTAAAGGTAAAGATGCAAAAGGTTATACTTTTGTTGAAATAAATATAGGACAAGGTGGAATCATGCACCCTAGTACTCAAGATCATTGGATTGATTTTATAGAACTTTATGCTGATAAAAAGCTTGTTGGTAAAAATATTTTAGAACCAGAAATCTCTAGAGGAGCAACTTCATTCTCAGTAAAACTTGATAATGTTAAAAGTCTAAAAGCAAAAGCTGGATGTAATCTTCACGGTATCTGGACAAGTACTATTTCTCTTTAGAAATTATTCTAGCTACCTCTACATGTAGCTAGAAAACATATGCTATTTTCATAAAATAAATAATTTTATATCACTAAAAGCAAAACAAAAGCTTTAGATGGTTATAATTCTATCCTCTTAAAAGATGTCAGGGTAGCTCAGCTGGTTAGAGCACTGGTCTCATAAGCCGGGGGTCGGGGGTTCGAGTCCCCCCTCTGACACCATCTCAAGAGTACTTTTTTATGTTCCGGATTAGCTCAGCGGTAGAGTAGGTGACTGTTAATCACTTGGTCGCTGGTTCGAATCCAGCATCCGGAGCCATTTTTCATGTAACTTTTCGTAACGCAACTCCATAATCATACTAAACTAAACACTTTTGTATCATTTCTATAATTTTTATAATTTTTATGACTTTACAGATTTTAGTCGGGTGTCACTTAGTTCTCAACTAACCTAACCTGCTCCACCTTACCACTACTTCTAATGATTTGAATTTTTTTACCAATATCAAAACCATCACCTTTTATAACGATTATAATATCTTCACCAGTATCTAATCTTATTGTAAGTTCAGCACCATTTGCTTTTCCTACTTCTTTACCAGCATAATGACCAGCAATACCACCACCAAGAGATGCTAAAGTGCTACCAGCATTAGAACCAAGTGTTGAGCCAAGGACTACACCAATAATCATACCAAAGAAGCTTCCACTTCCATCATCAGATATTACAACTGGTTTATTTTTTATAATTGTTCCAAATTCATATCTTTTTATTTGTTGATAACTTTTTCCATCATATTCAGGACCATCATTTGTAGCACAGCCAGCTAAAAGCAAGGCAGCAATAGATGAACTAATTAATATTTTTTTTATCATTTTATAGTTCCTTTTTTATATTTAAGTATAATTTTACAATCTTATTTTAAACTATAGTTAATAGGGATATTTAGAGTAATATCTTCTTGAGGTTTTGGAAACTCTCCAGATAAACTTTGTATAGTTTTAATAGCAGCTCTACTTAAAATATCACTTTGAGATTTTACAACAATAATATTGTCTATATCTGAATTTGTTTTGAGCCTAAACTTTACAATAATTTTTCCTGTAATACCCCTTTTCCTTGCTGAGCGTGGATAATAAAGATTTTCTCTAAGTAACCTAGATATCTCTTGAGTATTTAACTCTACATACTCTTTTGTAACCTTTTCACTTCTTATTCTTCTTTCATTTTCTATCTCTTGTAGAGATTTAACTTTTGATTTTATTGCTACTTTTTCAATCTCTTTAACCTCTTGAACCTCTGCAATAGTTTCAACTATCTTTTCTTGTTCTAATATTTTTGGCTCTGGGATTTTTTGAACTATTGGAACTGCTAGGGGTTTTACGATAGGCTTATTTTTTTTCTTTATTTTTTTTATCTTTTTCTTTTTCTTTATCTTCTTTTTTATAACTTTTTTTTTCTTAACTATTCTCTTTATTTCTTTTTGTTTTACACAATGCTTTTTTACTTCTTTTCTAGTTTCAAGTGTTTTTAATTCAACACATATTCTTGTTTCACTAACTTCTTTTTTTTTACCATAGTAAGTCTTATATGTAACTATTACCAATACAAAAAGTATTGTATGAATGATAAGGGATATAAAAAATGAGCTACTATGTCTAATCATAAAAGAATAGTAGCTAAAAAAAGATTATATAGCTCTTTTAAACTCTGGGTATGCCTCAACACCACACTCATTAACATCCATACCCTCTTGTTGAGCATCATCTTCGGCTCTAAATCTTATTATTTTATTGATAATAGACAAGACTACAAATGAAGCAGAAAAAGCAAAAATACCAACAATAACTACACCTTTTAACTGATCCATAAAAGAGACACTATCTACAAATATTCCAACTGCTAAAGTTCCCCATATACCATTAACAAGATGTACTGAAAGTGCTCCAACAGGGTCATCTAATTTTAGTTTATCAAATAGTGGAACTGCAAATACAACTAATGCACCACCAATTAAACCAATCAATATTGGAGTATACATATCATATAAATCAGGTGCAGCAGTAACAGCTACAAGTCCACTAAGTGCGCCATTTAAAATCATTGTAATATCAAACAATCTATATCTAATATACATAATAAAACCAGCTATTATTGCTCCAGCTAATCCTGCTGTATTTGTATTCATAATTGTTTTTGCTACAAGATTAGCATTTTGGACACTTGAAATACTTCCAACACTACCACCATTAAAACCAAACCAACCAATCCAAAGCAAAAAAGCACCCAAAACAACAAGTGGAATATTAGAAGCTGGGATAACTCTTATCTTACCTTTGTTATAACGCCCTTTTCTTGAACCCATGATGATTATTGCAGCAAGTAAAGCCCAACCACCAGTTGAGTGAATGACAGTAGATCCAGCTAAATCATACATATTTATATCAAACATTGTTCCAGCTATCATGTCAGTACCCCAGCTAATATTTACAACTGTTGGATAAATTAACCCACCCATAATTATGGCAAAAATAGCTAAAGGAATTATGCGTACACGCTCACTTACACCACCACTCATTATATTTACAGTCTTTCCAACAAAAGCCATCTGAAACATAAATGCAGCCCATATGCTCATACTATCATTCTCCCAAGCACCAAAGGCAAGAGAGTAACCAATAAGTAAAAAAGCCATTGATGCAACTGCATAAATCATAACATTTATCGTTAATACAGATGTTACATTTTTAGTACGAACAAGTCCAGCTTCAAGCATTGCAAAACCTGGTACCATAAAAATAATAAGAACCATTGCAAATAAAGTAAAAAATGTATCAATGATGTATTTAAAATCTGCTTCTAGCATATAAAAATCCCTTTACTTATATAGCTTCGTTGTCTGTTTCACCTGTACGGATTCTTATAATTTGTTCAACATCAGTAACAAATATTTTACCATCACCAATCTTACCAGTCCTTGCAGCTTCAACGATTGTACTTGTAACTTGCTCTACCATATCTCCAGAAACTATCATTTCCATTTTGATTTTTGGTAAAAAATCTACAACATATTCAGCTCCACGATAAAGTTCAGAATGACCTTTTTGACGACCATATCCCTTAACTTCACTAACTGTCATACCATCTATACCAATCTCTGCAAGTGCATCTTTGACATCTTCTAGTTTAAATGGTTTTATAATTGCTTCTACTCTTTTCATTGTATATCTCCAGATATTTTATTTTTGTATTGTATCATATTTAACTAGACATGAAATATTTTCATCTCTACATGTAGCGCTATAGATTTATTCCACTCTCACCATGAATAGCTTCATCTAAACCGCGAGCTTCGGTCTCTTCATCAACTCTTCCACCACCAGTAAATGCAGATGCTATAAAGAAAACAATAGCAGTAACTACTCCAGAATAAACTATTGTTAATCCTATTGCAGAGAGTTGAGATAGCAATTGTGATCCCATGTTGTAGTTTTCAGGCATAGCATAATCAGCTATAAATATTGCAGTTGCTATTGAACCCCAAATACCTACAAGACCATGTACCCAAAATGCATCTAAAGAATCATCAACTTTAAACATTGATTTTATTTTAGAAACACCGATGAAACCCAATGCTCCACCAACAATACCGATAACTATCGCACCTTCAACACCAGCAG
>Ga0256842_1003510_pt1 | contig 10372 bp, 7 predicted proteins | sample 4559240metaG_FD_185973 | JGI IMG/M metagenome (GOLD analysis project Ga0256842, IMG submission 185973) | Hydrothermal vent microbial communities from Guaymas Basin, Mexico - 4559-240 | ecosystem: Environmental > Aquatic > Marine > Hydrothermal vents | place: Mexico: Guaymas Basin | collected...
CCTTCTTCAAATATTGTTCATGACAGACTTACCGTGGAACTCTCCCGTGGATGTATGCAAGGATGTAGATTTTGCAGTGCTGGAAACTACTATAGGCCATTGAGGGAAAGAAAAATAAAAGACATCGTTGAACATATTGAAGAAAAACTCGAAGAAACTGGATATGAAGAAATTAGTTTAAACTCCCTTTCCATTGGAAGTTTTCCAGAAATAAATATACTTATAGAATATTTAGTTAAAAAATATGGTAAAAAAAATATAGGCATTTCATTTTCATCCATAAGAGTTGAAAAACTCAACAAAGAAATGCTTGAACTCATTTCTACCATAAGAAAATCTGGTTTTACAATAGCCCCGGAAGCAGGTAGTCAGAGGCTAAGAAATATTATAAATAAAAATCTATCGGAAAAAGAAATCATTGAAAGCATACTTTTAGCCTATAGGGCAGGTTGGGACCTGATTAAACTTTACTTTATGGTGGGACTACCATTTGAAGAAATGGAAGATGTGGAAGAAATTCCAAAATTAATAAACAAAATTCTGAAAACCATAAGAAGTGAACCTGATTATAAGAAGAGAAAAAAGAAGTTTAAAATAAATTTAAGTATATCAATTTTTATTCCAAAACCAGGAACCCCTTTTCAATGGTCAAAATTTGATGATAGGGAATCGATTGAAAAAAAAATATTAATAATTAAAAAGGGTATAAAAGATAGAAATGTAACTGTGAAATACCACGACTACTCCCTCTCCTATCTTGAAACAATCTTAAGCAGAGGGGACAGAACTTTGTCCAATGTAATTGAAAGGGCATGGAGAAATGGGGCAAGATTTGATGGATGGAATGAATTTAAAAATCTTAAAATATGGTTAGATTCCTTTAAAGAATGTGAAATAGACCCTGAAAAATATTTGAAAGAATTTCCAATTAACTCTTCCCTGCCCTGGGAAAACGTTGATATGGGAATAAAAAATGATTTTTTAAAAGAAGAATTTAAAAAAGCCTCTATGGGAAAAATTACACCACCATGTGGAGTAAATGAGAATCTTTCCACAAAGTGTTTTAACTGCGGATTAAATTGCAATTTAAAAAAGATGAAAAAAGAGGAACTGGATAATATCCAGAGTGCTTCAAAACTACTTAATCAAATAAAAAAAGAGAATGAAGAAGATCTTCACTTTGAAAAGTACTGGATATTTTATAAAAAAAAGGGCATGGCCAAATTTTTATCACATCTTGAAACCACAAAAACTTTAAGAAGAATTTTAAGAAGAAGTAAAGTAAAACTTAAATACACAGAAGGATTTCATAAAAAAGAGGACATATCTTTTTCCCCTGCTCTAAGCGTTGGATATGAAAGTGAAATGGAAATTGTGGAGATAATCAGCGAAAAAATTGATTCAAAATTTTTAAGTAAATTAAACTCTGTTTCAATTCCGGGAATTGAATTTTACAGGATTGAAAAAATTCAACATGGAAAGAAAATTGAAAAGTGTGTGGATGAAATTTTATACAATTGCGTCATATCCAAAAAAAACTTTGATATTTTTAAGTCCCAAAATGGTTCCAACTTAGAATTTAAGGATATCCCAGACATTTTTAAAAAGATATTTAGCAAAAAGGAAATAACAATTGAAAAAAAAGGCAAAAATACAGATATAAAACCGCTTTTAAAAAAGTTCCATGTGGTGGATGAAGGTGATAAATTTATTCTCAAATTACTGCTAAAGGGAACAACAAATCCCCTATTTTTTATAGGTAAAGTAGACAACAATTTGGTGAATTACTTTAACATAAAAAGGGAAAAAATTTTCCTCAAATTTTAAAATCAAATTTGAACCTTTTAAATTCTTTTTTATCTATAATATGTGTCATTTTTCATAGGAGGTAAGAAATGACAAAAAGATCTCTGCTTTTATTATTAATTTCCTTCACATTAACTATTTACATATTCCCCCAATCCTGGAAACAATATCCTTATAATCCAGAAGGTTCAGACCTATCCTTCCCAAAGGATGAGGCATACCATTTAAAGGGCAACTACACTCCCTATATGAATGAATACTGGTATGGATGGTTTGACTTCTACACCGATTCCGGAAAGCATTTTCCAGTTATATTCTGTGTGTTTAACAGTTTCAGCTTCTTTATGGATGTACTTGACACTGAAAGTTCAAATTATTTTTCCTTTGAAAATAGTGCAACAGTAACATCATGGGATTCCATAAGTTTTGACCATCTGAGAATCGACACAAATGAACTAAAACTATTCACAAAAACAGATGGAAGTGGAAACCTTATACCCTTTCAATATAAACTCTATATGAATTTTAATAATGCAAACATATCAATTGACATTGACACAACGAAAAGGCCACTTCTCGATGGAGGAGATGGCTACCTACCAATAGGAGACAATCAATATGCCCATTACTATTCTCTTACGGGACTTACTGGGAATGGAACTTTAACACTTAATGGAAACACATATCACGTAAGTGGAAATGGCTGGATGGAACACGTATTTGGCGATTTCATGTGGAATTTTACATATGAGTGGTGGACAATAAAGTTAAATAATGGAGTGGATATCAGCTTCTGGAACATTTTTGACTTCAACAACAAAATAAATTATGGAAATGAAGGTTTTACTCCAATGACAGGATATATAAATGACAGTCAAACCTTTTTCACAACAAATTTTAATGTTAAAAGGACAAGATACTTTTTAGACAAAAACGGAAATATTGTAGCCACAGATTGGCACCTGGAATGCGATAATCCCAAAATCTCTCTGGATATAACAAGATTTAAAGATGTAGATCAATCAATGGATTCTGGTTTATGGGAGGAATATGCAACTGTTAGAGGAACTTTTAATGGAAACTATGTTGAAGGTTGTTCAATTAATGAACACACCCACACCTATGAAACACCTCAAGTGGAAATAACAAATCCCTCATCCTCAAATATACTTTCACTTCCCATAAAATTGAAATACAATATTTCAAACTGGGATGACGGATACAATTTAAAATACAAAATTCTAATATCTTACGATGGTTCCAATTTTAAGGAAATGGCAGAGGACATTGAAAAAAATAACTATGGACTTGTTCCCGATGAACTAATTAATTCCTTTTTTGTAAAAGTCGCAGCCTACTCCCCAAATTATGTAATCTATGGAGAAAGTTATCCAGTACAGATAACTATAAATGGAAATTTTTCATGTGATTTCAACCAGGATGGGAATATAGATTCAATGGATCTCGGGATTTTACTTTCCCACTTTGGAGAAACTTCTGATACACTTGATATGGATGGAGATGGAAAAATAGATGAAAATGACATTGAAACCTTTGGAAGAATTTTATATCTTCAGGCAATGAGTAAAATTAGCAGTAGCAAAAGTAATCTTCCATATAAAAATTTCCAATAATCAATAGATGTCTGCCACAAAAAAATGTGGCAGGCACTTTTCCCTTGAAAAAAATCTTTTAAAAAGTTAAAATTCAACTAAATTTATTTTAGGAGAGGATATATGTTATATTTAAATTTAGATGAATTTAAAAACTCTTTAAAAGAAATAGTTGAATACAATGAAGGTGGTACATCCAGAATAATTTCTGAGGAAAAGTTAAGATATGAGTTAATAGACAGGTTAATCTATAATGCAGTTTTCAATGGAGATGTGGAAATTTCTGCAAACTGTAGATACCTGATAAGAACAGCAGCACCACTTCTTGGAATTTATCCTTCATCAATCCACGACCTATATATGGCAATTGGAAAAGGCAAATATACTGGATTTACCGTTCCTGCAATAAATATTAGAGGCATGACCTATGATGTTGCCCAACAAATTTTCGAAGTTGTTCTCAAAGAAAATGTTGGTCCTTTCATATTTGAAATTGCAAGATCTGAAATAGGTTATACAAATCAATGGCCATCAGAATACTCTGTGGCAATCTTAGCGGCCGCAATCAAAAAAGGTTACAAAGGACCTGTATTTATACAGGGAGATCATTTCCAGGTAAAGGCAAAAATCTTTAAAGAAAATGAAAATCTTGAAATAGAGGCTATAAAGGTTTTAATTAAAGATGCCATTGACTCTGGTTTTTATAACATCGATGTTGATACATCCACACTCGTGGATTTAAGTTATGACACCATAGATGAACAACAGAGACTAAATTACGAAATATGTGCTCTCTTTACAAAACACATAAGGGATCTTGAACCAGAGGGAATCACCGTAAGCGTTGGTGGTGAAATCGGTGAAGTCGGAGGAAAAAATAGTACCCCTGAAGAACTAAGGGGTTTCATGGATGGATACCTGAGGGTACTTAAAAAAGAAGGTGATTACACAGGAATTAGTAAAATAAGTGTACAAACCGGAACAGCTCATGGAGGAGTCCCACTACCAGATGGTACAATAGCAAAGGTTAAACTTGACTTTAGTGTACTTGAAACTCTTGGTGAAATTGCCAAAAAGGAATATGGAATTGGTGGTGTAGTGCAGCATGGTGCATCCACTTTACCTGATGAGTTATTTCATAAATTCCCTGAAGTTAAAACACTTGAAATACACCTTGCCACCGGTTTTCAAAACATAATATATGATCATCCTGCATTCCCATCAGAATTCAAAGATGAAATATACAACCTATTAAGGACAAAATTTATAGGTGATAAAAAGGAAGGTCAAACAGATGAACAATTTATTTACAAAACAAGAAAAAAGGGATTTGGACCTTTTAAGAAAAAATTCTGGGATCTTCCAGATGATGTTAAAAAACCCATTATGAGATCTCTTTATGATAAATTCCACTTTCTCTTTGAAAAACTTGGGACATTTAATACAAGAAATGTAGTAGAAGAAACAATAAAACCTATCTTTCATAAAATCTCTCTTGATAGAGAAAAAGATATGGTAAAATAAATTTTAATTTTCTATAATAGTGGACTTCCCATATTGGGAAGTCCTTATTTTTTTTGGGGGGAATTGAATGGATAACTTCTTTTCATCCTGGATAAAATTTACAAAAACTGAAAATGTTGAAGAAATAAAAGAACTCGAGGGAAAAAAATTTCCCATAGAATCTGAAAAAAGCGAAATTTTCATAGATTGGGGAGAAGAAATCCCCGATTATTACAATAAAAACTACCTGAGAATTTTATATCAGGATCCCTATAGAATATTCGTGTATTGGGAACTCGACATAGATACAATTTCAAAGTATTTCAATGACATGGGAAATAAGTTAATTTTAAAAATGCACAATCTAACAGATAATATTACCATAAACATAAATGTTGGAAATGCAACAAGTTGGTGGGTACATACTACACCTGATAAAAAATATAGGGCAACACTTGTTGTAAAAAGGGAAAATGGAGAAGAAATTCAACTCTTAAGGTCAAAAACAATTGAGACCCCGAGAGATTGCATATATTGGAAAACAGACGAACACAAAATTTTTTCCAGAGAAAATTTAAATTTCTTTGAACTTTTCACAATCTCTGGAGCACTTCCCATAAATTGGGATTTTCTGGAAAAATTAAAAAATTACCCATGGGATGAACCACTTTTTAAGGTACCAGAAATACTATTGAGATATCTTCCACTGTGGTTGAAACTAATTCTAAGACAATTAAATTTAACAATTCCCCTTTCCTTTTTCATTGAATACATCTTAAAGGTCTATTTCCCCCAAGAACTTCATTCCATAATATTAAGTGGAGAAAATATTGACGTGGAAAAATTAGAAGAAATCCTGAAGACCAAAGGATATGATTTCACTCTTCCCATTCAAAGTTCTTCATCATCAAATATGAAAAAATAGAGGGAGCAAATTATGACAAAAGGTTTTTTAAATATAGTTTTACATGCTCATCTCCCCTTTGTGAGACATCCAGAATATGAGGATTTCCTTGAAGAGGATTGGCTATTTGAAGCAATAAGTGAAACATACATTCCACTCCTTGACAGATTCACAGCACTTTTAAGGGATGGGGTAAAATTTAAAATAACCATGAGTATTACACCTCCTCTATCTGAAATGCTTGTGGATCCCCTTTTACAAAGTAGATACATAAAACACATTGAAAAACTTGTGGAACTCTCTGAAAAAGAGGTTATAAGGAATAAAAATAACCCTGACTTTTACGATACTGCCATAATGTATAGAAATCACTTTAAAAATGCCCTGGAAATTTTTAAAAATGTGTATGGGGGAAACATTTTAAATGGATTTAAATATCTTCAGGAAAATGGCGTTCTTGAAATAATAACCTGTAATGCAACTCATGGTTTTTTACCACTTATAAATTCCCAGGAAGCAAAGTACGCCCAGATAAAAGTTGGAAAAGAAAATTATAAAAAACATTTTGGAAGATACCCAAGGGGAATATGGCTTGCAGAGTGTGGATATGATGGAGAAATTGAAAATATATTAAGTAGAGAAAATCTAAATTTTTTCTTTTTAGATACACATGGAATCCTTTTTGGAAAGCCACATCCCAAATATGGGGTCTTCGCACCTGTTAAGGTAAAAGAAAATGTATACGCCTTCGGAAGGGATGGAGAAAGTAGTGAGGAGGTGTGGAGTTCACAGAGGGGGTATCCTGGAGATTATTATTATAGAGAATTTTATAGAGATCTCGGTTATGATGCTGATTATGAATATATAAAGCCCTATCTCCACAGTGATGGGGTAAGAAGAAATGTGGGAATAAAATATTATAGAATTACAGGCAAAGTAGATTTAGGCGCAAAAAAACCATACATCCCACAAATTGGACTTGAAAAGGCAGCAATTCACGCGGGAGATTTCCTGGGAAAAAGGATAAATCAAGTACATCATTTAAACAACTTCATGGATATCCCACCCATTATAACAATTCCCTTTGATGCAGAACTCTTTGGACACTGGTGGTTTGAAGGTCCCATGTTCCTTGAATATTTGTTGAGAAAGATACACTATGATCAGGATATAATAGAAACCATCTCACCACCTGAATATATAGAAATGTTTCATGAAAAAATTGAAGAGCAGAAACCAAACCCTTCAAGTTGGGGAGCAGATGGATATAATTTTGTCTGGTTAAACGGGAAAAACGACTGGATATATCGACATCAACATATGGCAGAGGATAGAATGGTTGAACTTGCAAAAAAATTTCCGGAGGCTAAAGGCCTCTTAAAAAGATTTCTCAACCAATGTGCAAGGGAACTTTTACTTGCAGAAAGCAGTGATTGGGCCTTTATTATGACAACAGGAACCACTGTACCCTATGCTACCAAAAGATTTAAGGATCACATACACAGATTTAATAAACTCTACGAAATGATTTTAAGTGGAAATTTAGATGAAAATTATTTAAAAGATATCGAAAACAAAGATACAATTTTTCAGGAAATTGACTACAGAGTTTATGCGGGATGAAGGAAGAAATAAAAAATTTTTTTGAAAAAGAACTTGAAAAAGAAAAAATCTTTGAATTTAGAGACTTTAGAGTTGAGAAAAAAGATGAAAATATAGAAGGGGTAAACTTTGATTTAAAACTAATAGGTAATGGTTTAAAGGTGCTTTTAAAAATTTACCTGCTTGGAGATACAAACCAAAAAGAAGAAAAAATTTCCCTAAAGGAAATGGATAAATTAAAAAAAATTGAAAAATCTGGAAATTGTATAACAATTTTGTTAATATCCACCACAAAGGATATAAATTCAATAAATTTAAGAAAAAAAGAAGTAAAAAGTAAAATAAAGGAACTTTTTTCTGCTGGAATTGAAATAATAGGTTATAAATATGAGAAAAACCACTTAAGGAGAATACCTGTAGAGTTTTATGAATGAAAAAATCTTTATTGAAAAAATAAAAGAATATGATTTTTGGTATCAAAAGTATAAAAACATTTACATAAGCGAACTAATGGCAATAAAGGAAGTTCTATATCCCCTTCCAGTGAGAAATTCATTGGAGGTTGGATGTGGATCAGGAAGATTTACCTCATTTTTTAAGATTGATGTGGGAATTGACTTAAATTTGAAGTTCTATGAAGAATTTAGAGGAAGATTTAAATACTATGTGGTGGCAGATGGCAAGAGACTTCCCTTCAAAAGGGATACATTTTTTTTCCTATTCTCCATTACCACAATTTGTTTCATGAAGGAAGTGCAAGAATTCTTAAGGGAAGCACACAGGGTTTTGAAAAACGACTCCTATTTTATAATTGCATTTTTAAACAGAGACAGCGAATATGGAAAAGATATCTTAAGTAGAAAAGAAGAAAATAACTTTCTCAAATTTGCCAATTTATTTTCAAGCAAAGAAGTAATTGAAATGGTGGAAAAAGTGGGATTTAAATTTGAGGCAAGTTTTCAAACCATCTTTGAAAATTTAGAAGAAAAAACAATCCCACCTGTCCAAAAGGGACATGACAGGGGCGGATTTATAGCCATGAGATTTAGAAAAATTATATAAAGGGATTTTCTATTTTGTAAGAATCCACCAACTCCTTGTAATCATCGAGCCAATAAGCATCCGGGTTTCTTTTAAAAATCATTGTCTTTCCGATATTTTCAGGATCTGCACTCTGATGATATTTAAATATCATATGTTTTTCAGTCATACCTGCAATTTCAATTTTCCCCGTTGCATGGGACATAACATATCTTATTCTCTTTGCAATACCTGAACAATTCATTTTAGCCTGCTCATATATTTTAAATCCCCTCTCAATGGGCACTGCATAGGGTTTATTTCCAACTGTTGGTCTACATTGAAAAAGATAATATGTGTTAACTCCCGCATTTGTAAGAGAATTCCACAATTCTGAAAGGGTAAACGGAGAATCATTAATACCTTTTAAAAGTGGCATTTGAGCAAGGATAACACATCCAGCAGAAAGCAATTTATTTATAGCCCTACGGGAGATGTTGTTAACTTCCCTTGGATGATCAAACTGGGAAATGATATAAAGCCTCCTTCCTGTTTTATTAATATTTTTAAACAATTCCAAAAGTTCTTCATCATAAATTATCCTATAAGGATTAAAGGCAAGTGCCTTGGTGCCAATTCTTAAATTAATAAGATGATCTATCTCCGAAAGAGAAAGCAAAATATCCTTTAACCTTTCTGTAGATAGAATAAGGGGATCTCCACCAGTTAAGAGCACATTGTGGATCTCTTCATGCTCTTTAATATATTCAATTGCTGGCTTGTAATCAAAAAGTATCTCATTACTATCTTCCATAAAAAGCCTTTTTCTAAAACAAAATCTACAATAACCAAAGCAGGTGGGACCCACTAAAAATAGCGCTGTCTGGGTATATTTGTGTTGTAGCCCTGGCGCTACCGTATAGTGTTTCTCATAGGAAGGGTCCTTTTCTCCCCATGGTTCAAGTTCCTCAACAGAGGGAATAATAAGTCTTTTTATCTCATCTTCAGGGTCATTCCAATCTATCAGAGATAAATAGTAATTGGTAACCCTAAATCCAAAATTCTTTACAACTTTTTTTAGTTCTCTTCTCTCCTCTTCCGTCAAAGCTTTTAAATCGTCAATTGAAGTTATGTATTTAACCTTCTTTTTTGAAAGTGTATCCATTATCACCCCCAATATTGAGTCTTTTAAAAATTAATTAATTGAAGACACAAAAAGCAAGTAAAAAAGTTCACCAATTAAAAAGGGCAAAAAGAGAAGTTCTCCTTTTAAGAAGAAATAAAAAGATTTTCATAACGTGTATATTATACAAATTTTAAAAAATTTTTACAAGAATTTTTTATTGGTAACATTAACTTTTTCACTACACAAATCTCCATTACTTCAACATCATATACGGTTTCTCAATAAACCATGTCTTTTTTCAAGATTGCCTGAGATCTGGTTTCTTTCGAATAAAAACTGACATTTTCTACCCCATCTCTAACTTCCCACGGACTTATAAATGAAAGACTTATTGGACTTGTGTTTTTCTTTGTCTTTTTTGTCCAGCACCAACCAAACAACTGAGAACTGAGTATAGCCTGACACTTTTTTCTGTTTTATATTATTGTTTTTTTACCTGACACCATTCGGTGAGATTGAGCAAACAAAAGAAAAAACTGGTAAAAATCTAACTCCTAAACTCAAGACAGAGGATTAGAAAAAACTTTTTCGGCAGTGCAAAACCAATTGTGTCAAAAAGGAAAGACTTCCTTTGGGAATAAAGGGGGTAAAATTAACCTTTATTGAAAATTCCCGAAGGAAGTTACACCAATGAGTGATTTAATTTTTACCTGGGTTTTGGAACTTTTCAAAAACTTGATAGAAAAAATTTTATTGGAAGAAAGGGGAAAATGCCTTATGGAGCATAAACAAACAAGG
>Ga0256842_1003511_pt1 | contig 10370 bp, 11 predicted proteins | sample 4559240metaG_FD_185973 | JGI IMG/M metagenome (GOLD analysis project Ga0256842, IMG submission 185973) | Hydrothermal vent microbial communities from Guaymas Basin, Mexico - 4559-240 | ecosystem: Environmental > Aquatic > Marine > Hydrothermal vents | place: Mexico: Guaymas Basin | collected...
TGCAAATCCAAGACTCAGAATGGCAATTGAATTTGCACGAAGTATAAACATGCCAAAAGAAAAGATAGAAAATGCTATTAAAAAAGGAACAGGAGAGCTGACTGATGGTGCTTCACTAGAAGAAGTGATTTATGAAGGTTATGGTCCTGGTGGAGTTGCTATATTTGTAGAGGCAGTAACAGACAATAAAAATAGGACTGTGGCAGAGCTTAGACACATATTTGCAAAAAATGGTGGAAGTTTGGGAGAAGCTGGTTGTGTGAGCTGGATGTTTGAGAAAAAAGGTGTTCTTACATTTGACAAAAGTAAATATTCAGAAGATGATCTCATGGAAGTAGGTTTAGAAGTGGGAATTGAAGATATTGTGGATGAAAAGGATGTATGGGAAGTATATACATCTGTTGAAAACTTTATGAAAGTAAAAGAAGCTTATGAAAAGGCAAACTTTGAGATAAAAAATGCTGAAATAACTATGATTCCAAAAAATTTTGTAAATTTAGACAAAGATACAGCAATAAAAGCGCTTAAGTTGTATGAACAATTGGATGATCACGATGATGTCCAAAAGGTTTATATGAACTTTGATATCCCTGATGAAGTTTATCAACAACTAAAGTAAACATGGCAGAAACTGTAGTCATAGGTCTAGATCCAGGACTTACAGCAACAGGGTTTGCAATTGTAAAAAACAATAACAATGAATTTTCTCTTCTTAAATCAGGAACTCTTAGACCAAAAAGAGATTTAAAACTATGGGATAAGCTTTTTTATATTTACAATGAGTTAACAACTCTTTTAAGAGAATTCAGTCCCACAGAAGCTGCTATTGAAGATGTGTTTGTATCTAAAAATGCAAAATCTGCTTTAAAGTTGGGGCATGTTCGTGGTGTAGCTATGTTGGCATGTAATCTTTTTAATTTAAAAATCTTTCAATATGAACCATCAGTGATCAAAAAATCCTTAACAGGAAAGGGCACAGCTACTAAAAAGCAGGTAAAATATATGGTAAACAAACTTTTAAAATTGGATGGAAATTTGTCTTTTGACGCAAGCGATGCCATTGCAGTTGCTATTTGTCACTTAACCCAAAGAGCCTTTTATGATAGGATATCTTAAAGGAACTTTGCTGAACATAAAAGATTCTACCTGTATTATTTACACCTCTTGTGGTGTTGGTTATCAAGTCTTAATTCCACTTCAAACTTTAAAAAAATTATCAAAAAACAAAGAAGTGGAACTGTATATCAAAACTATTGTTAAAGACAACGACATTGAACTTTATGGCTTTTTGACAAAAGAAGAAAAAGATACCTTTGAGATGTTGCTCAAGATCAACCAACTTGGGCCTAAAATAGCTTTGAATATAATTTCTTTGTATTCCTTAAAAGAGCTTGAATCCATAGTTATAAAAGGAGACTGGAAGGCATTGACCCATGTGCCTGGTATAGGTCCTAAGCTAGCCAAAAGAATACTTTTAGAATTAAAAGAGAATATTTTAAAACCCGTTTCTGAATCCTATTTTTCAAAAGATCCGGTTTATTGCGCAGCTTTATCAGCTCTTGTGAATTTAGGATATAAAGAAGAAGAGGTAAAGACTTTTTTAGAGAGTGTGATGAAAGAAAAAAAAGATATCTCTGAAAAAGAATTGATAAAGGAGACGCTTAAGAGAATTTCAAAGGAACTTCCTTTATGAAAGGTTTGTCAGAAGAAGAGATAAGACCTAAAAGACTTGATGATTTTATAGGTCAGGAAGAGCTCAAAAAGAACTTAAAAGTATTTATCAAAGCCTGTCTTAACAGAAAACAAGCAATGGACCATATCCTTTTGTACGGTGGACCTGGACTTGGAAAAACAACATTAGCAAGGATTATAGCAAGTGAACTAGGGGTTAATATCATAACCACATCTGGTCCAGTTCTTGAGAGAAGTGGAGATTTGGCTGCTGTATTAACTAATCTTCAAAAAAACGATGTGCTCTTTATAGATGAGATACACAGGCTCCATCCTGCAGTTGAAGAAATATTGTATCCTGCAATGGAGGAGTTTAAATTGGATCTGATTATTGGACAAGGACCATCTGCTAGAACTATAAGAATAGATTTAGAACCTTTTACCTTAATCGGTGCCACTACCCGTATAGGCCTTTTGAGTTCTCCACTTAGAGATAGGTTTGGAGTGATTTTTAGACTGGATTTTTATTCTCCCGAAGATTTGGCAAAAATAATCCAAAGAAATGCAAAGATTTTAGATGTTGAGATCACATGGGATGGATCTTTGGAAATAGGCAAAAGGTCTAGAGGCACTCCAAGAATAGCGAACAGATTGCTTAAAAGGGTTATAGATTTTGCGCAAGTAGAAGGAAAAAAGGTAATAGATAAAAAAATGGCTAAGTACGCATTAGATGAATTAAAAGTAGATTCTAATGGCCTAGATCCTATGGATAGGAAGATCCTAAAAGTTATAATTGAATATTTTGGAGGAGGGCCTGTTGGTGTTAAGACCATAGCCACTGCTTGTGCTGAAGAGCCAAAAACAATTGAGGAGATATACGAACCGTACTTGATCCAAAGCGGATTTTTAAAAAGGACTCCTCGGGGAAGGGTTGCTACTTTAAAGGCTTATAAATATCTAAAACTTATGGATAAAAAACCATGAAAATTTTACATCCATCCTTTGAAATACTCTATATGCCATCCTATGAAGAGGCCATAAAACTGATCGAACTTGCTGGAAGGACATGTTATAAATCAGAACATCTGATTTGTGATGGATCAGCAGAAAAATTTATAAAAAAGATTGTTGATTTTGGTCATGAAAGCGTAATTGAACACAGTTTGATTACAGTAAAGTTTATCTGCGACAGAGGGGTCAGTCATGAACTGGTAAGACATAGACTTGCGTCTTATTCTCAAGAAAGCACAAGATATGCAAACTATTCAAAAGAAAGATTTGGTTCAGAGATCTCTGTTATAAAACCTCCCTTTTGGGAAGAAGATTCTGTTCAATATAAGATATGGTATAAAGCTATGAAAGAGTGTGAGAAGGCTTATTTAAGCCTTATAAAAGCTGGAGCTTCTCCTCAAGAAGCAAGGTCTGTTCTGCCTAATAGCTTAAAAACAGAAATCGTTATGTCCTGTAATTTTAGAGAATGGAGACATGTGTTAAAGCTCAGATGTTCTAAAAGAGCTCACCCTCAAATAAGAGAACTTATGCTTGCTTTATTAAAGGTCTTTTATCACAGATTTCCTGTGATTTTTCATGATATATATCAGTTATACGAGGATTCTTTAAAAGAAATCCCAGATTATCTTGCTTCTATAATAAAAAAATATACCCAAAAACCTTAGAAAATATCCTTTTAAAGTAAAAAATACCTAGGATTTAGGTATAATATCTCTTGTCTGTTAAGTCTTGACAACGAATTGATAGAATAATTATATTTTTAGAAAAAAATTTAAGGAGGTGTGTCTTATGCCAGTAGTAGAATACAAAGGAAAAAAATTTGAAGTTGATGAAGATGGATTTTTACAGAAATTCGATCAGTGGTGTGAAGAGTGGGTAGAATATGTTAAAGAACAAGAAGGTATAAAAGAACTTACTGACGAGCATAGAAAAGTAATCAAATTTTTACAGGATTATTATAAAAAGAACGGAATTGCTCCAATGGTAAGAATCTTATCCAAGGTTACTGGATTTAAACTCAAAAAGATCTACGAGCTTTTCCCATCTGGACCTGGAAAGGGTGCATGTAAGATGGCTGGGCTTCCAAAACCTACTGGATGTGTTTAATTGGGACGAAAGAAGAGTGGCCACAGGGCCACTCTTTTTTATTTAAGGAAAATGGAAATTTTATTATCTTTATTGCAAAAAGTAAAAAAAAGCGATGGTTTTGAAGATAATGTAGGAATGATATTGATTCATAATGGAGTGGTGAGAGGTTGGTCTAGAAAAAGGGAAGGAAAAATTGAAAAGTTAAAAGTTAAAGTGGATCAGGAAAAGATAAAGGAGTTAGAAAAAGAGTATTCCAGAAGACCTGGAATTTTCAAAGTTTTAATACATGCAAATGAAGGAGAATTCAAACCAGGTGATGATCTTTTATATATTATTGTAGCAGGAGATATAAGAGATAATGTAAAGCCTGTCTTGTCAGAGCTTTTAGACAAAGTAAAAAAAGAAGCTGTTTTTAAAGAAGAATTTTTTATTTAAATTACTCAACCCGTGAACTTTATTGAATAAAATTCACGGATTGAGCGTTTTTAAAAATTATTCCATTTCTTCAAAGTTTTGGATTTTACTTTCTAAAAGAGAAGAAAGCTCATCAGCGCTTGGTTCTCTTACTTCTTTTACGGTTACATCAAAGTGTAATCTTTCACCAGCCAGCGGATGATTAAAATCTGCTACCACAACCTCATCGTAAACCTCATGAATTTTAAACATCATTGGCCCTTGTAAAGTTTTTATTTCAAAATACATCCCTGGTTTAATCTCAACCTCCTGAGGAAAACTTTCTTTTGGGATCTCTTTATAGAGTTCTTGTTTAGGAAATCCATAAGCATCTTCTGGTTCTAATGTAACTTTTACCTTATCTCCTGGCTCTAATCCTTCAATTGCCTTTTCTAATCCAGGCAATATTTGCCCCTGTCCCATAATAAACTCTAAAGGTTTGTCTTCCTCGGTCTTAAAGACAACCTCTCCAGAGTCAAGGGTTAAAGTGTAATCAATGGCTACAAAAGTGTTAGGTTCTGCTTTCATACAAACTCTCCTTTATAAAAAAAATTTCTCCTGGTCTTTTTGTAAGACCAAGAAACTAGATTTAGGATAAGCCTTTATAATAACTATGTCAAATTAAAAATATTTTTTAATATCCTTTAATGTAAAGGGCATAAATGTCAGCTCTGCTTTCAGATTCAATAGCATAAGAGTGAATCAGGTAAAAAACTCCAACTCCAAAAGTTCCTGTATAAGCAGAAGAAACAGGAGGGAAATTTACACTTCCACCAGAACCTGTCAGTGGAGTCCAAAAGACTTGATAGATCTCATAATTAGCCCCGGTTAGAGAAGAAGCAGAAAAACTTTTTATATCAGAAAAACCTTTTTTCAATATATTTACAACTGCTTCTTCTAATCCTCCTTGTGCCTTTTGAAATGCTTTTTCATAAAGCATATAGGATGTATAAGTTTTGTAACCTCTGGAAATAAAATAAATAACTGCTCCAATTATACTAAAAGCTATCACCATCACAAGAAGGGTTGTTATTAAACTAATTCCTTTTTGATCTCTCATTCTCTTATCGCTATAAGAGGCACAACTAAGGTTATGGTTTGCCATCTATAATGCCTTTGCTCAGAGGTCAAATTGATCTCTTTATCTGCCACAGAAATTTTATTAGATGGATAAGTATAATTAAAATCTCTTTTACCAAACTGTTTTACAATAAATACTTTAATTAACTTTAAATGTTCTTTTAAATAATCTGAAGTATAAGGATGATTAGTTTGAGTTAATTCAATATTTTTCCAATCATTTTCATTATCTAATTTTAATTGTACTTGAAAATTTAATACACAGTCCAAAATAGGCATAGAGCTTCCATATACTCTTACTAAAGATCTAGTACCAGGAGCACAGAAGTCTTGAGTTGTTGTGCTTAATCTGTATCCTGTAAAATTATCATCAGATACTAAGTTTGTAAAAGTATCTTTATTTATCCTTCCTATGCAAAATACTAAAGCCTTTTTATTTGGCATAATATTAAAATCAAGATCTTTACCAGATGGAGGAGAAAAAGTAATTGAAGTTTCATCAACTTCTTCTATAGTGTAAATATTATCGCTTAAAAGCTGTTTTGTATCAGCATTTAAAAAGATTATTTTATCATTTTCTTCAAAGGGGTGAGTATAATCTTTATTTTTGCGTTCAGGTTTAAAATGTAAAGTAAAAAGATTTTTTATCTCATCTGGATAATTGATACTTGTATCTTCTGGCTTTATAGATACTTCCACCTTATATTTTCCACCTCCAAGATCCTCAATTGGACTTTTTGTATAAGACCACTTTAAATAATCAAAAGAACCAGAAGAAATTATAGTGCCTCTTATATACAACTCATCAGACCCATTGCTACCTGTATTATTCTTCACTCCAATAGGGACAAAAAAATTGTTATGCTCTATTGGAAATCCTAATCCAGCCATAGCAATATCTTTGGTCAATATAAGATCAGAAACAAACCCTTCTTGAATAGTTTTTAAATTTGCGCTTTCTTTCGATCCTAAATTGATCTGGTCTTTTAAAAGTACCAATCCTATTGAAAGGATAAAAGTAAATATTGCAATAGTAATTATAAGTTCTACCAATGTAAAAGCATTTTTGTTTGCAGTCATAAGGCTTTCCAACTAACCATATTAATGCTGTAATTTTTATTTCTAGTTTGCCAACTGATGGTTAATAAAATTTCTTTTCCAGAAGGAGAGGTAGTAGATGTTATGGTCCAAGTTATATTATAAGTTATAGAAGCAACTTCTTCTTGTTCAGAACCATCAGATAACTCAGAAGCTGGTTTTGACAAAAGTTCACTCATCTTATTTTGTGCAATCTCAATTGCTGTTCTTTTTTGTTTTAAATATGCACTGTGATTGATTATTATAATAGCTCCTTGCAAAATCGCTAATATTACAAAAGTTAAAATAACAATTGAAACCAAAATTTCTACAAGAGTAAAGCCTTTTTTCATTGGATTCTTATTTTGAACTGACTTATAAAAATCTCTTTTGATGCATTGTAAATATTATTAGATATTTTAATTGTGCATTGAGTATTTGCTATACCCCTTCTGGAAAAGATTACAGTACCACATCCAGATAAAGTTAAATTTTTAAAATCTTCTCTCTTTACAACAGTATCGCTTGCATCATAATCCATATTATCATCAATATCTTCAAAAAGAATATATCCATTAGAAAGAAAGTTGATTCCATATGAATGTGCACTACCCATAGACTTCTGTCTTATCCATTGAAGATCTGAATAGATCTGATTAGCTGCATTTATCAGATCTTGTTTTGTTTTAAACCGTGAGAAATTAATATATCCCAATCCTAAAAACACAACTAAAATTCCTATTACAGCCAAAAGTTCAAGAAGAGTAAGTCCATTGTTCATAATGTTTTTATCTTTCAATCCAATATTGGATCTTGTTGGGCAAAAAGACAGGCTTTTGTTGGATTTTTACAACTTCTCCTGTGGATAATTGAACATAAGTCTCAGTCTTTGATTTAACTTGCTTTGTAGAAATACTTTCTCCAAGAGGAGGAGCTCCTTTTCCAACCTCAACAGATGAAGAAAGGGTAACACTTTTATCTTCTTCTATTGTTGCACCACCTTCTTCTAATATAATAGGCTGTTTATACGGAATTCCTGCTTTGTAATAAAGAGAATAAAGATATGTATCACCACCATAACCACATATATCATCATTAGGTTTAAAAGTGGTAAACATAGCTACCTGACCAATAACCGCAGATTTGCTTATACATCTTTCTGCAGGACTACTAACACTCAATTTTCTTTTCCACCCATCTTTAGAAGATATATAATCTACACATTCAGACCAAGAAACGGGGCCAGTACCGATACATCCAGAAACAGTAACATTTTTTAAAGATGAAATCACCAAATCTCCACAATTACATATTGGATTACCATCAGGATCAGTATCTTTTGCAGGTGTAACACAATCTCCCTCAGCATTGTATTCACAACAATCAACACTGCCTCCTTCACATCTACAAAAATAATCTTCAATCTCTCCAGAGACAGTCATACCAGTGACATCAATTATATTTGAAATTACAGAACAATTACTATACCCCCAATTTGTCCCGTTGTACTTCCAGCAAGTATCTTTTACGCCAAAAAGGTATTGCTGAGAAGAATCAACCTTGTCCTGTTGACCAAAATATTTTCCTGTTCCAAAAAATACCCAGAGATTTCCTTTCTCATCAAAGGTAAAATCTGGAGCAGCAGTAATAGGTGCTCCAGCATCTACTAATACAGAAACAGACCAATTGGTTATCTCTTTGTTTGCATTTACATTTGGAACATCTTCCGAGGTCAGTATTCTTAACATTTTACCTGTTAAGTTATTATTGTTCTTAACGACTGTGCCACAGTATATTGCATCTACATTATAATCAAAATCTGGATCAACAGCCACACAATCGCCGACATAAGTATTACTTCCGACTGAAATTTTACCTACAAGCTCTCCTGTTTTTAGATTTAACACATAGATATAACCATGAGAAGGCGGAACATCTCCATCATAATCCGTAGGACCAGACCCAAACACAAGATACCAATTTCCGTTTTTGTTTCTATCTCCTACCCTCACCACTGTGGGATAGGAAGTTGTAAATCCCAGATCAGGATCAGAAAATTCCCACAAAAGTGAAGGATTTTCAGGATCTGTAATGTCTATGGCAAAAATTGAAGATAAACCTACTTTTTTACTATTAACAACTGGTGAATCACTAGGCGGATTAGGATTTCCACCAAATCTTAAAGCACCTATTAATATTGTCCTCCAACTGTTTTCTGTTCTGTTATCGTTTGGTGTTCCGTTTATACTGGCATCAAATAAAAGAACTCTTTGGTCAACATAATAGATATGACAATTACCATAATCTGGATAAGCAAGATATTTTAGATAAGGAAGCACATTCATTGGTATGTATGCCCATAATTCTGTTCCCGGAACTTTGTTTTCAGGATCCATTAAAGCAGCTCTAAGACCCGGATGTTCTGGATTAGACTCTACGCTTTCTATTTTACCAAGGTAAAAACAATGTAACATTCCATCGTTTGATCCCACAAAAAGATAGTCCTTTCTATTTTTTATTCTGTTTTTTATAAAATCTTCATAAGTGGTGTCAGTATAAACGATATGGTAAGTATTAAGAGGAAAGCGTGACAAAAGCCTTGGAGTGGATTGGATAATATCTCCTAGCTTCCAGATATGAGAAATATTATTAATAGTCAGATTTCTGTCTCTATGTCCATTCAAATTACAGGTGCCATTGTCACTATCCAAACATATATCTACATCTTCTCCCCTGATATACTTTATGATATTTTTAGCATCATTTTCATCATAAGCTCTTAAAAAAGACTTAAGATCTGAAGAATTAGAAACACTAAAATCTATAAAATTTAAACCATCAATAGAGGTCTTTATGTTTCTACTAGATGGATCTCTTTCCCATAACTTTTTTCCAATATTCCATATTGCGTTTATATCTTCTATTGATTTTGTTTCATCATAAGAACACGGAGAAATTACTTTTCCTTCTGAATTAGATGAAAAAAGATGCACAACTATTTCATTTGTTTGCTCATCATTGTAAAAATTTAACACTTTATCTTGATCTAATTCTAATTGACTTACTGCACCACTTACACTCGTAGTAGTACAGCTATCTTCCCTTATTTGACCAAATTCATCAACCCAAAGGCCCTTAAGCTCTCCTATCCAAGAAAACTCTTTGCTTTTTTCATCAGACTTTCTAGAAAAAAAGTAAGCTTGAGACATAAAACCACTTCCTCTAGTTGAAGTGGACAAAACCGCCACAGAAGTTCCAGAAGAGGCCCTTTTTAAGATGTCCAATATAGCGTTCAATATCGCATTTTTTATATCTACAGCATTAGAAGCACTATAAAATGTATCAGGAGTTCCATCTCCATCTTTGTCCCAGTCACTAGAAGAAGTAGGTAAAGAACCACAAGCACTGCCTTTACCATTACCGCAATCGTCCATATAGCAGGTATCTTTTGGATAATCAGAAAGATCATCAGGCCACATCTTACCAGATCTTACATCAAAAGAACCATACATAGCCACTTTTTTTAATGACTCAGCCCCTGTTCCCCCTAAAAACAAACCTATGGCATAAACAGATTCTATGTAAGATTTTACACCAGTTTTAGCATTAGTAAAACCTTTTTTGTGCATCCAATAAGCAGGAACTACTGGATCAGCAGAGTGTCTTTCAAACCCTGTATCTATAGAGCAAGTCCATCTACTAGGAGCCCCCCCTACATTCCACTGACCATCAGATAATAAAATCACAAAGTTTTTAGCACAAGGGACAAACTCAAGTTCAGATCCTTCGCACTGTCCATTTTCGTTTGTGTCTTTGCATTGATATATTGGATTTTTCCATTTGTCTCCCTCACCTTGTTGAGGTGTAAAACCACCATACTCAGGGCTGTTTTGTGCAAAGTAGTTATACGCATCCCACATGGCTGGAGCTGTAGGGGTTCCTCCAGAAGGAGCTTCAGAATTAAAATAACTTATCGTATTTTTATATGG
>Ga0256842_1003512_pt1 | contig 10369 bp, 9 predicted proteins | sample 4559240metaG_FD_185973 | JGI IMG/M metagenome (GOLD analysis project Ga0256842, IMG submission 185973) | Hydrothermal vent microbial communities from Guaymas Basin, Mexico - 4559-240 | ecosystem: Environmental > Aquatic > Marine > Hydrothermal vents | place: Mexico: Guaymas Basin | collected...
AGAGTCTTTGGCTGAAGATATCAAGAGGCACAAAGTAAAAACCGTTTTCTTACCTTCCTGGGATGTTCCTCCTTTGGATATTTCATCTCCGTTGTCGCTATACCAGTTTAAGAGGTTGTTTGCGCTTTATAGGTTGATAGAAGATTATCCACAGGTTGTTGTTTCAACTCCTCAAGCACTTATGCAGAAGGTTCTTCCTCCGGAAGTTTTGATAGAGAGGGTTTTGTCTTTTAAAAGGGGGAGGGAGATAAACTACGATGACCTTTCTGAGATGCTATCTTCTATGGGATATAGAAGAGTTGAAAGTGAGCCTGAAGAGGGGGAGTTTTCTATTAAAGGTGATTGCGTTGAAGTGGTGATGCCTCTGGGCGGTAGAGTCCTTGTAGAACTTTTTGGTGATGAGGTTGAAAGGATAATAGTTGATGGGGAGGAGAGAGAAAAGGTTGAGGTATTTCCTCTTCTTGAAGTTCCGATGGATAAAGAGACGTTGAAAGAGATTGAAAAACTTTATCCTGAAATTGCTGAAAAGCATATGATTTTGGGAGAGCTCAGCGGGGCAGATAAAGTTCTTCCGGAGATTTTTTCACTTGTTTCTGTAAAAGATTACCTGAGTTCAGGCTTGACTGTAGTTTTGATAGAGCCTGACCAAGTAAGAACGGTTTCTGAAAGTTTTCTGCGACAGGTGAAGGAAAATTATGAAATTTTGAAGAAAGAGGGGATTCCTGCATCAAAACCGGAAAAGTTTGTAGAAGAAGCGTGGTTTAGCAATTACGATTTTGTGATATACGAAAAGCCGGTGAACGGCGGAATTAATTTCGGGATTAAGCCGCTACCCAGCGTGTCTGAAGAAAACGTAAAGGAAATTTTCGGTCAGCTTTCAGGTTATGAGGTTAAGGTTATAGTTGCAACGGAGACTTTCAGGCAGGAAGTTGAGAAAGTGCTGGGGAAGTTACCTCTAAAGGCTTCTGTGGAAAAGGGGGTATCTTCCGGTGGTTTTAGACTGGATGAGGAGAAAGTGGCGTGGGTGGTGGAGGGGGATTTTCTCCCAGAGGTTAAGCAGAGAAAAGAAGATATAACGGCGCTTGAACCGGGAACGTTGGTAGTCCATAGGGACTACGGTATAGGGATATTTCAAGGAATAGTAAGCAGGAATATAGCTGGGAAGACTTACGATTTTATTGAAATAGAATACGCCGGCGGAGAGAAGTTGTTTGCTCCGTTTACTCAGATAGACCGAATATACAAATATTCAGGTTACAAAGGTAAATCTCCCAAGCTTGATAAGTTAGGGGGCACGTCCTGGAAAAACTTAGAAAAGAAAATTAAAGCTTCTCTTATTAAATTTGCAAAAGAGCTGGCAGAGCTTTACAAGGAAAGGAAAAGCACTAAAGGAGAAAGTTTAAAGGGCGACGAAAACCTTTTAAGAGAATTTGAAAAACGCTTTCCTTATCGTTTAACTCCCGACCAGGCTAAAGCGATAAAGGACGTTTACAGAGATATGGAATCAGAAAAGCCTATGGACAGACTCATTTGTGGAGACGTCGGCTACGGTAAAACTGAAGTTGCTATGAGAGCAGCAATGAAGGCTGTAACTTCTGGCAAACAAGTAGCAGTTATAGCTCCCACAACGGTTTTGGTTGACCAGCATTATAGGACGTTTAAAAAGAGATTTAAAGGTTTCCCTGTAAACATAGAAGTTATTTCACGATTTAAATCGAAAAAAGAGCAAAAAGAGATTCTGGAAAGGTTGGAAAAGGGTGAGATAGACATTATTATCGGCACTCACAGGCTTACACAGGATGACGTTAAGTTTAAAGATTTGGGGCTTCTCATAATAGATGAAGAACACAAGTTTGGCGTAAAGACGAAAGAGAAGTTAACCAAGCTAAAAAAGAACATTGATGTTTTGTATCTTTCTGCTACTCCAATTCCGAGGACTCTTTACTCTGCTCTTTCGGGGTTTAGAGACATTTCTGTTATAGAGACGCCGCCGCCCGGTAGGAGAGGAACGAAAATAGTTGTTTCAAAGTATTCCGATAGGATTTTAAAAACGGCGATAGAAAGAGAACTGGAAAGGAACGGACAGGTTTTTATCGTTCAAAACGACATAGAAGAGCTTGAGCCGCTGAAAGTAAAGGTGGAAGAAATGTTTCCTTCTGTTCCCGTTGAAATAGTTCATGGACAGATGAGGTCAGACAAAATAGAAAAAATAATGCATAACTTTTTTGAAGGGAAGATAAAAATTTTGATTTCTACTTCAATAGTTGAATCGGGGCTCGACGTTCCGTCTGCAAATACGTTGATAGTCATAGGAGCAGAAAGATTTGGATTATCTCAGCTTTATCAGCTTAAAGGTAGGGTAGGAAGAGGAATAGAAAAAGGCTATTGTTATTTGCTTATTTCACCGAAGGCAAGGCTAACGCCTGAAGCGGTAAAAAGGCTTGAAGCGATGAAAAAACTTTCACCTTTGGGTGGGGGATTTCAGTTAGCAGTTAAAGACCTTGAAATAAGGGGAGCCGGAACGCTGTTAGGTCCAAAACAGAGCGGTTACGTTAACACAATAGGGCTTGACCTGTATCTCAAGCTTTTTGAAGAGGTTTCGAGAGAGAAAGAGGAAGAAGACGTCAAAATAACGCTACCTTGGGAGGCATTCGTTCCCGAAGATTACGTAGAAGACGTGAAAGAGCGTGTGAGGATATACTCCGAACTGGCATCTTCAGGAAATCCTGATGAAGCTGTTAAAAAACTTAAAGAAATCCACGGTTACGTTCCAGACCCCGTGATTAACATCTTTAAAACTATGAAACTTAAAAAGTTAGCAAAACAGATAGGGATAAAAGAAATTGTTGTTTCTCCTTCTGGTAAAGCGATAATTTCTTTTGGTGATATGCCTAACATTCATGGAGAAAAGTTGGTTGAAGTGGTAAAGAACAGAGGAGCGACCTTTACACCAGAAAGGAAGCTTTACGTGGATGTAAAAGATTTTGACGACCTTATATCTTTTCTTGAGGAGTTAAAGGAGTGAGGAAAACTTTAGTTTTTCTGTTAATTCTCCTGTTGTTTCCTTCTTTAGTTTTGTGTCAAACGGAAAAGATATTTGATTATTCAAAAGCGGGAAAAATAGATAAAGTGAAAGCTGAATTGGAAAGGGGAGTATCTCCAAACGTAAGGGATAGATTCAACCGCACTCCGCTTTTTTACGCTGTGGACAGCAGAAACGTTAATTTAGTTGATTTACTGCTAAAGAAAGGGGCTGACCCGAACGTAAAAGATATCTACGGTATGACACCTTTAGATGAAGCGATAGTTGTTAACAATATAAAAGCGGCGAAACTTCTTGTGGATAACGGCGCAGATGTGAACAGTAAGGATAAGTTCGGATATACTCCTCTTCACTATTGCGGTATGTATGCGAGATTGACAATAGCGAAACTGTTGATAAATCACGGTGCGGATGTGAACGCAAAAGATTTTGAGGGAAATACGCCTTTACATTTGTGTGCACGAAATAGAGATTGCTTTTGGTCTGCTCTATACCTTCTTCGGAAAGGGGCGAACCTTAACGCAAAAAACAAAGAAGGGGAAACTCCAGTGGATGTTGCAAAAAAATTTAGTAACTGGAAGTTTTTAAGGGCAGTTCGATATTTTAAGAGACGTCGTTAGTTACTTAGCGTTAGGTGCTGGTTCGCTGTCAACTGTATACCAGTTTTCGTGAACGTGAATGATTTTGCCGTCTTTGGTTTTTACCTCATAATCGGAGTCTGCCTGCACTGTATGGGTGTTTTCCCTATCGTTTCCTAAAACGTAACCTAATATTCCTCCTGCAACTGCTCCGTAGATGGCAGCGTCTTTTGCAGACGATTTGTAATGTTTATGGGTAGCAGCTCCAACTGCTGCACCTCCTAAAGCTCCTAAAAGGGAGGCATCAGTTTTTGATACGGGAGCCGAGGCGCATGCGGTTAGGACTAATGGCAGGAAGCTAAGTAGAGCTGTTAAGGTTCTCATTATATTTCTCCATAACGCGGTTAAATTCGTCTAAAACCTTTCTACGTATGTGTAAATATAGGTCTTTGCTTAATGGGTTAACAAGTGGAACGAATTCTCCGTTTTTACTTTTTCTCAGCGGCATTTGGATAAAGTATCCATTGTTAGAGTAAACGATTTTTATGTCTTTAATTTCCAAGACATCGTTCAATTTGATGTTGGCAACGGCTTTAACGTTGCCTCCTATACCTGAAGTGTCAAAGGGAAAAATCCTCACCTCCGTTACCTCTATCCCCATAACCGGCAGGCGTTCTATTTTTTTTCTATCCTTTACTTTATTGACACACCTTCCTTTATTGATTGGTAAATTTTGTTTCCCTGTTCTTTCCATCTGTTTAATCTCCGTTCCGATATAACTTGTATGGGAACGTAAACGCCTGTTTCTTCGTAAACTCTCATTCCAGCTTCCATAACGGGTTTGACTGCTTCCCTTTCATCCTGAACGAGGACAAAGACTTCCATCTCTCCATCGTTAACGTTTACTTTTATATCAACAATCGATACAACAGACAACTTTTCGGAGAACAGCTTCAAAGCTTCTTTTTTTCTTTCATCTACGGGTATTTCATTCCACCATTTGGGGAAATTTTCGTGAGCGTTTTCGACGTAAACAACTATAGCTTCAGCACCTTCGTTCAGATTAATAGGTTCAGCAGGCACGAATACTCCGTTTTTAAATACAGCTTTAACTGTTTTCATAGCCTTTCCCTAAAGAAAAAGTTCGTTTAGGTTAAAATTAAGCGTTAGTTTGGGGAGGGAAAAGTTGTTTGAAAGGCTTTTGAAAGAGGCAAAGAATTACGTTAAAAGGAGTTATTCTCCTTATTCACGATTCAGGGTGGTAGCTTTGTTATTTGGCGGAGATGGGACTGTGGCAGGAGTAAACGTTGAGAATGCTTCTTACGGTTTAACTATGTGTGCCGAAAGGTGTGCAGTATTCAGAGCGGTTGCTGAAGGTAAAAAAAACTTTGAAGGAATTTTTATCTACTCTCCGGACGGAATGCCGTATCCCTGCGGCGCCTGCAGACAGGTTTTGAGGGAGTTTTTTACAGAAAACTTTAAAGTAATAGTGACAGATGGCAGAAAGAAGGACACATTTAAATTGGGAGAATTATTGCCTTATACATTTACTCTGAAATAGTAGGAGGTTTTGCATGCTCGTTCTGTTGGCGGAAGACGACAGAGATTTGGGAGATTTGCTGAAATACAACCTTGAGAAGAACCACTTTAAAGTTGACTGGGTTTTGGACGGAAAAGAAGCTGCCGATAGAGTTGAAAAAATTAGATACGATTTAGCCATTTTAGACCTGATGCTTCCCGAGCTTGACGGTTTGGAGATATGTAAAAGGATAAGGGAGAGTTCTAAAAACAGGGATATACCCGTAATAATGCTTACGGCGCTTTCAAGTGAAGATACAAAACTGAAAGGTTTTTCAGCAGGAGCAGATGATTACGTTACAAAGCCTTTCAGTATGAAGGAACTTCTGGCGCGTATAGAGGCTGTTTTAAGAAGGGCAGGGCACGTAAAGAAGGACGTTTTAGAGTTTGAAGGAATAAAGCTTGACAGGAAATCCAAGTCTGTTACCGTTGATGGAGAGCCTATATATCTGACGAAAACAGAGCTGCAGCTTTTAGAGTTTTTCCTTGAACATCCTGAAGAGTTATTTTCAAGGGAAGAACTACTGGAAAAAATCTGGGGAGCAGACCACAACGAAACTACGAGAACTGTTGACGTTTACATCAGCAGATTGAGGAAGAAGTTGGGAAGTAAAGGCAAATATCTAAAAACGCTTCCGCGCTTGGGATACAAGTTAACTAAGGAATAACCCCCTCAAAAGAGGGGGTATTTATTATTACTCTTCTTTCTTTTCGTTTTCTTCTTTACCTGCTGGAACTTCTTCTATTTCAGCGAGCTCTATGAGTTTATCGAGCGCTTTCTGCCTGAGGATATCTTGCTTAATCATGTTTATCAAGCCTCTTTCTTCAAGGGATTGTCTTGCTTGAACGTAATCTCCGCCGAAGGCTGCTTGTGCTAACTTTTCTATCTCTTTGTCTAAGTCTTCATCTGTTACTTCTAAGCCTTCAAGTTCGGCTACCTTTTCAAGGAGCAGTTTTACCCTTACCGTCTTCTCGGCAGTTGGTCTGACCATTTCAATTACGGTTTGAGGGTTAATCTGGTTTATATCAACGCCGAATTGGGCAAGCCTTCTAAGTTGTGCTTCTGCCTGTGCTCTTATTTCAAGGTCAAGCATGGATGGAGGAACGGGAACGTTGACCTTCTTTAAGATTTCTTCGACAATTTGGTCTTCTACTTCTTCCTGCTGTCTTGATTTTTCTGCAGCGATTAAGTCTTGCTTGATTTTGTTTTTCATATCTTCTACAGATTCAAAGCCCAGCTTTTTGGCAAATTCATCGTTTACTTCGGGGAGTTCCTTTTCCTTTACCGCTTTTATTTTGAATTTAACGTTTACTTCTTTACCGGCAGCATCGCCGTAAATTTTTTCATCTTCGGGGGCTTTAAACGTTACTTCCCCTTCGTAGCCTGCCTTTTTGCCTAAAACTTCTTTTTCTACTTCGGGCCAGAGCTGTTTTTCTCCTAAAATAACGGCAACGGAACCGTTGTTTTCCTTTCCTTCAATATTTGTAGTGTATTCAATTTCTACTAAGTCGCCTTCCTTTGCTTCCCTGTCCACTTCTTTCCAGTTTGCAAGCTGGTTTTTCATTCCTTCTATAACTTTTTCAACGTCTTCGTCTGTGATTTCTCTAACTGTTTTCTTTGCCTTTATTCCTTTGTAGTCTTCCGGTTTTAGCTCTATTTCCGGCTTCTTTTCAACTATCAACGTTACTTCGAATGCGTTGTTTTTCACATCGCACTGGAGGTCTTCTATGCCCGGGTCCGATAGGAGTTGGATTTTTTCTTTCTCTAAAACTTCTCTGAGCTTTAAAGGAACAAAGCTTCTTACGAGGCTGTCCCTTATGGTATCTTCGTAATACTTTTTGATGATATTAATGGGGGCTTTGCCGGGTCTAAATCCGGGAACTTTCGCTGTTTTTCTTATTTCTTTGCAGATTTCGTTGATTTCCTTTTCAACTTCCTGCGGTTCTCCTGTTATCTTTACCCTCAACAATACGTCGTTAACTTTTTCAACCGTATAAGTCATCTTATTTCCTCCTCTCTTTTCTTACTCTTCCTGTTACTTTGAGCGGCAGACTCCAAACCTTTGTGAAGGCAGCGCCTGCTTTATGGTCAAAAGAATCTTTTGGGCTGTATGTTGCAAGGTCTTCTATGTAGAGGGAGTTGGGGGATTTTCTTCCAACTACAGTTGCGTTACCCTTAAACAGTTTAAATCTTACTGTTCCTGTAACCGACTTTGCCAGTTGGTTGTTGAAAGCATCCAGTGACTCCCTGAGCGGTGTGAACCAAAGTGCTTCGTAGACGATTTCTGCGTAAGGGTGTTTTATGTGGCTTTGCTTGTAGTGGTATGTAAATCTATCTAAAACCAAGCTTTCCAATTCGTCGTAGGCTTTTATGAGTAGAAGTCCTGCTGGTGATTCGTAGACTTCTCTTGACTTGATGCCTACGAGTCTGTTTTCAACCATATCTATACGACCGTATCCGTGCTTTCCTGCTATTTCGTTTAAATCCCAAATTAACTTCCATAATTCGTTGTATCTCTTACCGTTTATGGAAACGGGAACGCCTTCTTCAAATTCAATTTCCACGTATTCTGGAACGTCAGGCGCTTTTTCGGGAGAAACTGTGATTACGAAGGCATCTTCTGGAGGCTCTGTATAAGGGTCTTCGAGGGGACCAGCTTCTATAGCCACACCCCAAAGGTTTCTGTCGTAAGAATAAGGTTTTTCCTTGGTTGCAACTACCGGAATTCCCCATTTTTTGGCGTATTCTATCTCCTCTTCTCTTGACTTAAATTCCCACTCTCTAACGGGTGCTAAAACCTCGATATCAGGGTCTAAAGCCCATACAGAGGCTTCAAACCTTACCTGGTCGTTCCCCTTACCCGTGGAACCGTGAGCTACGTAATCTGCGTTAACTTTGTGGGCAATTTCTACTAACTTTTTGGCTATTAAAGGTCTTGAAAGTGCAGAGATTAGAGGATACTTACCTTCATAAAGAGCCCCTGCTCTCATTAAAGGCAGGCAGTATTCTCTGGCAAATTCCTCTTTTATATCATCTACAACTGCTTCAACGGCACCGGAAGCTTTTGCTTTTTCCGGTATTTCTTTTAGTTCTTCGCCTTGACCGACGTCAGCGGTATAGGTTATAACTTCAAAACCTCTTTCTGCAAGCCATCTAACAATAACGGAAGTGTCGAGCCCGCCGGAATAAGCTAAGACTACTCTCTTTTTCACCTCTTCCTCCGAATAAAACTCTGGGTTGTGGAATTTTAGAAAATTTTATTTAAATTGCAAACGGCGCTGGATTTGTGAGCAAATTGCGTCTTTTCTGAAAGGGAAATAAAATTCTATTGGCTGCAGGGTAATGCCTATAGACTTTTTCTCGACAAAAATCTTTGGAGGTAAAAAGTGCAGAACTTGAGTGAGCTTACCATTTCTAAAGCTATTATTAAGACGTTTATGGAAAAGTTGGAAGAGCACCTGGAAACGGACGTTGCTATTGTAGGTGGAGGACCTTCCGGGCTCGTGGCAGCTTATTATCTTGCAAAAAGGGGATTTAAAGTCTCTCTCTTTGAGAGGAAGCTTTCTATCGGCGGCGGAATGTGGGCTGGAGCTATGTTTTTTAATCAGATTGTTGTTCAGGAAATGGGAAGAGAGATTTTAGAAGAGTTTGAAGTTTCCTACAGAGAGTTTGAACCGGGCTATTACGTTGCCGATGCGGTTGAGGCTGTTACTACAATAGCTTCAAAGGCTGTTAAGGCGGGAGCTGTTGTTTTTAACGGCGTAACGGCTGAAGACGTTGTTCTCAAAAAAGTTGACGGTAATTACAGGGTTTGTGGACTTGTTATAAACTGGTCAACGGTTGATATGAACCACTTAATGGTTGACCCGTTAGTTGTTACCGCTAAATACGTTGTTGACGCTACCGGTCATGATGCAACGGTTGTTTCTACACTGCAGAGGAAAGCAGGTATAAGGCTTAATACCGAAACGGGCTGCGTTGTTGGAGAGAAACCTTTGTGGGCTTCCGTTGGAGAGGAGGATACGGTTAAAAACAGCAGAGAGGTATTCCCGGGTATTTACGTGAGCGGCATGGCGGCAAACGCTACGTGCGGAAGTCACAGAATGGGACCGGTGTTTGGTGGAATGCTCATGTCGGGTAAAAAGGTTGCGGAAGAGATAGCGGAAAAGTTAATGAAGGAGGCATAATGGCTACCCTTGTTGAGTTTGCCAAGAAAGGTGTTATTACGAAGGAGATGGAGTTTTGTGCTGAATATGAAAAAAGAGACGTTGACTATATAGTAGAAGGGCTTGTTAAGGGAACGATTGTTATTCCGGCTAACGTTTTTCACAGAGAAAGAAAGGATTTTACGCCAAGAGCTATAGGAAAAGGGTTAAAGACTAAGGTTAACGTTAATATAGGGACATCCGGGGACATTGAGAGTATAGACCTTGAGCTTGAGAAGTTGAGAGTAGCTTTGAAGTATGGGACGGACGCTGTTATGGACCTTTCTACCGGAAAATTCATCAACGAAACGAGAAAGGCGATAGTTGAGAACTCTCCGGTGATGGTGGGAACTGTTCCCATTTATCAGGCAGCAAAAGAGGCGGCAGAAAAGTATGGATTTATCGGTAAGATGACGATTGACGACATTTTTGATGTTATCGAAAGGCATTGTAGGGATGGGGTGGATTTTATTACCGTTCACTGCGGCGTTACCCTTTCTTCCCTCGAAAGGCTTAGGAATGAGGGAAGAATTATGAACATCGTTTCAAGGGGTGGCGCTTTAATAGCTGAGTGGATGGTTTACAACGAAAAGGAAAATCCCCTCTACACCCACTACGACCGCCTTTTAGAAATTGCCAAAAAATACGATGTTACCCTTTCTTTGGGTGACGGAATGAGACCGGGCTGTATAGCAGACGCTACCGATAGATGTCAGATAGAAGAACTGATAACTTTAGGCGAACTTGTTGATAGAGCGAGGGAAGCAGATGTCCAGGTTATGGTTGAAGGTCCCGGTCACGTTCCACTCGACCAAGTAGAGGCGAATATAACTCTGCAGAAAAGACTCTGTCACGAAGCGCCTTTTTACGTTTTAGGTCCAATCGTTACAGATATCGCCCCCGGCTACGACCACATAACAGGTGCTATCGGTGGGGCTATTGCGGCGAAGGCGGGGGCGGATTT
>Ga0256842_1003514_pt1 | contig 10366 bp, 8 predicted proteins | sample 4559240metaG_FD_185973 | JGI IMG/M metagenome (GOLD analysis project Ga0256842, IMG submission 185973) | Hydrothermal vent microbial communities from Guaymas Basin, Mexico - 4559-240 | ecosystem: Environmental > Aquatic > Marine > Hydrothermal vents | place: Mexico: Guaymas Basin | collected...
GGGTAAGATTCTCTCCTATATATGTATCACCAAAAAGTGTTTTAAAATCTTTTTTATAATACTTATCATAGTAGGCTTCAAGAACTGCTAAAAAAAGTGATTTACCGAATCTTCTTGGTCTTAGAAAGAGTATAAATGATTCATTTAAATTCTCCAATTTTTCTATAAATTGTGTTTTATCTGTAAAATAATAATTTTCTTCTTTTAATCTTTTATAATCTGCTATGCCATATGGTATTTTTTTTGAATTCATTTATAATTTCCTCTATATTTTTACTAAAACCTAAAGCCAATAACTATGATAAGTAAGAGGATAGCAATTAGAGCTGAAATAGTTAATACCCATAATCTTTTTATCTCTTGAATTTTAATAAAATATTATAACATATTATTAATTCTAGTAACAGCTATATTTATATATAAAAATGGTAAAATTCAACCAATAATCTAAAAAGAAGTTTTAAAAAAATGACTACAAAACAATATATTTTAAACACTATAAAAACTCGTCCACTTATCATAGATGGTGCTATGGGAACACAGCTTCAACAAAGGGATGATAAGATTCCTAAAGAGGCTTGGGAGGGGAATGAGGGTTGTAATGAACTTCTCAATGTTACTTGCCCTGAAGTTTTAAGTGAGATATTTCATGCTTACCTAACTGCTGGTGCTGACCTCATCACTACAAACACTTTTGGTTCTTTCTCTTGGGTTTTAGATGAGTACCAAATTGGAAATCGTGCTTATGAACTTACAAAAGCTGGAGCAGAGTTAGTAAAAGCTGAATGTGAAAAATTCTCAACACCTGAGCAACCACGATTCTGTTTAGGCTCAATCGGTCCAGGGACTAAACTTCCATCTTTAGGGCATATCACTTATGATGAGATGTTTAAAGGTTATACAGAGTTTTGTATAGCACTTATAGATGGTGGGGTTGATGTTTTTATCCTAGAGACTTGTCAAGACCCACTACAAATAAAAGCTGGGCTTCATGCTTGTCAAGAGGCTAACAAACTTCAAGGGACAGAGATTCCTATTATGGTTTCTGTTACAGTTGAGCTTAGTGGTACTATGCTTATAGGTACAGATGCTCAAACCATCGCTACTATACTAGAACCTTTTGATATTTTAAGTCTTGGTTTTAACTGTGGAACTGGACCTGAACAAGTTTTAAAACATGTAAAAACTTTAAGTGAACTTTGGCATAAACCTATATCTGTTCATGCTAATGCTGGACTTCCACAAAATCGTGGTGGTTACACTTACTACCCTATGAATCCACAAGAGTTTACAACTCATCAAGAGAAATTTTTAGAGTATGATGGTGTTAGCTTTTTAGGTGGATGTTGTGGGACAACTCCTCAACACATAAGAGCCTTAGTAGATAAAGTAACAACTATAAAACCAAAAGAGCCAACAGGTTCGCACCCAACATCAATAGCTTCACTTTTTAACACTGTAGAGCTTATGCAACAACCAGCACCTCTACTTATGGGTGAGCGAAGTAATGCGACAGGAAGTAAAGCATTTCGTGAACTTCTTTTAGCTGAAAACTATGAGGGAACTTTAAGTGTTGCTCAACAACAAGTAAGAGCAGGAGCGCATGTCATAGATGTAAATGTTGGATTTGCAGGGCGAGATGAGACTAAAGATATGAATGCTGTTATGGGGATGTATAACCAAAAGATAGCTATACCTCTTATGCCCGATTCTACACAAACAAAAGGGTTAGAAACAGCACTTAAAAACATAGGTGGAAAACCTATACTAAACTCTGTAAACCTTGAAGATGGTGAACCTAAATTTGATGCCGTTTGTTCATTAGCTAAAAAATATGGAGCATCTTTAGTTTGTTTAACGATAGATGAAGTTGGGATGGCTAAAACGATTGAAACTAAGTTAGAAGTAGCTGATAGAATCATAGACCTAGCTACTAACCGTCACAAACTTAAAAAAGAGGATTTAGTATTTGATGTGCTTACATTCACCCTTGCTAGTGGTGATGAGGAGTATTGGGATGCTGGGATTAACACCATAGAAGCGATTCGCCAACTTAGAAAAAAACACCCTGAAGTTGGAACAACTCTAGGGCTTTCAAACATCTCATTTGGACTAGATAAAGATGCTAGACCATACTTAAACTCTATGTTTTTACACCATTGTATAGAGGCTGGGCTAACAAGTGTTATTATCAATGTTAAGCATATTATCCCTATTAACAAAATCTCAAAAGAAGACCAAGAGATATGTGATGATTTGATTTTTAACCGTAAACCAAATGGGGAAGCACTTTTCACTTTTATAGAACATTTCTCAACTAAAGAAGCGATAGATACCTCTGCTGAAGATTCTGAATACTTAGCAATGAGTGATGAGGAAAAAATAGCAAAACTTCTTATGGATGGTGACAAAGATAGGATGATTCCACTTGTGGAGAAAGTTCGTCACACTATCGCACCTGAAAAAATCGTAAATGAGATTCTCATAGATGCTATGAAAGTTGTTGGTGAACTTTTTGGAAGTGGTCAAATGCAACTTCCATTTGTACTTCAATCAGCTGAAACAATGAAAAAAACTGTTGACCATCTTAACCCATTTTTACCAAAGATTGAAAAAATAGTAGATACAACTTTAGCACTAGGAACAGTTAAAGGTGATGTTCACGATGTTGGTAAAAATCTTGTAGATATTATACTTTCAAACAACGGTTTCAAAGTAAATAACCTTGGAATCAAAGTTGAGTTAGATACTTTCATACAAGCTACGAAAGATGGGCATATATCTGCTTTTGGTATGAGTGGTCTTTTAGTTAAATCTACTCAAGTTATGCAGGAGAATCTAAAAACACTACAAGCTGAGGGAATCAAGATTCCAGTTCTTCTTGGTGGTGCTGCTCTTACTCGCAAATTTATAAATGAATTTTGTCGTCCATTTTATGATGGTCCTATCTTTTACTGTAAAGATGCTTTTGATGGTGTAACAGCTATGAGTAGAATCGAAGCTGGTAATTTTGATACTGACTTACACGGAAAAGATTTAGAAGAAAAAGAGATTAAAGAGAAAAAGGAAGTTATAATCCCACCATTTTCTGAACTAAAAATGCCATCTCGTGATGTGAAAGTTCCCACACCACCATTTTGGGGTCGTAGAGAGATAAAACTAACAACTCAACAGATAGAGATGGCTTTTGAGTGGATAAACCACAAGATTCTTTTTAAATCTCGTTGGGGTTATAGCTCTAAAGGTAAAACAAAAGAGGAGTATCAAAAGCAGGTTGATGATGTGATTATGCCAGCTTATGAGAAACTAAAAGCTCAGTTTTTAGATGAGAAGCTTTTTGAGCCAACTATCATATATGGTTATTTCCCTTGTAGAAGTGATGATAACACACTCCTTATCTTTGATGAAAGTGAGGGTTATAACTCAGAAGATGAGATAAACCGTGAGCCTTTAGATAATGTGATGAGTAGAGCGATAAAACAGTTCACTTTTCCTAGACAATCAAAACAACCACACCGAGCATTGAGCGACTTTTTTCATAGTGATAGACACGATGTGTTAGCACTAACATGTGTTAGTGCTGGTGGTAAACTCAGTGATAAAGAGAGAGGAATTATGGAAGCTGGTAACTACACAGAGTATTACCAATTTCATGGTTTAGGTGTTGAGTTGGCTGAAGCATTAGCAGAGATAGCACATAAACAGATTAGACTAGATTTAGGAATCGCTAGTGAAGATGAGGGTTACTCTTTAGCAGATGTAAGGATGAACCGTTACCAAGGTTGTAGATACTCTTTTGGTTATGCAGCTTGTCCAGACCTAGAGTTAAACCGTCCACTATTTGACCTACTAAAACCTGAAGAGTTTGGGATTGAACTTAGTGAAACTTTCCAGATTCACCCAGAACAATCTACAAGTGCCCTAGTTGTTTATCATCCTAATGCTAGTTATTATAATGTTTAAAGAGAGAGAGTTAAACTCTCTCGATTAGATTTCGTACTTTAAAGCTTTTTTCATAAACTCAGTTGAACAGAAAAACATAGCTACAAAAATAGGGTTGATTTTTACATAATCATCTTCTATCTTTTCAAACACTTTGAAACTGAATCCAGAACCATCATTTGGGTTTTGTGGAGTTACTATAAACTCTAATGGTGCTAATGTTCTAACCATATTTACGATAGCTTTTCTCTTTTTTTGGTTCTCTTCTGCTAAGATATTAAAATCTGGATTTTCTGAACTTCTATGAGAATGTAAAATATGTTCCAATACTGTTACTTTATCTTTAAAAACAACTTTATTCCATTTTATGATGGTATTATTTGAACTTATCTGTTTACCACTAAACATTAATGGATGTGGCTTTTTAGCTTTCATCGCTTCCATAAGAGCTAAAAGAAAGTTTGTACCACCAACATTTTCGGATGCTTTTTTCATAAAAAGGTGGATTAGAGCCTTTGTTTCTTCGTTTTGTTTGTTAAAATTACACATATATAGCCTTAGATTTTTAATTAAATGTATTATACTCTCTTATGAGTAAAGATGTACGAAACTGAAACAACTATTAAAAAAATCATTAAGTGCTTAATGATTAAGCATATCGTAATAACAAAGCGATTATGATGTCAAAACTAAAAGAGGACAAAAATTGTCTGATTTAAAAATAGATGTTAAAATCGTCTATAAATAAGAGGTAAAAAATGCAAGTATATTTAGATAACAATGCAACAACAATGGTAGATCCACAAGTTGTTGAAGTGATGATGCCATTTTTTAGTGAGCTTTATGGTAATCCAAACTCACTTCATAAATTTGGTACTTCTTCACATCCAGCATTAAGTAAAGCTATAGATCAAGTTTATAAAGCTTTAAATGCTAGTGATAATGATGATATAGTTTTTACATCGTGTGCAACAGAATCAAATAACTGGGTTTTAAAATCAGTATTTTCAGACTATATTGTAAATGGTGATAAAAATCATATCATCACAACAGAGGTTGAGCATCCATCAATCCTTTCAACTTGTAGATGGTTGGAAGAAGAGGGTGTAAAAGTTACTTACCTACCAGTAAATGAGCAGGGTGTTGTTGAAGCACATACTGTAAAAAGTTTCATCACTGAAAAGACTGCTTTAGTTTCTGTTATGTGGGCTTCAAATGAAACAGGTGCTATTTTCCCTATAAGAGAGATTGGTGATATTTGTAAAGAAAAAGGTGTACTTTTTCATTCAGATGCTGTTCAAGCTGTTGGAAAAATACCAGTAAATTTACAAGCTACAAATGTTGATTTTATCTCATTTTCAGCTCATAAATTTCATGGTCCTAAAGGGGTTGGTGCTTTATATATTAAAGATTCTCAACCTCTTACACCACTTTTACATGGTGGTGAACATATGGGTGGTCGTCGTTCTGGTACTTTAAATGTTCCATATATTGTTGGGATGGGTAAAGCGATAGAGTTAGCAACAACTGATTTACATGAGAAGATGGCTAGTATAAGTGCTAAAAGAGATAGACTTGAAGATGCGATATTATCTTTAAGTGAAACTTTTGTAGTTGGTGATAGAAAAAATCGTACACCAAATACAATCCTAATCTCTATAAGAGGTGTTGAGGGTGAATCAATGCTTTGGGACTTAAACAATGGAAGTATCGGTGCATCAACTGGTTCAGCTTGTGCTAGTGAAGATTTGGAAGCAAATACTGTTATGTTAGCTATCGGTGCTGATAATGAATTAGCTCATACAGGAATCCGTTTAAGCCTTAGCCGTTTTACAACAGATGAAGAGATAAACTACACGATAGAACATTTTAAAAAGGCTGTTCTTAGACTTAGAGGAATCTCTAGCTCATTTGCGAAACAACAACCAACTAAGGGTGGTGAAGCTCAAGAGTGTGAATTACACTAGATAATTAGTTATAAAACTAAAATAGAAAGAAAATTAAAGGAAAATATTATGGCAAAAGCTGATATGTTAGGTGAGTCTCTTTGGGATGCTTATTCAGATAAAGTAACGACATTAATGAACAACCCACAACATCAAGGTGAACTATTTCAAGATGAAGTAGATGCTAGAGGTAACAAACTTATTGTTGCTGATTTTGGTGCTGAATCTTGTGGTGATGCTGTTCGTTTATACTGGGAAATTGACCCAAAAACAGATAAGATTGTAAACTCTAAGTTTAAATCTTTCGGTTGTGGTACAGCGATAGCTTCAAGTGATGTTATGACGGAACTTTGTATAGGTAAAACAGTACAAGAAGCTGTTAAAATCACAAATATTGATGTTGAGATGGCTCTTCGTGATGACCCAGAAACACCAGCAGTTCCACCTCAAAAAATGCACTGTTCTGTTATGGCTTATGATGTTATAAAAAAAGCAGCAGGTATGTACTTAGGTGTAGATTCTGAATCTTTTGAAGAGGATATCATCGTTTGTGAATGTGCTAGAGTTAGTTTAAAAACTCTTCAAGAGGTTATTAGACTTAATGATCTTAAAACTATTGAACAGATTACTGATTATACTAAAGCTGGTGGGTTTTGTAAATCTTGTATCAAACCGGGTGGGCATGAAGCTAAAGATTACTATTTAGTAGATATTTTAGCTGATACTCGTCGTGAGATGGATGAGGAAAAAATGAAAGCTGCTGCTGATGCTAGTGCATCTGGTGAAGCTAAATTTGAAGAGATGACACTTGTTCAACAGATCAAAGCTGTTGATGCTGTTATAGATGAAAATATCCGTCAATTCCTAATTATGGATGGTGGAAATATGGAAGTTATCGATATCAAAAAAGGTGATGATGGGATTGATATTTATATCCGTTATCTTGGTGCTTGTAATGGTTGTGCTTCATCAGCTACTGGTACACTTTATGCGATTGAATCAACTTTAAAAGAGAAATTATCTAAAAATATTAGAGTTTTACCAATTTAGTAGTAGATTTTACATCAATAAATAAAATTTTAATCTCCTCTACTATATAATTAAATAAGTTAGAGGGGGATTATATGAATTTTAATAAAGCTGTAGAGATTGTTCCAAATATTTACTGGATTGGTAAGTATATTGAAAATGATCCTTTTCAATGTCACCCTTATCTTATAGTAAATGGTGATGAATCAATTCTTGTTGATCCTGGTTCAATGATAGAGTTTAATGCTGTTGTTGAAAAAACTAAAGAGATTATTCCCCTAAAAAATATAAAATATATCATTTTACATCATCAAGATCCAGATTTAGCTGCTGCTGTTCCAGCACTAGAACAGTTGATAGATAGAGATGATTTACAAATAGTTACCCATTCAAGAACCACAGTTTTGATAAAACACTATATGATTAAATCAAAATATTATGATATTGATAAAAATGATTTTGTTTTAAATACTAAAAATGGTTTAACATTGAATTTTGTAACTACCCCTTATTGCCACTCCCCTGGTGCTTTTGTATCTTATGAACCTAAAAATAAGATACTATTTTCAAGTGATATTTTTGGTGGTCTTGAAGAATCTTGGGAATTTTTTGCTGATGATACTTACTTTGAAAAAGCGAAACTTTTTCACGAATCTTATATGCCTAGTCGTAACATTTTTAACTATACTTTAAACAAGATAGAGAAGTTAGATATAGAGATGATTCTTCCTCAACACGGTTCTATCATCAAACGGGAGTATATAGCTAAACTTATAGATGATATGAAAAATCTTGATTGTGGTATATATATAGATAAAAAATATCAAAAAGATTTGATAGATGTGATAGAAAAGCTAGAGGTTGAGATAGATAAAAATTCACAAAAAGATAAGATGCTATATGAACAAGCAAAAACATCACAAATGGGTGAGATGCTTGGTATGATAGCACATCAATGGCGACAACCTCTAAATGCTATGAGTGCTTCTGCTATAAATCTGTCTCTAAAACAAGATTTTAATCTTTTAAAAGATAAAGATATTACAGAGCATAGTAAGTTTATCCAAAAAACAACACAAGATATGTCAAAAACCATTGAGACTTTTATGAATTTTTTTAAACCAAAAGATAAAAAAAGAGTTTCTACTTTTAAAATTATTATAGATGAAGTTATATCTCTTATGTCTGGACAATTAAAAAATAGAAATATAAAATTTTTATCTATAAGTGATTACAATAATATCAATGTTCATCAATCAGAACTATCACATATAATGATAAACTTGATTAAAAACTCTGTAGATGCTTTTGATGGTAAAACTATTGAAAATAAGATGATAGAGGTTAAATCATATATAGAAGATGATTTTGTGATTATCAAAGTTGTTGATAATGCTGGTGGGATTCCTCTTGATGTTATAGATAAAATTTTCAATCCTTACTTTACAACAAAAGAGCAAGGTAAAGGTACAGGGATAGGTCTTCATATGACACAAAGAATCGTAAATGAAGTTTTCAACGGTAGCATAGATGTAGAAAACTTAAATAGTGGTGTTGTTTTTACCATTAAATTTCCACAATAGATAGCTGATTTTATTATGAATAAAAAACTTTACTCAAAAATAGTAGATTCACTTGTTGATGATGGTTATGTGGTGGTTGAAGATAGTATTTCAAAAGATTTAGTAACTAAACTTTTTGAGTTTGCTAAGAAAGAGGATGATTTTAAAAAAGCTGGAATCTCTGCTAAAAGTGATCTTCATATTGATAACAATAGAAGAAGAGATAAAACAAAATGGTTAGTAGATGATAACTCACTTCAAAGCAGATTCTTAGAGTTTACAAACGGCTTGAAAGATTATCTTAACCGTGAACTATATTTAGGCTTGACATACTATGAATCACATTTTGCTATCTATGGCGAGGATGATTTTTATGAAAAACATTTAGATGCTTTTAAAAACTCTAAGAATCGTGTTGTTACGACAGTTTTTTATCTAAATGATGGGTGGAGTGAAAATGATGGTGGAGAGCTTATCATATATGATGAAAATGGTGATTATCTAACCAAAGTGATTCCAAAAGCAAACACTTTAGTAGTTTTTCTAAGTGATAAATTCCCACACGAAGTAAAACCAGCTAAAAGAAAAAGGTACTCAATAGCTGGATGGTTTAGGGTAGATTAGAGTAAATCACTGTAATTATATTTAGTTAAATCTATATAGTATTTTTTACCAATAGTTATAATTCTTTCATCTTTATTGGCAGATTTTTTAAATTTTTCTACTATTTTTTCTTGCTTTTTAGATGAAATTTTATTATCTTTAAGATATTTTTTTAAAGAGATAATCTCACTTTCTACTTCTATCTCTGCTTCAACAAGTTCTATATCATTTTTTTGTTCAACTAAAGGTTGCCCTATCTGAGTATCTAACATAAATTGAGAAGATATAGCACCTAAAATATTTTTTAGTTGCTCATCTTTCTCTTTGTATATCTCTTCGATTCTTACTCTTTCTTGAACAAGCATCGCCTCTTTTTGATCTCTTAAAGTTCTAGTTTCATCCTCAAGTTTTTCCACTCTTTTTTGTAACTGAAGATTCTGTTCTTCTAAAAGTTTATAGTATTTAGAATCTGTTGATGTGTTTGAGTTTCTCGGTTGAGTTTTTGGTTTTATAGGTTGTTCTTCATCAACATCGACAAATTTTACACCATCAATAACTACAACTTTTAAAGAGCCTCTTCTGATTCTGTTATGTATAGCCTCTTTTGAGATACCAAAATGTTTAGCTGTTTCAAGTATAGTTTTATTTGCCATAAACTACCCCTTATCTCATATTTTCAAAAACGATAGGAGCTTCCCATTCACCCTCACGAACCATCTTCATAACTTTTTGTAAATCATCAAGGTTTTTACCCTTAACACGGATAGCATCACCCTCAATCTGAGCAGTAACTTTTAGCTTCATTTTTTTAATGTCAGCAGTGATTTTTTTAGCCTCTTTAGTCTCTATATAATCAACAACTTTGTAAGTTTGTTTACGATTCCCACCAGAAGAGTCTTCCACTTTTAACTCCTCTAAAACTTTAGAAGATAACCCCTGTTTTAAAAACTTAGCTATAACAATATCTGCTAATGCTTCAAGTTTGTTATCACTAGATGCCACTAAAACTAAAGTTTTAGCTTTCTCATTAAAAGTAACTTCATAAGTAGTACCTTTAAAATCATAACGGTTAGAAACCTCTCTCTCAACAAGATTTATCGCATTTTTAAAATTTTGTAAATCTATCTTCGCAGTAATATCAAATGAATGTTCTTTTGCCATCTATAACCCTTTTATAACAAATATTTTAGTTATTATAACATACCCAAGGTTTACGATATTATGAAAACTAAAAAGTTGGATTCTAACCCAATTATTTTATATAAAAGTTTTGGTTCTACTCTG
>Ga0256842_1003515_pt1 | contig 10364 bp, 11 predicted proteins | sample 4559240metaG_FD_185973 | JGI IMG/M metagenome (GOLD analysis project Ga0256842, IMG submission 185973) | Hydrothermal vent microbial communities from Guaymas Basin, Mexico - 4559-240 | ecosystem: Environmental > Aquatic > Marine > Hydrothermal vents | place: Mexico: Guaymas Basin | collected...
AGAGGGAGGGCAATACCCAGCTCCATTTCGAACCTGGAAGTCAAGCCTCCCATCGCCGATAATACTGCACCTGTCTGGTGTGGAAATGTAGGTCGCTGCCGCTTTGAGATTTAACTTCAATTAATCACACTCTTTTTAATTTTATTTTTTCTGTTTATTTCTTTATTACTATTTATATATTTTTTTCTATTAATTAATCTATTATCTTATTTAATATAATTTATTATATAATTAATAGTAAAAAATAGGAATGGAGTTTCAATTATGAAAATAGTAATATTAGATGCCAAAACATTGGGTAATGATTTAGATTTAAGTTCAATTAATGATTTTGGAGAGGTTATCACATATCAAACCACACTACCATCTCAAACTCTTCAAAGAGTAGAAGATACTGATATAATTATCACAAATAAGGTAGTAATATCATCTGATATTATGGCAAAAGCTAAAAATTTAAAGCTTATTGTAATTTCAGCAACTGGTATGAATAATGTAGATTTAGAGTATGCCAAAGCTAGTAATATTGAGGTTAAAAATGTAGCAGGATACTCTACTAAAAGTGTAGTCCAACATACATTTAGTTTATGCTTTTATCTATTAGAAAAATTAGCATATTATGATAATGTTGTAAAGAGTGGAGAGTGGAGTCAATCAAAGCTTTTTACTGATGTATCTCGTCCATTTGGAGAGATTGCTAATATGAGATGGGGTATTATTGGAATGGGTGCTATTGGTCAAGAGGTGGCAAAAATAGCTTCATCTTTTGGGGCAGAAGTCCTATATTACTCTACAAGTGGGGCTAATAATCAAGAGAGTTATAAGAGAGTAGAACTTAATGAACTTTTATTATCTTGTGATATTATCTCTATTCATTCACCTCTAAATAGTGATACTAAATATCTATTAAATAAATCAAACCTATCTCTACTCAAAGATAAAGCAATTATATTAAACCTTGGAAGAGGTGGTATAATCAACGAAGAGCATTTAGCAAGTGAGCTAAATAAAAGAGAGATATATGCTGGACTTGATGTATTAGAGGTTGAACCAATAGAAGAGGATAATCCACTATTAGAGATAAAAAATCTTGATAGATTAATTATTACTCCTCATATAGCTTGGACATCAAAAGATGCAAGAGAGAAACTTTTAGATGGTGTGGTAAATAATATAAAAGAGTTTGTATGATTTTATATATACATGGATTTGCTAGTAGTAGTAAATCTAATAAAGTAACACTTCTTAAAAAGAGATTTAATAATATATACTCAATAGATTTGGATATTAGTCCCAAAATTGCGATGAAGCAGTTAGAAAAATTTATCAAAAAAAATATTAAAAAAGATAATATTACTCTAATTGGCTCATCTCTTGGTGGATTTTATGCTCTATATTTATCTTATAAATATAATTTAAAAGCTATATTAGTAAATCCATCAATATATCCATATAAAACTCTTAAAATATATAAAAATCAAAAAGTTAAAAATTACTCAACAGGTAAAGTATTTAAGTTTAAAAAGAAATATCTAAATCAATTAAAAGATTATAGAGTAAAAAATATAGATAACTCTAAAATATTACTACTTTTACAAATGGGTGATGAAACTTTAGATTATAGAGAGGCATTAAGATTTTTACCAAGTTGTAAATATATTATAGAGTCTAATGGTAATCATCAATTTGAGAATTTTGATAACTATTTTGATATGATTGATAGGTTTAGAGAGTAATATAAAATGGATAAACATAACATACTAAAAACCAATTTTGGATTTGACTCCTTTAAGCCTTTGCAAGAGGAGGCTATTAATCATATTTTAGAAGAAAAAGACCTGCTTACTATTTTGCCTACTGGTGCAGGTAAATCTTTGATATTTCAAGTCCCTACACTTATGATGAGTGGGGTTAGTATTGTTATATCCCCTCTTATTGCTTTGATGCAAGACCAAGTGATGAATTTAAACTCTAATGGTATAGGTGCAGTGGCTATTACATCTATAAGTTCTAATGAAGAGAATAATATAGCATTTAATAGAGTTGTTAATAAAGAGGTAAAATTTCTATATATTGCCCCAGAGAGATTTAGTAATGAGTATTTTTTAAATCAACTTAGAAGATTGGATATAAATTTCTTTGTAATTGATGAGGCTCATTGTGTGAGTGAATGGGGGCATGAGTTTAGAGAGGATTATAGAAAACTTAAATATATTAAACAAAACTTTCCAAATATACCTATCACGGCATTTACTGCTACTGCTACAAATAGTGTCCAAAATGATATTTTAGATACTCTAAAAATTGATAGAAAAAATATATTAAAATCCAAAATTCAAAGAAAAAATCTTATTATTCGTTCTCAAAAGAGATTAGGAAATGGTAAAAAACAGATAAAAGAGTTTTTGAATACTCACAAAGATGAGTGTGGAATAGTCTATTGTTTTACTAGAAAAGAGAGTGAGCAGTTATCATTATATCTCAATAGTGAGGGGTTTAATACTTTATCATATCATGCAGGAATAGAGGCATCTAAAAGAGAAAATATATTTAATGCTTTTAAAAATGAGAGTGTCAAAATAATTGTAGCTACAATCGCCTTTGGAATGGGAATAGATAAAGGAAATATTAGATTTGTACTCCATACATCTATGCCCAAAACATTAGAAAACTACTCACAAGAGATAGGAAGAGCAGGAAGAGATGGATTAAATTCTGATGTATTGATGCTATACTCCAAAGCAGATGAAATATCAAAACAGAGATTTATAGATGATTTACCAGAGGGGATATATAAGCAAAATAACTATAAAAAGCTTCATAATATGTATAAATTTGCCATATCAAGTAGATGTCGCCATCAAGCTATTGCTCAATACTTTGATGATGATATTGATGAGTGTAAAAATATTTGTGATAATTGCCTCCATGGTAAGAGAGAATATCAAGATATTACAGTAGATGCCCAAAAGTTTATATCAGCAATTTTAAGATGTAATGAGAGATTTGGACAGACCTATATTATAGATATATTAAGAGGTTCAAAGAGTAAGAGAATAATGGATTTTGGACATAATAATCTATCAGTTTATTCGATTGGTGCTAATTATAGCAAAGAGCAATGGTCAAGTATAGTAGATAGACTTTTTGATATGGAGGCTATATTAATAGATGGAGAGTATAGGACTTTGAGAGTAACAAATATTGGCAAAGAGATATTAAAAAGGCAAAGAGTAGTAGAGATAGATAAAGATGATTTAATAGTAGAAAAGTCATTCAACGATTACAAGCAAACCACACCTAAAAGTGAAATATTTGAGATATTTAAAGAACTTAGAACCAAGCTATCAAAAGAGGAGAATGTCCCAGCATATATAATATTTAGTGATAAAACTCTAATAGAAATATCAAATACTTTACCATCTAATAGAGATGAATTTTTGGCTATAAATGGAGTAGGGGAACAAAAATTAGAAAAGTATGGAAAAGCCTTTATAGATTTAGCCAATCAACAAAGAGTAAAAGGAGTAAAAACAATAAAACCTCTAAGCCAAACATATCTTGATACACTTAAACTAATTAATGAGAATATGAGTATAAATGATATTTCGCAAAAAAGAGAGTTAAAAGAGAGTACAATTATAGGACATATATATAAGCTTTATGAGAATAATTATATTGATGATGAGGTTAAAAATAGGCTATATAAACCTCTAAAAAATAGAATACCAGATAATATTAAAGAGTGGATAGAGAAAGGTTTAGATTTATATGATATTGATATTTTAAGAGATAGTTTGAATTTGTATAGGTATTTGTTGTAATTTAAGTGTATCCAAAATAGATACACCTAAATATAAATTATAGATACTTAGACTGTACAGTTCTTAGAGTATCTTCTAATTTTTTATCTGTTGTCGGTTCACCAATAGCAGAGAACTTCCACTCTCCATTTCTTCTATAAAGTTTACCCAAAATCATAGATACAAATCCAGCAAACTTAGTATCTGATGCGATATTATAAGTTGCTACTATATCATTTACTCTATCAGGTGTTCCCTCATATAATCTAATAGATGCAAATGGGATAGTTGCGAAATCTTTGCCATTAAATGAGTTTAATACAAATACAACTTGTTCTACGGTTGATGGGATTTGGTTTAGGTTAATAGATACTACTTCATTATCTAATCCATCATCTCCATCTACATCACCTGTCATATCATCACCAGAGTGATTAATTCCTGCTGAGTTTAGATTACCAAAATATACTGTATCTACTACATTTTTATTTGCATCAAAAAGTCCAACTGATAAATCTAAATCAACTGCTACTTTTTTTGCTCCACCAAAGAAACCTTTTCCCTCAATTGCACCCCAGTTTGCACCGATACAAAAAGATGATAAATCACTACCATTACTCTTTTTAAGAGAAATTTTTTGACCTTTAACTAGATTAATTCCCATCAAATTATCCTATATACTTATCTACAAAACCTTGAAGTCCTGCATTAAATCCAGTTCCAACTGCTTGAAATCTCCAGCTACCATCTTTTCTATATAGTTTTCCAAATTCAATAGCAGTTTCACTTGAATAATCTTCATCAAGTTCATATTTTGCTACCTCTTCTACTGTATCTTCATTGATAAGTCTAATAAATGAGTTTGTTACTTGTCCAAAGTTTTGACCTCTTGCATCGGCATCATGGATTGTAACTACAAATATAATCTCTTGTACATCAGCACTAACAGTAGTAAGATTTACCAATACTTGTTCATCATCACCATCTCCAGCACCTGTTGTGTTATCTCCAGTATGTTCTACACTTCCATCAGTAGATTTTAGATTATTATAAAAAATAAAATCTTTTTCACTAGCTACTTTACCATTTGCACCAATCAAAAATACAGAAGCATCAAGGTCAAAATCAGCACCTGTATCACTAGCATTTGCATCCCAACCAAGACCTACTACCATTTTTGTAAGACCTGGTGCCTCTTTGCTTAAATTTACTCTTCCACCTTTAGCTAAACTAATACCCATTTTAAAATCCTTTTTATTTTATTAATTATATACTTATAATTTTATCAAAGTTTTATTAATGAAAAAATTTTAAAAATATCCCTCTTGTTTCTTTTTCTCCATAGATGCGTTATTATCGCTATCTATTAGCCTACCTTGTCGCTCACTTGTAGTGGTTAATAACATCTCTTGAATAATCTCTGGTAGAGTAGAAGCCGTAGAAGTTATAGCCCCTGTAAGTGGGTAACAGCCCAAAGTTCTAAATCTAACTATCTCATTAGAGGCATATTTACTAAGTTCTTTTGGCACTCTATCATCATCTACCATTATTTTAGTACCTTTATACTCTATTACACTTCTCTCTTTGGCAAAATATAGTTCAGGGATAGGTATCTCTTCAAGATAGATATATTGCCAAATATCAAGTTCTGTCCAATTAGATAATGGGAATACTCTAATAGATTCACCCTCATTACATCTACCATTATATACATTCCAAAGTTCTGGTCTTTGATTTTTTGGGTTCCATCTATGATTTTGGTCTCTAAATGAGTATATTCTCTCTTTTGCTCGGCTTTTCTCTTCATCTCGTCTTGCCCCACCAAATACAGCATCAAATTTATAAATATCTAACATATTTTTAAGTCCCTCTGTTTTCATAATATCTGTATGAAGAGCTGAACCGTGAGTAAAAGGAGATATATCCATCTCTATTCCCTTGGGGTTGGAATATACAATTAATTCCATTCCTACCTCTTTGGCTCGTTTATCACGAAACTCTATCATCTCTTTGAATTTCCATTTGGTATCAACATGGACTAATGGAATTGGAGGAGGGGCGGGATAGAATGCTTTTTGAAGAAGATGTAGCATTACCGAACTATCTTTACCTACACTATAAAGCATAGCAGGATTATTAAACTCTGCTATAACTTCTCTCATAATATGAATTGATTCTGCCTCTAAGGCTTTTAAATGTGTTAGTTTTTGTTTCATTAGTAGTATCTTTTTTATAATTATACATCTAAATCAATTAAACTACCTTTTTTAATCTTCTATCTGTAAAAAATGTGCCAAATGGGATAAGTGAGGCTATAAAGTATATGGCATTATCATTTAATTTAAATTTATGCTTGATAGATGCTTGTGTTTGAGCTAATATAAATAGTATAAATAAAATACCATGAGCCATACCTACTATTTTTACATATATTGGATTACCCATCATATATTTAATTGGCATTGCTATAAAAAGTAGAGTAAGATATGATAACCCCTCTATTACTCCTATTAATCTAAATCGTTCTATTATTGAAAATTTCAAATATATCCTTTTGTTACTATTTTTAAAAGCTATTTTAGTAGAAAATATTTAACAATAGATAAATACTTTCACTATTTCTATGATATAATCTCATATATCAAAATCAAGAGTCTAATAATGAAAATAGCACTAATTCAACAAAAATATTATGGTAGTAAATCTAAAACTATTAAAGTAACGACAAAAAAGATTAAAGAGGCATCTAAAAGTGGTGCTAAATTGGTAGTATTACAAGAGTTACATCAAAATGAGTATTTTCCACAACGACAAAGTGTAGAGTTTTTTGATTATGCTAATAGTTATCAAGAGGATAAAAAGTATTGGTCATTAGTGGCTAAAAAATATAATATTGTACTTGTTACATCTCTATTTGAAAAACGAACAGAGGGATTATATCATAATAGTGCTGTTGTATTTGATAGTGATGGAAGTGAGGCAGGGAAGTACCGTAAAATGCATATTCCTGATGACCCAGGGTTTAATGAGAAATTTTATTTTACTGAGGGTGATTTGGGATTTGAACCAATTGATACATCTATTGGTAAGTTGGGAGTTTTGATATGTTGGGACCAGTGGTATCCTGAGGCATCACGAATTATGGCTTTGAGAGGGGCTGAAATTTTGATATATCCTACTGCTATTGGTTGGTTTGATGAGGATAGCCAAGAGGAGAAATATAGACAGTTAGATAGTTGGATTACAATTCAACGCTCACATGCTATTGCTAATGGATTGCCAGTGATTAGTTGTAATAGGGTAGGATTAGAGATAGATAAAAAGAGTGTGATAGATGGTATTAGGTTTTGGGGTAATAGCTTTGTATGTGATGGACAAGGGGCTATTTTGGCTAAATCTAATGATATAGATGAAAATATATTAATAGTAGATATTGATATGGAATTTACCAAAGCCCAAAGAGATATTTGGCCATTTTTGAGAGATAGACGAATAGAGAGTTATAGTGATATAATGAAACGATATTGTGATTAAGGAAAAATATGAATATAAGATTAGATACAGGAATATTAGCTTTAGCAGTTAATCCTACATTAAATGAGTTGGTTGGATTTGGTTCTAGGATAAATAAAAAGAGGGGATTTTTATTTGTAAGTAAAGTATTAGGTAAACATATCCCAACTAAACCATCAAGTATGAAAAAAGTTTATAAAGATTTAGCATATAAGATTAAACCTCATATTATCAAAGATAGACCAACATTAGTTATTGGTTTTGCAGAGACGGCAACTGCTTTGGGTAATGGTGTATTTGATGCTTTGAGAGATGAGTGTGGGATTAAAGATATTATATATATTCACTCTACGAGGTTTCAGACAAGTAATGAGATATTTTTGAGTTTCTATGAAGAGCACTGCCATGCACCAAGCCATATTATATATAAACCTAGAGATAATAGATTACAAGAGTTGCTTTATGATGTAGATAGTGTAATATTAGTAGATGATGAGGTATCTACTGGAAATACTGCTAATAATTTGATAAATGAGATTAAAAAATTACTTCCAAGAGTAGATAATTATATTGTAGCTACAATTCTAAATTGGACAACAAAAAAGTATGATAACTTCTCTTTTGTATCACTATATAAAGGTAAATTTAGTTTTGAGTGGCATCAAAATAGTCTAAAAGAGGATAGTAGTAGTGTAATATCACAAGCTCAAGAAAAGATAGATTTAGATGAGATAATTCCATATAACTTTGGAAGATATGGTATAGAAAGAGCGTATTATACAATAGAGACATCTATAGATTTAGATGATATTAGAGATAAAAGAGTATTGGTTCTAGGTACTGCTGAATTTATGTATCCACCATATCTATTAGCACTATATTTAGAAGAGAATGGAATTGATGTATATAATCAAGCCACGACAAGAAGCCCTGTAAATATAGATGGAGAGATTACCTCTAAGATAGGATTTATAGATAACTATTTTGAGAATATTGATAATTTTTTATATAATGTAGTAGATAGAGAGTATGATAAAATTTATATATGTTATGAAACCACTCAAAAACCAGAACAATTTAAACTCAAAGAGATATTAGAGAAGTGTGGTTTTGAGGTAGAGGATATATTTTTTAGGGATAATTGATATTATAAACTTTATGTTATAATAAATCAAAGAAATTCTTTGAGAAATAAGTTATAATATTTAGTAAGAATTTAATATAAATTTAGATAAAATTAATATAAAAAAGTAGGATAATATATGAGTATGAATTTTAAAGAATTAGCAGATAAATATGGAACACCACTCTATGTTTATGATTTTAACCATTTAAGTGATAGATATAACTCTCTTAAAAAGGCATTTGAGGGGCAAAAGTCTATTATATCTTATGCTGTAAAATCTAATTCTAATCTATCTGTAATTAACCATTTAGCATCGCTTGGGGCAGGGGCTGATTGTGTAAGTATTGGAGAGGTAAGAAGAGCTTTAAAATCTGGGGTTGATAAGTATAAGATAATATTTTCAGGTGTTGGTAAAAGAGATGATGAGATTAGAGAGGCTTTAGAACTTGGAATCTTATTTATTAATCTTGAGAGTGAAGCAGAGATGAAAAGAGTGGAGTTGATAGCTATGGAGCTTGATATTATGGCTAGAATTTCAGTAAGAGTAAATCCAAATATTGATGCCAAGACTCACCCATATATATCAACAGGACTTCATGAGAGTAAATTTGGGGTAGAGATTGATATGGCAAAAAGAATGTATATATATGCTAAAAACTCTAAAAATCTAAATCCTATTGGAATACATTTTCATATAGGTTCTCAACTTACAAAACTAGAACCAATTAGAGAAGCATGTGATATTGTAGCTTCACTTGTAAAATCTCTTAGTGCTATTAAAATTGATATTAAATTTTTTGATATTGGTGGTGGTATTGGAGTAAGATATGATGATGAGATTACAATTACACCACAAGAGTATGCTGATACTATCATAGAATCTACCAAAAAACTTGATGTTACTTTAATGTGTGAACCAGGTAGATTTATCACAGCAAATAGTGGATATTTTGTAACAAAAGTACTTTATGAGAAGCAAAATCCAACTACAAGATTTGTAATAGTTGATGGGGCTATGAATGATTTAATTCGTCCAAGTCTATATAGTGCTTATCATAAAATAGAGGCTTATGATAAAGAGGGAGAAACCTCTAAAGCAAATATTGTAGGACCTGTTTGTGAGAGTGGAGATTTTTTTGGAAAAGCTGTAGAGTTGCCAAAATTAGACCATAATGACCTCCTTATTATCCATAGTACAGGTGCTTATGGATTTACTATGGCAAGTAATTATAATACAAGAAATAGAAGTGCAGAGGTGGCTATTATAGATGGTAAAGATAGATTAATTAGAGAACGAGAGAGCTTTGAAACTCAAATAGCTTTAGAAGAAAAATATTTAATATAGAGCTATAAAGTCTATAGCCTTCAATTTTGAGTGAAGGCTATCTTCTGAATTATTTCTTTTTTGTGGTAGCTTTATTACATTTACCAAGAGTTAATTCTTTGATATTTTTCTTTAGAGTAGCTTCTCCTATACCTTTGACATCTGTAAGTTCGTTTATAGATTTAAAGCATTGAATACTTTTTCTATATTTTACTATATCTTCAGCCTTTTTTACTCCTATACCTTTCAACGATTCAAAATCTTTTACCGTTGCTGTATTTATTTCTACATTAGCAAACATAAAAGTTGCACTCAATAATAGTGTTGTTATAATTTTCATTATAAATTCCTTTGTTTCTAAGATTAATTATTTTAACATTTTATTTATTATTTCTTACTTAGAATTTAATTAAAATATAAAAATACTTTTTTATAGAATAAGTATGAATATTATATATACAATACAATATAATATCATCTATTTTATTAATTTTGGTGTTTTTATCACCAATGTCGTATGGAATTCTGGATATATTTTAGATTATATAAAATATGGTAATGGTAAGTGGATAGGAGTATTTTCTAAAAATATAGATAA
>Ga0256842_1003516_pt1 | contig 10362 bp, 12 predicted proteins | sample 4559240metaG_FD_185973 | JGI IMG/M metagenome (GOLD analysis project Ga0256842, IMG submission 185973) | Hydrothermal vent microbial communities from Guaymas Basin, Mexico - 4559-240 | ecosystem: Environmental > Aquatic > Marine > Hydrothermal vents | place: Mexico: Guaymas Basin | collected...
TAAAAAATAATTCTAATTTGCAAGGTAAATCCCTTTTAAAGATATATCCTCACCTAGCTATAGATAGGGCTGAAGAGATATTACAGGATTTAGATAATGGTCCAGTGTTAAAGTTTAAAGATGTGGTCTCATATATAGAATTTATGAAAAATAAAGGTTAATTAAATCTTTTTATGCGTGTTGTAATCACTGGTATTGGTCTAATTAGTTCTCTGGGAAATAGTGAACAGGAAGTTGTAAGATCAATTTTGACTGATAAAGTTAATTTTTTATGTTCTGAAATTGACCCAGAATTGGTAGTTTGTCCTGTTCAAGATTTTTATTTTAAAGAGTATATTGAATCGTATAAATATTTTAGGTATTTGCCAAAAAGTTGGCAATATGGAATTTGTGCTGCAAAACTGGCAATTATATCAGCTGGCTTGTCAGATGAAGATCTAAAAAACAGTGGGCTTTTTGTGGGTGTAGGGCCTAATATGGAGGCAATTAACGAAAATATTGGAGATAAGGCCCTTGGCCTTGTATCTGTCCTTCCCAATACCCTTTGTTTTTGCATATCCCATCTATTTGGGATACACGGTGAAAATCTCACAATACAAAATGCATGTGCAAGTTCCCTACAGGCAATAGGAGAAGGCTTTTACAGGATAAATCAAGGTCTAATTAAAGTGGCTCTATGTGGGGGCTCAGATAGTAGATTGGGCAAAATAGGCCTTAAATTGTATAAAAATGCAAGGGTGCTTCAAAGATTAGACAAAAATATTGAGCCAGATAAAACATATGCCCCTTTTGATAAGAAAAATCAGGGGTTTGTCCCAGGAGAAGGTGGGGCTTTTTTGGTTCTGGAAGAGATGGGCCATGCAAAAAAAAGGGGTGCCAAAATTTTGGGAGAGGTGGTTGGTTATTCTTCTAGTTTGGATGGATTAAATCCTACAGCTCCAGATAAAAAGGCTATTTGGGCAAAAAAATGTGTTAAAAGGGCATTAGAGTTAGCTCATTTGCACAATTCAGATATTGAGGCTATATTTGCCCATGGCACTGGAACACCATTAAATGACCTTATGGAGATAAATTTAATAAAACAACTATTTCCCAATAATCCCTTTGTATGTTCCTTAAAGTCATGGATCGGGCATCTTGCAGCATCATGTGGGGCTGCGGAAATAGCGCTAGGTATATTTTGTCTAAGAAATACAATTGTCCCAAAGATCAGAAACTTAAAGGATCCACGGGATAAAGGTCTTAATTTTGTTTTTGAAAATTTAAGTGAAAAATTAAATATTGCCATATTTGAATCCTTTGGATTTGGCGGACAAAATGCTGCCATAACTTTAAAGATCATGAGATGAAACTCTTAAAGATCATTTTTATTAATAGAGAAAAAATTTTTCTAAAGTGCAAAATTGTGAGCAAAGGTTATTGGCCAGGAATTGAAGCAATAGCTCAATCCTGCGGCCTTCATCTTCGGTATTTGCACGGTTTTAAAAAGCATGTTTTTCTTGCAAAGTTGGGGAAACTTGAGTTAGCTAATAAACACCTTTTAGGGAAATTTCTAGTTAGATCCAGGCTAATCTCAATTACTAAGTCTTCAGCTAAATACCAGGGTTTTTTATGTGATATAAATGATTCTAATAAATATGTCATGGGAGAGTTTTTGCTTACCTGCACCAATTTTTCAGAAGATTTTAAATATCAATTAATTGTTCCACATTTTAAGGGGCTTTTTGAATGTTTGATGAATACAGAAGATTATTAAGGGTTCAGAGAGATTCTCATCTTTTTAGGGAACCAGAGGTAATTTTTAACAGGCAGGGGAAGTATGTTGATTCTGGCAATAAACGCCTGATAAACTTTGCTTCAAATGACTATTTAGGGCTTTGTTCAGATAAAAAGATAAAACAGATCTTTTCAAAAAATTTTCAAAAATATCCCACTTCATCTTCATCTTCCAGGGTTGTGTGTGGTAATTATTCAGTGGTACTCCAGGCAGAAAAAAATTTTGCTGATTTTTTTGGATATGAAGATTGCCTCTTTTTTCAATCAGGCTTTCAGGCAAATCTTGCACTAATGTCAACTATTTTCTTAAAGGATCAAAATGTCTTAGCAGATAAGCACATTCATGCCAGCAGTATAATGGGACTAAAATTGGGTGGTGTGTATTTTAAGACATACAACCACAATAAGATAAGCCACTTAAGGAAAAGATTGGAAAAAATTAATGGAAGATTTTGCTGGGTGATTACTGAGTCGCTTTTTTCAATGGATGGGGACCTGCTGGATTGGGATAATTTTTTTAAATTAAAAGAAGAGGTTGGTTTTTTAAGTGTAGTTGACGAGGCCCATTCTCTAGGGGCAATGGGAAAGGATGGTAGGGGGATTACCACAGGAAGGTCAGACATTGTGGTTGGGACATTTACCAAGGCCTTTGGATTTTTTGGTGCGTTTATACTTTTGCCATCTATATTTAAAGAATATATGTTTAATTTTGCTGCTCCACTTATATATTCAACTGCACTTCCCCCTGCCCATGCTGCATGTGCAATGGATATTCTGGATGTAGTAAAAGAGCTGGAAGACAGACGATGGTACTTACAGGAACTCTCTCTATTTGCCCGAGAACACTTAAAAGCAGCGGGTATTCCATTTGTAGGTGAAAGTTATATCTTAAGTATTAAAATAGGAGATGAAGCCCTTGCACAAGATATTTCAAAAGAACTCTTTAATAGAGGCTATATGGTGTTTTATTCAAGGTATCCAACTGTGCCTTTGGGAAAATCCATATTGAGGCTAAGTCTTTGTTATTTTCATACAGAGAAAGATATAGATAAATTTATAAAAAATCTCCAAGATGTATTATTTAAATATGGGATTTTAAAATGAATTATATATTTATTACAGGTACTGACACTGGTGTTGGCAAGACAGTAATTTCTTTTTTACTTATGGATTATTTTTCTAAAAAGAATAAAAATGCAATTTATCTAAAATTAATACAAACTGGTTGTGATGATTTATTTCACAAAGACTCAGATGCATATTTTGTCTATAAAAATCTTCTAGGAGATGTTGATAGAAAATTTTTAGCTGATAAAATTTGCTATTTATTTAAAAATCCAAAGGCCCCATATTTTGCCGCCATAGATGAAAATAAAGAAATAGATATTGATTATTTGCAAAACTGGGTGAATAAAAGATCTAAAGGTTATGATAATGTAATTATAGAGGGCGCTGGTGGTTTAATGGTGCCTATATGGAAGGATTTTTTTGTGATTGATTTTATAAAACTCATAAAAGCTAAAGTAATATTAGTTGGACGTCCATGTTTAGGCACTATTAATCATACCCTTCTATCAATTGAGGCATTAAAAAATAGAAATATCCCCATCAAGGCTGTAATATTATCAATGAAAGAACAAGAAGATAAAGAATTAATAGAACAGAATATAAAGGCTATTTACGATTACTCAAAGATAAAGGTTTTTTTAATTGAAAAGATTAAAGACCCCATCACAGATTCAAGAAAATATTTTGATATAATGGAGCAAATAGAATGGTAAAAAAGGGGCCCATATGGGCCCTTTTTTTTAACTTGCAAATGCCTTTTCAAAGTTTGGAACTACCTGTTTCTTTCTGGACATAACACCGTCGAGCCATATCCTATCCCCTTCAGGGGCCTTTCCAAAGGCCTTTTCAACAATAGAAGGATCATCAGATGCAATGAGCATAAGGGAGCCTTCCTTCATAATATCAGTGAGGAGCAAAAATACACTGTGATATCCACCTTCTTGTTTTAGCTTCTTTATGTCTTCAGCGAGCTGTTCTTTTACTGGGTCTAAGATTGATAGATCAACAACCTCAAGCTGTCCAATTCCCACTTTGTTGCCGCTCATATCAAAATCTTTGTAGTCTCTCTTTACCAGGTCTCTAATTGGTGTGCCCTCTACAGCGGACTTAACCTTGAACATCTCAAGACCAAGGGCCTGTAAATCATCTATGCCAGCGATCTTTGCAAGTGCTTCTGCTGCTTCTTTATCCTTGTCTGTGCATGTTGCTGATTTAAAGATAACAGTATCACTTAAAATTGCACATGCCATTATTCCTGCAATATCTTTTGGAATCTCAACGCCAAAGAAATCATACATATTTTTTAGTACAGTGCATGTGCAGCCAACTGGCCATGTCCAAACTTCCACGGGATTTGGAGTGGTTACATCTCCCACCTTGTGGTGATCAACTATGCCCAGGATCTCTGCCTTGTCCAGGTTATCAAGGGATTGAGAGATGTCAGAGTGGTCCACTAAAATAACCTGTTTTCCTGTTCCATCTGTCATTATTTCTGGTGCTTTTACTCCGAACTTTTCCAGTACGAACTTGCTCTCGTTGTTGAGTTCTCCCTGGGCTACTGGTATACATTCTAATCCCAACTTGCTTTTGAGATCTGCCAGGGCAATTGCTGCGCAAACAGAATCTGTATCTGGGCTTTTGTGACCTACTACATAGACTGCCATATCTACCTCCTCATAATTTTTTTGTGAATTTATGTTTGTTTCCATAGACAAGACTTTGTGAAAAGTAGCACAAGTTTTTTCAATTGCCAAGTCTTAAGATATGCCTTTTATTTTTTTTGTTGATTTTATCTTATTTATTATATAATGAGTTCAGCATTAAAATTGATAAGAAAAAATTAGAAGTGAGGAGAGAGAAAAGTGTTGACCTCAGAAGATTTAAAATATTTTAGGAATCAGTTGGAAAAAATGTTGGAAGAGATAGAGCAAAAGGGAAAACAAACAATAGAAGAGATGGTGGATTCCTCTTCAAGCTATCCTGATCCTGCTGACAGGGCATCTGTTGAATCAGAGCAGTTTTTTGCCCTGCGTCTTAGGGATAGAGAGAGAAAACTCAGGAAAAAGATCCTTGAGGCAATAGAAAGAATTGACAATGGTACCTATGGAATTTGTGAAGCATGCGGTGGTGAAATCAGTATTCCCCGTCTAAAAGCAAGACCTGTGACTACCCTTTGTATTGAGTGTAAGAGTAAACAGGAAGAAGAAGAAAGATTGCGCAAAGGAAGGTAAGAAAAGGTTTTTTTATAATTTAGAATGGATGCTAATTTTTTTAGATTTTTAGTAAAAGATGGGCTTAAGTTTTTAAAATCTGCCAGGATAGAAAAGATATACAATCCTGTAAACAAACTGTGGACATTTAAACTCTCCTCTAAAGTACACTTAATATTTTTTTATGATGCAAAAGATAATTTTTTGTTCTTTTCCAAGAACAAGCCTGAAAATCCTATAAAACCTTCTCCTGAAGTCTCCTGGTGGCGAAAAAGGGTCTCAAATTTCTGGATAAGCGATGTATCTTATGACTGGTCCAATCGTCAATTATCTCTTAAAACAGAACATAGTTCATCTGACATTAGGTGGATCTTATTGGATTTAAGGTCTGGACTTAACTTACTGTCCAAAAATCCAATTGAACAAAGAGATATTACATGGCCTCCTTTAGAGGAAATTTTGACAAATAGGGATATTTATAAGATTTATCCACATATAACCTCACCCCTAAGATATTCCCTGCTTAAGTTAAAAGATGTCTCTAAACAGAAGTTTTGGTATTCCAGGCTCATATCTGGTGAAATAGATAAATTTTATGTGTACGAGGGTGTCAAAGATAAAGGGTTGGTGCTGTCCCTTTGGCCCATTGAAGAGACTGAATATGAAAAAGAATTAGTGTTTGACTCTCCCCTTGATGCAGCAGAATATTATGGATGGCATGTTATAGACAAACAAAAAAATAGTGGCTCTTCAAATAAAAAGAAGAAGAGGTTAGAAAAAAGGCTAAAAAAAGAGAGGGAAAAGTTAGAGAAATGGATCTCTTTGGAAAATAAGGCTCAGATTATAAAAGAAAATTTGCACAAGATAGATCCCAATGCACATCTTCCCAATATAACCTTTACAATGTCTGATGGAACAAAGCTACAGATTGACCTTGATCCAGCACTAAGTGTCAAAGAAAATATGGAATATATGTTTCAGAGGGCCAAAAAAGGGAAAAAAGGACTTATGTCCCTACTAAGAAGGGAAGAGCAAATAGACTTATCTACTGGAAATATAAATAAATCATTCCATGTCCTGGAACCAAGGTCAGAAAAATATATAAAAAATATTAGCCTGCCAGCTAGATTTGCCAAATTAAAAGTGAAGGTATATAAAAGTAGCGATGGTTTTTTGATTGTAAGGGGGAAAAACAAAGAGGCCAATCACAAACTCTTAAGTACAGGGGCAAGGGCGCATGATTTGTGGTTTCACGCATTAAGTGGACCTGGAGCCCATGTGATTGTTGTCAGAGATAATCCCAAAAAGGAAGTCCCTGAAGCCACCTTAAAACAGGCCGCAATTATAGCTGGACTTGCAAGTTATCAAAAAGAAAGTGACTATGCAGAAGTAATTGGCACAGAAGTGAGATATGTAAAAAAGAAAAAAGGGATGGGATTAGGTGAAGTTGATGTAACGAAGGTCTTATATTCCTATAGAATAAAATTAGACTCCTCTATTGAAGAGGAGTTGAGGATTTTTTAAATGCAACATAGTAGTATTAATAAAAAAAATGTGAGAAGGGTCAGTTATCTCAGGATAAGTGTAACTGATAGATGCAACCTAAGATGTATCTACTGTTCTCCTGTTAGAAATTTTAAATTTTTTTCACATAAAGAAATCTTGACATTTGAAGAAATTGTAAGGCTAGTTAGAATTGGTTTAATGCTTGGGATAGAAAAGGTTAGGCTAACAGGGGGTGAGCCTTTTGTTAGGCGCAATTTTTTAAATCTTATAGAATTGTTGCTAGGTTCTTTTCCAGGATTAGATCTCAGGATAACTACCAATGGAACACTCCTTACAAAAGATACAATTTTGAGTTTGAAAAAAATAGGTATAAAGGCAATAAATGTATCTCTGGATACATTTGATAGAAAAAAATTTTTTAAAATAACAGGAATGGATCTCCATCACAGGGTTATTAATGCTATTTATGATTTAATAGATGCTGAAATTCTGACAAAGATAAATATAGTAGCTTTGAAAAATATAAACCAGGATGAGGTGTTGAAGTTTGCAAAATTTGCATATGAAAATCCCGTTCACGTGAGATTTATTGAATTTATGGATTTATCAATGTCCAAAGATCAGATGGGTACATATTTTTATTCTGCAAATGATATTTTGTCTGTTATAAAAAAAGAATATTCTTTAATTAAATATGAACCTAAAGAAAATGCAAAAGGGCCAGCAAGGATGTATAAAATCCAGGGAGGGTTAGGTAAAATAGGCATAATTTCTCCCCTTTCTAATCATTTTTGTCACACCTGTAATAGGTTTAGGATTACAGCTAATGGCAAATTAAGGACATGCCTTTTTGCTGAGAAGGACTATGACTTAAAACCCATTTTAAGAAATCCTAAATTGGGAGATAGGTTTTTGTATAGAATAATGAAAAATGCTATGGCCAGAAAGCCCATAGGGAGTAAATTAATATCCAAACAAGGTAATGGAATACAAGGGATGTATGTAGTTGGAGGATGATTTTTAGATTTTATTTAAAAGTATCAAAAGTCCTATTATCAAAAATGAAATACCAGAGATCTTTTTTATAATGTGTTCAGGTACAAATGATGCAAAGGCATCTGAAATTAATACGCCTAAAAAAGTAACTAAAACTAGTGCCAAAGAAGCAGATAAAAACACTGTCCACATCTTGTGTGATTTGGCTGTCATGACCATGGCAGTTAGCTGGGTCTTGTCGCCAAGCTCAGCTAAAAATACTATCCAGAAGGTGGTTATAAAGAGTTTCCAGTCCATTGAAAGGTCCTCCCTAATAAAATTTTTTTTAGTATAGAAAAAAATATGAGTTACGTAAAATATTAAATTTGAGGAGGAATTATATAGGGTGATAAATAGAGAACTTGAATTTAAAGATTCCATACTGGCTCAACAACTTTTTGGTCCCCAGGAAAACTATCTCAAATTTTTGACAAAGAGGCTTGGGGTAGAAATATCGTCCAGGGGAAATAAGTTGTTTTTGTCTTCAGAGAGTCGAGAAAAGGTGGATATTGCGTGTAATTTTTTAATACAGATGTATGAGCTCTTAAGACATGGTTTTACAGTCCATCCCCCTGACTTTGACTATGCCCTAACTTATCTTGAAAATTATCCCAGTGCAGATTTAGGCAAACTATTTAAAGAAAAATTTTTTGCTATTTCTCCCAAAAAAACTATCTCTCCTAAAACTATTGTTCAAAAAGAGTATTTAGATGCAATCAGAGATAGTGAAGTTGTTTTTGCAATAGGGCCTGCGGGAACAGGAAAGACATATCTTGCAGTGGCCATGGCAGTATCCTTTTTGTTGCAAAAAAAAGTAAAGAGACTTATCTTAACCAGACCAGCGCTTGAGGCAGGGGAAAAACTTGGATTTTTGCCTGGGGATATACTTGAAAAGGTAAATCCGTATCTGCGACCCTTATACGATGCACTCCACGATATGTTGGATTTTAAAAAGGTTCAGGAACTGATGGATAGTGGAGTCATTGAGGTTGCTCCCCTTGCCTTTATGAGGGGCAGGACATTAAATAGGTCATTTATTATTTTAGACGAGGCCCAGAATACCACATCAGAACAAATGAAGATGTTTTTAACAAGACTGGGTTATGGATCAAGGGCAATTATTACAGGTGATGTTACTCAAATAGATTTACCAATAGATAAAACCTCAGGTCTTATAGAGGCTGAAAAGGTGCTAAAAAATATTAAGGGAATAAGATTTATTTATTTTTCCAAAAAAGATGTGATAAGACATAAGCTGGTTGGTGAAATAATTGATGCCTATGAGAGATATCAGAATAAAAATAATTCCTGATTATAATAAAATCATCCCATTTTTACTGGATATGAGAAAATTAAAAAAATGTATTAAAAAGATTTGTGAATTTATTGATGCCAAGGGTTATTTAGAGGTCAAATTGACAAAAGATGCGGAGATTGAAAAATTAAATAAGGATTTTTTAAAATTAGAAGGTCCAACTAATGTTTTGAGTTTTCCAGGGGATGAACAAGATTTTTTAGGGAGTATTTGTGTCTCAATTGATGCAATTAAAAGAGAAGCTGATTTGTATATGCAGGATCCAAAAGAATATTTTTATAGAATGATTATACATGGCGTACTGCACCTTTGTGGTTTTGAACATGGTGATGTTATGTATAATACAACAGATTCCATATTGGCTCATATCAAAGGCGTAGGATGTATATAAGTTAAGGAGAATATCATGAAGCATTTTTTAACCATTAAAGATCTTCCAAGGGAAAAGATTTATGACCTATTAGACAGGGCATTATGGATAAAGAAACAAAGGGCCAAGATGTCTATATTAAATGGATGTTGTGGTGTAATGATTTTTGAAAAACCATCAACTAGAACCAGGATATCATTTGAAATAGCAGTGAAGGAACTTGGCGGATACACATTGTTTATGACTCCACAAGATTCACAACTTGGTAGAGGGGAGCCTATTAAAGATACTGCAAGGGTTATCTCAAGATATGCACACCTTATGATTGTAAGGACATTTGGACAGGAAAAACTAGAAGAATTGGCCAAATATTCTTCTGTACCTGTTGTAAATGCCTTAAGTGATTTATATCATCCATGTCAGGTTATGAGTGATTTGCTTACAATTTTTGAGAGAACAAATGATTTTTCAAAATTAAAGATTGCATGGATTGGCGATGGAAACAACATGGCGCATTCCTGGATAAATGCAGCTATGTATCTTCCATTTGAGTTATATGTATCCACTCCTAAAGGGTATGAACCAAGAAAAGAAATATTAGATGAAGCTATTTTAAATGGGGCAAAAATAAAATTTACATATAATCCAATAGAAGCTGCAAAAGATGCAGATTTTATAAACACAGATGTGTGGGCATCCATGGGAATGGAAGATGATAAGGAAAACAGACTAAAGGCCTTTTTACCATATCAGATAAATGAGACTCTTCTTTCTTATGCCAAGAAAGACGTAAAAGTAATGCATTGTTTACCTGCTCACAGGGGCGAAGAAATTACTGAAGATATTATTGAAAGTGAAAGATCCATTGTATGGGATCAGGCAGAAAATAGGTTGCATATGCAAAAGGCAATCTTAGAGTGGATTTTTTCTTAAGTTGGTTAATAACTGGAGATAAAAAATATATTCGGAGGATGTATGGAGAAAATTAAAAAAGTAGTTTTGGCATATTCTGGAGGACTTGATACATCTGTTATTTTAAAATGGATAAAAAACACATACAATTGTGAGGTAATAACTTTTAC
>Ga0256842_1003517_pt1 | contig 10358 bp, 8 predicted proteins | sample 4559240metaG_FD_185973 | JGI IMG/M metagenome (GOLD analysis project Ga0256842, IMG submission 185973) | Hydrothermal vent microbial communities from Guaymas Basin, Mexico - 4559-240 | ecosystem: Environmental > Aquatic > Marine > Hydrothermal vents | place: Mexico: Guaymas Basin | collected...
CGTTTACAAACCCTTATTACACTTAGTATATATCATTTCTGTTCATTCTTGGGTTATTTCCATTAAGTACTAAGATGCTCCCCAACAACCAAACAATAAAACTTGCTGCTTTCATTCATCCAGCTCAAAAGGCTCCCAATAGCCTTACAAGAAGGCTATTATGAAGGTTGTACATAAGCTTTTGAAGATTATTTTTGCTATGCTTACCTATAAAAGAGCTTGTCTCCCTCATTCTGTTTGTCTCCCATCTAATAATTTCTCATAGTTGACTCCAGATCTATTATTTCTTCTCCATCGTAGTTTATAGAAAAGTCGTCTTTGAATAAAGCCACAACCTCACCCAAAGTTGCAAAGGAAAATCCCTGAACCATAGCGTAAGGTGGGAAATCCATGGAAAGCACGCACTTTTCTATATCACCCTTGAAAAGGTAAAAGTAAACTTCTTTATCGAGTCCTAACCTTTCAAATATTTCATAAGCTACATCTAAAATGGATACTTCTTTGCTAAAAGTGAATTCTTCCAACTTTCTTTTGAGTCTTGCCCTTATGCAGATTTTTTCTGGCTGTTTCTCTATGTCAACTGGCAGATGTCTTTTTCTATTTACAAATTCGCTAAGATCATCTATAGATATTCCAGGAGTTGCGTAGGTTCCCAGGTAATGACCTGAGTTCAAAAATTTCTCCTTAATCACCTTTAAATTGGCAGATTTAGAAGGATTGTAATTTTGTGAAAGATCAAATGTTAGTGAAATTCTTTCAAAAAGAAGTATCATGTAAATATGATCGTAAAATCCAAATACACTTTGAACATTCGCATCGGGGCAAATTTTCACTGGAACGACTATGTTGGTGGAAAAAACCATCCTCATAAAATCTTCAACTAAAGCTATTCTTCTGAAATCATCTCCTGCGATGTCCTTTGTTATCATCTTTTCTAAATCTTTTATTCTCGTCTCTTTGGTTATCTCAAAGGGAACAAATCCCAATTCTTCATCTTTTGTAAAAACTTTTGCCGCTACCTTCATCTTATCTCCTCCCCTATCCTCTTCCATTCGTCAAGAGCAGGTGCGTAGCTTTTATCCATTAACAGTGAACATTGAAGATGTTTTAAAGCAAGATCCTTGTTACCTCTGAGCTTTAAAAGCTTGTAGTATAGGAAATGTGGCACAGGTGAGGAAGGAGCTATAGAGAACATCTGTCTTATCACTCTATCAGCTAAAGACAGGTTCCCAACTTCTAAAAGATTTTTTGCCCTCCTTTCAAGCTTTCCAAAAGTATCCTTCTCCATCTTCAATATGTTGTTAGCCTTTTCCAGAAGCTCCTCATCAGAGAACGGTTTTGAAATAAAATCTATTGCTCCCGCTTTCATAGCCTCTGCCACAGATTCTGGTGGCACAGCACCACCCGTGACTATCACTGGTATAGTTATTCCGGATTCTGAAAGCCTCCTGATAAGTTCTATTCCAGATCCTCCGGAAAGCTTTATATCTGTTATTATCAAATCTATATCTGGAACTTTGCTTTTTCCGATACTTGACCATATCGTAGCAAGAGCCTCGTCAGCTCCCGCAACTGACACAACCTCATGTCCTTCTGATTCAAGAGTCTTCTTAACCAAGTTCCTTGCGTTCCACTCAGCGTCAGCCACAAGGATCTTCGCCATTCTTCTCCCTCCGTAAGGGTAAGTATAACATCTTACTTTCCTTTTGGCTCGTACAAGGAATAAACCCGAAAGAACTTGTGATCGATTTTGTTGAGTTTTCTGTCAGAATAAGTCGCATAAGGTATGTACGATCTTTTTTTACACATTTCTATTAACTCTTTCATTCTGTTTTCCGCCTTTTTATCCCCCTCAACATCTATGTATTCCACAACAAGAATGAATTTGCCTGCATTCTGGACAATCTCTAAATACCTTCCCCTTTCTTCTATGACGCTTTTAGATTTTAATTTAAAACCTTTGCAAGAATAAAAAAGATCTTCAACGGACCATCCATCAACACATTTGAGGAGCTCCCCGTCATCGTACTCCAAAATTCTCTCACCATTTTGAAGAACAATCATAGCGTTCTTCTTTTTACTCCTTATATAATTTGATATATCCTTTATAAATTCAATCATCTTTATCGCTGCTCTTTTCTCACTCATCATTCCTATTCCGGCTAAATACTCAAAAGCATCCACTCTATCTAAGTAAATCCCATCGAATCCCTCTTCAAGAACCTTATCAATGTAAGAGTATATAATTTCTTTCCATCCCCACCTCCAATACTTTATGTAATAATTTGCCTTCCATTTGGGATCTTCCTCGATTATCCATCCAGGTGGAGATTTGCCCCAGCTTTTTCTCCAATAAAATCTATAATCCTCCGCCTGGCCAATGTTTATATAAGATAGAACTATTGAGCCAGCTTTTTTGATCTTTTCTATATCTTCTTTTAAATATCTTTTCTCATCAGAACCATCATAAGAATAGTCGATTACAACGATATCGGCTCCAAGTTTGGAAAGCTCCACTGGAGAAGCATTTTGGAGTTGATAAACCCATACTTTATATGGAGCATCTATTTTTTTAATGCCCACGCATGAAGATGCACTTATCATAACCAAAAATATCGTAGAAATGTTTGTAATGATATACTTAAACATAGCCATAATATAATATCATCAAGGGGTGATGTTGTTGAGGAGAAAAGTTGTATTCTTGATGATTTTTGCCATAGCTTCTTTGGCTATATCCAAGGTGTTGTTATTTTACAAAGGTTCTGAAAATGGTTACGGACAGTCTATATTCGAAAATTATGTAATACCTTCCCTGAATAGAATGCAAGAGCAATATGATATGGTAGATGTAGAGAAAAGACTTCCAAAACTTGAAAAGTACTCTTTAATTGTAACATGCTACTACACATCCGAGATGAAAAATGCCAAAGGATACTTAAAAAGCGTTTCGAATTATTTAGCGCTCGGTGGAAAATTGCTGATAGTAAACAACATGGGAGCTTTTACTGACAAGGATGGAAACAATCCAACCCTTGAAGAGCTCAACGCACTGTTCAATCTGCTTGGAGTGAATTACGCCTATGGATGGAAAGAGATAAAGATAAGAAGTTACATAATAGATAAGAAATTCATGAGGAAGAAGATAGGCAGGATTGGAAAAAGAGGAATAGAAAGCTATACGATATTTTCACCGATTGTGAAAGTTATTCAAAAGGCAGTCACTGAAGATGGAGTATATCCAGTGGGGTTTTATGGAAAGAGGGGAGGTATACTTCTTTTCAATCACGCTTTTGATAGTTCAGGTGTTCCAATTATAAAAATTGGCAAGGTCGTTGAGGCTATATTAACCTATTCGGAAAATCAAAATACTGTCCTTATTTTGGGGAACGATGATAACGCAGCAATGACATTTAAAAACGCTTTGTTTGATGTAGAAAGAAAGAAGAGGGGAGATTTATCAAGATTTAAAGCTATAATTTTAGTAAATGGCAAATACCCGATAGAAGATTTAGATTTGATGAACTATGTGATGAACGGAGGTGTCCTTGTCATAATCAGTAAAGGGAACTCTGAAGCAACAGGTGATGTAGTTTTTTTGAAAGATATGCTTAACATACCAAAGGATATATCCTGTGGGGGGTTAACTGTGAAATATTATGCTCCTCCTGACGGGTATGAAGCATATTTAAAAGTTGGTGGAAAAGATGTAGGATGGATATACAGATATGGCAAGGGAAAGATAATATTCTTCCCTTATGATGTATTGGGAAAGGAAACAAGAGGCTTCCTTTTCAATGTGATTTTAAGAAATTCTTCTGTTCTCATATCTCCGATTGTCAACAGCTATACAATCTTCTTAGATGATTTTCCACTTCCCGCTTACAATGATTATAGAGATGCAATCGTGAAGGAATTTGGAAAGATAACCGACGGTGAGTTTTACTACAATGTGTGGTGGAAGGATATGGAGGATATAGCGAATAAGCTTCACATAAAATACACATCGGCGTTGGTTGCGAATTACAATGCAAGAACGGATTTCTATAGCTTTGCAGAATTCTTAGCAACACCATATCCTTCTAACATAATTAAAAGGCTCATGAAGGATCCGAACATTGAAGTGGGGCTCCATGGTTACAACCATTTATCACCAATAAAAGAAAATTGGAAAGAAAAGGATCTGGTAAATGCTTATAAAGCTTTGTCGTCCTTTATGGAAAATTTCTTAGAAGGATTCAAGCCTGTTAGTTTCGTCGCACCGAACAATAAAATAGATGAGATGGGAATACAAGCTCTAAAGAAAGTCTTCCCTTCCATACAACTTGTTGGAACAGATTACACCGCTAAAAATGAATTCAGTGAGTTTGCAATTAAGAATGGGGTTGTGATCATCCCAAGAACTACCAGCGGATATTACCCAGTTAATAAACTCATAGGCTCTGCGGTGTCCTCCGTTTTAAACTTTGGAACCTTTCAATACTTCATTCACCCAGACGACTTGTTCGCCATTGATAGAAACCCCAGAGGTTTATCATGGAAAGAGATGAAGAAGAGTATGGAAGAATTTTTAACTGAGATGAAAACATATTACCCATGGCTTAACAATCACTTCGGTTATGAGGAAGCGATAGTCTTCAAAGATTATCTTGAGATCAAACCGTCAATAATTTATTCAGATAATAAGATAAAGGTAATATTACCAAAAACAGCACATTTCCCAAGGTATTTCTACCTTAAAATCGACGGTGATTTTCTAATTAAGGGTGGAAAGGTAATATATAAAGACAAAGGAATATATGTAATTGAAATGGATGACAATATTATGGAGATAGAAGGGTTGTGAAAAGTTGGCAGGGATAGGTTTTAAACTTCGAAAAATGATGCGTAAACAGTCTCTGATATTGGATATAACTGCAATTCTGTATTCAGTTCTGATAACCTCAGGACCATGGATAATTTCATCAGCCTATCTTTTTTGGATATTGACTACATTTAAGAAGATACCGGGATATTTTCTTGGTGTTGTAACCTATTCTTTCATATTTTCAATGTTGATCGTAGGATCATGCTCGTTTTTGCTAACGAGATACCTCGCTGACCTTTTGTTCATGAAGAAATACAAGAGGATATTTGGAACCTATAAAGCCGCACTGCTTTTAGTTATTTCCGTATCTATTGCGGTTTCTGGAATGTTCTTTCTGATCAATAACAACTATAATCCAAGGGAAGTCCTTCTTGGAATTTATACATTTCTTGCAGTTTCCACCGTTTGGGTAGATGTGGTTTTTCTTGAAGTTGTTGAAAATTACATAGGAGTTATATTGGGATTTCTTGTAGGATTTTCCAGTGCCATATTTTTATCCTTCACATTAAAGGACAACCCTTTGGGATTATTGATAGCGTTTGATTTAGGAGTTCTTGTTATTCTGTTTATTCTAACTTTGCTTCTTTTTAAAACCTTTGGAACACATGGGAAGATTTCATTTGAGTTTCTGAGAGTGTCAAAAAAGTATCCAGAAAATCCCCTTATTGGGATTTCTTATTACGCAGGTGTGTGGGTTGACGATCTCATAGCTTGGAAATTTTTAGGCAAGGAAATTGCGCCAGGATTTTATTTCGCAAGGGAATACGATATGCCTATGTTCCTTGCATATGTATTTATCGTTCCTACTCTGGCATTATTTGTTTTGCTGATAGAAACAGAGTTTTACTCTGACTACAGAGCTTTTTATTCGGATATAATATACAACAAAAAATTAGATGAAATAGAATTGCAACATAGAAGGCTTCTATCCTCTTTAACATATTCTTTGAAGATTATATGGGTTGTGCAGCTTGTGGCTTTTATCGTAGGTATGCTTATCTCGCCTTTGCTAAATGATCACATCTTTAAAAATGCTGTATCTACTTTTGTTTTCAGATGGGGGCTGTTTGGCTCTAGTATGAACGCAATTTTTCTAACATATCTTTTAATCATACTCTACTTTGATTACAGAAAATTAGCGTTAAAGGGAACTTTGGTAGTGCTTTTTTCAAATCTTATTCTCTCGCTATTAACCATAAAAAGTTTCCCAGGAGTTGGATTCGCTATATCGTTTTCCCTTGGAGTTGTATTTTTCATGACGCATTTCAGTATAAAAGATCTTCTATACACGACATTTGCTAAACAAGAATCTGGCCTTGAAAAAACAACTATTTCCATAAGAAAGCTTGGAGGGTCGAAAAAGTGAAAAAACGGATATTTTCTTTAATAGAGGTAATTTTAGTGTTTTCGTTGTTGTTCTTTTTAGACTATCGTTTTCATCTTGAAAGTTACAAGGAAATCGTCTTTTCCCTCTACTGGGTCTTCCTCATGATTTATGCTATAAGATCCGATTTAATAGTATTTTTTGTTGCATTGATATCTTACAGTCTTATATTTGCTATAAATATAAAGGTCCAGTATTTTAGTCTCGATAGATCGATAATAGTGCCCAATGTAATTGCAACCGCTACAGCCGCGATAGTTGCCTTGGTGAACGAAGCAAAGGTTCATACGATAGAAAAACTGAGAATTTCCAATCTCGAGAAGGATAAGGAGATAGAGAAATTGAAAGAAAAAGTAGAAAACCAGAAGATCGTGATAAAAGAGTTGAAAGATAGGTTGTTTTTTGAAGGCGAGGGAATCTCTTATTTGTTTGCAAAGTTAAGGGATCTCCCTGTTGAAGACCCGAAGGAGACGCTTCAAAGGTTTATAGAGATAATATCTGAGTTTTTTGGGATTCCGAAGCTGTCCGTGTACGGATTCAACAAAGGATTCTACCGTTTCGTTGCTGGGAAAGGTCAACCAATTTTGGGATATACATTCAAAGAGGGGGATTCAAAAGTAGTTGAAATGGCGATGAAGAATGGATTTTGCAAAATAACCGATGTTATTGCTGAAGTGGGAGAATTCGTAGAACCATGGCTTGCTGTTAGAATAGGGGATGAAAAGAAGAAATTTGGAGTTTTAATAGTTGAAGAGATCGATCCCGCAAAGCTCAGCATGCCTTATGAGAGGTATTTGGCTTCTATATCTGCATGGATACATGGGATTCTTGAGAAGCTAGAAGGATATAATAAGGAGTTAAAAAATAAACATACGCTTTCAGATGGCTCTTTTGACAAAGAGTACTTTGAAGAAATGGAAAGAAGATTTAGAGAACTTTACGAGAAATATAGAATACCTTTTTCTATATTGTGTGTATGCATAAAGGAGGGAAAGGAAAGAGAACTAATGAAATTTTTGCGACAAGACGATGTGCCTTGCTTAATCAAAAAGGAAGGAAATTTCAAGTGTTATAGAATACTACTTTCTACCTGTAACGACGAGGGGAAAAAGGTTGTAATAAATCGATTGAAGGTGAAGTTTGGTGAGGATCTTAAAGTTTGTCAAATGGGTTAACTTCCTTTTGGGTTTGTATAACATATACTTGCTTCTATACAAAGAGCAGCTTATATACTTTGGTGTGATTTTCGCCATAAATCTTATCTTGTTTTACATGCAAACAAAGTCCTATTTTTATTTAATCGCTGCCGCTATAACCTATCCCTTTGGCCTTTTGCTTTCAAAATTCGAAGGTACATTAAAGGAAAGCACCACCATCGTGCAAAAGGAAATGGAAGAGGAGGGAATAGATGTTAATATAATGCCTCTCAAGACTTATGTGTTGTTAGGCACACCTGATGAAAAGAAAAAAGCTATTGTTGAATATACAAAAGCTGTTAAGTCTCATAAGAAGCCAGCAAGCGAAGCTGTTTTGATATTTAAAAAGTTAGTGAATGATGAACATCCAGATGTCGGGTTATATGCATCAGAAGCAATAGAAGAGATAGAAAATTTTCTAATCGATGAGCTTTTTAGAGCAGATGATGACAAGAAATTCTGCCAAATAGCTCTTGAATATGTAAAATCTGGATATGTATATGGAAGCTTGGAAGAATATTATAAAAATCTTATAGAAGAACATGCTGAAAATATTCCCAAGGATGATCCCGAATATTACATAATAAAATTCGAAGTTACTAAGGATCTGGAAATTCTATACAAGGGGTTTGAAGAGACAAGAGCTGAAAAAATTAAAAAGATTTTACTTGTTGAAGAGATGAAAAGGAAAAATATGAAAGCCATTAAGAAGCTTCTGCAGTAGTTTTTTCTTTCATCCGAAAAGCTTTCATATATAGCTCCCTATACTTCTTTATCATTTGGTCGAGTCGGTATTTTTCTCTTACCACCTTTTTTCCATTTCTTGAAAATTCCTTCCGGAGTTCTTCATCCTCATGAAGCTTTATAAGTGCTTTCGCAATTCCAATGTAGTCCTTTGGTGGGACGATGAAACCGCTCCTTCCCAACTCATCCTCAACCATTTCTCTACAAGCTCCAACATCGGTGGCAACCACCGGAGTTCCTGAAGCCATCGCTTCCAAGATAACAAGAGGCTGCCCTTCTGAAACGCTACTCAGAAGGAGAACATCTATTCTTGGATAGTATTCAAGCACATTTTGAGGTCCCAGGAACTCCACGGTATCTCCAAGATCCATGAGTTCGACAAGCATCTGACATTCATCATAATACTCTTCTTCATCTTTTGGACCTATTATGAGGAACTTAAGATCCTTTATCTCCTCCTTAGCAACTTTGATAGCCTTTATAGCTGTTTTCACATCTTTTATCTTAGAAATCCTGCCCACGAAGCCCACGACAAATCCTTCGTGCTTTTCCTTCGGAAGGTCAAACTTTTCCACATCAACCCCATTTGGAATTATGCTCATCTTTTTTTCATCGGCTTTTAACTCTTTCTGGAATATCTGATTCTTTTTGAAAAGCGTAGTCAAAAAGTCACATGATTGATAAGCAAGTGCACTTATCGTTTTGAAAAATCCTATCCACATCTTTTTGTATTCTTCAGGAATGAACTTTGAAGATAGTATTTCCTTTTCCCTTTCCCTATGGTATATCCCATGCTCTGTGATTATTAAAGGAGAATCGTAGTAGAATTTACCAGCCATAGCTGTCAATGATGCATAACCAGTTGTGACTGAGTGATATATGTCATCCTTTTCTGGCAGGAATTGAAAAGAATTCACAAAGGGTGTCAGAAGGTTTCTCATCATCCAATAAAATTCTGTAAAACCTCGGTTTTTGAAAAACCTTCTGTAGACTTCGGTTATAATATTCCAAAAAGCTTTAGAGGAAAGAAGGTAATAAATGTTTTTTCCTGCTTCATTTGCCAATATATCTTTTAGCCCTTTTGCAATTTTAACGATGTCATTCTCCATAGTTATCAAGTAGAATATATCATCGACTACTTTTTCTGGCACCTTCTTTCTGAATTTCCACTCAACTTCAGAGAATATATTTATTTCCTTGATGAGTGTTACATTACTTGGAATATTATACTTGGGCTCTCTCCTTTTAGAATCAGGTTTGAGATGATATATATGAAACTCTATATCACTCAAATTCGACATTAAAACATGTAGCCATGTGGACACTCCACCGGTAACATAAGGGTATGTTCCTTCAACGACAACCCCCACTTTCACAAAGCTTCACCACCCAAAAACTTGTCATAATCAGTAGCTTTTAAAGATTATACGCGTTTTGATAAGTTGCGACAACCCTTTCTTCTGTAGTCGCCTCATCCACCGATCATTCAAGTTCATAAGCTGCATGAATAACTTCACCCCAAGCACTTTCTTCGACTAGAAATGTTCATCAACATTTTCCTCTTTATGGAATCCTGCTGATGACTTCTATAACTTTTTTGATCTTTTCTTATATATCATCTACTTGGTTATTCCTTGCACGAATTTTTTCGACAGCCTCAGCTTCATGCAATCTTCGTGGGGGATGCAACAGAAGGGGCATTTTAGGGAGTATAAAAAGAAGCGGTGTGGTAAGAAAAAGATATGATATTTGAGGAGTTGAAAAGGAAGGCAAAGGAATTGAGAGGTTTTACATTAAGGAATGCTTGCATGGTGCTTTGGGATACAAGAGCCATTGGAGGGTATTATGATGAAAGTATGGCTTATCAAAAGTGTTTTCTGATTTTTCTCCAGTTTTTTGGTATCACACACCTGCATTTAATTTATTCGTTACTTTAATTTAATTGTTTCGAAAATATCAAATTGTGTATTATTTATAAAGCTATAGTTAATTCAATAAAAAAACAGTAATGAGGGGTGCAGCGTGAGAAGAAGTTGGAATGCTCAAGAAATTAAGAAGATGAATAGGAAAATTGTCTTAGAAACCCTTCATTTCAATTCTCCAATATCTCGTTCTGAGATAGCTGATTTTACTGGGCTTACAAGGGCAACTGTTACGAACATAATAA
>Ga0256842_1003519_pt1 | contig 10352 bp, 11 predicted proteins | sample 4559240metaG_FD_185973 | JGI IMG/M metagenome (GOLD analysis project Ga0256842, IMG submission 185973) | Hydrothermal vent microbial communities from Guaymas Basin, Mexico - 4559-240 | ecosystem: Environmental > Aquatic > Marine > Hydrothermal vents | place: Mexico: Guaymas Basin | collected...
ATAAAGAAATAATTGCTTTTAAAGATAAAGCTTTAAAGGAAAAGGATAAAGAAATCGAAGAGTTAAACAGAAAATTGTCTGAATTAAAAAATTAACGGGAGAAAGATGAAAAAGATATTACCTATATTGTTGTTAGCCCTTTTTGGATGCTCATCCAATCATGAAATTAATACTAAAATTCAAAAAATATCAAACCGTTTGGATACCTTGGAAGTTAATGTTAGCGATAACAAAATTAAAATTAATTCTTTATATAGTTCGACTAAAAATGTTAGCTCGGAAAATATTAGTGAAGCCAAAATAAACCTTTTAACTGAAAAACTAAAAAAAATGGATTTGGAACTTTCAAAATTAAAGTCAGAGAAAACTACAGATTCTCAAGTAGAAACTAAAACTATAAAATCCAACCAAGATGATGTCGCTTCAATCTACCAACAGGCAAGGAAATATTATCTTAATTCTCAGTATTCATTGGCTTTAGAAAAATTTAAATACATTGTAGATAAATATCCCTCAAATTCTTTAGCTGCAAATTCTCTTTATTGGACAGGCGAAGCATACTATGATATGGACGATTATGTCTCTTCCATTTCTGCGTTCCAGAATGTTGTTGATTATTATCCTAAATCTCCAAAAGCTCCGGATGCCCAATTTAAAATTGGGTTATGTTATAAAAAAATGGGGAATATTTCTCAGGCAATTATAGAATTAAATCGCATTAAAAAAATATATCCAAATTATGAAAGACAAAAGTCTGTTGATATCGCAATTAGGAAAATCCATGAAAAATAAGTTAATTCTTCTTATATTTATTTCTCTGGTTTTTGCCGGTCAATTGTTTTCAATAGGACTAAATAATAAAGATTTATTAAGATTGGAAGATGCGATTAAAAAAAATATTCCGAAAGATTCTCTTGTTTATTTGAAATGTAAAAATGATGAAATTAATACAGAGTTAATCCCCTTTTTAGTTGGAGAAAATTATAAGGTTTTAGAAAAATCTCATCAAAATAATTTTTTAATAGAGATTAATGTTTCAAATCAAAATGTTACTGATTTTAAAAAAATACTTTTTTTTAAGACTAAAAATAATCTCACAAAAGTTAATGTAATCTGTAAAATAACAGAACCTGAATATTCCCGAATTATCTATTATAAAAAATTTCAATATACAAAAAAAATAACCAAAAATGCAACAAATTGGTATGAGCCGGCGTTGATTACAACAATTGTTGGCGGACTTGCCTATCTGTTTTATTTTGGAACTAATTAAATGGAGTGATAATGAAAAAATTATTGTTACTGATGCTTGTTGTCGTAATGTCATGTTCTCAAAACAATTTAAAAATGAAAAATATGACCTCGGAGCAAAAATACAAAATTGCAAAACAGCTTTTTGAAAAAGGTAAATTTAATAAGTCTATTCCCTATTTTGAAAACATTGTTTTGGAGAGGAACTCACTGGTGGCTGCTGATGCCCAAATGAAGCTTGCCGATGCTTATTATAATCTTAAAAAATATGACGATGCTCTTTATGAATATAAAGAATTTATTCGTTTATTTCCGGAAGATAAAAATTATCAAAAAGCTTATCTAAGAATTGGAATTTGCTATTTTAAACAATCTTTGAATGCCAATTATACTCAGGAAGAGACTAAGGAGGCATTGCAATATTTTCAAAATTATCTGGAAAAATTTCCATTTAACAAAGATAAGTCTATCGCGATTGATTATATAAAAAAATGCCAATTAAAGCTTTTGGAAAAAAAATTCCTAAATGGTTATATCTATTATAAAACTTATGATTACAGCTCGGCGTTGATGTATTTCAAAGAAGTTACGGAATTAAATAATACTAATGAAACCGACAAAAAATGTCTTTATTATTCAGCTCTAATTTACATTAATCGTCATGATTTTGCAAATAGCAGAGAGATACTTTCTAAATTACAGGCAAAATATAAAGATTCTAAAGAAACAATTAAAATTGCAAAAAAAATTAAAAGTACATTTAAAAAATGAAAAAAATAGGGATTTTAGGGGGAACATTTAATCCGGTTCATCTTGGACATCTTCAAATTGCTAAAAATGCTCTTGAAGCTGCTAATTTGGATTCCGTGATTCTTTTTCCTTCTAAAAATCCTCCTCATAAAAATAATGAAATAGTTTTGCCATTTGAAATTCGACTTGAATTAATAGAAGAATCTATAAAAAATGAGCCGGGTTTATCTGTATCTGATTTGGATGACAGAGAAGGTAAAGAAACTTATACATACTATCTTTTGCAGAAATTAAAGAAGCGATATCCAAACGCAGAATTATATTTCATTATTGGCGAAGATAATGTTTCCGAATTAAAAACTTGGTATAAATATGAGTATTTATTGGAACATTTAAAATTTATAGTTTTCACAAGAGAAACAGCAAACTTATCAAAGTGGCAAAATTTGGATTATCTTTCTAAATTAGACTTTTATCAAATGAAACCTATTAATATCTCATCTTCGGAAATCAGAGAAAAAATAAAAAATCACCAAATTATTAAAGGTTTGGTTCCTGAAATAATTGAAAATAAAATTAAGAAATTAATAAAATACTTTGAATAAATATGCCCCAAAAAAAAGATAAAAAAAAATTAAAACGAAAAAACATTAAAATACGAAATATCAGAGCTGATTCTATTGATGAATTTTATGAAGAAGCAAATATCCCGATAAATAAGTCTGTAAAAAAAAATCAGAATAGAACTGAAAAAAGTTTGAAAAATAAAATGCAACTAGTAAAAGGTCAAGTTATTGAAATAATGACAAATAACTATTGTCGAGTAGAATTTGACGGTAAAACTGCCGAAGTTTCTTTAAGTGGAAGATTGAAACAATTGAAGTCCGGAATGAGAAATATTCTTGCGGTTGGAGATTTTGTAAACGTCGATATTTCTGATATTCCCCGAATTGAAGAGATTCTTCCCGTAAAAAACAAATTGTCGAGATTTATGAAAAATAAATTTCATACCGAAATAATAATGGCGTCTAATATTGATCAAATTATCATAACTGCTTCTTATCGTAATCCGGATTTGAAATTGGGATTAATCGACAGATATCTCTGTATTGCGGAAATAAATAATATCAAACCGGTTATTTGTATCAACAAAATCGATTTAGCTGATTCCATTGAGAAAGTTGAAGAAGAATTGACTTTTTATCGCAAACTTGGAATTGAAATAGTTTTGACTTCGGCTGAGAAAAATATAAATCTTGATAAATTGCGAGATTTGTTAAAAGGAAAAGATAGTGTTTTTACCGGACATTCCGGAGCCGGTAAATCATCATTAATAAATAAACTCCAATCCGGGATATTACAAAAAATCGGCGATATTTCAACGGTAAATAAAGGACAGCATACAACTTCCAGCAGTGTAATGATAAAATGGCAATTTGGAGGTCATTTAATTGATACTCCCGGGATAAAAATTCTTGGATTAGATTCTGAGAATAAGAATATTCTTCCCAAATTTTTTCCGGGTTTTAAATCTTTGTATCCCTATTGTAAATTCAAAAATTGTTCTCATACTCACGAAATTGGTTGTGAAGTTAAAACCGCTGTAGAAGCAAATGAATTTGATGCTGAACGATATGAATCTTATCTCAGAATATTGGAATCTTTGGAATAGAAAATGAAAGCAATTGGAATTTTTGTAAATCCTTTAATTAATAAATTCAATGAAATTTTTGAGATGCTTCAGAAACTTAACACACAAGGAATATCTTTTTATTTTCTTAATGAAGAAATTAATTACCCGGATTTTATAAAAAAACATTCAAATGAAAAGTTGTCAGTGATTTTAGTTTTTGGAGGAGACGGTACGATTTTAAGAGCTGTTCCGATATCATTAAAATTAAATGTTCCGATTTTAGGAATAAATTTCGGGCGACTTGGATTTTTAACCGAGTCAAATTTTAAGGATTTAAATACGGTATTTTCGGACATTTTAAATGAACGCTATAAAATTCAAAAAAGAATGTTGTTGGTTGTTTCTGTAAATAGGAAAAAGGAAACTGTTTTTAAAGAATTAGGGTTGAATGATGCCGTTGTAATTCGCGGAAACGTGCCCAAATTAATTAATATCAAATTTAAGAATAACAAAAGATTTGTTTTGGAAACAAGATGTGACGGTGTTATTGCTTCAACTCCAACCGGTTCTACCGCCTATTCTCTTTCAGCAGGTGGTCCAATTTTAACGCCCACAATGGAGGCAATTGTTTTTACTCCGATTAATCCGCATATTTTGTCAGTAAGACCGATGGTTTTTAAAAGCAGTGATAAATTGCATTTTATTGTGGAAGGATCAGAAGATAGACCTATATTACAAATTGACGGTAAAAATAACTTTGAACTTGAATCTAATGATGAAGTTTTAATAACCGCTTCAAAGCATAAAGTTAGTTTTATAAAATTAACCAATAAAACCTTTTATCAAATTCTAAGAAGAAAAATGCATATGGGGAAAATATGATATCTTATTTAAGAATACAGAATTTTATTTTAGCTGAAAATGTTGTTTTGAATTTTTCAAATAATTTGAATATTATTTCAGGAGAAACAGGTGCGGGGAAATCAATCATTATCGGAGCGATTAATATTATTTTAGGGCAAAAAATTAAGTCCGGAATTTTGAGGAATAAAGATAAAAAAGCGGTTTTGGAAGCCACTTTTAAAATTGGAAATAACCAAGATTTGAAAGAAATTTTAGATAGATATGACTTTGAACTTGACGAAAATAACGAATTTTTTATTACCAGAGAAATTACACCTAATTATAAAAGCAGGATTTTTATAAATGGTCGAAGAGTTACAAATGTAATTGTTAAAGAATTTCGTGAAAAACTGGTGGATTCTCATAGTCAGAGAGATCAGGTTTTACTTTTTGATAAAGCTTTTCAGCTGAATTTGATTGATAATTTTGGATCATTAAATTCTTATTATGAAGATTTTAAATATTCTTATCTGAATTTGCAAAAATTAATTGAAAAAAGAGATAAACTTGTTGAGCAAGATAAATTAATCTCGGATAAAATTAATCTTTATAAATATCAAATAAATGAAATTGAAGAAGCGGAATTATTAGTTGGAGAAGATAAGGATTTGGAAAATGAACTAAATTTATTATCCAATTCGGAAGAGTTAATTAATATTGTTGAGGAAATGAAACAGCAATTTTATGAATCGGATAGTGCAATTTATGATCAATTAAGACAATATTTTATAAAACTTTCAAGATTCAATCAAAAAAATGAATATTTGGATGAAATCCTGTCTAAATTAGAAAATATCTTAGAAGAAATTCATGAAATATCTAATACATCGGAAGATTTCGAAAATACCATAAATCGAGATCCCCAACGAATGGTAGAAGTTCAAAACAGATTTAATTTGCTTAACGATTTAAAGCTAAAATACAAAATGGAAACGGATGAGATTTTAAATTATTATGATAAAATAAAATCTGAAATATCCGGATTTGATTCTTTAATTGATGAGATTGAAGCTCTAAATTTAGAAATTGAAAAACAAGAAAATATCCTTATTTTGAAAGCGGAGAAATTATCTCAAGAAAGAAAGATCTCCTCAAAAAAATTGAAAAAGGAAATTGAAAAAAATATCAAATTATTGGCAATCCCATACGCTAAATTTGAGGTTGAGTTTAAAAAATTTAAGAATAATTTTCCACTTACTGAGAAATTAAAACATATTGGAAATTCAGGAATGGATTCAATCGAATTTCTTTTTGCCGCCAATCAAGGTCTGGAATTGCAACCGTTAAAAAATGCCGTTTCCGGTGGTGAATTGTCACGATTGCTTCTAAGTATAAAAAAAATTACGGCGGAAAAATTGTCAAAAAGGACATTTATTTTTGATGAAATAGATTCCGGAATTGGTGGGAAAACAGCAGATTCCGTGGCAAATTTTATTAAAGAAATATCACGTTTTCACCAAATAATCTGTATTACCCATCTTCCCCAAATTGCTGCTAAAGCTGACAGACATTTTTTAATTTCAAAAGATAATCAGGAAAACTTGACAGAAGTTAAGGTAAATCATATTAAAGATTCAGAAAGAGAATGCGAAATTGCACGAATGTTATCAGGTTCGATGACAGACGTTGCAATTAAACACGCGAAAGAATTATTATCAAAACAAAGAGTTAAGAGGAGTATATGATTAGTATTACAAAATCGGGGAAGTTATTTTTTATTTCATTAATTATCGTTATGTCGTTAGCAATTGGGTATAAAAAATCTGACCTAATGTCGAGAAAAAAAGTAAAGATTAAAAAAAACAATAAATTTTTAAACTCATTTAACAATGAAGCAAATAAAAATAAAACAATGATAAAAATATCTGCTGAAAATCTTACAGAAAATTACAATAATATCCTTAAGAAAATTTATGGATTAAAAGGGAAATTAATTCTTAAAGATTTTAATTCTTCCGAATATTCTCTATTATTTACAATTCCCGATTCTCTAGCTTCGGAGTTTTCAGAATTTATTTTAGATTATCATGTTTTGAAAGAGGAATCTTTTTTTAATAAGCAAAATGATATTGAAATCAATACTAAACAAAGAATTGCGAACAATGAATTGATTCTCAAAAAACTTGAAAATCAGCTTGAGTTGCGGAATTTGACGGAAACATCTATTGCAAGAATTAATAAACAATTTACCCGAATTCAAACTCAAATTGACAGTTTGGAATACTTGGCAAAAAGACAAAAATCTTTTTTGCACTCAAGATTGTTCTGGATTAGTTCAATCAAAGAATCTAAAAATAATGGAATTGTTTTTAAAAGCATTCATTTCATTTTATACAGCACAATTTCAATGATTGTCCTTTTTATTCTTTTCTTTATTTTAGTATATCTTGTTAATTTTATTTTAAAATTAATGGATAAAGCCGGGATTAAAACAAGAAAAACTTCTTCCTCAACTTACGGTCCAAAATACGCGAGTGAAAAGAAAATTAAAAGAATTTATAAAAATAATAGTGGGGATCATAAAACTGATTAAATAAGGAGGAAAGATGATTTCTTATTGGACGATTTGGATCGGACTTGGAATAATTTTTACAATTATCGAAATTTTTACGCCCGGATTTGTTTTTTTCAGCTTTGGATTGGGAATGATTTTTGCAGGACTTTTTGCTTATGTTTTCCCTCAAAGCTTAGTTATACAAGTTCTGGTTTTTATCATTTCTACCTTTATTATATTTATCACATCCAAAAAATGGAGTAAAAAATTCATTTCGAAATCTAGTGTCAAAACAAATGCAGAAGCTTTGATTGGAAATACAGGAATCGTTACAAAATCAATTTCAAAAAACGAAAAAGGTTATGTCAAAGTAGGTGGAGAAATCTGGTCGGCAATTTCTGAAAATGGTGTTTCCGTTGAAAAAGAAACAATCGTTGAAGTGTTGGAAATTGACGGAAATAAACTTGTTGTAAAAATTAAGGAGTAAAAATGGGCACACTATTCATTGTCTTTATTTTAGCAGTATTTTTGATTGTATTAATCTCAAAAGGATTAATAATTGTCAGGCAAGCTGAAACCATTATTATAGAACGTCTCGGAAGTTATCATCGAACTTTAAATAACGGCTTGCATATAATTTGGCCAATTATTGACCGTCCGCGACAAATGCTTTGGAGATATGTTAAAACTGATGTTAGCGGTAAAAATTATATTATTCAAAAAAATCAAACCAGAATTGATTTGAGAGAAATTGTTTATGATTTCCCACGTCAAGATGTGATTACTCGCGACAATGTTACAATCGAAATTAACGCTTTATTATATTTCCAAATAACAGACCCTTATAAAGTTGTTTACGAAATTAATAACTTACCAAATGCTATCGAAAAATTGACTCAAACAACTCTCAGAAATGTAATTGGTGAATTGGAATTGGATAAAACTCTTTCATCACGGGATATTATAAATTCAAGATTAAGAGATATTTTAGATGATGCTACTGATAAATGGGGTGTAAAAATCAATCGTGTCGAAATCCAAGATATTAATCCGCCTGTTGAAATTAAATCGGCAATGGAAAAACAGATGCGGGCAGAACGAGATAAAAGAGCAAAAATTTTGGAAGCGGAAGGTCAAAAAATGTCCCAAATACTTGTTGCTGAAGGTGATAAAAATGCTCAAGTTACACGTTCTGAAGGTGAAGCTCAAGCAAGACTTATCGTGGCGGAAGCAGAAGCTAAAGCTATCCAAAAAGTGGCAGAATCTTTGAAAGCAACCGGATCCGATCCGGCACAATATTTAATCGCTTTAAAATATATCAAAGCTTTTGAAAATCTAGTTAAAAATGGTGATAAAACCGTCGTTTTACCATATGAATCTTCAGCATTATTGGGCTCGGTAAAAACAATTGGAAATTTATTTAACAAATCATAAAAAAAGGAGGAATTATGTCAGAAATAGTAAGTGTGTACGGACGAGAAATTCTAGATTCTCGTGGAAACCCAACTGTAGAAGTTGAGGTTATTCTTGATTCAGGAGTTTTAGGAAGAGCTTCTGTTGCCAGCGGTGCTTCAACAGGTGAATTTGAAGCTGTTGAATTACGTGACGGCGATAATAATCGTTATATGGGAAAAGGTGTTTTAACCGCCGTAAATAATGTAAACGAAATTATTGCTCCGGAATTAATCGGATTCGATGCCACCGATCAAGTTATTATTGATAAATTATTACTTGATTTGGATGGAACTCCCAATAAAGCAAAATTAGGAGCAAATGCAATCTTAGGCGTATCTTTAGCTGTTGCCAGAGCTGCTGCGGAAGAATTGGAAATTCCACTTTATAAATATATCGGTGGTGTAAATGCCAAAACTTTGCCGGTTCCAATGTCAAATGTGATGAATGGCGGGAAACATGCAGACAACAATGTGGATTTACAAGAATTTATGATTATGCCTTTAGGAGCTTCTTCATTTAGAGAAGCACTTAGAATGAATGCGGAAGTATTCCACACTTTAAAGAACATTTTGAAAAAGGAAGGATTTAGTACTGCTGTTGGTGATGAAGGTGGATTTGCACCAAATTTTAAAACTAATGAGGAACCACTCAAAATGATCGTAAAAGCTATTAAAGAGGCTGGTTACAGACCCGGTGAAGATATCTTTATTGCAATTGATCCGGCTGCATCTGAGTTTTATAGCAATGGTAAATATAATTTGAAAGCTGAAGGGAGATCTTTGACATCCGAAGAAATGGTAGATTATTATGCAAATCTAATTGAGAAATATCCCATAATTTCTATTGAAGACGGTTTGGATGAAGAAGATTGGAGTGGCTGGAAACTTATGAATGAAAAATTGGGTAAGAAAATTCAAATAGTTGGTGATGATATTTTTGTTACTAATGTTGAAAGATTACAGCGTGGAATTAAAGAAAAATCGGCTAATTCTATCCTGATTAAATTAAACCAAATCGGAACTTTAACTGAAACATTAGATACTGTTCAAATGGCAAAAGAAGCAGGATATACTTGCGTTGTTTCTCATAGAAGCGGTGAGACTTCCGATCCGATTATTGCCGATTTAGTTGTAGCAATTAATGGCGGACAAATCAAAACCGGTTCACTTTGCCGAAGTGAAAGAATTGCAAAATATAATCAATTACTAAGAATTGAAGAAGAACTGGATGACGGTGCTAAATTTTTAGGAAAAGATGTCTTTTATAATTTAAGATAAATAATTACAAAATTAACTAAAAGCCTCGATTTATTCCGGGGCTTTTATTGTTTTTAATAGATGGCTTAAGGTACAAAAGGTTTAAGGGATTTGAAAAATTAAAATTGTAGAGATAAGATTACCTTGTTTCTATATTCTTGTGTTTGTCCGTGAAAGTCCGTGGTAAGTTTTTCTTTAATTTTTTTCATTATTTTGTGTTAATTCGTGAAAATCTGTGGTCAGTTTTCTTTAAATTTATAGAAATAATTAACCTCTTTAAAAAAGATATTGACTCTTATTTTCTCAACCGTAAATTTGCAAATAATTAAAAATTATAGGGAGTAACAATGAGATATTGGAAATCATGTTTTCATAAAAGATATTTTTCTGAAGTTTTCTTATTGTGTAAATATTTGACGTTTACCCCCCCCCTCGCAATTATTGTGCCAAAACTCTAAAATACCACAACTTTTTTATTAAATACATAAATAATTATGAAAATATTTTCTATCTCGGAAAAAACAAATTCATTCGGCAAATCTCTTCTATCGCTATTTGTGGCAACGGATAGAAGATATTTTGTTAACTTCAAAATCGATGAATTGAATTT
>Ga0256842_1003520_pt1 | contig 10351 bp, 7 predicted proteins | sample 4559240metaG_FD_185973 | JGI IMG/M metagenome (GOLD analysis project Ga0256842, IMG submission 185973) | Hydrothermal vent microbial communities from Guaymas Basin, Mexico - 4559-240 | ecosystem: Environmental > Aquatic > Marine > Hydrothermal vents | place: Mexico: Guaymas Basin | collected...
GCCAAAGAGCTTTCCATCCTTCATTTATAATAATCTTTAATATTGACTTTCCTAATTCATAGTATCTTCTCCTCTTTGTCCCTATGGGTAAGGTTTTGTCGATTAATGAATGAAATTTTGTTATTATTTGCCAACTTAAAGTGGATTTAATGATATTAAGTTCTTCAAAAATTTTCAGCTTTTCTGTTTCGATTTCTTTTATTTCCCTATCTTTTTGAGCTATAACTTCTTTTATTTCTCTATCTTTTTGAGTTCTAATTTCTTTTAGATCCTGCAAGGTTGATTTTAATTCAGTAATAATTATATGTTTTTGTTTGATAGTGTAGTTTTGTTCTATGTTTGAGCCAAGTGTTGAAAAAAGGTATTCAATAAAGACATCTTTTTTTGCTTCATTTATGAAATCTATTACTTCAGCAGGAACATCTTTTCCAACAGCAAGGACACCAAGACCATATCCAAATCTAAATTCATAAGAAGGGTATAGCTTACATATCTCTTCCCACAGCTTCCAGACCCCAAAATTATCTCTTCTTACTTGTGTATCATGCAATAAAATAACACCTTTGTTGCTCATTTTTGGTAGCCAAGCTTCAAAGTCATGTTTGACTGCTTCATAGGTATGATAGCCGTCAATATGAAGTAAATCTATACTTCTATCATTAAAATATGTTAAGGCATCATCAAAATTCATTTTCATGATCTGAGCAAAATCGCCATAATTTTCTATAATATAATGATTTATCTCGAGGAATATATTTTCATCATAAAATCCAGCATGAGGATCACCTTTAAATGAATCTATCCCATAACAAGATGCTGTTATGTTAAGCTCTTTTATTGCTTGACAGAATGCTGAAAAGGAGTTTCCTGTATGAACTCCAAGTTCTACAATTATCTTTGGTTTTAAAAGCTGGGTTATAAAAAATGCAAATGGAATATGTTTTATCCATGATATTGGCTCAACTATTCTGTGAGGTTTTAAAAATATAGATTGGTATTTTTGGATTTTTATCATGTCAATTGCCAAAAAGAATGAACGATTTTGTGACGGTATTCCATTATTGGACGTTCATAAAATTGATATATAAGTATGGCAAAGCAAAAAGTCAATATCCAGTATAAAGAAAAGCCTAAAAAAGCAGTTTTTAAGCATTTAATATGTAAATAATAGGATAGCGGAATATATACTAAAGATAAATTTACTAAGTAAAGGCAATAAGAAATGTTGCTAATAAAAGTAATAGGAACAGTAATATATGAAAAAGAGAAATCTAAATTGAAAAAGAATGGAAGAATAAATGCAAAAGATATGTCAGTTATAAAAAAATAAAAAGTTTTCATAAAAAAACTTTTATTTACATCATATTTAATATAAAAAAATATGCAAATAAAAAATCCTATAAATCCTAAATAATATATATATTTTTTTGAAAGTTTAGGAAAATAATAGCTGATATAAGCGATAAAGCTTCCTATTATAGGGGCATCCAGTCGAAAAATTACTATTTTTCTTATACCTTCATCCCAAGGAGGGTTTTTGATATATACGTAAAAAAATCTTAAAACTTCGCAAAGGATTATCAAGATAGCAGAGATAATAATAAATGTTTTTTGGTAGTTTCTTTTTTTAAAAGAAAAGATAAATACAAGTGATGGAAAAATTATATAAAACCATCCTTCTACTGATAATGCCCATGCTTCAGGAAAGAATGATGGATGTGGAGAAAAGAAATTTTGGAGAAATAAAAAATATCTTATATCAAAACAATTGAGAGAAAATAATTTTGAATAAAGTAAAATATATCCTATCAAAAAAAGGTAATAATTAGGAAGGATCCTGATTAATCTTGAAATCAAAAATTTTATTAAGTCTAATACATTCCATCCTCTTGAGATAAGGTTTATAAGAATTCTTCCTATTAAAAATCCACTAAGGACAAAAAATATTTCTACTCCAAGATAGCCACATAATAATCCTAATAAATTCATTTTTGGATAAAATTGTCTTAAAAAGAAGCTACTATGGCATATAAGAACCAGAAAAATAGCATAGCTTCTTATCAAATCTAATCCAAATATTCTTTTTCTTTTATCCATAATATTCTAAGGGAAAATAGAAAAATCATCTTTCTCTAAAGTCAAATTAGGATTGTAATAAGGATCTTTTTGAAGTTCTTTTGACCATTTTTTTTGAAATCTTTTTATTTCTTCTATGGGGATATCTATGTCATTTTCATAATGATATAGCTCTGCAAAAGGAGTCCAAACAATAAGATAGCCTTTTTTCCTAACACGTAAACAAAAATCTATATCACTTAATAAGGAATAGCTTTCATCAAAACCTCCAATCTCATTAAAAACCTCTCTTTTTATCATCATACATGCTCCACTGACAGCAGAGACATTTTGTACACTAATAAGTCTGCCAAAATATCCAGGATGCTCTTTTGGATAATTTCTGTGTGAATATCCAAAGCTGCCTTTAATTCCCAGTATAATTCCAGCATGTTGGATAGTGTTGTCTGGAGAATAAAGTTTTGCTCCTACAATACCAACTTCATCTTTCTGGATATGCTCAAGCATCCTTTCTATCCAATCGTCAGTTATTACTTCTGTATCAGAATGTAAAAAAAGCAAAACTTCCCCAGAACAAAATCTGACTGCATAGTTATTGGCAACAGCCCAATGCCATATAGATTTATCATTCCACCTTATAAGTTTTACTCCAGATATATTAATATTAATACGTGCAGGAGTTATAAGAATTACCTCTAAATTTTTGTATCTAAATTTATTAAAAATAGAATTAATACATTTTTCTGGTCTAAAACCAGAAACTATTAAAGAAACCTTAGGTTTATGTTTTAGTTTATAGTTTATCTTATACCATCCAAAATAAGGAAAAAGGATATCTACTTTGCTATCAAAGAACCCTTTTCTTTCAAGATGCTCTTTTAATGCCTTTTTTCCAGATTCAAAAGCATATAGCTTTGTGTTAGGAGTTTTTGCTGTAGATTGTATATGTGTTCTCCAGTGATATAATATTTTCGGGATATGAACTATTTTTTGTGCCTTCTCTGTGCATCGAAGTATAAGATCATAGTCTTGGCTTCCGTCAAAACCTTCTCTTAGCCAGCCAACAGAGTTAAGAAGTTCCTTTTTTATTACAGTAAGATGGGTTATATAGTTATAACTTCTCAGTAACTCTGGATTCCATGAAGGCTTAAAATGGGGTTCATATCTTAGCGTAGAATCAGAAGATATTTTGTCTTCATCAGAATAAATGAAATCAACCTGAGGGTCTTTGTTTATAACTTTAACAACTTCAAAAAGTGCAAAAGAAGAAAGAGTATCATCATGATCCAAAAAGGCAAAGTAATCTCCAGTAGCCATTTTTATAGCTTCGTTTGTATTTCCTGCAATTCCCTTGTTTTTAGACAGATATTTTACTTTTATCCTTTTATCCTTATGTTGGTATTGATCTAAGATCTCTTTTATATGTTTTTTATTAGAACTGCTTCCATTTACTATACATAACTCCCATTTGCTGTAAGTCTGAGCTAAAACTGATTCTATCATTTCTACCAAATACTTAATATTAGTGTTATATACAGGAGTTATAATACTTATTTTTGGATTAATATAAAATCGAAATCTTTTCTGCTCTTCTAACTGCTCGTAAGATGGCTCATTGAGGTTTATCCATCTTTGATATTGATCTTCTATTTTTTTAAATAAAAAAAATTTTGCTTTTAATTTTTTGATTAGTGTTGTTATTCCAAAATTTTTTATATATAAAATTAAAACCCAAATATCCTTTACACTTATCTCTTTAAATATTTTCTTTAAAAAATTAATAAGATAATATCTTTTTGGAGAATTAATATTCATCAATATATTTTGTTTTAAAATTCTGCTCGTATGCTTTTATAACTTCATCAGGATTTCCAATCATCTTTATAGTGTGATCTTCTATCCACATTACTCTATCACATAGATTTTTAATATCTTGCATATTATGAGACACAAATACAATGGTTACTCTATTCTGTTTGAAGCTTAATATCTTATCTATACACTTCTTCTGAAAGCCCAAATCACCTACAGCAAGCACTTCATCTATAAGCAGAATTTCGGGTTCTAAGTGAGCTACAACTGAAAAGCCAAGTCTTGCTATCATGCCTAAAGAATAGGTTCTTATGGGCTGGTCGATAAAATCACCAAGTTCCGAAAATTCTATAATTTTTTCTATCTCTCGCAGTATTTTTCTTTTTCTCATCCCAAGAAGAACCCCATTTAAAATGATGTTTTCTCTACCAGTAAGATCTGGATGAAAACCTGATCCTAATTCAAGTAGCGCCGATACCCTTTTTTTTACATATATTCTTCCCTTATCAGGTTTTATAACCCCTAATATAAGAGAAAGAATGGTGCTTTTACCTGCTCCGTTTTTTCCTATTATACCAAAACATTCTCCTTCGTATATTTGAAAAGATATGTTTTTAAGAGCCACAAATCTTTTTCTTGAATGTTTTATTGCTTGAGGAAGTTTTAGAAGAAAATTTTTAAGTCCAGCTATTATATAAGCATAGTAAGGATATGTTTTTGTAACTTCTTCAAAAGAAACCACAACCTTATTATAATAAGGTAAACTCATAAAATTTCACCAAATTTATATGATAATTTCTTAAATATAAGGAAACCCAAAAAGAATATAATTACATTATAAGCAAAATTTTTCCAAAATAGAGGAAAGTCTATAAAATTTTTCATAAAAAGATTTCTCCAATTTTCAATAATTCCTGCTAATGGATTTATTATAATAAAAGATTTGTATTTTTGTGGCACGAAGTTCATCTCATAAAATATAGGTGTGCCGTAGAAAAGTATAGTTACTCCTATGTTTACTATTCTTTCAAGATCTCGAAAAAAGAGATTTAAGGAAGATATAAAAAGAGAAATTCCTAAGGTTAACAAAAACTGAGATATTGTTAAAAGTAAGATTCCATAGATCCAAGTGGCAGTAGGCAAGATTTTGTAAAATAAAGCAAAACCTAATATTATGGGAATACTCATCATAAAATGTATCATATCGTTTAATACAGATACCAAAGGTATAATGTAAGAAGGAAAATTTATCTTTTTTATAAGAGTTGCATTAGCTAAAAGGATATTTGTGCTAACCATAACTGAATTGGAAAACCACTGCCATGGAAAAAGTCCACAAATAAGAAAAAATGTATAATTTTCAATAGGAATTTTCAGCACTTTTTTAAAAGCAAATAAAAATATAAGTGCCATAGAGAGTGGATTGAGAACAGACCAAAAGTACCCAAGTATGCTGTTTTTATAACGTACTTTCAATTCTTTAGCTGTAAGCACAGAGATGAGATCAAAATAATAGAAAATATCCATTATTCAACTTTCACTTTTTAAGATTTTTTTTAGTTTTGAGATAAGAAGTTCTTTTTGCCATATAGGTGTCATAATAGTAAATAGATGTTTATCAGTGATTTTTTTATTTTTCATAATCACCTTTCTCTTTTTCAATATGCTTTTTATCATTTTAAAAGCATCTTTTTTTGCTTTAAAATAAATTTTATTTCTTTTTGATTTTAAATAAAAAAAACAAAATTCTGCTATCTCTTCTAATAAAAAGAAAAAAAAGCATGCAATAAAAATAGAAAATGGAACATTTTTAATTCTTACTAATTCTATATTGCGAAGAGTATAATATACAAACAAATTATTCAAATTTCCTATTGTTGAATGAACTCTATGATAAACTATAGCAGACGGAACATACAGCACTTTCCAGCCAGCAAGTTGAGCTCTAAAATCTAAGTCAATATCTTCATATATCAAAAAAAAGTCTTTATCAAAAAAACCTATTTCATCAATCATCTGTCTTTTATACAGAGCTGCACCTCCGCAAGCACCAAAGACATATTCTTCTGTATCATAGAGATGAGCTGGTTCATCTTCCCCTCTTTTAAATCCTTTTAAAAACCAAGCAAATAAATGTCCTGCCGCATCAATCTTATTTGTCCCATATGTTATTATCTTAGAGGCACAGATTCCTACTTTTGGATGTTCATCAGCTGCTTTAATTAGTTCATTTAACCAATTTTTGTCTGCTTGAGCATCATTATTTAAGAGCACAATATATCTGCCTTTTGCATATTTTAAACCTTCATTACATCCACCTGTAAATCCCGTGTTCTGTGATAATTCTATAATGGTGGTTCTTTTTTTTAGTAAACTCAGATCTAAAAAGCTTTTTATTTCATCTAAGGAATTATCGTTTGAATTATTATCTACTATGATAACTTCAAAATCCTGAAAAGTTTGTTTTTCCAAGGCTCTTAAAGCCTCTATAGTTAATCCTTTTCCATTGTAATTAACAATGATCACTGAAGCAGCAAAAAGATAATTAGTCCTCATTTTGAAATATAATAGGGAATGTCTTAGCAAGGATAATCATATCTCTCCAAATTGACCAGTTAATAGCATACATAACATCCAAAAAGACTCTTTTTTCATAAGAAAGTTTATTTTTCCCAGATACTTGCCATAGCCCTGTAAGACCAGGCTTCACTTCATAGTAAAAATCAGCAAATTCTCTGTAATAGATATCTATTTCTTCTTTTGTAACAGGTCTTGGTCCTACAAGACTCATTTCTCCTTTTAGGACGTTAAAAAGCTGAGGGAGTTCGTCAAGTGAAGTCCTTCTCAAAAACTTTCCTATTTTTGTAATTCTTGGATCATTTTTAAGTTTTCTATATCTTAACCATTCTTTTTTTGCATCGGGGTTATTAGCTAAATACTTATCAAGTATCTCCTTGGCATTGATATACATTGTTCTGAACTTATAAATTGATATTTTTTTCTTATTTTGCCCTTCTCTTTTATGAGAGAAGATTATTGGACCTGGAGAGTCAAGTTTTATAAGAATACTAATTATAAACATAAAAGGTGATAAAAGTAAAAGAAAAATAGAAGAAGCAATTATATCAAAGATACGCTTTGCTAATATATTAGTTGGTTCACATAGATTATTCTTTAAGTGCAAAACCAATGAATCAGAATAAAGAGAAGAAAAAAGAAAAGAGTTGTATATAAAAAGTAAATTATTAGTTGGTATAAGAAGTATATTATTTGTATATTTTCTTATAGTTAAGATTTCAGATGCAGAATAATTTTCTGCTAAAATTATACCATTTGGTTTGAGTCGTTGAATTAGTTTTTCTAAATTTTTTATTCTAAAAACTTTAAATTTTGAATCACTTATAAAAATTTCTTTTTTATTAAAATTTTTATCCCAAAATCCTATTATCTGAAAAGAAAGATAGTTGTCATTATGGATAAATTCTGCAAGAGAGCGGCTTGCATCTGTTATTCCTACAAGTAGGACATTTTTTATTCCCCACCTGATCTTGTTTAAAAAAATTTTAAGTATATATCTAATAATAGGATATAAAATAAAAAAAATAAAAATAGAAATAAGTAAATGGAGGCGAGAAAGCCTGTCAGAAAATTTTATAAAAGATATTATAGAGAATATCAAGATTGTAGAAAAACAAAATGATTTTAGGATAGCCTCCAAATCTCCCCATAAGTCTCTTATCTTTGTATACAGACCACTGTAAAAGAATGAAATAATAAAAACAATAGGTATCCACACCTGACACATAACAAATCTAAAGGGAATAATAAATGGAAGCAGAGAAAAAAAGTTACCTAATAAAGCTCTGATTTTATAGCCGACTATTAAAGAAAAATAATAGACTATTATATCGACAATTAAAAAAATCACTTTTCAATAGAGAGACTCCCTAATATTGGGACAATAAATTACCTATTTTTTGTTCATACTGCAACTGTATTGTATTTCTTTACTAGTAGACTTATCTATATATCCACCTTCAAACGAATGACTCGTAGCCCAAATGTTATTGCTAAAAAAGTGGAAATGGTTCATGTATCTATGAAATTATGGCATGCTCTTACTGATCATTAATCTTTGCATAATATCAGCAAAAATTTTTATCTATTTTTAGATGAACACTCTTAATTTTTCCAAAGGTCTATATCTATTAATCCTAATTTTACTGCATATCTTATAATAGCTGTGATGCTGTGGAGTCCAAGTTTATTCATGATATTTGCTCTATGATTTTCTACTGTCTTAGGACTTATGCACAGCATTTCCGCAATTTCTTTATTAGAAAAACCTTCTGCTAATAACTTCAGTATTTCTTGCTCTCTCGGAGTAAGGGAATTGTATACGGAATCTCCTATCTTTTTTATAGAAGGTGTATTTACAAGCCTTTTTACCACTTCTTTTGATACAGAGCTGTCCAGAAAGTAATCGCCTTTTGATATGGTATCAAGACCTTCTATAACAGAAGTTGCAGTCGCTTCTTTTACCAGATATCCAAGTGCACCTGCTTTAAAAGCTTCTACAATATAATCTATTTTGGAGTGAACGCTTACAACCATAATTTTTACACCTGAAAATCTTTTTTTAATCTTTCGTATAAGTTCTATTCCATTAATGTCGGGCAAGGATATATCTACCAAAACTATTTCCGGTTTAAACTTCTTTATATATTTAAATGCCTCGCTTCCACTTCCCGCTTCTGCTATTACTTCATATTTCTTGTTCCTTGCAATTACCGCTTTTAGACCTTCTCTTAGCAAAGGATGATCATCAACAATTATTATGTTTTTCTTTTTCATAAGGCACCTCTAAAACTACTGTTGTCCCCTTTCCTATAATGGATTTTATTTTTAAATTTCCTCCCATAAGATTTGCTCTTTCTTGAATACTCCTGAGTCCCAATTTTTTCTTTTGTATCCCCTTTTTTAATTGTTCTTCTACATTAAATCCTATACCATCATCCTCGACTCTTATTATCAGTTTTGGATAAGAATGGAGGATTTTAACCGATACGTTCTTAGCCTTTGCGTGTCTCTCTACATTTCTGAGAACCTCTTGAATAAGGCGGTATAGATTTATCTCTATGTCTGGATCGAATTTTATCTCTTTTATGCCAACTACAGAAAAATTCAATTTAAGGCTTGATCTGTCTGATATATCTTTACATAGATAAAAAATAGCTTTTATTATGCCAAACTGATCCAATTCAGGAGGTCTTAGATCATACGATATGTTTCTTATATCAGTGATTGTTTGCTTTAGTATCTCGGCCATATACTTTATGTTTTCTGTTATCCCTTCAGAAAGATGTCCATATTCGCATGCAATACTGTCCAATCCCATTCTCAAAACAGAAAGATTTTGGGCTATTCTATCATGCAGCTCAATTGATATAAGCCTTCTTTCTTGCTCATGAGCTATTATGAGTTGATGGGTTAAACGCCTTATTCTATCTTCTGCCTCTTTTTGTTCTGTAATGTTTCTTGCTACTACCACAAAGCTCGTAATAACGCCGCATTCATCCTTTAATGGGACACAATAAACATCCCAATAAGTCTCTTTTTCCCATCCAGCAAATGGCGGCTTTTTTATTACTGCTCTCTCTATATTTCCAGTAAGCTTTGCTTTTAGCACGGGACATCCTTCACACGGAATGTTTCTATTGAGGTTAATCTCATAACAGGGTTGCCCTTTTATTTTTTCAAATGACACCCTTAAGTGGGATCTTACTGCTTTGTTTACCCATATTATACGCATTTGATTGTCTATGTATCTTATCCAGTCCAAGGAAGAGTCCAAGATCAGTTCTTTTTGCTGTTCGCTTTCTTTTAGTGCTAATTCAGCCTTAATCTTTGCGCTTATATCTCTGCTTATACCCCTGTAACCAAGGATCTTGCCTTTCTTGTCTAATATAGGAAATACATTTGTTTCCAGTATAAGCTTATTCCTATCCTTGTGTAAAAAGGGGTGCTCAAAGATAAAAAAACCTTTTTTGGCATTGAGAAATCTGGCAACAAGTTTATTCCTTTCTTCCTTGGGAAAAAAATCTGAGTAGTGTTTATTTGCAATTTCTTCTGGTTTATACCCTATAATTTTTTCTACCACAGGATTGGAATAAACAAAGTTTCCGTTCAGATCTGTCTCCCATATCCAATTAAATGTTCTCTCCATTATGTCTTGCAATCTTTCTTGAGCCCTTTCTAATTCATCCTTTAGCTCTTTTTCCCTCAATACTCTTTTTATAATTCCTGGCAATAAGTCAAAAACATCCGCTGACTTGACCAGATATTCCATTACCCCAAGTTTCATAGCATTTACAGCCACATACTCGTCACCATGACCAGTAATCATAATTACAGGCACATCTATTTCTTCCTGTTTTAACCTTCTTATAAGTTCCAATCCATC
>Ga0256842_1003521_pt1 | contig 10351 bp, 8 predicted proteins | sample 4559240metaG_FD_185973 | JGI IMG/M metagenome (GOLD analysis project Ga0256842, IMG submission 185973) | Hydrothermal vent microbial communities from Guaymas Basin, Mexico - 4559-240 | ecosystem: Environmental > Aquatic > Marine > Hydrothermal vents | place: Mexico: Guaymas Basin | collected...
ATAATTCCAGAAATTAGCAAAAGTACAATGTCTAAACTCATAGTTTCCGCCCATTGTTAAAGCTAAATCGTATTGTTTACAATTAGTTATCAGAAGATTCTCAGCATCAATAGAATGCGACCTGCTAAGAATACCTACACCAGACATATTCTCAATTATTGTATTGTTTATTAAAATACTATTTCCCATATTTTGCTGTAGTAGTTCAGCTTGTATTCCTATAAATCCATTTTTGATAATTGCATAATTTATTTCATTATCCACACTGCCTTCGTTTATCCAAATTCTGTCCCATTGGCCTGGAATATCATCATAGTATTTTTCTGGTCTGTCACCTTGAAACATTACAGGCATATTCTTTGTTCCCATCACTTTTAAACTTCCACCTTTGTAAATCCAAAGTCCGGAATTATTATGAAAATATATTTTTGTTCCTGCCTCAATAGTAAGTTTAGCAGTGGAATCAACAACTGCATAACCATATATAACTATGGGTTTATCATTGGTCCAGGTAGTATCTGTATTTTCTCCGGCAACAATATTAAAAGGAGGCAATCCGCTTATGTTTTTATTTGGAAGAATAAAATAAGCATCTATACCATAAGCAATTAAGTTAACATCTTGAATGTTTCCATTAGTTTCAAAAATTATGCTGTCGGTAACCAACATAGGGCCGGTACCGGAATTGGGGTCAATTGTAACTTCAACAAATATATAAATACTATCATGAGCCGGAATAACAACGTCTGTAAGTTTATATGATGAAATACCATCGACATTCATTCTAAAATTAGACATCTGTCCGCCACCAAGGTATAATTGTGATATTTTTATATTCTTATCTTCTGTATTACTAACAAGGAGAGTGTAAGTTGAAGAGCCAATAGTGGTAAATAATGTATCGAAAAGTATAGTGTCGCTGCTAAATTTCAAACTAATATTTCCTTCTGCAAATTGTTCGGATTTTTTGCATGAACTGGTTAGCATTATAACAATACTGATAATTGAAAATATAGTTAAAAATATTTTGGTTTTAAACTTCATATTGCTATAAACTTTATTTTAGTAAAAATATTATACATAAATATCATTGAGCTTAATTCTTTATGATTTTATTTAAGCAATTTAAAAAGTTCAATACATTCTCTAGCTTCTTTTACATCATGAACTCTTAAAATATCAGCACCATTTTTTAAGGCAATCATATTTAAAGCTGTAGTTGAGTTTAACGATTCTTCAGGCTTAATATTCAAGTATTTATATATCATAGATTTTCTTGAAATCCCAACCAATAAAGGAGCTTCTAGGAAAGAGAAATGATTTAGATTTTTTAGCAATTCGTAATTATGTTCTAAAGTCTTACCAAATCCAAAACCAGGGTCTATTATTATATCGTTAACACCGATAAGATTCAATTCGGAAATTTGTTTTGACATAAAGTAGATTACTTCTTTAAGTACATTTTTATATTGAGGATTGTTTTGCATAATTTCAGGTTTATTGCCGGTATGCATTAAAATATAAGGAATTTGCAATTCAAGTATTGTTTTAAACATATCCTTGTCAAAAGTTCCTCCTGAAATATCATTTATTATATCAGCACCAAGATTATAAGCTGTTTTAGCAACATTAGAATGCCAAGTATCGATACTAATAATAGCTTGAGGAAAATGTTTTCTAATACTTTCAATAGCTATAGCAAGCATTGAAATTTCTTTTTCGGCTCCAATTTCTTTTGCTCCCGGTCTTGATGATTGTGCTCCAATATCAATAAAATCAGCACCTTCATTAAGCATTATTTCTACTCTTTTGAGTTGTTCTTTTTCGGTTGTATATTTTCCACCATCAAAAAAAGAATCCGGAGTTATATTCAATATTCCCATCACTTTAGGGGTATCAAGAGAATATAGTCTTCCTCTTATATTTATATTCAATTTCTTTGGAAATAAACTAGAAGATGGCATAGTAAAATTTTAATGGTTTTAATGGTTAGCAAAAATAGAATATATTTTGTTGGATAGGCATGTAAAAAGTGACTTTGATAATTATTTCGCTATTTACAAATTTAGAATCTAAAAATATATTTTTAACCTTGGATTTTTATAATATATAACTGCATCGAAATAGGAGAGCAGATCACTTCCAAAAACACCATCAATTCCTTTATCACCAATAAGTTGATAGCTTACATTCACATGAGATAAGTCTAAAACAACTACTTGTATATTCTTAAGTTTAGCACTACCGATTTTTATAGTCTTAATATTAGAGGTTTGACTCTCCATTTTGTTTGTTCCCAGACCGGTACTTAAATGTTCTGAATCCTCAAATTCACTTCTATCACCTAAAATAGCTTTAAGTCTATTTTCATCAAAAACTGTTTTACTTGCTCCTGTATCAAGCAATAAGCGAGCTTTTTTTCTACCAATTTTTATATTTATCATTAGATGATATCCTTCATCATCTATTTCAATTAAATCTAAGGGTATTATTTCTGAAGTTTTTTTCATATTCATTATATTATAATATTGATGAGCAATATAAAAATATTTTATTGCTTTCGTGGAATTTCAATGCCGAACAGATGATATATCTCTTTCTGAATTTCTGTTCTGATATTCATTGTTATTAGCTTTCTGTTTTCGGCAGTAGGAAAAGTTCTGTTAGAAAGGAAAACATATACAATACCATTATCAGGGTCAACCCAGAATAAAGTACCTGTAAAACCGCTATGGCCGAAACTATTTGAAGACACTTCAGGGCATGTTGTACCACCTTTTTCATGATTAGGTAGAGGCTTATCAAAACCCAATCCTCTTCTGTTATCATTTAAAGGAAATTGCTGACGGGTAAATTCTCCAATGGTTGTTGAATCAATATATTTTTTATCACAATAGTTACCTTTTTGCAATAACATTTGTGATAATACAGCAAGATTCAATGCAGTAGAAAATAGTCCTGCATGACCTTCAACTCCTCCCATCATAGCACAACCAGGATCATGAACAGTACCTTGAATAATCTGATTTCTAAAATATGTATCATTTTCTGTTGGAGCAATTTCTTCCTTCGGAAACCTTTCTAAGGGTTTAAAACCTGTATAATATAAACCTAAAGGATCGTAGAAATTTTCTTTAGTAAATTTCTCAATTTTCTCTCCACTTTTCTTTTCTATAAGTCTTCGCATATAATACATTCCTAAATCAGAATAGCGATATTTTTTCTTCTTTAGTAATTCCGAGTCTTTTATCTCTTTCATTATGCTATCAGCGTATGAATCAAGAATATAGATATTTGGAGTGACCAAAGTTGAATAGCCTTTCTCTTTGTGACTTTTATAGATATTAGAGTCTAATTTATTATCTTTCATACTATGAAGATAGAACGGAATCCACGGGGTGAAACGTGCTTGATGAGCAAGTAAATCTCTTATGAGAATATCGCCTTTATTAGTGCTGTCAAGTTCGGGAAAATAATATTTAAGTTTTTGGTCGATATCAATTTTACCTTCGTCAACAAGTTTCATTATTGATAAAGTAGTAGACATCACTTTAGTAATACTGGCAACATCATAAATGGTAGTATCTGTAATAGTGAGGGAATTAGCTTTATATGTTTGTTGTCCAAAGTTCTTATGATAAAATACCATCCCATCTTTTGCAATTAGTACTTCACATCCGGGGTAGGCTTCATTATCAATACCGGATTGTATTATTGAATCTATTTTTGATGTACTATCACTTGAAATACCTAATTCTTCAGGGAGTCCGAAGGCGAGTCTTTTTTTTTTAATATATATTCCAAATCCTTGTCTTATAGTATCATTAATACTAACCGGTAATTTACCGCTAATACTGTTACCACCAAAAATGGCTTCAGCTGCAGCCTCTTGCGAGACCACATCTTCTTGGTAACTAATTAAAATAGAAGCATTATTTCCAGCATTAATAAATCTGTCCGCAGCATAGGGATTTGCATGAATATCAATAATGAGTTTACTATGCTGAGAAATTAAATTAGCTAAATCGTAAGAAGAGCTATAAATACCATAATTTTTCGATGGTGAGTTATTAGTGTTTAATATTGTAAGAATAACAATATCATAACTTTTAAGCTGGTTGGCTAACTTTTGAACTTCTGCAATACTACTATTTCGTTTTATGCTGTAAAGGTCTGCTTTGCGATATTTTATAATAGTATTTGAAAAAGCATTTCTCTTATTTACACCTACAGAAACTACTGCTGTTCTAATATTCAAATCTGTTGTTAGCGGTATTAAACTGTCAGTATTTTGTATTAATGTTATTGCATTTCTGTAAAGTTGTTTTTTTAGAGCAAGAGCCTCATTACTGTTAATGATATCAAGAGTATTCTCTTTGCTGATATTTGTTCTTTTATTTAAGTTAGCTTTATATTTATACCTTAAAACATTTCTCACTCTATTATAAATATCGTTAGAATCAAGAACTCCATTTTCAATTGCTTGATAAATAGAATCTATGCTTGTTTTGGGGTCGTGAGGCATTAATAATATATCGTTACCAGCTTTTAGGGCAATAACTTCTAATTGACCCGGAGCAAAATAATTAGATACACCTTTCATTTCTAAAGCATCAGTAATAGCTAAACCTTTGAAATTAAATTTTCGTTTTAATAAACTATCAACAATTAGCGGAGATAATGATGAGGCTCTGTTATTAGTGCTATCTATTGCAGGAACAAAAAGATGAGCAATCATTATTGATGCAATATTTTCATTAATTAGCTTTTTGAAAGGCCGAAAATGGATACTATCAATATCGTGTTTATTTGCGCTAACAGTGGGCAAGGTTTTATGAGAATCAGAATCTGTGTCACCATGACCGGGGAAATGCTTACCGCAAGTAAGTAAATCCTGACTTTGCATTCCCTTCATATACATACTTGCTTTTTGAGCAACAAGTATTGGATTTTCGCCAAAAGATCTACTATTGATAACAGGATTAGCAGCATTATTATTTACGTCAGCAACAGGAGCGAAATTTAAATTAACACCTACAGCTTTACATTGTTTGGCTACTTCTATTCCCATTTTATATATTAAAGTATCATTCTGGATTGCTCCCAATGTCATTTGTCGCGGAAATTTTACTGCAGAATCAAGGCGCATACTAATTCCCCATTCCCCATCAATAGCGATTAATAACGGTGTTTTACTGATGGTTTGGTAATAATTTACCAAATCAATTTGTCTTATTGGTCCGCCTTGAAAAAAACACAAACCTCCAATTTTCTGATTTCTAATAATTTTGGCAATCTTCTCGTGATAAGATTTTGTTTTATTTGAATGTGCTCTTATCATTATTAGTTGTGCAATTTTATCACGCTTAGATAAACTGCTAAAAACAGAATCTACCCATTCTGCTTCATTTAGGATATGATTTGATATAGTGGAATCGTTATCATAATTAACAGATACTATATCAGTCTGTTGCCCAAAAGAATACAGGTGAATAAATGATAAAAAGAATACTATATATAAAAGTTGTTTTTGAATAATCATTGTTGTAATTAAACTATTTATGTAAAAAACATTTTGATTTTCAAAAATACAATTTGAACAAGTATTTTTGTTTGAATAGTTATATTATTTCTTAACAAAATTTTGTTGGTAATATGTAGTCTTATTTTGGATTAAAAATTGTTTATGACACAAAATTTTATTTTAAATTTGGCGTTTTAATAATTACACACAATATTATTGTTTTAAAAATGAAAACAATAAATTTTTTAATTACATCTTTATAATATAATGACGAAATACAAATATTTTTTATCAGCTCTGTTATTAGCAATAGCCTTAAATTACTCTTGCAATAACAAAGTAGATATTAATGATGATTATAAAGAAATTAGTATTGCCTATTGTTTATTAAATCCTGCAGAATCAAGACATTATGTTAAGATTACTAAGGCGTTTCAAACTGAAGGTAATGTTTATCTGGCAGCAGCAGATAAAGCTAATTCTCAATACGATCCGGCCGATTTAGATATTAAATTGATAGAATTTTTAAATGGCAATCCTGTTAAAAGTATTCAATTAGATTCTGTTTTGATTACTAATAAGGATAGTGGTGTTTTTTATTTTCCAAATCAGATTGTTTATGCTACTCCTGAAGGTACATTCTTAAATCCTAATTCGGAATATAAACTTAAAGCTGAAATAAAAAGTACCGGTAATATTGTAGAGGCTAAAACAAAGTTGATAAAAGATTTTTTGATAGTAAAGCCCATTTCACTAACAAAATATTTAGATTTCTCGGGTAATTATACTCATAATGTAAAATGGAGATCTGCGGAGAATGGTAAACTTTACCAATTGATTATCAGATATTTTTATACTGATGTTTATCCCGGTGGGAATACTGAACAACAGTATGTTGATTGGGTATTTGGCCAGCAAAGATCACAAACAACTGATGGGGGAGAATCTCTTGAATATGAATTCTTAGGAAGTAGCTTTTATTCTTTATTGCAAGCAAATATACCACCGGCAACAAATGGTTTGAAGAGATACTCTGATAGTTTATACTATATATTTGAAGTTGCAGATGAAGATTTTACAATTTATATGGATGTGAATGCACCATCAAATTCAATAGTTCAGGATAGACCTGCTTATACCAATATTAGTAATGGTATGGGACTATTAGCAAGCAGATATCATAAAATTAGATTTTTTGAAGGATTGACGCAGAAATCATTAGACTCACTTTATTATGGAAGCAGAACAAATAATCTTGGTTTTGAAGATAGACCTTAATATATAAACATATGGAAACCTTAAAGACAATATTCGAACACAGAAGTATAAGAAAATATAAAGATACAGCCGTTGAGAAGGATGTTTTGGATAATATTTTAAATGCTGCAATTCGTACTTCCACAACTGGTAATATGCAGGTTTATAGTATAATTGTAACTCAGGATAAAAAGCGTAAGGAAGAATTACATAAAATTCATTTCGGACAAGGAATGATACTAGAGGCTCCAGTTTTACTTACTTTTAATGCTGACTTTAATAGATTTAATAAATGGTGTAAGCAAAGGAAGGCTGAACCCGGTTATGATAATTTTCTTTCATTTACTACTGCGGCAATAGATGCATTAATTGCTGCACAAAATGCCACATTAGCGGCAGAAGCACAAGGACTTGGAGTTTGCTATCTTGGAACAACAACTTATCAAGCTCATAAGCTAGTTGATTTTTTTAATCTGCCTAAAGGTGTGGTGCCAATGACTACGCTTGTGATTGGTTATCCTGAAGATATTCCACCTTTAGTTGATCGACTTCCCGCTGAAGCTGTTGTTCATTACGAAAGCTATAAAGATTACTCAAATGAGGATATTGACAGGCTATATGTTGAAAAAGAAGCTCTTGATGAAACTAAAAAGTTATTAAAAGAGAATAATTTAGAAACTTTAGCTCAGATATTTACTCAAAACAGATACCCTAAAAATGTAAATGTTGATTTCTCACGTCTATTTCTTGAGGTGATTGAAAAACAAGGATTTATGAATCAATAGCTTTGTTTATCTTTGCCTTTTGATTATGTAATATGACTACAAATTTTTCTAGGCTTAAAATAATTGTTGCCGCTTTAGATTGGGGATTGGGGCATGCTAGTCGTATGATTCCAATTATTGAATATTTTTTAAGAAAGGATTATCAAGTAGCTATTGCATCGTCAGGGAATGCTCTTAAACTGCTGCAGAACCGATTTCCTGATTTGCTTTCCTTCGAATTATCATCATACAATATTGAATATAAGCACAGTTCAATGGTTTGGGAGATGACACGTCAACTTCCGAAAATTTTTAAAGTAAGGAATACAGAAAATCAACAACTGAAAAGAATTTTAAACGATTTTGATGCCGATTTAATTATTAGTGATAATAGATATGGTTTTTATAATAAAAAGATAAAGTCCATTTTTATTACACACCAGCTTCAAATTCTAGGTCCTAAAAGTTTTAGTTTTATAAATCCTATCTTAAAAAAACTACATATTAGGTTGTTATCAAGGTTTGAACAAATTTGGGTGCCTGATTTTTATGGTAGTAATTCTCTTGCCGGGGTATTGTCAAATGTTGATAATATAAGTGCTAATATTAAGTATATTGGGCCTTTGAGTAGGTTTTATAAAGTAAAGTCAAATTCATCTAATGTATTAAATGAAATAAATAATATTGTAGTTATTTTATCCGGTCCGGAGCCGGCAAGGACAATATTTGAGAATAAAATAATCTTCCAATTAGAAGATTTTAATGGAAAGCTAGTGCTACTTAGGGGGGTGCCAAATAATAAAGAAGTAATTATAAATGATAGGATAGAGGTTTATAATCATCTTAATGATGATAAACTCTTACCTATATTACAAGAAGCTGATGTTGTTATATCCAGGAGTGGATATTCATCTTTAATGGATATGTATTTTCTTTCAAAGAAAAGTATTTTTATTCCTACAAAAGGACAAACTGAACAGGAATATCTGGCAGAAAGGTTTATGAGCAAGAAAATGTTTTATTCTCAAAAAGAAGAGAATTTAGATTTGAAATTAGCATTGTCAGAGGTGAAAAAATATAGTGGATTTGTCGATAAACAAAATATATCTTTTGATATAATTGATAAAGCATTGGAAGAATTGGGATTTTAATAAAAATAAGCAATGAATTATACAAAGCAGCTTTTAGATAATCTTGATGTAAATGTGCAGAAGCATAAAGCAGAAATCAGAAAAACTTTTAAACAAGTAAAAAAGAAAAAACCTAAACAACTTGATACCATAGTACATGAATTACATAATGAAGTATTTGAAAAAATAGATTGTTTGTTATGTGCCAATTGTTGTAAAACTCTTGGCCCTAGAATTACTGATAATGATGTTTCAAGGTTATCTAAATTTCTAAAAATAAAGCCATCAGAAGTTGTTTCTCAGTATCTAAGGATAGATGAAGATAATGATTATGTTTTTAAGGAAATGCCTTGTCCATTTCTAATGCCCGATAACTATTGTATAGTTTACGAAAGCCGTCCTAAAGCCTGCAGAGAATATCCTCATACAGATAGAAAGCGTTTTTATCAATTGCTTTCTTTGAGTGAAAAAAATATTGAGACTTGTCCTGCAGTATTAGAAATTAGTATTGGTATAGTAAAACATTTTGATTAATTTTTTTTAAAAAATAAAAGCCTAAGTTCCTGAGACTCCCTAGATATTTTAAGAAATATATTAGATAATTTAGTATATTTGACATTCAATAAATCACAAAAGGTGAATAAAAGAAACGCTATACGCTTAACTTCTCATTTACAGCACAATAGCAAATACAAAGGTTGTAATATAATAAATATATACGCACCTTGGGGTGGGTATATACGGTAGTTGGGCGTCATTAAAACACAGACAAAGATCCTTATGAAACTTCATAATGCAATTGACAAATTAAGAAAAGAAAGGGAACTGTTTCATTCTGAAGATGATTTAAAGTTTGCAATTTCATTTATCTTAAAAGAAATATTTCCCGATTTTCAAATCCGACTTGAAAAGCCTCAGACTTTGGAGATGATAAACCGAAATGACAAAACTTCAATTGCAAGAGCCCCAATTGATATTGTAATGGTAAATGATAAAAATGGCGAACTAATTCCAATTGAACTAAAATACAAAACTAAAGAACTACAAACGGAAAACAATAGTGAGACTTACAATTTAACAGAGCATGGAGCAAAGGATATTGGTCGCTTTAGTTTTCGTAAAGACATATATCGAATAGAACAGTTTATCCAAAATAACAGAAAATCAAAATATGGATTTGTACTAATAATTACAAATGACTCTGGATATTATTCTCAAGATATATCTGAAAAAAACGTATTGGATTCTAACTTTTCATTTCATCATGGAGTAACAATTAAAAAGAAGGATAAAAGTTGGAATTACAAAAGCATAGACAAAAACAAATATGAATTTATCCCCCAAGAAAACAAATGGAAATATATAGGAAAAAATAAATATCATTGGTCTTGTACAGGTGAAAAATTCTATCTATTGGACTTGAAAAACAATTATCAAATTGAATGGCAAGACTACTCAAGAGTTGATAATAATGAATTCAAATTTTGTTTGATAATGGTTAATTCATGATTTTAATAGATATAAATAACGAACGCCCAACACGCGCTCATACTGCATACCGCAATTAGTTGTAAATATGAACATTAGAGCGTTAATAAACATTAGCAGTAAATTGAAAGTGTATAGCTTTAAACTGCGGCACGCACCATATTCAAACCGTAAGACTGTCTAAAAAC
>Ga0256842_1003523_pt1 | contig 10348 bp, 12 predicted proteins | sample 4559240metaG_FD_185973 | JGI IMG/M metagenome (GOLD analysis project Ga0256842, IMG submission 185973) | Hydrothermal vent microbial communities from Guaymas Basin, Mexico - 4559-240 | ecosystem: Environmental > Aquatic > Marine > Hydrothermal vents | place: Mexico: Guaymas Basin | collected...
GCTGGAGAACCTACTCCTCTTGCAAAAGACTACAAAAATTTTATGGAGAGCTGAGTTGATAAAGGCTGAATTAAAAGGATTTGACAAACTGCAAAGGTTTCTGGATAAGCTGCTTTTAAAAATGTCTAATGCAGAAAGACTTATGGAAAGCCTGGGAAGGCGTTTTGTTTTTACTACTCAGGAGAGAATACAAAAAGGGATTAAGCCTCCCAATGCTCCTCTTACCAGGGCATGGAAGAAAAATAATCTACCCTTAAGAGATACAGGAAGACTTGTAAGTTCTATTACTTATCAAGCAGGAAAAAATTTTGTTGCCTGGGGATCAAGCCTGAAATATGCTCCTATTCAGCAACTTGGAGGGGAGATCAAGCCCAAGAATACCAAAAAACTTGCTATTCCTGCAGGATGGCATACAAGAAGGCTTATGCGTAAGTATGGAGAAACTCCCAGGAAATGCATAGAAGGGTTAAAGAAAGCCGGATGGAGAATTTGGTTTACTGATGGGGCTATTATGGGACAGCCTCCTCGTAAAAGAGGAAAAGCTGAATCAATTGTGCTTTTCATCAGAAAAGAAAGCGTTGAAATTCCTGCAAGACCATTTTTAAGGTTTGAAGAGCCTGAAAAGGAAGCATTTGAAACGGAGATTCAAAGATGGCTCGCCCAGAGATAGGACATGGAATAAAAGAGATTATTAAGGCTCTTGCTGAAAAGATTGAGAGTTCTACAGGGGTGCCTTGTGAGTATCAACCTGTTCTTATCGGGGCAAGAGAAACTACTCTTATTCTTACTCCTTCAGGTTTTGAAGTTCAGTTTGAGAATAAAACAAGGATAGGAGATTATGAGCAAGTAACAGCCATATTGAAACTTAATGTAGTGTTAACAGGAGAAGGTACAGGAGATGAGTTTCTGGCTGAGACTATGGAGGCATCACTTAAAATTGCTTTGCTTTTTCGTGATCCAGTAGTAGTGCCAGTTGCTTCAAATTTTAATGTGGTTTTTTCAGCGGTATCCTCTGCAAAAGGAAAATATTACTTCTTTGAAGAAGAAAAAGGTTTCATTTATGAAGAAGTATGGGATGGAAGTCTTTATTTTCCTTTAACAGTATCTGCCAAACCTGAAAATTTTACTCTGGAGTTAAAAGGATAAATAAAAGAAATTAAGACAGGAGGTGCATAATGAGCAGAAAAAGACGTGAAAAGCAGGAAGAAATTGAAAAACAAGAAGAATTAAAACAAAAAGAGTTGAAAGAAGCGAAAGAGATTGAAAAGGAGTCGGAAAAGAAGCCCGAAAAGAGGCCAATTGCATGGGTTTATGTGGGAGACAAAAATCGGCTTGATATAGATCTTGGGAAAGGTAAGGGAAGCATAATTCTCTGGAGGAATACGGTTTATCGGAAGTTGCCAGAGTGCAAAGCTATTGAAGAGCTAAAGGAAAAGGGCTTACTTAAGCCCATATATGGATAATTACACTTAAGTTAAGGAGGTAAGCTATGGCATTTACACATGGAGTATATACGCAGGAGCTTCCTACAAAGGTTTATGCTGTTCGCACAGTAGATAGTGCCATTCCTTTTATTGTTGGAGTGGCACCTGTGCATACTTTGCCTGAAGGTACTGAAAAGCCAATAAATGAACCTGTGCTTTGCTTTAATTACACACAGTTTATTGAAGCTTTTGGAGATGTGCCAGAGGGAGAAGATCCATCTAATTATACTTTAAACGAAGCTGCAAGGGTGATTTTTACCCTCTATGGAATGGGTCCTATTGTTTGTGTAAATGTATTTGATCCTGATAATAAGCATAAAGATGAAAATAGCAATCCTGATCCTACTCTGGTTACTGCTGATGACATTATTGGTGGAGTGGATGCTACAACTGGTAAGCGCACAGGGCTTGAGCTTATTGAAGAGGTTTTTCCGAAATTCGGAAAGATTGTAGGAATTATTCTTGCTCCTAAATTCTGTGAGGATACTACAGTAGCCAATGTAATGATTGCTAAAGCAGAACTTTTTAATCAGAACTTTAAGTGCATGGCTTATATTGATGTGCCAAAAGATACCGCTACTTCCACTGATGCTGTAACATTCAAGCAAAATTTTGGCTCTCCTCATGCTGTGTTTTTCTATCCTTATGCAAAAGAGGGAGACAGAGAGGTTCCCCTTTCAATTCATGCTGCAGGGCTTACTGCCTTTGTGGACTTTGGAAACGGTGGGGTGCCTTATGAGTCTCCATCAAACAAAGAGCTTCGTATTACAGGTCCAACAAATGTTTTGCCTGTGCAGGAGGCAAATTATCTTAACGAACAGGGAATCGTTACGGTTAATCGCATGATGACTGGATGGAAACTCTGGGGTAACCGCACAGCAGCTTTTCCAGAAAATACAGACATCAAAGATAGTTTTATTCCTTGCAGAAGAATGGCTAACTGGATTGAAAATAATCTCATAGTAAACACATGGCAAAAAGTTGATGATCCTATGAATAAGCGACTTATTGAAAGTGTAAAAGACTCAACAAATATATGGCTTAATGGACTTGTTGGAAGACAAATGCTTCTTGGAGCAAGGGTTGAGTTTTTAGAGCAAGAAAATCCAGAAACAGACTTAGCTAACGGAATAATTAGATTTCACATTTACTATCTTGCACCACCTCCTGCAGAAACAATTGAGTTTGTTTTAGAGGTAGATACTAAGTACTTTCAAGCTCTGTTTGGTGGCTAAGAAATTAAGTTAAAGGAGGATTGCCATGACAGGAGTTCTTAATGTTTTAAAAGATGCAAATTTTTATATAGAAGGACAGGATTATTTAGGTAAAGGAGAAATAAAGCTTCCCAAAGTGACACATAAAACAGTAGAACATGATGCTATGGGGATTAGCGGTGCTGTGGAAATTCCTCTTCCTGGAATCACAGATAAACTGGAAGGGAACATTAAATTTAAAAGCTACGATAAAAATGCTTTAAAGCGGATTTATAATGCTCAGCAGGCACAGCAAATAGAAGTTTATGGCAGTGTGCAAAGGTATAATCCTCAAAATGGAATTATAGAAGAGATTCCTGTTAAAGCAACTATTAAAGCATTTTTTAAGGAAATAGACACTCCAGAATTTAAGAAAGCTCAGAATGAAGGAGCAGAATGTGCTTATAGTGCAATTTATTACAAGCTCGTGGTGGATGGAGAAGAAGTGGTGGAAATTGATAAATTTAACTACATCTACAGGGTTGATGGAGAGGACCTTCTTGAGACGACTCGTGCTAATCTGGGAATGAAGTAACTAAAAGTTGAGGAGGCAAAATGAGCGAAAAAGATACAGTAAGAGAGCTGATTAAAGAATTTGAGCTTGATACCGGGGAAAAGGTAAAAGTTTATAAGCCAATAGTTAAAGACTTAGTGGATGCTCAAAAAATGGTTAAAAATCCAGAAGAACTGACAGTAGCCATGCTTTCTCGCATTGTCGAAATAAACGGACAGAAAAAGCCTTATGAAGAATGGCTTTATATGGATCTTTCGGTATTTATGGAGGCTATGGAGGTTATACTCCCTTTTTTAGGGAGGTTCCAGCAGATCTCGCAGAAGCAGTCTTAATTCTGGCAAGAGAAACAGGCTGGAAAATTAAAGAGCTTATGGAGCTTTCTTTGGATGAGTTTCTGTTTTGGTGGAAAAAACTTGTAAAAATTCTTGAGAAAGAATCTTTTGTTTTAAGAGAACAAATAGAGAGTAACAGGCAGGGTTACTATGCTTAGCGAAGCTTTCAAAGTGTTTGCTGTTTTTTCTCTGGTTGATGAAGTAACACGTCCATTAAAGCATATCAGTCAGGGCTTTGATGCCTTTGAAAAGAAGCTCAAAAAAGTTTCAGAAAGCTTTAACGAAATAAGTAAAAGATACACAGAACTTGGAGGAAAGCTCATTGCTGGTGGTGCTGGATTGGCTTTAGGATTTGCTGCACCTGTTAAAGCTGCAGCTGACTTTCAGGAAGCTATGGCAGATGTAAATAAAGTAGCTGACTTTACCGCTAAAGAGTATGCGGAGTTTTCTTCAAAGCTTCTTAAACTATCTGAGGTTATACCCCTGGCAGTTGAAGATTTGGCAGCTCTTGCAGCTGCTGGTGCTCAAATGGGAGTAGCCAAAAAAGATCTAATCTATTTTACTGAGACAGTAGCGAAGCTTGCAACTGCATTTGATATGCCTGCAGGGGAAATCGGCGACATTATGGGGAAACTTGCTAATGTTTTCCAAATACCCATTAACCAGATAGGTAAGCTTGGAGATGCTATAAATGAGCTTTCAAATAGAGTAGAAACCAATGCCCCTTCTATTGTAGAGGTGCTTTCAAGAATTGGTGGAACCGCTGCAAGCATTAATATGACTGCTCAGGAAGCAGCAGCTCTGGGAGCAGCCCTTCTTGCTCTTGGCGAAACTCCTGAAAGAGCAGGAACTGCTCTAAATGACATGCTTAATACACTTGCCAATCTTTCTGTTCAGCCCAAAAAGGTAAGAGAATCTATAGAAGAACTCGGAATTAATATTGAAGAACTGGAAGCAGGAATTAGAGAAAAGCCTATTCCTACACTTTTAAAATTTCTTGAAATACTCAAATCTTCAGGAGAAGCAAGCAAATATCTTACTCTGATTTTTGGAATAGAGCCTGCTCCTAAGCTTATAAAGCTTGTTAATAATACAGAGAAACTTAAGGAAACTCTACATTATGTTGCTGAGGAGGCTACTTATGCTGGAAGTGCACAGAAAGAATTTGAAATAAGAGCTGCAACTTTCAATAATCAGCTTGTTACTTTAAGAAACACTATCAGACATATAGCAATTAATATGGGAACGGTGTTTCTCCCTTCGCTCACTAAAGTGGCGCAAGCTATATCTAAAACGCTCTCTTCTATTGCAGACTTTACGGAAAAACATAAAACTCTCTCGAAAGTACTTTTAGGAACTGTAGGTGCATTGGGTATTTTTCTTGTGGGGATAGGTAGTGTTTTTCTTTTGATTGGGATGTTTGCTAAAGGGATAAGCATTGCGATTGAAGGGATGATTGAATTTAAAAAAGTAATTATTGTAGCTTCACGATTGTTTGGGGCATTGAGATTAAGAATATTAAGCACTACAACAGCGGTATGGAGTTGGATTGCTGCTCAGTGGGCATCTGTAAGGGCATCTATAGCTCAGGCAGGAGGATTAAGAGCCCTTTCTATGGCTTATTTAGGAAGGCTTCTTACCGGTATAAGAGCTGCTATAGGGGCTGTTTGGAGCTTCAATGCAGCTCTTCTGGCAAACCCCATAACATGGGTAGTAGGTGCGGTTGTTGCTCTTGGAGGAGCTTTGTACTTCCTGGAAAAGAAATTTGGACTTTTATCAAAAGCTTGGAAGGGAATAAAAGCAGGACTTAACTGGCTGAAAGGAAAATTTCTTGCCTTTGGTTCATGGCTAAAAACTCACTGGCAGTCAGTTTTAGAAGTTTTTCTGTATGTCAATCCTTTTACTGCTCCTATAATGGCTTTAAATAAACTGATACATTTTGTTAAAGGAATTAATCTTTTTGAGGCAGGTAAAAAAATCTTACTCACCTTAGTAGAAGGAATAAAGGCAGTTGCTTTGACACCATATCAAGCGGTAAAATCTGCCCTTTCTAAAGTGAGAAACCTTTTGCCTTTTAGTCCTGCGAAGGAAGGGCCACTTGCTGATTTGAATATCGCTGGAATCAGGCTTTTAACAACCGTTGCAGAGAATGTCAAAGGCAATACATTGATTACAAAAGTTTCCGAGGTTATGCAGAGAGTTAGAAAAGCTCTTGATATACCTCTTGAGGCTCTCTCCGTGCCTATCAAGTGGGCTACCGAACGCTTGAAGCTCCCAAGCCTTGAGGCTCTCTCTGTAAAGGTGTCTCAGCCTGAAATTACATATCTAAAAGAGGAAAAAAAAGCAATCCCCAGAAAACTTATAGAAAAGATTATGCCTCTTACTGTTAATCTTCACTTAGTGCAGAACATAGAGATTTCAGGAGAAGGTGAACCTGAGAAGATTAAATCTGCAGTAAAATCTACAACTCGTGATTTTGAAGAGGCTGTTTATCGTGCTCTTATGCGTGTTTTAGAAAGAAATAGAAGACTCACTTTTTCCGGAGAGGCTTAAAGGTTATGGCGGAAAAAATATACATTACTCAGGAAGGTGAGTGTTGGGACGAAATTTCTAAAAAAGTTTATGGCACAGAAAAACTTATGCATGTGCTCTTAGAGGCAAATCCAGAGTTACGGAATTATCTTATTCTTCCTGGCAATGCAAAAGTGGTGTGTCCTGAGGTAGAAGTAGAAAACTTGCCTAAGGTGCTTCCGCCATGGAAAAGATAAGATATGTTGAACCGCAAATTAAGTATTGTCAGAAAGATATTACACACGATCTTGCTCCTTATCTTTTAGAGTTAACTTATACAGACTATGCTCATGGCAAAGCAGATGACCTTGAGTTGAGGCTTGCAGATCCCGAAAGATTATGGATGAAAGACTGGTTTCCTACAAAAGGAGAAAAGGTAGAAGCAAGCCTTAAACTTCACACCTTTAACAACGAGCAAAAAATTTTAAAGTGTGGCATTTTTGAAATAGATGAGATAGAAATAAGCGGGTTTCCTCTTGAAGTAACAATAAGAGCACATTCAGCACTTGTAACAAAAGATTTAAAGCTCACAAAAAGAACAAAATCATGGGAGAACACAAGTCTTAAGTCAATCGCCCAGGAAATAGCAGGAAGAGAAGGGCTTACTCTCCTTTTTGACGGAGACAACCCGCAGTGGAAAAGGATAGATCAGAACAATGAGAGTGACTTAGCCTTCTTGAAGAGACTTTGCGAAAAAACAGGGCATTATTTAAAGCTTGCGGAAGAGAAGCTAATAATTTCTCAAGAGACTTTTGCAAAAGGAGGTCCCCTTGTAGGAGAGATAAGCATTTCAGATGTGATAAGTTTTTGTTTAACTGACAAAACACATCGCATATATAAAAAATGCAGAGTGAGTTATTGGGATCCTGAAAAAAAGCAGGTTTTGACTCATGAAGAGGAAGATCCAAATGCCCCGGAGACAGGGGAAACTCTCATAGTAAATGAACGGGTAGAGAGCTTGAGTGAGGCTATTAATCTTGCTCGTAAAAAACTTGCTATGGCAAATCGGTTTAAAACAGAAGGTGAAATAACTGTCCCTGGAAGTCCAGAATTTGTCGCAGGAGTTTCAGTTGAGCTAAAAGATTTTGGCGTTTTAAGTGGAAGGTATGCCATTGAGGAGTCAAGACACGAATATTCCCGCTCTGGTTATACTACAACTATCAAAGTGAGGAGGGTTGTATGATAGATGAACTAAAGGAAAAGCTAAGCAATCTTGAAAAAAAGGTTGAAAGGTTTGTAAGGGTTGGTGTTGTGACGCAGGTGTATCCTGAAAAAGGAACTGTGAGGGTAAAATTTGCAGATCTTGACGATGTGGTTTCTTATGAATTGCCAGTGCTTGTAAGGAAAACTTACAAAGATAAAGACTACTGGATGCCTGATATAGGAGAGCATGTGGTGTGTGTGTTTTTGCCTACAGGAGCTGAGCAGGGTTTTGTAGTGGGAGCTTTTTACTCCAAAGAAGATAAAGTGCCGGCTAAAAGCGTGGACATTAAGCGAATTGAACTGGGGAACGGGGCTTATATGGAATGGGATAGAAAGGCAGGAACTTTGAGAATTTTTGCTCCTGGTGAGATTTCAATTGTTAGCGGAACGCATATTTTGCTTATAGCACCCCGCATTGATTTAAACCCGTAAGGGAGGGGAAAGATGCCAAGAGTGATTAGAAAGGGGGTTGATGACAGTACTGGGCATGGGTGCTGGCCTCCTCGTCCTGCTGACGAGGGAAGCCCCAATGTGTTTGTAAATGGCATATCAGTTGTGCGGGTGGGAGACCATTATCCCACGCACTGCTGACCTGGGGGCTGACATGATGGAGTGGCTTCAGGAGGAAGCTCAAGTGTATTTGTGAATGGTAAGCCTGTGCATAGAAATGGCGATGCCATCTCTTGTGGAGATACCGCAAGCAATGGAAGCCCCAATGTTTTTGCCGGATAAAGGAGACTGAAAATGTGGGGAAGTTTTGGATCAGTAATATTCGAATTTCTGCGCTCCCCAGAAGGCTTGACTAAAGAATCTGAGCAGAGTCTTGCAGAGCATGATATAGCAGGAGGAAAGGGACTTCTTGAGTGGACTGGAGAAAAATTAACCACTATAACATTGAGATTAAGGCTGCAGGCTTTAAAAACCGATGTATGGGAGCTTGATCCAGAAAAAGAGCTTTCAGAGCTTGAAGAACTTTATAAAAAACACGAACCGCAGCCCCTCTTTTTCGGGAAAAAGAAAATAGGTTATTTTGTAATAGAAAAAATACGAGAAGTTTTACACAGGGTTAATAAACAGGGACAAATCATTTATGCAGAAATTGAGCTTACTCTTAAAGAAGCGAAGGAGAAAGAAGCATGACCTTTGAAGTCACTCCTGCAATAAAAGAAATTAAAATTGGTGCTGAGGAAATTGAGGAAATTTTGCAAAATGTAGCAATAATTATAGCGACTCCTAAAGGCTCAGTGCCTTTTGATAGAGAATTTGGAGTGGACTATTCTTTTCTGGATACTCCTACCCCCAAAGCTCTTGCTCTTTTTAGAGCTGAAGTGGTAAGAGCTGTAGAAAAATACGAGCCAAGGGTAAAGGTCCTGGAAGTTGACTTTTATGCTAATCCTGGGTCTCCCGAAAAGCTTCTTCCAAAAGTTCTCGTAGAAATTTTAATCTAAAAATTCCGTTTATTCCGTTTATTCCCACACGATTTTTATTTCAAGGGTATTCTTACACTTGATGAGCACTGTAAAGCTTCCAGAAGTGCAGTTTGTAGAGACGGATGTTTCTAAGGTAGAGCAGGAAGTTTTTTCTACTTATGAACAAATAAATGGGCGAAAGCTCTATCCAGGGAATCCTGAAAGACTTTTCGGAGAAGCATTTGCATATCTTATTGCTCATCAAAGAGAACTTATAGATTATGCTGCAAAAATGAATCTTCTTTACTATGCTGAAGGAGATTATTTAGATCATCTTGGCTATTTACTTGGAGTTTACAGGCTTCCTGCCCAATCTGCAAGAACAACCCTTAAGTTTGAAATAGATGAGCCTTTAACTTTTCCAGTTGTTATTCCTCAAGGCACAAGGGTAACCCCGGATGGGGAAATCTTTTTTGCAACACTTTCTGAAGCAAAGATAGAGGCTGGAGACACTTTTGTAGAAGTAGAAGCAGAGTGTCAGACTGCTGGTACTATCGGCAATGGATTTCTTCCAGGGCAGATTAACAAACTCGTTGATCCTGTACCGTATATCACAAAAGTGGAAAATACAACGATTTCTCTGGGTGGTTCTGATGTAGAAAGCGATGAGCATTTTAGAGAGAGGATCCGTATTGCTCCAGAGAAGTTCAGCAATGCTGGGAGCAGAGGAGCTTACATCTACTGGATTAAGAGCGCTGACCCAAATATAGTTGACGCTGAAGTATGGAGCCCTGAGCCCGGAGTGGTAAAAGCAACCTTCTTAATGAAAGACGGAAAACTACCATCGGAAGATATGATTAGTAAAGTGCAGGAATTTGTAAGCGATGAGAAAAGGCGTCCTTTGACAGATCTTTTTCAGGTGCAAATGCCTGAAGTGGTGAATTATGAAATCAAGCTTACCTATTGGATATATCGCTCTGCTGAAGGGCTGCTATCTCAGATTAGTCAAGCGGTAAATAATGCAGTGCAAAGCTATGCAACATGGCAAAAAACAAAGCTTGGAAGAGATATAACCCCAAGTGTGCTTATTGATTATGTGCAGAGTATAGAGGGAATTAAGCGTGTGGAAGTAGAAAGCCCAGTTTATCAGAAGCTTGAAGCATGGCAGGTAGCAAGGGAGACTTCTGTCTCTATAACTTATGGAGGAATAGAGGATGCTTAAAAGACTTCTTCCTCCCTCAATAGCAGGCGACAGGAAAATACAGGCATTTGCAGAGGCTTTTGAGAAGCAGTTTGACAAGCTTTACGCACTAACAGATATTCCTTGCATCCTTCCCAGAATAGATGAATTGCCCGAAGAAGTCCTGGACCTCCTTGTCTGGCAATTCCATGTGGAAGGCTACGAACTTGCTCAAACTATTGAAGAGAAACGAAATCTTGTAAAAAATGCCATAAAGCTTCATCGGTATAAAGGCACGAAATATGCTGTTAAAAAAGTACTTGAAGCATTAAATCTGACAGGAGAAATCAAAGAATGGTTTGAATACGAAGGGGATCCATACAGATTTAAAGTTTTTGTTAA
>Ga0256842_1003524_pt1 | contig 10348 bp, 6 predicted proteins | sample 4559240metaG_FD_185973 | JGI IMG/M metagenome (GOLD analysis project Ga0256842, IMG submission 185973) | Hydrothermal vent microbial communities from Guaymas Basin, Mexico - 4559-240 | ecosystem: Environmental > Aquatic > Marine > Hydrothermal vents | place: Mexico: Guaymas Basin | collected...
GTTGACCATCGACGCCTCATCGAGCAAAATAACATCGTAAGGAAGAAAATCCTGCTCTTTGTAAGAGATCAAAAGACTCTGAATGGTAGCGCTTTTGTACCCTGTGGTATCGTGGATGCGCTGAGAGGCGATGCCGCTAAGCGCGGTGGTGATGATACCCTCATATGTATATCTGGCCTCCAGCAGTCCCAACAGCGCCTTGGCGACGGTGCTTTTTCCTGTACCGGCATACCCTACGAGCGCCATGACGCGATTTCCGCTTCCAAGCATACGAATCGCCTCTCGCTGCTGTTTACCAAAAGAGAATCCCATACTCTTTTCGGCATCGGCGATAAAGGTCTCCATTTCACTGCAGAGTGGCTCTCTGTTTTTTGCGGCTCTCTGTGTAAGAAAATCGTAAATCGATTTTTCGGCACAATAATAAAATGTATGGGCAAGATACCCCTCCAGCAAATACAAAACATCTCTTTTGACGAGATTGTCTATAGTGCTTTCGATCAACGCACTATCGCATTCGTCAAATTCGAGCTCTTCTCTCACTATCTGGATGAACGCATCTTTTTCGATGGCGCTGTTTCCTCGTTGCTCGCAAAGTTCTCGCATAATATAGTTGATGCCGGCTTCGACACGAAAAGGAGATTTGGGATCGATTCCCATCGAGCGCGCCATCTCGTCAGCTCTTTTGAAGCCTACGCCTTTGACCTGCGTGATAATATACGGGTTTTTCCGAATCGCCTCTATCAGGTCATCTTTTCCTATGAAAGTCCGATAGATTTCGGCAACGATCGACTGCCCTATTCTAAAGGGTGCCAAAAACATAGCCAGCTCTCTGATCTCTTTATACTGCTGCCAACTCTGTGTAATTTGAGCCAGTTTTTTCTCTTTGATTCCCTTGAAGCTCAAAAGTTTTTGCGGCTCGCTGTCGAGAATTTTCAGAAGCTCCTCCTCGCCATAATGGGAAATGAGCCTCTTGACCAGCTTTCGTCCCACCCCTTTGACGACCTTTGTCAGATAGAAATAGAGCTCGCTTCCTTTGATCTGCAGATCGTCGAATACGAATTGCGGACCAAATTTGGGATGTTCTCCCCACTCCCCTGTAAGCTCCACCTCCTCTCCTTCGAGGGCGTCGATATCGGTAATCAGGCAGCTTCCGGAGATTTTGGCGCCGCTTTCGAGTTTTGCGATCAAAAATCCCTCTTTTTGAAAGAGTATCTTTTCGATTTTTCCGCTGATTTTCAGTTTGGACGGCGTTTTTTCACGAGGCTTCATAAAAGTCTTTTTCGAAGGGTTTTCCATTCGGGCTCGAAACGCTCGACCAATCTCCAAAAAGAGGGGCGATGATGTTTGTGGCGAATGTGTGCAAGCTCATGAATTACGACGTAATCGACAAGTCTGGCATCGTAACGCATCAAAGCCGTATTGAACACCAAAGAGTTGTCCGCCTTGCAGCATCCCCAGCGACTCTTGTAGCGCCTGTATCCGATTTCATTTGGATAAAGCCCCATTTTTTCGGACCATTGGGCAACCCGCTGGGATATAAATTTTTGGGCAGCTCTTTTGTAGAAACGTTCGATCGCTCTTTCAAAAGCATCGATATCGGAAAAATGGAAATGAAATTCATCCCCCTCGAACGATATATGGTTACGGGCGGCTGGCTTCAGCTTCAAAGGATAGGGCTTTCCAAGATACCAGATCGACGCTCCATCGTTGACTTTTCGCGGATTGGAACGCGCATATGTTTTTTGCTGCAGAATCTTTTTTTGCACCCAGCTCTCTTTTTTTTGAAGAAAGCCCAGCGCTTCAGATGCCAGAATATGCAATGGCGCAGCCAATCTCACTTTGCCATCCGGCGTGATTTTGAGCGTTATGTTTTTCAATCCCCTCTTACGGACAAAAACTCCATCCAGGGTGGCGCCATCTTTGCAGGTATGAGTGAAAAATGTTTCAGTCGACAGTTTTTTTCGCCTCTTCGATCAGTTCGTTCATCACTTTCTGGATGCGCTCAAGCGATTCGGGGCTTTTTGCCTCAAAGCGCGTTACCAGGATCGGCGTGGTGTTGCTCGCTCTTACCAGGCCCCATCCATCTTCAAATATGACACGGACACCATCGATCGTGATGATATCTCGGATATGTAACTCCTCTTTACGCTCTTTTAGAGCCTTTTTGAGAGTGTCGATTATTTCAAACTTCTTCTGGTCGGTCGTTTCGACCTTTATTTCGTCCGTGCTGTAGAGTTTGGGAAGCTTTTCATACTCGGCATCGAAATCGAAACCGTTTTTGAGCATTTCCAGAATCCTCATCATCGTATAGATCGCATCGTCATATCCATAATATCGGTCGTTGAAAAATATATGACCGCTGACTTCTGCCGCAAGATCGGCGCCTGTCTCTTTGAGTTTCACTTTTAGGTTGGAGTGCCCCGTTTTGTACATGATCGCTTTGCCGATCTTGTCGATTTCGTCATACATGATCTGTGAGCATTTCACTTCACCGATAACCGTGGGCTCTTTGCCCTCTTTTGCCATCTCTTTGGCGAAGAAAAGAGCCAGAATGTCGCCCTTGAAGTTGTGCTTGCGGCTCAAAAAGGCGATTCTATCGCCGTCGCCATCGAATGCGAAACCGTATCTTGCATCTTTTTTCAATCTCTTTTTGAGATCTTTCAGATTCTCCTCTTCGCTGGGATCTGGATGATGGTTGGGAAATGTGCCATCGGGTTCGCAATATAGTTTTTTGGCTCCGATCTTCAGCTTTTCTAGTAACGGCTCCACCGCGACACCTGCAGCGCCATTCCCGCAATCGATAGCGATCGAAGGGTCGAACTCTTTTAGCTCGGCGAACTCTTTTGCAAGATACTCCACATAATTCTCTATCGCAGGTATGGCGATGGTATCGGTTTCGTTGGCTATCGCGATCTGCGAGGCCTCCACCTCCCTGCCAAGAGCATAAATCTCTTCACCGAAAAACGGGCGCTGGTCTATGGTGATTTTAAAACCATTGTATTCGGGTGGATTGTGCGAACCTGTAATCTGAATACCTCCGGCAGGCATCACCTTGTTGCCCCCTACTTCGAATGAATTGAAATTGCAAAAATAGTTTACCGGAGTCGGAGCCATTCCGCCATGCAATACGATGATTCCGGCAGCGTTCAAGCCGCTTGTTAGCCAGTCACTAAGCAGTGGGGAGTGAGTTCTGGCGTCATACGTTACAACAGCATAGTCTCCATGTTTCTTGATCTTTTCACCAAGATAATATCCAATACGCTTGACGGTCTGCTCGGTAAGATCCTCACCGAAAATCCCGCGAATATCGTACTCTCTGAAAATATGCTGCATAAAACATAACCTTTTTTGCGTGTATTTTATCGAAAAAAAGATTTGATACAATTCAAGCTCGATCCATACGCAAGAAAGGATTATCGATGGGGTTTGATGAGAGAGCCGATACATGGGACAAACTGGATAGAAGACAGGCGTTGGCGGATGCGATCGCCCACGCTATCGTCAAAAAGATACCACTGGAAGGATCGATGCATCTGCTGGATGTGGGGGCTGGAACCGGTCTTCTTTCACGCAGGCTGAAGCCATATGTAAAGAGGATCACCGCTGTTGACAACTCGGCCGGAATGCTTCGAAATTTGGCCAAAAACACTCCTGAAATAGAGACTGTACAAGCCGATATTCTCAAGTATCGTGCACCCGAAACGTTCGACGGTATCATCAGCTCCATGACATTGCACCATATCGAAGAGACCGAAACGGTGATGAAGCATCTTCGCTCGATGCTCAAAAAGGGAGGCTTCATCGCCCTTGCCGATCTTGCTCCCGAGCGTGGAGATTTTCACGACAATGGAAACGAAGGGGTCTATCATTTCGGATTCAACGAAAAAACGATCGGAGAGGCCGCCCGGGAAGCCGGATTTGCAAACATCTCCTACGATATCGTTTATACGATCGAAAAAGAAGGCAAAGATCGTTATGACATATTTTTGCTCACCGCAAAGGCTTGAATCAATCGATCTGTTTACTCTTTCTGTGATAGCGTTGTACTATTTCAGGGTCGGGATGCAGCATAACTTCACTCTTCTCCTTTCCAGTATAGGGAATATGCGAAAGCACATACCTGATCGATTCCAGCCGTGCCAATTTTTTGTCGTTGCTCTTCACGATGATCCAGGGTGCGTAACTGGTATGGCTGCGGCTGAACATCTCCTCTTTGTAGTAGGTTACCTTGTCCCACATCTTCTGCGCCTGCTTGTCTATAGGGCTTAGCTTCCACTGTTTGAGAGGGTTTAGTTCACGCTCTTTGAAGCGCTTCTGCTGCTCCTCTTTGGAGATGGAAAACCAGAATTTTATTATCGTGATACCATCATCTATCAGGGCGTGCTCGATCTCCGGAACCTCTTGCATAAAACGCTCGTACTGCTCTTTTGTGCAAAAATCGAAAACAGGCTCCACGATGGCGCGATTGTACCAGCTGCGGTCGAAAAAGACGATCTCTCCCGGATTTGGAAGATGCGCAAAGTAGCGCTGAAAATAGAACTGCCCCGCTTCCACATCGCTTGGCTTGGGAAGCGCTACGACACGATATCTGCGAGGATTGAGGCGTTCGGTGAAGCGCTTGATGGCTCCTCCTTTTCCGGCCGCATCACGCCCTTCGAAGATTATCAAAACTCTCTTTTTATTTTCAAAAACCCAGTTTTGAAGCTTGATAAGCTCGACTTGCAGCTTGACTAGATCCTCTTCGTACAAAACGGTCCGAATAGCCTTTTGCGCCCTCTTCCCTTTGGCGAGCAGTCGCAATCCGGACTTGCCGGAGAGCTTGCCGATCTTTTGCTGCACGAGTTCGACACGCTTGAGAAGCTCTTTGTCCTTGACATGTTTTTTGATATATTCCAGATCTTTGTTCATTTTTATCCTTTATGCGCTGCATGCTGTGGCAATAGACATTCTACTTCAAAATATGTTTCGAATATCTGAATCGTTCCTCTCTTGCAATTTGATATAATGGCTGAAACCTGTCTGTATTCGAAGTTTTAAAGTGGCAAAGGGGATAGACAGCCCCCTTTCAAATCATTGGCTTTGCGCAATATCTACAGTGGAAAGAGGCCGTCGTTTGAAAAAGATACCGTATCTGTTGCTATGCCTTGCGATTATCGCCCATGCGGCGATTCTTCCTTTGAAATTTTCCGGCAACCACTCTATCGACGACCGCACGCTATATAGCGTCGTGGGGCTTAAAAAACCATATTTTTTCGAATTTTGGAAGAGTACTCCCAAGATCGATGAAACCAAGGTGGGGCCGCTGCTCGAAGTGATAGAAAGATACTACAGATCGCGCGGTTTCTATCATGCAAAAGCCTCTTTCGCTCGCCAAAAAAAGAGTATCGTGATAAAAATCGATGAAAACGTTCCGATCATTGTCGAGGATATCGCCACAATCTCTCCCATCCCTATAAGAGATCTCATCCCTTTTGGAACTGGCGATCGCTTCGATCCTATGAAGTTCGTCGAAAGCAAAAAAAAGATTCGAGAAAGATATGCACAGCGTGGATATTGCAATGTGGAACTAAGAGCCAAGGCGTTTGTCGATATCGAGAAAAATCTCGCCTATCTTGTATATGACGTAACCCCTCACAAACTCTGCCGTTTTGGCGATATAACGGTTCAAACACCGAAAGATGTCGACAAAGAGATCATAAAGTCCATGCTCTATTTCAAAGAGGGCGAAATCTATTCGACTCAAAAAATCAAAGATAGTTACAAAGAGATCTACGCCAACGAGGGGATAGATCATGCCACGATCGACGATACGATGCGCAAAGGAGACAAAGTCCCCGTTCATGTTTCAGTATCCGTTCGTCCAAAACCGATCCATTTCAGCGCTGGTGCCGGCATAAGCAGTGACGAGGGAATCAACCTTCAAGCCGGAGTCAGGCACCGTAATTTTATGGGAAATCTAAAAACCGTAGGCATTCAGGTAAAATACTCGCAGATCAAGGAGCATATTCGCCTAAGCGGGAAAATGCCTCTACCGCACCACTACACCAAAGGGCTCTTTGCGGGCCTCAAGAAAGAGAAATTCGACGGTTACGACGCCCGTTCGCTCTTTGCAAAAACGAACATAATCCACAAAGTGATAAAACACTCATGGGAGGCGGCACTGCTATACGACGATACGACCACGTCGAAAAGCCGTGATCCGATCAACTTTTCAAATGGAAAATTGCGACTCTTCAGCCTTCTTGCAGGCTGGAATCTGGATAGGCGGGACTCGATATTGGAGCCCACCCGCGGATACCGGCTTCATGCCGAAATCACGGGTGCACTTAAGGAGCTGCTCTCCGATGCTTCCTACTACAAGATGAGACTCTCGGCATCATGGCACAAGCCGATAGAGCAGAGCGTCGTTTCCACCCGCCTGAAAATAGGAACGCTCAAATCCCTGCAGGGACAAATCCCTCCATCCTACCGCTTCTACGCCGGCGGCATGAACTCCAACCGAGCATATGGATATAGGCAGCTGGGACCGGAAAACGATTACGGGGATCCGATCGGCTCCTATAGCATTATCGAAGGGAGTGTCGAGTACAGATATCCACTGCCGGCCAACTTCAAAGGGGTGTTGTTTTCGGATGTCACATGGCTTTCGCAAGAGGCCAAACCCAGTTTTTCCAATGCCACGATCGCAGTTGGGCCGGGTATTCGATATATAACTCCGATCGGGCCTTTGGCGATCGATATCGGTTTCGACGCATCACGCTTCAGTCAATACGCTATACATTTTCATATAGGCGAGCTCTTCTGATGGGCAGGTTATATTCATGGTTCGCGCTCTTTTTGCAGGCTCTAATCATTGCGACAGGCCTTTTTCTATACATAGGTATGCATCCTGAAACTACGCGTCTGTTGGGAGAGAAAATTCTCAAACCCGCAGGTATCGGCTTCGAAAGGATAGATGGATCGCTGCCGTTTGGAATCGATATTTATGGCGTCACCTATCAAAAAGCTCTCACTATCGGCCATCTTGGCATCCACTACAAGCCGATAGAGCTCATTCTTCCCACTCCGATAATCAGAAATATAACGGTTGAAAATATCCATGTATGGCCAAAAAGATTCGAAAGCGGCTCAAAAAACTCCTCCATTCCGATTCCTGCATTGCGCATCATGCACAGCCGGATCGCAGAAGGGGTAATCTACACTCCCGATCGGATCGAGGTGGAAGCCGACGCGAAAGAGACGATACTTTCACTGCGCAACTTTTCAATCGATACTTTCTCTTTGAATATCAAAAGCCCGTGGGGAACGGGGCGCATAGCAGGAACGCTCAAAAACAGGGCCATCGACGCCACGGGATATGCCTCTGCGGCAGATCGTTACTTGCATGAAGCGACTCGTTTCATATCTCCCATTCCGAAAAAAATTCCACTCAAACTGCACGCAACGGAGCAAAAACTCTCCATCTTCACCAAAATGGATAGAAAATTCAGCCTCAAAGATGCGAATACGACCATCGCAAATCCGAATATCGAATTTGTATGGCATATCGCCCCAAACTATTTTACCGCCAAAGCCGATTACGAGGTAGAGAGCCCTTTCGCCGAAGCCTCCATGAAACAGAGCCTGCTTTTTACGCCATCACTGGCATATGCCACCAAACTGGAAGGAGAGCTTCGGCACACTGCGCACCCTTTGCCCTTTAAAAAGTTTATGGCCGATGCCGCCGGGAGCCTGGACGTCGTTACGGCAGACATATACGCAGGGCCTTTCACGATAGGGCTTTACAGTCGAGACTACAACCATTTAGCCATACAGGCATCCGCCAAACCGCACACGCTGGCCTATATCGAAAAACTTCCAAAGCTTTTCTCGTCCGAGGCCATATCGCTGGATGCCAATGCCACGGTAAGATTAAAACCCGAACTGAAAGCCAAAGGAACTGTCGTCGTAGATGGAAATTTCTCCATCGTCAAATCGACTTTTGAAATATCCAAAAATTCTCTGCTGGCCCATTCACTCGTATCCCCAAAAGATACGAAAGGTGGCATCTGGGCCAACATTCCTCCTCCGCTTGCAGTTGCGCTGGAGACTATCGTCTATCTCTCGCCACAAGAGCACCTGTTCGCTCTTGACGCAAGCAATATTATGCAACTCACTCTTTTCGAGAAAATGGGCAATATCCACGGATGGGGCAATATCGACTGTCTGAATTTCGATGCAAACGGCACGCTCCATCCTGACGGTACGACCGATATCGATTTTTTGACGAAAATCGAGTCGGTGCATGAACTGATGGAAGACCTGAACATCACGAGCTCCGTCATGATCGACGCCGAGGTGCACAGCCGTTTCGGTATCCATCTCGCAGATACATTTTCGCTTCGATACGAGACAAAAATACCCTGGTACCTCATAGAGCCCGATCCGCACACTGTCATATACGGCACCGACTCCGTGCTTATAGGAGGCATAACCGGCAAAGATATACGCATAGACCGCTACCATCTATGCATAATAGATCACTGCTTCGACGAATCACGCGCCTCCCATTTTCATCTGGATGAAAATCTCACTCTCCATATCGACTCCCTGGCGCTTTTGGACCATGCCACAGCCAAAGGATATTTCTCCTTGCTGCAAAACAGGGGGGAGATTCACCTGGGCGGAAAGGGTGTCCACTATAGCGGGCCAGAGGGAAATATCAGTGCAAATCTGGATATAAAAGGTGCATTTTGCGCCAAAAAGGTGGATATCGAAGGAGAGGTGGAGGTTTTGGACGCTCTTATCACCTACAAGCCAAAAACGGAATATACGGTAAACGATGAAGACATCGTGATTATACAGGATATCAAAGAGCCAAGTCACACGGAAAAGATAGTCGATCTACACATATACTCCACGCATCCGCTTCGATACAAAACCGATATGGTGGATGCCTATTTTATACCCGATATCACTATCTGGAAAGAGGCTTTCAAACCATTGACCATTTTGGGATTGGTAAAAGTCACCGAAGGGAGTATAGACGTATCCGACAAACACTTCACGATAGAATCTTCAGATATCTATTTCAGAGGGGCTCACCCGATCAACCCATACCTGGAGCTGCATATCCTCTACAGTGTCGATCTCAAGAAGTTTCATATCTATATCAGTCACACTCTTGCGGATCCGGTTTTTTTCTTCTCATCCGAACCGCCAATGAGCCAGAACGATATAATGAGCTATATACTGTTTGGCGCGCCCGCCAACGAAGCGTTCAGCCAGTCACAGCAGACGCAAAACGGTATCGGGATGATGCTTTTGGGCGCCGGCTTGAAAAAGACGATAGGTTCGGCTACAGGTATAAAATTCGACACGCTGAATATTCTTTCGACACAAGAGGGGGGATTTGGCATAGAGATCGGCAAGCGTATCGGAAAGCGCTTGCGCATCATCTACAGAAACGATACGGTCTCCAGTTTCATTATCCAATACACGGCTTCCAGAAGCATCCAGATCGATGTGGAGATATACGATACCGGTCAGGGCGTGAAAGTTTTGTATATCAAAGATATTCGCTCGATACCGTGACAACTATCTCAACGTTCTCTTTCCGATCTCCTCCAAAAATGTGGTCGCATAGGATCCTTTGGGGAGAGTGAAATTTAACACCATAGTTTGCGTGGCGGCATCGTAATCTGTGGATACATCTTCTGGCCATACCCATGCAAAACGCCTGTCTCCGCGAAGCGACGAGAGCTCCGAGTCATCGAACGCCTCTTCAAGATGCCTGGCATCGCTTCGTGCACGCATCGCCCTGTCGCCACACAAAATCCCCGTCGGCGAGGCGCTCCTTTTTGCAAGGTGTTCAGCCTCTTTCACCATATCGTTTGCATAATATGGTTTCCCAAACGGATATGGCATCATCACATCGCCCAGAAATATTTTGAAAAAAGAGGGTTCTTTTTTCAAAACTTCCACCAGCTCCGTCGGATATCCGAGAATGGATGCCGCATCTTTGACGGAGCGGCTCGATACGGTTTTCGAGATATTTATCCGCTCACCGAGCCACTCGTTGAAAAGATGGCTCTGCCAGGCAGAAACGAGCAGTTTCTCTTTTGCACCCTTGAGACGCTTGCCGCTGGCTGCAATCTTTTTACCTTGCAGGAAGCTTTTGCCATCCTCTCCAAAACGCTGATATCCAAAATAGTTGGGCATCCCCCCTCTTCCGATCGTTTGTGCCGCTTTATCGAAGCGTGAAGCATCCCCTTTTTTGAGATCGCGCAAAACGATCGAGAATCTGTTGGCCTTCAGATGCCCTATCTTGATCGGCGCATTGTTGTAAAAACGCTCCAAAATCTCAACA
>Ga0256842_1003525_pt1 | contig 10348 bp, 9 predicted proteins | sample 4559240metaG_FD_185973 | JGI IMG/M metagenome (GOLD analysis project Ga0256842, IMG submission 185973) | Hydrothermal vent microbial communities from Guaymas Basin, Mexico - 4559-240 | ecosystem: Environmental > Aquatic > Marine > Hydrothermal vents | place: Mexico: Guaymas Basin | collected...
CATTTAATATCAGCGAATTATAAAAAGGTTGTGCTTGGATGAGATGCATTGATTTGAATGCGGCATAAAGGTTATGGTTTTTGAAAATAGTTTACCCTTCGGGAGCGCCGATTTTACCGAATCTGCGGTGTTGGCAAGGGCTTGAAGTATCGTGAGTACGTCTGCGCCCTTGCCGCCTTGCACCTGTCTGCCGTGCTGGCACAGGTAGATCTTCGGCAAACTCGACGCTTGCAGGATTTAGGTACCCAGGAATAAACCTTATGTATAAGGTATCCCAATGTGATATATCTGATCATCAGGCCTTATGCACAGCGATCAGATACATTGCAGGCCTGATCATGTATGTTAGGATTGCATACAGGTGGAAGAGTCCCATAAACCGAGCGCTGATACTCCAATATCCTTTTGTTGATCTCTTCAACAGACTCCCTGACCATTATCCTTTCTTTGGTATTAAAGGTAATAACGGTATCAGGAGTAGCCTGTAAAGACTGGATCAGGTCAACATTAATCATCATTTCTGATCCATCCAACCGTGTAACATTAATCATATTCAAGCAACCTCCCCTTGCAAGTTATCAAAGGCATAGAAAGAGAGAACCTTATATGCTTTACCATGAAAACACACAAAACCATGTTAAAAAACCAGTCTGTATTTTCATATCCGTGGGTGGCCAGGATATTTTGGATCCGGCCATGCCGGTTTATTAACGTTTGATACTGATCAGGTCTCCAAGCATCTCATCACTGGTAGTAATAACCTTGGAATTTGCCTGAAATGCACGTTGAGTGGTAATCAGCTTAACGAACTCCTCTGCCAGATCCACATTAGACATTTCAAGCGCTGCAGGCACAACAACCCCAAGAGTTCCTCTGCCTGCCGTACCCAGTACGGGCTGCCCCGATGCAGTAGATTCCTGATAAAGGGTATCGGCCAGCTTTGTAAGGCCGTAGTAACTGGGAAAATCTGCCAGAGCAAGTTGGTATAGAGGCACATGTTCTCCATTGGAATAACTGCCACTGACAATTCCGTCTGCATCGGTTGAAATCTCCTTGAGGACACCAGAAGTATAGCCATCCTGAGACTTAAATGTATAAGCAAAATCAGATGAATACTGTGTTATACCACCAGAACTGGCTCCACCTGCATCAAACATGTTCCAGGTAATGTCAAGAGGTGTAGTTGCCCCATTTATAAGAGGGATGCTTACAGAAGGATTGGTTGTACTGCCACTGTTGGAAGACAGGGAGCCATCATTTGCAAAAACCAACTGCCCAGTACCCACCTCTTCATTTCCTGACCCTACAAAACTGGTAGGAACAGTAGCGCTCCAATCCCATGTATTATTAGATGCCTTTGTAAATTCCACATTCAAAGGTATTGCTGTCCCTAAGGAATCATATACGTTCAGGGCAACGGAATAAGTATCAGAAACCGCTGCATTGCTGTCCAGGTTGGCGCCTAAGGTCATTTGCGTACTGGCACTTGCAGGGGAAGTGCTTGTCGCAGCTACATTCACGTTTGCAAGCACTCCAAGCCTTCCGGAATCATCTATTGGATATCCCTGGACAACAAGGCCATCAGTATTTACCAGATCGCCGTCTCTATTAAAATTAAAATTTCCTGCCCTCGTATAAAAGGGTGCTCCGGCACTGTCTTTTAGTACAAAAAGGCCCTTTCCGTTTATGGCAAGATCTGTTGGACTCCCGGTATTTTCAAATGATCCCTGGGCCCAGGAAGGATCAGTAGCCCAAAAGCGTGTTCCCATACCAATCTCCTGTTTTGTAGAACCTACAACAGACTTGGACAGTATGTTGGCAAATGATGCCCTGCTGGATTTGAACCCCACGGTATTCACATTGGAAATATTGTCTCCTACAACCGACATTGCCGTTGCATTGGCATTAAGGCCTGAAATACCTGTATACATTGCTCCTATCATGTTACTTCTCCTTTTTTATTGCCATACCGAAACCTTTCCAAAACATCCTTTTGTATCCAATCCCGTTGCCTGTGTATTATTTGCACAAATTATCCCGCAAGTTGACCGGTTTCGTGTGTCCGGCACACGGCAGGTACAGATATTGCGCAACAAGGCCATCTATGGATAAAAACTGTTTGGCAATCAACCTGGTCTTATCTTCCTGAAACCTCAATAACATCAGCAGGAGCGACCTGCTGTTTCCCCAGCATCAGATATGCAGAGTTATTGTTGTATGTAATCCCTGTTACCTTGCCAGAAACATATGTAGTACTGTTCACGGTATTACCATTCATATCTGTTGCCATTATATCAAAGCTGTAATTCCCTGCCGGCAGGGTTTCCCCTGCGTTACCTGTTCCATCCCATGAAAGATTATGCATCCCGGATTCAAGATCAGTCTTTTCAATTATTCTCACCAAATGATCCTGCCCATCGTAAAGATATAATTTGACATCAGACGCATAATTATCCAGTTTAAATGCAATATCAGCGGAATCATTTCCATTAAAATAAAAGGAACTGCCCTTGGCCTTTATCTCTTTTCCAATAAATGAAACCGCCTGTGAATTGTTGCTTGCAGACTGATAGTTCTGAAGGCTGCCAATATTTTTGTTAATATCGGTAAGCTGCTCCACAGAACTGAACTGGGCTAACTGAGCAGTAAATTCCGTACCTTTCATTGGGTTCAGGGGATCCTGATTTTTGAGCTGGGCAACAAACAGTTTCAAAAAGGCGTCCTTGCCAAGCTGATCATTTTTTTTATGAGTCTCTATAGGCTCTGTATTAGCATTCAATGCGTTCACTCCTATGGACATATCCCTACCTCCAACTGCGCCCTGTCATAAGTGGATTAAAAAGGCTGCTGTTAGCCATCAAATCGACTTTTTACAGGTTCATCAATATTGGCACACAGATCATGCAAAAAAATTCACAAGGCTCAGCCCGGTTAAATGACCGTCTATGTGAACAGGATTTACATCTTTCTGATCCAACCCCATAAAACCTGCATCTCCATTAAACCCTGAACCCGATCCTGATTCATACCTTGCATAAGCATTTTCTTCCTGTTCCCCCTGACCGTTACCACCTGCGAAGACCTCAAACTGATCAATCTGCATACCCTGATTTTGCAGATCCGATTTAAACTGGTTAAGGTTACTCTCTATAACATGCTTTACAAGTGCAGTATCGGCAAATATCTTCACCATCACCTGTTGATGATGAGTAGAAATACTGAGCCGTAATTTGCCGAGGACATCCGGCTTCAGATTAATCACAATGGCCTTTTTTCCATTGTTCATGCTCATAACAGCCCTTTCCACCTGGCTCATCACATTATCCTGCCTGACCGCATGTAACGTTTGCCCCTGGCTGGGACTACCAGCTCCTCCGCTTACTTGAGTGGTATTGGTATGTGCACCGGTTATGATCCCGTTTTTTGCAGTCAAGACATTTTCCTTTGTGTCCGGCCTATCCTCTGTCAGCATGGTAAAATCTTTAGACGCATCTTCCTTTTTATGGTATTGCTCTCCCTGCTGAAGGATCAGAAAATCATCTGCCTTTAAAGAAAAACCTTTGTCTGAAACCTTATCCAGAACATCTATAGACTTGTTATCAATATCATGTTTCAAGCCCTTCAGCCTTAAGGACTTTATCTGTTCAAGCCCCTTAAATTCAGGAACCTCCAGGATGTGATTGTCTGCAACATTGTCAGTATGAGGTTGTTTATCATTATTCGGCATTATATTTGTCAACCGAAACGGATGATCCGTTTCTGTTTTCATGGTGTACGTACACAAGTTCTTTTCTGCACTCAAGATCTCGTTATCACCTTTAATATCAGAGGCTGTCTGATTCACAGGTATAACAAGCTTTCCATCAACAGAAAACAAAACAGAAAAAGCCATTGTCTCATCCGTAGATTCCTTAATCGTGGGAAGAGAGTTATCTGTCTTGGCCGTATCACCATCCATGCCTTTTGTTCCTGCTTCTTTTTTCCCGCTTTTGTGAACCATCCCCTTTTTTTTCTGGATAGATGATTGACCGGATTTCTTTGTATGTGAAAGAGCAGAAGAAAAAGATGCCTGTTTCTTTTTAAAGGAATCATCAGTGCTGCGACATGTAGTGCTGTTTCCATCCACATGACCTTTACCGTCAGCAGACGTAGAATGCCCCTTAACAGGCCCTATAGATGTTCCCTGAGTTGAAAAAATCTGAAAAGATTGTGCCATAATACAGTTTCCTCACCGTTACGGTAAATTTCTCATAACCCTGTAAAGCCTGTCTATGTTAAGCAATACAGTTATCTCCTTGTATGAAACCTCTGGATTGCCACTTCATCCAAAAAATTCTGCTCTTTTTTTAGACTCTTGAGTTTATAGCTTGTCATTTCTTTCTCTTTTAGTTTTTCTATAGATTTTTTATCCTTCATGGCCTCAACAAGGCTTGCCAACTTTTCATCAAAAAGAGATTTGACTTGCGAAACCCTTATTTTCTGTTTTTCAATATCCCTTGACACCTGCTCAATAAATCCTACATACAGCAGTATTTCAGAAATAGTTGCCTTTTTTTTCTTCCTATGCCCAAGTTCCACCATTAATCTGGCCTTGGAGGCCTTATATCCATTAAGTTTTGCATTTTCCTCTTTTAATAATGCCTTACATGATGCAAGCTCCTTTTTCAGATTCTCTTCAACGAATTCCCTTTGATCAAGCACCGGCTGTAATTTGAATTTATACATAGGCCCTCCAGTAAAATATCACCTGGTTTTCATCCGTAAATGGCTGTTTTTCACAATCCTGGCGACTGCCTGTCGTTTCAATGGAACAGACCAGGCAATGCATAAAGAGAATAGCTATTGTACACACGGGGTTAGCAACCATGTTTTCATACAGACGGAGAACTGAAACCTCTCTGATCCATCCAGGCAAAGCGGGTTCCATCTGAAGCAACAGACCCAACTGCGTCTGCATCTGTCCCCCTGGATACGGCTGCCTTTGATCCAACCGTTTCCGAGGTCCTGAATAACTCTTCCAATCTTGCAATACTTTCTGTCAGCTCACCTTCGTCATTTACATCCTGTTTCAGATAGGCAAAAACAGGCTGAATCATATCCAGGGCATAATCTATATCAGGGTTACTGCCACGAGAATACGCCCCTATGTTAATAAGATCTTCCGCCTTTTTATACGTAGCAAGTATGGCCTTTAATCTCCTGGCGTTTTTCCGGTGCGCATCCGTTACTATATCATCCATAACACGGCTGATACTTGACATTATATCTATTGCAGGATAATGCCCCTGCATTGCAAGATCCCTTGACAATACAATGTGACCATCCAAAATAGACCGTACTGCATCCGCAATCGGTTCATTCATGTCATCGCCTTCTACCAATACCGTATACAACCCCGTTATTGTTCCCTTGGACGACGATGTTCCCGCCCTTTCCAGCAACTTGGGCAGCAGGGCAAAGACAGAAGGGGTATAACCCTTGGTTGTCGGGGGTTCACCTGTGGCCAGGCCAACCTCTCTTTGGGCCATAGCAAACCTGGTTACTGAATCCATCATAAGAAGCACATGTTTTCCCTTGTCGCGAAAAAACTCTGCTATGGCTGTTGCTATAAATGCACCCCTCATTCTTACAAGAGGCACCTGATCCGAAGTTGCCACCACTACCACTGATCGTTTCAGCCCCTCTTCACCAAGATCATTTCTGATAAAGCTGTTGACTTCCCTGCCTCTTTCTCCAATAAGGGCAATAACATTCACATCTGCCGATGTTTTTCTTGCAATCATGCCTAAAAGGACACTCTTGCCAACCCCGGAACCTGCAAAGATACCCACACGTTGACCATACCCTATGGTCAACAGCCCGTTAATTGCCCTGACTCCTACATCAAGGGGTCTTGTAATACATGGCCTTTCCAATGGATTAATCGTATTTTGATAAATCGGATATTCAACATCAACATTAACCTGCCCCTTCCCATCCAATGGCTCACCAAGGCCATCTATAACCCTGCCAAGGAGGCCTTCCCCAACCCCTATGGAGGCCTTCTGTCCTCTCGCAACAACAGGGCTGCCAGGACCTATGCCTCTCAATTCTTCTAATGGCATAAGCAAGACCCTCCTGTTTCTGAACCCAAGAACCTCTGCCTTTACCGTGGGAAAATCGCCGCTGGGATATATATCACACATATCACCCAACATGGATATCGGACCCTGCGATTCGGTTAACAAACCAATAACCTTGGTTACCTTACCCTTTGCACAGATCGGATTTGTAGTGACCAGTCTTTTATAATATCTGTCAAAATCAACAAGATAACTCATGATGTCCCTTCCTCTTTCCTACCGGAATGCAGGGCCTTTTTTTCAAGCTCCATCCTAAGGGCCTCTTCTATAATCTGAAACTGTTTTTCAATCCTTCCATCAATTTCCCCCAAACTCGTCTCAATCACACATCCTCCGCTATGAACAGAACCATCTTCTTCAAAATCAACACCTTCGACATTGCCCAGAAAATCAAACGACCTGTATCCCGTCTCCCTTAAGAAATTCATGTCAGAAGGAGATAGCCTTATCTTAATGTTTCGACGCTCAACAACCCTTGACATTGCCTCTTTCACAATATTCCCAAGGATATCCCGATTAAGCGTCAGTTCAGTGCAAACGACCTTTCTTGCAATAGCCAAGGCAAGATTAACAGTTTCTTTCTCGGCTGTAAGACGTAACTTCCGTTTTATATCTGCCAATTCCACAATGGCATGTTCAAAAGCTTTAAGGACTGGTGCGATCTTTTTCCTCTCTGATTCCGTTGCCTCTCTTTTGCCCTCTGTAAGACCTCTGTTATAGGCCTCTTTTTCTATAAGAGAGATATCAGGCTCTTTTTCTGCCTCATCCGTTTTCTCATCTTCCTCAATTAGTTCGGTCTGTTCGGTCTGTTCGGTCTGTTTAGTCTCATCTTCAAAAACATCCACACCAGAATCTTCTCCCGCCCTGTTAAAAAGCCTGAAATCAGATTTTTCTACCCTTCCGACAGAAGTCAACCTGATTTCTTTTGACGTTTCTGCGGAAATCCCAGGAAAAGAATAAGGCTTAAACTCCTCCGCCCGGGTCATTTCAGATGTTTTTTCTTCCCTGTTAAACAAACTCATTTCCACCTCGACCGCTAATAATAATTTCTCCTTTGGCTTCCATATCCTGAATTATCTGTGTCACACTAAGCTGTGCCGTTTCAACCTCTTTCATTCGTACTGCTCCCAATGATTCTATCTCCTCTTTCAACATATCTGCTGCCCGTGTAGACATGTTTTTGAATACCTTCTCCCTTACCTCTTCAGAAGCCGCCTTCAATGCCATGGCCAACGACTTGGAATCAACCTGCCTCAATACCTGCTGAAGCCCTCTGTCATCCACCAGCACCAGATCTTCAAAGACAAATCTTCGTTGATTAATCTCGGTTGCCAAGGTAGGATCTATCTCTTCAATTTCATCCATAAGTACATGGCCGGCATCACCGTCTATCTGGTTCAGGATACTTGCCAGGCGCTCAACTCCACCCACTTCGTATTCTTTCACAGTCTTGGTATCCTTTAAAAGGATCTCAAAGACACGGTCCACTTCCTTGATCAGTTCTGCTCTGACCTTATCAAGGCTGGCAATCCTGATTGCAACACCAGGCCGGATTTCATCAGGAAGTTTTATAAGAACCTGTCCTGCTATATTTTCCCTGAAATGGGCAAGTATAACAGCAATTGTCTGCGGATGTTCATCCTTGATCAAATCAACAATCCTTTCTGGTGGCAGGGACTGAAGTGATTCCAAGTTGGGAGTTTTTGTCTCTGAATCCGAGGTCTCTTCTTCTGGTGTCTCTTCTTCCGAGGTCTCTTTTTCTGACTTATTTTCCTCGTCCTGATCCTCTTCCTTTTCTTCTTTCTCCGATTGACTGGTCTCCGATAATACTGGAGGTGAAGATGCTGCTAACTGACTATCTTTGGCCCTCTTAACAAGATTAACAAATTCCTCAACCACCTTCTTCACTATATCCGGAGATATACTCCCAAGCTCTGCAAGGTGTTTCTTCAGGGTCTTTCGTTCAGCAGGGTTCATTTTTTCAAGTATGATGTTTGCCCTCTCCTGTCCCAGAGAATGTATAAGAATTGCAAATTTCAGAGGACCTGGTAATTTGTTGGTATCCATCTCTCTCCGTTAGACCTGAGTAATCAGGGATAAGCTGTTTTTCCCTGCAAAAAACATATTCTATCGTTAGTCACTTCCATCCATAAATGGCCTTTAAAATTACGGCCAATTCCTCAGGACGTGCTATTTTCTCCCCATTCCTTACGTATTAACTGCAACATGGCATCAGGATCACTGGTAAGCATATTGATCAGACTCTCATCCAGCATGGGGCCTTCTGTATCAGCCATATTGCCAGCGTTTTCAATCTGTTCCACAGTCATAGGTAGTTGTTCCAACACAGGCTGATTACTGGTACCGTCGTTAACAAGCCATCTGATTATGGGACGTACTACAAAGATAAACAACATCATTATCGCCAAAGCAGAAAGAAGATATTTTATAAGCACAGTATTATGCAGTAGGCTGATAATAATACCTTTATCCTTTTTTCCCGATGCCTCCATTCGCATTCTTGTTGTCTCAAAGGGTATATTTACCACCTCAATGGCATCGCCTCTGTTTGCGTCAAAATCAACAGCACGTTTAATTATGTTTTCCAATTTTGACATCTCAGCCTGCGATCTTGGAACATATTCCCATTTTCCCGCATCTGCTACATCCTTTTCAGACTTCTTCTGTTTACCTTTATCTGCCTGTTTCTTTGCATTATCTTTTGCATTACTCTTTGCATTACTCTTTGCATTATTCTTTACATTATCTTTTGCATTACTCTTTGCATCGTTCTTTGCATTATTTTTTACATTATTCTTTGCAGATTTTACATATCGGTATGTACCATCAACCATAACAGCCACCGATATCCTGGTTATTTTTCCTACCGGGGCTATAGTATGGCGCATTTTCTTGCTGATCTCATAGTTCACAGTCTTTTCTTCCTTCTTAAAGGTTGGCTTCTGAACAGTGCTTTGGGCCTTTTTTGCACCCCTCTGTACAAGATTGGAAGCCACCCCAGGCACTCCAACAGGAATATTTTGGTTCTTACTGGATTCCTGTTTTAAAACCTGTTCACTCCGAATAACCTTTCTGGGATCAAATATCTCCTCTGTCTCTTTCTGTTTTGTAAAATCAAAAGAACAGGATACCCTTACTATGGCCTTGCCAGGTCCAAGGGCCTGCGTAAGCATGGTTTCAACCCTTTCTTCCAGACCCTTTTCTACCCTGCGTTGAAACGCCAACTGTTCCGAGGTAATCTCTCCAAGCTTAGAATTTTCATCACCAATAAATGAAGACAAAAGATCACCATGATTATCTACAACAGTAACATTCTCTGAAGGTAAATTAGGGACACTGGCAGAGACAAGATTTACAATACCCTTGATCTCTTTCTTGCTCAGTTTCATGCCGGGCCTTAATCTGATTACCACCGAGGCCTTTGCCGGTTTTTCCTCTTCCACAAAAACAGAATTGACTGGCATTACTATATGGACACGGGAACTTACCACCTCATAAAAGCTGTCAATTGTTCTTGCCAACTCCCCCTGTAAGGCCCTCTGATAATTAATATTCTGAACAAATTCCGTCATTCCGAGTTGCGTTTTATCAAAAATCTCAAAACCAACCCCCCCTCCCTTTGGTAAACCCTCAGAGGCCAAGGAAAGCCTGAGTTCATATACCTTTTCTTTTGGAACAAGAATGGCCTTTCCATTGGAGGATATTCTATAAGGGATCTTTTTCTCCTTCAGTCTGGACAAAATAGCCCCTGCATCTTCAGATGAGATATTGGAATAAAGCACCTTGAACTCCGGCCTGCCGGCCCATATCATAATCATTGACATACAGGCCACTGTCCCTAAGATAACAAGCAAAAGGACAACTTTTTTAGTCGTAGAAAGACCCTTTAAAAATGTTATGATATTGTTCTGCGGCTTGTTTTCCGCCATGGCTTTTATCCTTTTACTGACTCAAACCGACATGGCCGGTTTTAAGATATCCTGGCCACGGATATGAAAATACAGCCTGTTTTTTCAGCACGGTCTTGTGTGTCTTCACGGCAAAAGATGATTCATCAAGCCGGAAAGAAATCTGTTTACAAGGCTGATAAACTGACAGCAACATGATATGTACGTACTCATGTAGTTTCCAGGTACCTTTATATAGGTATTTTTCGTCCACAAATGACCGTTGCCTGCCGTATCCTGCCCCCCCCATACACTGTG
>Ga0256842_1003526_pt1 | contig 10342 bp, 13 predicted proteins | sample 4559240metaG_FD_185973 | JGI IMG/M metagenome (GOLD analysis project Ga0256842, IMG submission 185973) | Hydrothermal vent microbial communities from Guaymas Basin, Mexico - 4559-240 | ecosystem: Environmental > Aquatic > Marine > Hydrothermal vents | place: Mexico: Guaymas Basin | collected...
TTGTAAGTAAGTATCAGGATCCGGTGGTGATAAATTCCTTAGGGAAGCGGGTGGCCTCTGAGGTTGGGGTTGAATATCTGCCGTTTGATTTTCGAGATGGATTTAGTTGGGCACATGAACAGGCCAGGTCGCTTGGTATGTATTTGCAGAAATGGTGTGGCTGTATTTTTTCCTATAACGCCCGCCAGCGAGCACTGGCGCGTAGAAGAAAGAAAAAGAAAAGGGAGGAGGCCAGAGTATGAAAAAGACGATTAACGTATTGCTTTTATTTATGACTGTTCTTTTGCCATTGTCTTTAAATGCCTTTGACTTGCAAGAGGCGACCGTAAAAGTTGCGCAGCAAATAAGGGATTCTGTGGTGGCGATTAGTTCACTTCAAGTAATAAGAGTCTATCCTGATTTGGATTCTATGTTTTACGATTTATTCCCTGAATTGTTTGGCCCTTCTCAAGTGGAGAGGGTTGGAATAGGCAGTGGGGTAATAATTGATAAGGATGGATATATATTGACTAACGAACATGTCCTTGGGTCTGCAGCAGACATTTTGGTGACCTTGCCAGATGGTAATGAATACCATGCTAATGTGGTGGCTATTGATTATAAGGCTGACCTTGCGGTGATCAAAATAGACCCTCAAGAGGAATTAAAGGTTGCTAAGTTGGGGGACTCTGATGAGGTTGCTATTGGGCAGTGGGTTATGGCAGTAGGCAATCCCTTTGGGGTGGCCTTTCACTCGGCTGAACCGACACTTACGGTCGGTATTGTTAGTGCAGTTCATCGTAGTCTGCCAGAGGCAATGTGGCGTGGCCGGAACTATGTAGATTTGATACAGACCGATGCTGCTATTAATCCGGGTAATAGTGGAGGGCCTTTAGTGAATATGAATGGGGAAGTTATTGGAATAAATGTGGCAATAGTGAGCCCTTCTGGGGGGTCGGTGGGCATTGGGTTTGCCATTCCTATAAATGCTGCCAGAAGGGTAATTAAGAGTGCGATGAGTGGTAAACCTATTTCCTATGGTTGGATAGGGATAGCCGGGCAGGATATGACATCTCGTCTCCAACGTTATTTTGGCTTAGAGAAGAAAGAAGGAGTTGTGGTTGTCTCGGTTGTCTTTGGTAGCCCAGCGGAGAGGGCAGGGATAAGAGAGGGAGATGTGATCCTTTCCTTTAATGGGCATCGAATCCGTGATTTTCAGGATCTGTTACGATATGTGGGGGAAGTTAGTCCGGGTACAAAAGTTAATGTGGAGATATTGCGTGATGGTAGGAAGATAAAACTTCCCATAATAGTTGGGAAAAGAGGGGAAGGTTTTGTTAACCCAAAGGTAGCCAAAAGGAAGAATCAAGTAGTATCTCAAGTTAGTGGTCCGGTTAATATAAAGGGGATGGTATTACAAGACAGTGGTTCAGGGGTTATAGTTGTAAAAGTAGAACCTGACTCTCCTGCCCAGCGGGCTGGGATAAAGAAAGGGGATAGGATCGAAAGGATAAATGCTCGAAAGATAGAAAGTCTCTCGGATGTGTTGACTATTCCAGAGGATGAGAGGAATGGAAATATCTTAGTAAGGACCCAACGGGGATATTTTGTTATACTTGACTGATAAACAAGGGAATTGAAAGGTGTTAAACAAGACGCTGGTGCGAAAAATAGAGCAAAAACAATGGGATGATTTGGCCTGGTTTAGGTGTGCTTGGATTGGAGATGAGATGTTATATCCTAAACCTGGCCAGTTTTTTCAGGTAGTAACTAAAAGAGAAGATGTATTCCTCCCTCGGCCTATAAGTGTTTTTTACTGCGATAAGAATGGGATAGAGTTTTTGGTTAGGATAAGGGGAAAAGGGAGTGCTGCGATGGTTGATTGCGATGAGTTGTTCTTAATTGGCCCCTTAGGTAATTGGTTTAAAGGGCCGGAGTCAGGCAGAAAGGTTGGCCTATTGGCAGGTGGAGCAGGTTTGGCCCCTCTTAATTTTTTGGCCAGAATGTGTTTGTCTGCAAAGAGGGAGTTTGTCGTAGTTTGGTCAGTCAGAGTTGGAGATCAGGCGAGAAAAGTTGTCTCTGAACTCGTAGATTATCAGATAGAGGTCTTTTCAGAAGATGGGACCTTTGGCAAAAAGGGCAATGGGGTAGATGCAGGTGAGTATATTCTTTCCTTAGGCGTGGATCGGTTGTATACATGTGCTCCGTTGGCTATGATGGAGTCTGTCTATAGTATGGTAAAACGTGATAGGGTTAAAGATGTCCAGTTTTCCTTGGAGGCGAATATGGCCTGTGGCTGGGGGGCTTGTAAGGGATGTTTGACAGAGTTTTTAGGAAGGAAATTATATGTTTGTAAGGATGGTCCGATAGTGAGGGTATTAGGCGATGATAAGGTTCTTAGATAAGGATTTGTCTTCTCCTCTATTTATATCTTCTGGGATCGTGGCAGAATTGGATACATTCAAAGATTTGTCCCTTGATCCTTATGGTTTTGTAATACTTAAGACTGTTACCCTTAAACCGAGGGATGGTAATCCCCCTCCCAGGGTTTGGGATGGGAGGTGCGCTATGTTTAATTCTATTGGATTGGCCAATGAAGGGCTAAAGGCCTTCTTGGAAACAACTCTTCCCAAATTAGAAGAATTTCCTCTGCCAGTTGTAGTAAGTATAAGTCCTTTTTCTTTGTCAGAAGTAGAAGAGTTTCTACCTTTATTCCATCAAAATATATGGGCAATCGAGTTGAATTTGTCCTGTCCTAATGTGGAACACGGACATAACCGTTTGATTTCACAGGATATAGAATTTTCTCGAAAGATAGTCTCTAAAGTGCGTGCTAATTTTAGAGGAAAGTTGATAGTAAAAGTATCTCCAGAGATGGATAATCTGCCTGCCTTGGCTATGGCTTTGGTAGATGAGGGAGTGGATGCATTAGATGTGGCTAATACCTATCCCGGCCTGGTGTTAGATGTCGAGCAGGCCAGGCCGATTTTCTCTCGTATCTTTGCGGGTGTAAGTGGTCCGGCGATATTACCGTTGACTCTGAAACGCATTTGGGAGGTCTATGAGTCAGTGGATGTGCCAATATTGGGAAGTGGAGGAGTTCTTGATTGGAAAGATGCAATCTCTATGGCTCTCTCAGGGGCTGCAGTGGTAGGAATAGGTTCAGCCCTCTATCGGGATCCTCATGTGGGCAATAATATCTGGGACGGTATTAAAGAATATTTGAATCGTAAGTCTTTGTCTTGGCGAGAGATAATTGGTTTGGCTCATGACGTTGTTTCGCAGTAGATCAAGGCCTCCTCTATCGGTAAGGATGCGTCCAAAGGCATTTTCTGAATTTCTTGGTCAGAAGCATATTTTAGGGTCAGGTGCCATAATAGCACAGATACTTAAGGCCGATATTTTTCCGTCGCTTATTCTCTATGGTCCGCCGGGGACTGGAAAGACCACGTTGGCACTCCTACTTGCTCGGGCAAAACAGGTGAGGTTTATTTATCTCAATGCCGCGGTTTCTAATGTCAGGGAATTAAGGTCAGTTTTATTATCGGCAAGAGAACGGTTTAATAAGACTGGGTTAAGGACGATGGTTTTTATAGATGAAATACAAAGATTTAATGCTTCTCAGCAGGAGGTGCTTCTCCCTTTTGTTGAAGAAGGCTCGTCTATATTTGTAGGTGCCAGTGTTGAAAATCCGTTGTTCGTATTGGTCCCAGCCCTTAATTCTCGTTGTTTAGTAGTAGAGTTAAAGCGTCTCTCAGATCAGAATGTTTTTACTGGCCTAAGGCGGGCTTTACAAGACAAGGAAAGGGGAGTTGATAGGGATCTTGAAATAGATGATGGTGTCCTTTGGGCTATTGCCAAACGAAGTGATGGGGATATGCGTCGAGCATATACGTTGTTAGAAATGGTTTGTGCTGGCAGAGATAAGGTTACAGAAGAGGATCTGGAACGATTGACGGGCAAGAAGGTCATATATTACGACCGAAAGTCAGATATGCATTATGATACCATATCGTCCTTTATAAAGGCGATGCGTAGAGGAGATGAACAGGAGGCTACTTATTGGTTATCTAAGATGCTTTACGCTGGAGAGGATCCTCGATTTATTGTCAGGAGGATGATAATCTTTGCGTCAGAAGATATAGGAATGGCTGATCCAAATGCATTAGTGGTGGCAGTCTCTGCTTATCATGCCCTGCAAGTAATCGGTTTGCCTGAGGCTGAGTTTGCTCTTATGCAGGCCTGTATGTACCTTTCTCGTGCTCCAAAATCCCCAGAGGTTAAAGAACGGTTATTTGCCTTAAAAGAGCATATTGAAAAAGAGCAAACCAAAGTTGCCAAGAAGTTTATACAACCAAATTAATCGACTAAAGATGACATTATCCGAAAAGATTTACTTGGTAATTTCAAATCTGTCTATTAAAAATGTTTTTTTTGTGCTATAATTCCAAATTCAGTGTATATCGTTTGTTTGAAGGATGAGGGATCATTTGTTATCGGGTTTAAATTGAGAAGATGGGGTAAAGCCAAAGCAAGGAGGTAAGGAGTTGGCTACTGAGTTGATAAAGCGAATGTTGGAGTCCGGTGTTCATTTTGGGCATCAGACCAAAAAATGGAATCCCAAAATGAAGCCATATGTATTTGGGCGGAGGAAGAATATCTATATTATAGATTTAGAGAAGACAGCCCAAAAATTAGAAGAGGCTAAGAATTTTCTTTCTTCCATGATAGCCAAGCGTGCGAGTGTGTTATTGGTAGGTACTAAAAAACATGCTCGAGATATTGTGGCAGAAGAGGCCCAGAAATATGGAATATTTTATGTTAATCACAGATGGTTAGGAGGAACATTGACTAATTTCCCTACGATTTGTAAGAGTATTGGTAAAATGAAAGAGTTGGAGCAGATCCTTTTTGGAGAGGGATCAGAACGATTGAAGAAAAAAGAACGGTCTCGCTTGACCCGTATTTATAACAAGAAATTAAAGAATTTTGTTGGAATTAAGGATATGGATAGACTGCCAGATGTAGTTATTGTCATAGATACAGAACATGAAAAGAATGCTGTTAGGGAAACGAAGCGGTTAAAGATTCCTACGATTGGTATCGTTGATACCGATTGTAATCCAGACGATGTTGACTACCCTATACCTGGGAATGACGATGCGTTTAAATCGATTCGATTTCTTTTGGGGGAGTTGCTTTCAGTGATCGATTCGGCCAGAGACAGTGTTACTACTGCACAAGTGGAGGGAGAGGCTGAGGTAGAAAAGCAAGAAGAACAGGTAAAGACTGAAGAAGAGGCAAGAAAGTTGAAGGAAGAGGCAGAGAAGATTGCCGAAGAAATTAAGGGAGTTGAGGAATTGGAGTCTCAGGAAGAAGGTATAAAGGAAATAAAGGCAGGAGGAGAGGAGTGATGGCACAAGTAACTTCTGATAAGATTAAAGAGTTAAGAGAATTAACTTCAGCAGGGGTGATAGAGTGTAAGAAGGCCTTGGAAGAGGCGGAGGGGGATATAAAAAAGGCTATTGAAGTATTGAAAAAGCGTGGCGTTGCTATTGCTGAGAAGAAGGCCTCAAGGGCCACTGGCCAGGGGAGAATAGAGGCCTATATCCATATGGGAGGCAAGATTGGGGTATTGGTTGAAATAGATTGCGAAACGGATTTTGTGGCCAACAATGATTTATTCAAGCAGGCCTGTAAGGATATAGCAATGCATATAGCGGCTATGGCCCCAGAGTATCTATCTGAGGAGGATGTCCCGAAAGAAGTCCTTGATCAAGTAGAGGATAAGGATGAGTTCCTAAAAGAAAAGGTGCTTTTAAATCAGCCCTTCATTAAAGATGAGAGCAAGACGATAAAGGATTACATTACTGATTTGATATCCAAGACAGGGGAAAATGCGGTTTTGAAGAGGTTTGTTAGGTTTGAGGTTGGTCTATAGCAATTAAAGAATGCCTGAAATAAAGTATCGTCGGGTAGTAATCAAGATGAGCGGTGAGGCCCTCCAAGGGGAGGAGCCTTCCGGGATCTCTTTAGATACCTTATCTTATGTATGTGAAGAAATAAAATCGATATGGGATGCTGGGGTTGAGGTGGCAGTGGTAGTAGGTGGAGGGAATATCTTTCGTGGAGGGAAAGAGTTTTCGGTTTTTGGATTGGATCGTTCAGTCGCTGACTATATGGGGATGCTGGCCACAGTTATAAATGGCCTGGCCTTGCAGAATGCATTAGAGAAGTTAGGGGTACCTACCAGAGTTATGACGGCGATAGAGATACGCCAGGTTGCAGAGCCGTATATAAGACGAAAGGCCATTCGCCATTTAGAGAAGGGAAGAGTGGTGATATTTGTTGCAGGGACAGGTAATCCTTATTTTACTACCGATACTGCAGCCGCCCTTCGCTCGGCTGAGATACATGCTCAGTTGCTCTTAAAGGCGACAAAAGTAGATGGGGTGTATGACTCGGACCCCAATATAAATCCTAATGCTAAGCGTTATGATCGGCTTACTTATTTGGATGTCATAAAACAGAGATTGCAAGTAATGGATATAACTGCTATAACTATGTGTATGGAGAACCGAATTCCCATTGTGGTCTTGGATCTTAATCGCAAGGGGGATATGAAAAAGACAGTGATGGGAGAAGAGGTAGGGACGCTTATTACTACATAGATTGGAGAAGGAGGATTACTATGCCACATAATTTTTCCAGTGTAAAAGACATAATGAATTGGGCTAAAGGACATATGGAAAAGGCAATAGAGGTATACCAAAAGGGCTTATCTGAAATACGCACTGGCAAGGCCTCGGCTTCTTTGGTAGAAGAGATACGGGTACATTGCTATGGTCAAGTCCTTCCATTGAAACAGTTGGCATCAGTAAGTATCCCTGATGCTCATTTGATAATGATTCAACCTTGGGATCCCAATACTATTCAAGAGATAGAACGCGCCCTTGCTAATTCTAAATTGGGAGTCAATCCTACAGATGACGGAAAGGTGATACGGGTAGTTCTCCCTCCTCTTTCTGAGGAAAGGCGTAAGGAATTAGATAAAATAGTAAAGCAAGAGGCAGAGCACGCGAAAGTCTCTATTCGCACGATTAGAAGAGAAGCCAAGGAGGCTATAGAGAAACTTGAGAAGGATAAAGTAATAAGTGAAGATGAGGTCTTTAAGGCCAAAGAAGATTTGCAGAAATTGGTTGATAAGTTTGTAGAGAAGATAGGAGAGATTCTCAAAGCAAAAGAAGAGGAGTTAAAGGTCGTATAAATACGTAAGGAGGGAGGGAATTATGCCAGTGTTGTTCCCATTCTTGACTTCCAAAAAGCGTCGACAAGTTTTAGTTGATAAAGATTTCCAATTAAAATACATATCCCGTGTTTTTTGGTTTACCTTGGGAATGATAATCTTGGGCGCGGTATTTGCCTTTTTGTTTACTACTTTAATTTTTCTGAAGCGGGGTCTTACTACATACATAGATGAGTTTCGTCTTTTGGCCCTGGCAATCTTTCTTACTGTAGTGGTGCAGATAATAACCGCTGCAGTGTTTATTTATTGGGAAGGCCTTTATATGACTCATAAGATAGTAGGGCCATGGGTTAGGATTAGAAAAATCCTTGAAGAGGTAGGGAATGGGAATTTTTCCTTAAGGATAAATTTGAGAAAGGCCGATGAGTTTCATGATGTTGCTTCTTGGATTAACCATATGTGTGATAAACTGGAGAGGTTAAGGGCAGAGGGGAAACTCTGTCCAGAAAATGGTTCCTCCGAGTCCCAACCTAAATCCGAAGGTTCTCCCGATTGAACTTGAATGCATGAACGTGAGCCGCTAGCTCAGCAGGTAGAGCACCGGCCTTTTAAGCCGGGTGTCCTGGGTTCGAGTCCCAGGCGGCTCACTTTTTTGTCCCATACTGCTGACATTGGATTTATTGTCCAAGCAGATATCCCTGAAGAAATAGTTATTGGGGCTATATATGGATTGTTTGCAGCCATATTAGGAGAAGATTACTTGAGAAAAGTTTTCCTTGAAGGTAAAAAAGAGAGACGTTTATTTACAATTAAGTCTCAAGATTTATCCCTTGCCTTGCATAACTTATTAGAAGATCTCCTTTATCAGTTTGATACGCGTAGGTGGGTGCCTATAGAGGTGGAATCTATATCTGTTTTCCCAGATAAATATCAGATTGATGCATCTATATGGTTTAGACAGTTGTCTCGTAAATATAGAGGAGAAGTGAATGAAGTAAAGGCAGTAACCTATCATAATCTCAGATTTGAAAAGAAAGGAGATGTATGGGAGGCCGAGGTGATTCTGGATGTATGAAACCGAATTCTGGATGTATGAAACCGAATATAGCGGTATTTTGTTCTGGTAATGGTTCCAATTTTGAGGCGTTAGTAAAAAACAACAGAAAAGGGAAATTTCCGGGCAGTATAGAGTTGATGGTAACGGATAACGCAGATGCCTTTGCAGTACTTAGGGCCCAAAGATTACAAATCCCTGTTTTATTTGTTGATCCGAAACGTTATGTTAGTAAAGAAGATTATGAAAAAGTGTTAGTGCGAGAGTTGAGGCGATTTTCTATTGATTTGATTCTATTAGCAGGTTTTATGCGTATTCTCTCGCCGTATTTTGTTAAAAAGTTTCGCAATCGAATACTAAATATTCATCCTTCCCTATTGCCGGCCTTTAAGGGCGCTCATGCCATAAAGGATGCCTTCGAGTATGGGGTAAAAGTTACAGGTGTGACAGTACACTTTGTTGATGAGGGGGTAGATAGCGGCCCAATAATCCTTCAAGGGTCGGTTTCAGTAGAGAATAACGATACCTTATCTACTCTTGAGGCGAAGATACATAAGTTGGAACATAGAATATATTCTCAGGCGGTAAATATAGTTTTAACTAAGAAATGGAAGATATCCAGACGAAGATTTGTTCTGCTTTCTTAGATGTGACCTTTTCATCACCCCAGGCCAATCTGGATTTTGATGAGTATTTGTTAGAATTGTCTAATCCTTCCCGAATATTGAGGATTTGGGAATCTAAGGAATATTTTGTGGTTATGGGAAGAAACAGTGATGAATCGGATCTTAACCTGCCTGCAATAGAGGCTGTGAAGATTCCTGTCTTAAGACGCAAATCAGGTGGAGGGACAGTTTTGCAAGGTCCGGGGTGTTTGAATTATACATTTGTGTCGGATTTGTTTCCTCAAGTGGGCAGTGTAAAGGGGGCATTTGAGTGGGTTCTTTCGCGATTAAGGATGGTTGTAAAAGAGGTATTGGGCATGGAGACAGAAGTGAAGGGTAGTTCGGATCTATGCTTAGGTAACAGGAAATTTTCTGGAAATGCCCAGAGGAGAAGAGGCAACAGATTCTATGTCCATGGGACTATACTTTACGATTTTGATTTATCATTGATGGACAGGTTTCTTTTTCTGCCTAAGACAAGGCCAGATTATCGCAAAGACAGATCAAATCAGAACTTTCTTATAAATATAGCAAATCTTAAAGAAAAAAAAGGTAATTTTGTCCGTGCAATGGCGTTTTATTTCCTGGAAAAGAGATAAGAGATGGAAACAAGAGAGCAAAAGAGATTGCGTGCCCAGAAGGTATTAGAGAAATTGGTGGATATATATGGTAATCCCAGGACTGAGTTGAATTACGCAAATCCTTATCAACTTTTTGTTGCGGTGATACTCTCGGCCCAGAGTACAGATAAGAAAGTCAATGAGATAACTCCGAGGCTTTTTTCTCGATTTCCTGATTTCTTTTCCTTATCTAAAGCGCAACCAGAGCACTTATATCCCTATATCAAAGAGATTGGCCTGTATCGAAATAAGGCCAAAAACCTTGTTTTTTCTTCCAAAAAGATTATAGAAGAGTTTAAAGGGAAATTACCTGATCGATTGGAACAATTGATAACCCTACCGGGTATAGGCAGAAAGAGTGCAAATGTGTTATTGGCCAATCTGTTTGGAAAGGATACAATAACAGTCGATACCCATGTGATGCGTCTCTCTCAGAGATTGGGGTTTACTACGAAACGAGATCCAGTGAAGATTGAGTTTGAATTGATGGAAGTATGGCCAAAAGGCAATTGGAGCAATCTATCGCATTGTCTTATTCTACATGGTCGTAGGGTATGTAAGGCAAGGTCTCCACGGTGTTATGAGTGTGTGCTGGATTCTATTTGTCCTAAGGTATGGATAGTGAGATCAGAGAAAAAAAGGAGGAGAAGTGAAGAACAGACCTGAACTTATAGTTGCATTGGATGTGGATTATTCCAAGGTAGAAGAAATTGTAGAATCCTTAGGAGAAGAACAAATCTGGTACAAAGTAGGGTATGAATTGTTTGTTCAAACTGGA
>Ga0256842_1003527_pt1 | contig 10340 bp, 9 predicted proteins | sample 4559240metaG_FD_185973 | JGI IMG/M metagenome (GOLD analysis project Ga0256842, IMG submission 185973) | Hydrothermal vent microbial communities from Guaymas Basin, Mexico - 4559-240 | ecosystem: Environmental > Aquatic > Marine > Hydrothermal vents | place: Mexico: Guaymas Basin | collected...
CCCCAGGTCGTTTAATAAAGATTGGAAAATCGTTCCAACGATTGTCAAAAAAGGGGCTAGCATTGGGGCTAATGCGACTATAGTATGTGGAGTAACAATAGGAGAGTATGCCATGGTAGGAGCAGGCGCTGTCGTAACAAAAGATGTACCACCATTCGGATTAGTCTACGGCAATCCCGCAAGACTTAAGGGATTCGTATGTTATTGCGGTAGACCATTAAAAGACAAAGATATAGTTAATGAGACATATGAATGCATAATATATAAATGTAATTATTGTGGCAGAACCATTCATATAAAGAGACAAGATTACGAAAGATATCTTAGGGAGAAAGATCTATGACTAGTAAGAGGTTCATACCAATAGCTAAACCAATTATCGAAGAAGATGAGATACAAGCTGTCATAAGAGTATTAAAGAGCGGCATGCTTGCACAAGGCGAAGAAGTAAAACTGTTTGAACAAGAATTTGCCAAGTATATCGGCGTCAAACACGCCGTTGCCGTAGCAAATGGCACAGCAGCCTTAGACTTAGCATTAAAAGCTATCGGGATAAAAGAAGGAGACGAAGTTATTACCACGCCTTTCACATTTATCGCTACCGCTAATGCTATATTGTTCCAAGGCGCTAAACCCATTTTCGCAGATATTGATCCAAAGACATATAATCTAGACCCAAACGACGTGCTTGAAAAAATAACTAGTAAGACAAAAGCTATCATTGTTGTCCACCTCTATGGTCAACCCGCTGATATGAAAGCTTTTAAGGAGATAGCCGAGGATCATAAGCTTTATCTTGTAGAGGATGCAGCTCAAGCTCATGGAGCAGAGTTTATGGGCAAGAAGGTAGGCAGTTGGGGTGACATAGCTATTTTTAGTTTTTATCCAACGAAAAACATTACAACTGGCGAAGGAGGTATGATTACTACAGATAACGATAAATTAGCTAGGAAAGCCCGTCTGCTGAGGGATCATGGACAGACAAGTAAGTATGTTCATGAGATTCTTGGGTGGAATTTTAGGATGACTAATATAGCTGCCGCACTAGGTCGTGTACAACTACGTAAACTCGATAAGTTCAATAGTATTAGGAAAAGAAACGCGGAAAAACTAACACAGAGTTTATCATGCATTAAGGGAATAATTACACCTTACGTTGATCCTCGTGTAAAACATGTATGGCACCAATACGTGATACGCATAGAAGAAAATTATCCCTTGTCGAGAGACCAGTTAATGAATTATTTAAAAGAAAGCGGTATTGGTACGGCAATACATTATCCGATACCCATTCATCATCAACCCTTATATAGGAAACTAGGATACCCTCAAGACATCTGTCCTAATGCTATAGACGCTAGTAAGAAAGTCCTAAGTTTACCAATACACCCATTAGTTTCGTCGGAAGATATAGAATATATTGCTAATAAAATTAAGGAGCCTTTAGATGATCAATAATTTAATAACAAATATTTAATATTATCATCACTAAAATATTTCAATATATAGTTCAGCATTATGATATCAAAGGTAGTTCTATGTAGAACTACTTAAGAATTTTAGAATTTTAGAATCCGAACTAAAAATATATGTAAGATATAAGATACAAGTAATATATTGTTTATTTGCATGGTACGGATTACAAATAAATTAATGACGTGAATTATATTGAGAATAGCTGTGATTGGTACTGGTTATATGGGTAGTGCACATGTTCGGGTTATTAAGCGTATTATTGATGAAAATCCCGATACAATAGAATTAGCTTATGTAGTAGATATAAATTTAGCTAGGGCTCGGAATATTGCTAAAAAATATGGCGGTAAACCATTATCTAGTGTAAGAGAGATACCTTACGGCGACATCGATCTAGTTTTTATAACCACACCAACAGAGCACCATTATAGCGTTTTCAATGAGCTTCTAAATAAAGATATCAGGGGCTTTTTTATAGAAAAACCACTTACTAGAAACCTCGATGAAGCTCTTAATTTGATAAAGATTGCTGAAGAAAATGGTATATGGATTAATGTTGGACATATTGAGCGATTTAATCCGGCTGTACAAGCTTTACATAAAAGGATTAAGCAAGGCTTCTTAGGCGAAGTATTAACAGTTATATCACGTCGTGTAGGACCATTTGTAGCTCGTGTTAAGACGACTGATGTAATATATGATCTCGGTATACATGAGATTGATAATAATCTTGCAATATATCGTAAATATCCTATTACATTAAGATCTTATACACTAGAAAATCTTGTATCAAATCTAACAGATTACGCTTTAATACTACTTGGGTATAGACGCGGTTTCTCAAACATAGAGGTTAATCGCGTAACGCCTTTTAAACAACGAATAATGTATTTAACATGTTCCAAAGCAGTAGCTTATTTAGATTACATGAACCAAGAATTAAGAATATATATGGATGAACACGAGATTAATGTAAAAATTAGGAAGGAAGAACCACTATACTTAGAGGATCTAGCCGTAATAAAATCCTACATGGAGAAAAAAGACCCACCTATAGATATATATCAGGGATTCGCAGGTCTCTTTCTTTGTGAAAAAGCCCTTGAATCGACAAGAACTAATAAAGAGATCGTGCTAGACAACGATAATGATTATAAAACATATGAGGATATTATTGAAAAAGGTTTGTATAACTTTAATAGGTATATTGAAATACTTCAAGGATGAAAACATGCACTTGTCGAACGAAGCTATTTTAAACATCAATTACATAGTTGAGATAATTATAGTTTCCGAAGAAATACGATTAATGGATACTAATATTATTCCATATAATGATTTATTGAGTATAGAGGATATTATTAATGATATGTTCTAAACCTAGATTTATAGCACCCATTATGAAGAGTAAAATTTTAGAAGGAGGTTAGATCTAGTGGATATCGTTAATAAAGTATATAGTGGAAAAGGATGGATCGCAGTTTATGGGGTAGGGTATGTAGGTCTTAGCTTGATAGCTACATATTTAAGGAAGGGATTAAAGGTAATTGGTGTTGACATTGATAAACAAAAACTAGAGGCTGTACGTGAAGGAAGGCTATGGTTTAATGAAGAAGCTATACGCGACGCGATAAGGAAAGGAATTGAAGAAGGTAGACTAGAATTAACGATTAACAGTATAGAAGCTTCTAGGAAATCACTCATAAAGATCGTTACTGTTCCTGTCTATATTGACTGGGATACCAAGAAGATAAGCTATCACGCACTAGAGGATGTATCAAAGAAAATAGCTAAGGGACTTAAGAGAGGAGACCTTGTTATTATCGAGTCAAGTGTACCGCCAGGCACAACAGAATATATCGTAAAACCACTACTTGAGAGGGAAAGTGGGTTAAGAGCAGAAAAAGACTTCTACTTAGCTTATAGCCCTGAGAGAGTATTTATAGGTAGAGCTGTAAAAGACATTGAGGAAAATTACCCCAAAGTTATAGGAGGAACAGGTCCAAAGAGCCTAGAGCTAGCAAGTAGGTTCTACGAGAAAATAGCTAAAAAAGGCGTAATCAAGCTGAGTAATACAACAACAGCTGAATTTGAGAAACTAGCTGAAGGAATATACCGTGATGTAAATATAGCATTAGCCAACGAGTTAGCATTAGCTGCAATGAAGCTTGGTGTAGACTATTACGAAGTACTTAGAGCAGCTAACAGCCAGCCATTCTGTCATCTCCATCTTCCAGGCCCCGGTGTTGGAGGCTACTGTATACCAATATACCCATACTTTATGATGAATAGAGTGCTTGCTAAAGGCTTCATAATGGAGTTAACACGATTAGCAAGAAGAATAAATGAATCTATGCCTTATACTGTAGTTTCGATTATTGAGGATTCAAGGAAGAGGCTTAGACTAGATCCCACAAGATCAAAGGTAACTATACTCGGTGTAGCGTTTCGTGGAGATATAGATGATGTAAGACTTTCCCCTTCGCATGATGTAATAGGGTTATTGAAGGCCAGAGGATACGTGAACATTGTAGCACATGATCCGCATGTTAAAGAGGATCACATATTAGATATGTTAGGTGTTAAATTATCTAATGACTTAGAAAGCGCTCTTAAGAGGTCAGACTTGGTAGTTGTATTAACAAGACATAGTGCATATAAAGGATTAAAGGTTAGCGAAATCATTAAGTTGACGGAATCAAATCCCTTAATAATTGATACAATAGCATATCTAGACAACGATATTAATTACAATAAGTATATTGTACTTGGTAAACCAATAAGTATATTCTAACTATACTTGAGTGACAAAAGGTAATATTAATTATCTTAGTTAAGAGGATCTAATATGATAAAAGCTGTTAGCTTTGATATGCTTTATACACTGGTACGGGAGCGAAGTTGCAGAGTTGAACAGACAAACAGAGATACGTTATATTATGCTCTTCAGAGAGTTCATGAAACTCTCTATGATAAAGGATATATTGATTCACCTTATTTGTCAGTTGATATGTATAAATTATATAAGGATATTCTCAGAGACATACGTGAAAAAATACCATTTATGGAAGTATGGCATAAGTACAGACTTATGCTCTATCTTTCAAAACTAGGTATAAAACCAAATCATAGATTAATCGAAACCATATACAATGTATTAATCGATGCTATTATAGAGACCTATACAATGCCAATTGAGCATAAGAAAATACTTAACATACTTAAAGAGGAGGGGTTTATCATTATAATTACAACTGCTACTGGCAGCCACGATATCCCGCTAAGAACTATAAACAAGTTTGGTCTTAGCGAACTAGTAGATATAGTATATAGTACACAGTTAACCGGATTAAGAAAGAACCATGAACTATTTTATCAAAAGCTAGTAGAAATACTAAATATAAAACCTAACGAGTTGATACATGTAGGTGATAGTATAGAATATGATTACATGCCAGCACATCGAGTTGGAATAAATGCTATTTTATATAAGCCTAGTGGATGTACTCTAGAAGATCCTAAACCGTGTATTGAAAAATTACGGTCAATATTAAATTTAGTGAACAAGTTATGATCCGTTCTATAAAATCCCTAGGCTGACCTTATAGTTCTAAAATATTTTTAACTAGATATTTCTTTTAAATAAACAATAAGGTGACTGATATGATATTTTACAAGGGTATGCGTGTTCTAGTGCTCTCTCCTCATACTGATGATGCCGAACTCGGTGCAGGAGGTACAATTATAAAACTTATTGAAAAAGAATGTGAAATTTATTGGATAGTATTCTCTATTGCTAAGAAATCTATTCCACAAAATCTTCCTAAGAATATTTTGGAAAAGGAATTTCTCGAAGTTATTAGAGAAGTAGGTATAGAACATTACGTTATAAATAAGTATCCAGTTAGGGAATTTCATAAGTATAGACAAGACATACTGGAATACCTAGTTAAAGTTAGAAAAGATTATAACCCAGACCTAGTTTTTACGACAAGTATCCACGACATTCATAGGGATCATAGAGTCATTGCTGAAGAATCCGTGAGAGCATTCAAGTTTCAATCTATAATATCTTATGAAGAACCTTGGAATGTTATAGGAGATAACCAGTTTAAACCAACGCTATATGTATCTCTTGGCGAACATCATATTAAAAGTAAAATAAGTATGCTCAGTAAATATAAGTCTCAAATAGAGATACTTAAGAGACCTTACTTCGACCCAGAGTATATCATGGCGTGGGCTAGGTACCGGGGTTTACAAGCTGGTGTAAGATATGCTGAGGCCTTTGAGGTGATAAAATGGATATGGTAAGAGTACTTATTACTGGAGGTGGTGCACCGGGCATTGTAGGAACTCTCTATTCTCTGAAGAATAACTATGATGGTAGAAAAATATACACGGTTTGTGTCGATGCCCAGAATGACGTGGTAGGTAAATATTTATGTGACAAGTTCTATAGGGTACCTTATCCTGAAGAACCATCATTTATGCTCAGAATCATAGAGATTTGTACTAAAGAAAACATTGACGTAATTCTACCTCAAGTAACCAGAGAGCTTCCAGTTTTATCAAAGAATATTGAGTTATTACATAAACACGGTGTTGAAATAACCATATCGAGTCATAATTCAATACTTGTCGCTAACAATAAATATGAGTTAATGAAGACTGCTTGCAAGCTAGGTCTACCATGTCCTAAATTTAAACTAGTTAGTACATGGGACGAATTATTAGACGCTGCTTATGAACTTGGTTATCCTCAGAAACCAGTTGTTGTAAAACCACCAGTTTCTAATGGTATGCGTGGTTTGCGCATAATAGATCCGGGAAGGAACTGGAAGAAAGCATTTTACATAGAAAAACCAAACGGACTCTACATTAAATTAAGCTGGCTCTACGATATCCTTGGTGATAAATTTGATAAACTTATTGTTATGGAATACTTACCTGGATCCGAATATACAGTTGACGTATTAGCCTATAAAGGAAAAATACATGTCATTATACCAAGGAAGAGACTAGAGGTCAAAATGGGAATTACATTCAAAGGGATTGTTGAAAAAAATATACAAATCATTAAGCAAGCTAGCAAGTTGTCTAATAACTTAAATCTAGAGTTTGCACACGGATTTCAATTTAAATTAGATAGCACTGGAGCACCTAAGATACTTGAATGTAATCCGAGAATACAAGGAACAATGGTTATATCAACACTAGCTGGAGCTAATATAATCTATGACTCTATAAAACTAGCACTCGGTGAAAAAATCAAAGAATACAGCGATAGTGATATCAAATGGAACCTAAAATTCTTAAGATACTGGGGAGGAATCAAAGTCGATAATACAATTGAACACATAATTCCTATGTAGTAATATTGATTAGAACATTTAAGCATTAAAAGTTAAAACTTATATTTATTCATCCATATAGTATAATTTATCCGGAAATACTGAATATACAACATTGTTTTGTTATAAATACTTGGTTTTGATTTTTAATATATTTACATTATTTTATTTAATTAGCCTCATATTTATAGCTAATATATATGTTGTAAATTTTATTTTTCTAACGCTAAAATTATGGTTTAATAGTAAATCTAGTACACCTTTAACATTACGCGAGACTTCAACTATTATGTATTCAACTTTGTCAAGGACCTCTTCTAAATATCCAAGAACTTCATATTCTGCCCCTTCTACATCTATTTTTATAAGTTTATTCGCTCATATTTTTTCAAAATGTCACTAAGTCTAACATATTTTACTTCTATGGTAGTACAAGTTGTATTTCGATTATAAAATGCTGATGACAAACCATAATAGCCTTGAGGTATTTTGAGAGTTATACGCTCTCTTTTATTCCATGCACATTTATCGACAATTATAGCATTTTTTATCTGGTTAAGATTCAAATTTGTTGTAAGTACAGCAACTGTTGCAGGCACGGGCTCTACTGCAATGACTAGACTACCTTTTAGTGCTCCTATTATTGTATTAATCTATATTTGCACCAACATCTACAAAAATATCTCCAGGCTGGAGGGTTGAAACAATAAAGTCGTTAACTGGGCCTTCACGTCTAGTAGAAAGTTATACAAGTCCTCGGTTTTACCTTAAGCATAAATTACAACATTTAAAGGTTTTACAAAGTAAATACCCGAGGATAATAAAATAGGGTTACTAGGTATAGTAAATAATGTAAGAAACAAATCAAAAATTGATGAAATTAATAGATTTAATTGACTATTAATATCAAGTCCTTTAAAGGATCTAAAGATCTTTAACCATAAAGAATTCTACCTATAATTAATGATATCTTCTTTTCTTAGCCATTTCAACCTAACCTAGCAATTTTTTGTATAATTTAATTATATTATCTATCCTTCTTTTAATATCAAAATTCTTCTCAACAAATCTTCTAGCATTTAAGCCCATTCTCTTTACCTCTTTAGGGTTTTCAATGAACCATAATATTTTATCAGCTATTGCCTTAGGATCTCTAGGCGGAACCAAAAAACCATTATAACCATCAATAATCTGATCAACTATACCTCCTACTTTCGTACCTATTACAGGTTTTCCAGTAGCCATAGCTTCTGTCACAATAAGTCCCCATGCTTCCTGAAGCGATGGGATCACAACAACATCGCTCATGGCGTAATAGTAGGGCATGTATTCTCTCGAAATCATACCAGTAAATATAACATTATTTTTAACACCAAGCTTTAAAACAAGTCTTTCGAAACATGGTCTTAGTGGTCCATCACCACCAATAACAAATATCACATCTTTTCTTTTTTTCAGAACTATCGGTATCGAACTTATTAGATACTCAATACCGTATGGAGGTCTATGGTATTTTGCTGTAAATACCACAAACTTGTCTTCGATATTTAATTTTTTCCGTAAAATAGAACCATCTATATTTGGATTAAAACGTTTGGTATCCACACCATTAGGTATTATATGAATTTTTCTCTTAACTTTACATAATTTACTGGCTTCATTATATACGGCTTTGCTTGCTACTATTATTGCATCAGCATAATTCAGAACTCTTCGAATTATAACATCATATCTTTTTTTAAGCCTAATACCATATCTAACCGTTGGCTCAACTAATATGTCGTATCCATGCAGAGTAACAACTAAAGGTTTTTTAATTTCTTTCTTAGCTAATAATCCTATAAAACCTGCTGGATAAGCAAAATGCGCATGTACTAAGTCAATATTATACATTTTTACAATTTCTTTTACCCTTAAGGAATATAAGTTTTCATATAGTAGCCCCCTCGGGGATCTAGCTAGGGAGATCAATGGATAAAGACCAATATTCTTAAGGATTTCTTTAAATACAGCAGGATAAATAGAGTCTTTAATACCGTGATAATAAATACCATAAGAGATCAAATCTTTTTCTACCACCTGTCTGATAACATGAATTCTTAAACCTCTTTTAGCCAACCTATATATTTCATCAAAGACGAATGAATAAGTAATATCTTTAGGAGTTTTTCCGACCTGAGTCGCTATAACCGCTATTGATAGGGAATCAGTCATATTAACCACTCGTCTCGACACATACTACATTGCTCAATTATAAATTAAGTTCGTGACTGCATATACTGATAGGATAAAATAGCTGATATCATTCTTAACATCTACTGGTTCCTATAATATATATTTTCATATCTCTAAAGGATTGTTCTAAACGGCTGTAAATTCTTCTTCCGTCTATTATTATTGGTTTTTTCATTAGTTTTTTGTATGTTTCTGGTTTTATGTTTTTGTATATTGGCCATTCTGCTGTTATGATTGCTGCGTCTGCGTCTTTTATTGTTTCTTCTGGTGTTTCGCAGTAGGTTATTTTGTTTCCGAGGATTTTCTTTGTGTTTTCTATTGCTAGGGGGTCGTGGGCTTTTATCTTGGCTCCTAGTTCTAGTAGTTTATTGATTATTTTTATTGCTACTGATTCTCGTATGTCGTCTGTTCCTGGTTTGAATGCTAGTCCTAGTATTGCTATTGTCTTGCCTCTTAGGTCCTTGTATTCTTTTAGGAGGTATTCTATTGCTTTGTAGGGTTGTTGTTCGTTTACTTTATCGACTGCTTCTAAGAGTATTGGTTCGTAACCCTTATTCTTCGAGTAATGTATGAGTGCCTTCACGTCTTTTGGTAGGCATGAACCACCATATCCTAGTCCTGGTCTGAGGTATTGATGCCCAATCCTGGGATCATAGCCTACAGCGTGTAATACGTTTAATACGTCACAGTTTGGTGTTTTCTCACAGATGTTAGCAATAGTGTTTGCATAACTAACCCTCATGGCAAGGAAAGAGTTGCTAGCATACTTTACTAGTTCTGCCTCTTCAGCACTCATCAATAATATAGGCGGGATCTTTCCGACTCTTTCATAGAACTCTCTCCAAAAACACTCTAATACCTTACAAGCTTTGTCATCAACGCATCCTATAACCACTCTACTCGGATAAAATGTATCATATAGAGCCTTACCTTCCCTCAAGAACTCGGGATTGGATACAAACCCATAGTCTTTACCCAGCTCCAGCCCCGTTATCTCTGATAATTTCTTAGCCAACCTCCTAGTGGTTCCTGGCAAAACCGTGCTCTTAACCACTATGACTCTATATTTCTTGTTCTCAATAATTATTCTTGAAAGATGCTCTACTGCTTTCTCGATATAGGAGAGGTTCTGAGACCCATCCGGGTTAGGGGGAGTACCTACAGTTATGAATATTATATCAGAGTCCTTTAGCGCATCATAGTTTGTGGAAACTTCTAGGGTATTACCAATAACTTTCCCAAGAAGCTCTTCTAGTCCCTCCTCATAGAATGGAG
>Ga0256842_1003528_pt1 | contig 10340 bp, 6 predicted proteins | sample 4559240metaG_FD_185973 | JGI IMG/M metagenome (GOLD analysis project Ga0256842, IMG submission 185973) | Hydrothermal vent microbial communities from Guaymas Basin, Mexico - 4559-240 | ecosystem: Environmental > Aquatic > Marine > Hydrothermal vents | place: Mexico: Guaymas Basin | collected...
GGTTCCTGTTCAAACTGCTTTTAAAGTACTATTGGTGGATGATGATAATAATACAAATGATGAATCATCTCGTATTGATACTGCTTTATTACATTCTGGATATACATATTCTGTATACAATATTGGAACTTCAGCTCCTACATATAATGATTTAAAGGATTATGATATGGTGATTTGGACCACAGCAAATGATGGTGTTGATCTTAAATTATGGGATGTGTCAGATACAACGGCTAATGGGGCAGGAGCAGTTAAGTTTAATGCTGCTTTGACTCAATTTATAGATTCTAACGGAGTAGTTTGGATTGATGGGCTTGATTTCATGTTTGATATTTATGGAGCGGCTCCTTATGATTTTAATGCCGGTGACTTTGTTTATGATCATATGGGCATTGCCAAATATGTTGCTCAATCACATTCTGATGATGGAAGTGCTTATGCAGGATTACCGATGTCAATAAAATCAGCATATAATACATTAAATAGCCTTGATACGGTTACTTGGAAATGGTCGAGTCTTTGGTATGGTGATGCTTTTGATATTACATCTTCAGCAACATCACTTTATGTTATGGGACCAATAGCATATCCTTTTGCAGGTAAATCTAACGCTCTGTATAAGGATAATATCATTACTTCATCATTACGCATAGGAAGCCTTGGTGATGGCACAAATTATGTTCAAGCGGATATTGATTCACTAATAATAAGTATGGTTAGAGCTGTTGATAATGGTCTTCCTACTTCAGGGTCTTCTTATAGCCCTGATACTGTTGCTCCGATAGTTGTTTCGGCAATGGTAATATCTGATACAATTATTAATATTGCATTTACAGAAGTTATTGACACTACAGCCGAAAATATTAATAATTATACTGGTGTTGGAAGTGTGATTTCTGCTACTCGTATGGCAAATAATACAGAGGTTAGTTTATTATTATCTACGCCTATGATATCAGCACAGAGCTATAATCTTACAATCAATAATGTGAAAGATACAGCTCAGAATGTGATGGACTCAGCTCAAACATTTGCAGTTATGTATACAGCTCCAATACCGTATTTTGTTCCAAATTTGGTTATAACAGAGATAATGTATAATGGTCCAGAAGGTAATATTGACACAACAGAATTTATTGAAATTTACAATAATGATACTGTGGATGTAAATCTTACAGGTTTTAGCTTTGTCCAAGGTTTTGATTATGTATTCCCATCCATATCAATTGATTCTGGTGCTTATTTGGTTTTGGCTTTGGATAGTGTAAAGCTTAATAATTTCTTCGGAACACAAGCTTATCAATGGACAAGTGGAAGTTTGAAAAATGGTGGAGAAGATATTATTTTGGTTACCAATCTTGGTGACACTGTTGATGTTGTAGATTATGATGATTCAGGAGTATGGCCTACTCAAGCCGATGGTGGTGGATATTCTTTAGTATTATGTGATCCAAATTCGGATAATAATAATGGAATAAATTGGTCATTAGCAAATGTGTTTGTTGATACAAATGCAATAGGCGATAGTATATGGGCGAGCCCAGGAGCAGGATGTTTAAATGGACCTAATCCTAATGGAGATACCATTGCACCAGTTGTTAGCTCTGCAAATAGTTTTAGTGCAACCCAAATTAAAGTGATATTTGATGAGGCCGTAGATGTTAGTGCTGAGAATATTGCTAATTATACTGGTGTTGGTACAATAACTACTGCAGTACGCAATATTGCTTTAAATGAGGTAATACTTAGTTTATCAACTGCCCTGAATAATGCTCAAGAATATACATTGGTGATTAATAATATTAAGGATACATCTAATAATATAATGGCAGCTGCACAAAGCTTTAGTATTATATTTAATGATGCAAGTCCTAATATTGTAATTACTGAGATAATGTATAACGATCCTTCCGCTATTGATTCTCTAGAATATTTTGAGATATACAATAATGGAGCTTCTGATGCTAATATATCAGGTTTTGTTGTTACCGAAGGAGTGAATTATACATTCCCAGCAAATACAATTTTATCTGCAGGTGATTATCTAGTCATAGCAAAAGATGATACTCTTGTAAATACAGTATATGGTATATCTGGTACTCAGCAATGGACTAGCGGAGGTCTTAAGAATTCTGGTGAGGATATTGAGATTCAGAATACAGTAGGTGCCGTTATTGACTATGTTTATTATTCAGATTCTGACCCATGGCCACTAGTGGCAGATGGTGATGGTGCATCTATGGAATTCTGTAGTATGGCATTGGATAATAATAATGGTGTAAATTGGGTTGCAACTTCCAAATTTGTAACTGTATTTAATGGTGATACAATTTATGGAACTCCTAATGAAGGTTGTTTTGTTGATGCTATTACTGATAATATGGACAATACTCTTAATCTAGAAATGTATCCAAACCCAGTACATGATGTGCTGAATATTAAGACTGATGCTAACGAAATTCAGCTCGAAATATTTGATGTGCAAGGAAGTATCGTTCTTTCAACTCAGGTATTTGGAACTTCTAAAATTGATATCAAACATTTAAATAGAGGTATTTACTTTATTAAAATTACTGATACTAAGAATGGTGTTTATACTACTAAGAAGTTAGTTATCAATTAATAGTTATTGGCTATTTAAATTGGCAATCTCTTCGCTGAACTTAATTTAGAAGTCAGTCACTTACCATCGTAAGCTCCTGATTTCTAAATAGAGGTTCATCTCGACCTTGGCAATTTATAAACACCAATGGTTGAAACGAATTGCTTGTGATTAGAAAAATAAGCAATCTCTTAGGGAATAAAACAAAAAGAGTGAAGTAGGCAACAGCCAACTTCACTCTTTTTTTATTAATTTGTTACAAACTAAAAAAACTTAAAACTGATTAATGATAGCAGGTTAACGATTTATGATTGCATATTTTTTCTTAAATACTCAAGTAATACCAATTTGGTATCAAAATACGCTATAAATAAATTGGAATATATTTTTCTATTAGAAGGCGAAAATTATTTGCATAAAAGCCTGTACTGAGCATGTCGAAGTATAGCTATGGTAATAATTTTTAACGCAGTAATAGGGAAATATAAACGATTTATATGGCGTGTTTTGGTATTAATTTGGTATAATAAAGTCTTTGTACCGATTACCGCATACCGGTTACAGCAGTCAAATAGAACTATCTAATAAGTAAATGATGAAACCAATTAATAATTAAACATTAATAACTAATAATTATTTTTCACTCTTTATCCTTAGTGTCCATCCAAATTGTAACAGGGCCATCATTTATAAGCTCCACATCCATATGTGCGCCAAATTTTCCTGCCACTACTTCTTTGGAAATATCATTAGAAAATTGCTTCATAAACTCCATATACAAAGGTTCAGAAATTTGCGGAGGTGCTGCTTTTATATATGATGGGCGATTTCCTTTCTTAGTTTTTGCATGTAGCGTAAACTGACTTATAATCATTGCTTCGCCATCAATATCAATAATGCTATTATTCATAACATCATCCTTATCATTAAAAATACGGAGTTTGCTAATTTTTGCACTTAGCCATTTTATATCTTCAGCTTTATCTTCAGTTTCTATACCCAAAAATATTAGCAAGCCTTGATTAATGCTTCTTTGCTCATCGCCATCAATTGTTACAGTGGCGCGCTTCACTCTCTGAATAAGTGCTCTCATATATTATTGGAAATCTTGAAATACTCTTGCCAACGAAAAACCTGGAGCTTGCACATCAAGGTCTAGAAAATAGCCAAAGGGAGTTTGTGCTACTTCAAATTCTACATTTTTAAGCCTAGTTTCTACTCTATCAAATAAGGCCTTGGTGAACTCTGGTGATGCCTTACTTTCGCTTAGGTGTGCGAAGGAGTGAAGTACTACATTTTTAGTATCGTTCTTTCGTGAAATCCATTTTATAAAGTTCAATAGTTTCTTTTCAATGGATTTTTGCCTATCAGCAGCCTCGTCACCTTCTTCCACTTGTATATATGCTACTTGCACCTTTGTAAATTCGCCACCTTCGGTATGCTCTTGCACATCATCTAGTGTTTTTATGGCAGGTTTATAGGCAAATCTATCGCAATATATCATCAATAATTTCATAATTATTAATTGTTATTAGGTTTCACTCTCTCTTTAAGCAAATTCAAGCTGTCGACCACAGCCTTATTAATATCATCAAGTTCGCTAGGGTTGCTAGTATAATAATCAAGATTTACTTGAAATTGCTCTTGACTAATATTATGTTTGTCAAAAACAAAGCTATAATAGTAATTGGTAATGCTATCAGTATTATTACCATTATTTTTGGTAACATCTTGTCTGATAATTACTTCGGCTAATCGTATATCTAGCATAATATTGGTAAACTCTGATTTGTCAATCAAGTTTTCAGGAACTTCTTTATGTTGTGGGTCGTATTCCGAGCACGAACTAAGGGATATTAATACGAATAGAGTGCTAAAAATAAAAAGTGTTTTGAGTATATTAGTCATTAGAATAATTTTTTCTTTCGTTAAAAATATAGTAAAATCTTAGTGTTAGAACATTGTTGTATTGGTCACGCTTCCAGCTATCTCCAGCCAAATTATTATACTCACGAGTACGTATTTTGGCAAAGGAATATGCATAACGGAAGTTTAGGTTTAGTTTCTTATAAATAGGGAACCTAAGGTCAAATATTCCATTAATATCATTTCTGTTATAATGCCCACTGTATAGACTTGCATCTGTTTGTATATTCCATTCAATTTCTTTCATGCCAACTAATCGGCCCCAACTCATTCCTAAACCAACAGTTAAAAAACCTTTGTCGGTAAAATGAACCATAATAGGTACTTCGGCATAGCTTAATCTAAGGTCGTAATATGGAAGTTCTTTGGTTGGGTCAACTTCTGGTGGATAATACTCTCGTGAGCCTTTTTGCGAATATGAAGCCTCTACACTTATTGCCCAGCGTTTTTTAATTGGCATAATTGCAATTGCAGATGCATTTAATCCAAATTTCTTGAAACCGTACATCTCGTCGCCATCTACCTGTGTTAGGTTTGTGCCAATGGCAATAGCTCCTTGTATGGATTGTCCATATGATAATGTGCTTAATAACAGACTAATTACTAAAAGAAGAAAATATTTATTTTTTACTATCATTCGTATAATATTTGGTTTGCAAAAATGCGAATAATTATTGACTTTACGAAAGTCTATATTCACATATCAAACGATGTATTATGCTAAAAAATTGCCCCATTATATCGACCTTCAAAAAAATCTATATTATTCTGTAAATGAATTTTATCCTTATGTTTCCAAATTAATTTAAAACCCATTTGTTCGGATATTATTCTAGTATCGTGCCTGTTAGAAAATGATGCTATTTTATAATTGGGTATATTTCTGTCCTGAAAATATTTAATAATTTTCGCTAACAGATATTCTAATAAATCATTTGTTTCTGCAGAATGACTAATGGAGTAAAAAACAGGATTATCTCTTTCTACATTTTCAACTAAATCGTGTATTGTGATTTCAGAATTAGTTATTTCTTTATTCTTTATCCTATTATAAACGTATTCTCTGATTGGTATAATAGAATAATGTCCCATATAATATTGTCCATTATTACGTAATATTAGGTTCAACTCTGGGCATACTTTTGATGCTTTTTCCAGTACTTCAATGCTAAATCTGTTTTTAGTGGTATATTGCCTAGTCAAATATTTGTATACGTCTTCCAAATCAGCCTTAGTTTCAATGCTCTTTAATTGTTTTGTGTTAATGTTTATATTTGCTTTAACCCATTCTATATCTGGTGTTTTCATTCCTAACCTTGATGTAGAATATTTACGAATTACAAAATCATAATATGTGGGAATAGGAATAGTTGAATTAAGATTTCTGATAACTTGATGGGGGATAAGGGTGGCATTTATTAAGTCATTCTCTTTTGCAGGCTTTACTATTGATAGATTGTTTTCCCAGCGTTGTGTTGTTCGTACATCAATATTCAGCGGGCTAGCAAAATCAACTTGCGATAGATTATTGAATTTTCGGTATGCGACTAATAATTCTCCTAAAGTATCGTATCTTCTCATTGGCATATTCCTGTTTTGTTCAATTGCTTATGTGAAATACAAAGGTAAGATATTTGTTATTATGCATATATTAAATTATTAAAATTCAGTAATAAATGCTCTATTTAACATAGAATTGATAATTAGGCAGTGTTAATGAGAGTTAAAGTATTGTTTTCTTCTAATTATTTGTATAATTGTAATAGTCAATAAATGAGTTATTTAGCTGTGATATGTTTTTTAGAGATTGAATAAAAGAATAGTATTATTGCTATGTCGACATACTATGTCGTGCTAGAAAAAATAGAGCAACTGTACATTTGCAATAGAAAATGAAGAATGCCAAGTATTAACCGCATATGATAATTTCTTATCGTATGTGGTTTTTTATGAATATCATAATTTTTAGTATTATTTTAAGATTATTAATAAATATTAGTTTCTAAATAAATTTGTAATAAATAAAAATATATCTTTGCCAACGATTTCTATAAAGGGGTGCCTGACTTTACAGGCTGAGATCACACCCATATTACCTGAAGCGGATAATGCCGTCGTAGGGACCAGAATTGCTTATTGCAATTCGTTAGGGAAAACTTTGTTCAAAACATGCATGGCATAACCTCAATGCAGATGCATTTAAGTTTAATCTAATTTTATTTAAAATGTTTCACAAATTTACTTTTTTATTGCTTTTTGCAGCATTAATGCCCTCATTGGTATTTGCGCAAAATTCTATTAGTGGTAAAATCACCGATGCTAACAGCGGTGATGCTTTGCCTGGTGCTCATATTATTCTACAAAAGAGCATGAAGAAAACTGTTTCTAATATTAATGGTGATTTTAAAATGACCAATATTACCAATGGTAGTTATGAGATAACTGTTAGTTATTTGGGTTATGAAAAATACACCAAACAAATTAAGGTTGATGGTGATATAAGCCTTAAAATTGCTCTTAAAACAAGTGCAATTATGGAAGACGAGGTAGTTATTGCTGCCACAAGAGCTAGTGATCGTACTGGTACAACTTTCAAAAATATCACCAAAGCTGAGATTCAGAAAGCTGATGTTGGTAAGGATCTGCCTTATATTTTGAATATGACTCCATCGGTTGTTTCTGGCTCTGATGCTGGTGCTGGTGTTGGCTATACATCAATTCGTATTCGTGGTACCGACATTTCGCGTATTAATGTTACCATGAATGGTATTCCTGTAAATGACCCTGAAAGTCAGGGAGTGTTTTGGGTAAATATGCCCGATTTGGCAGGTTCGCTAAATAGTATTCAGGTGCAACGTGGTATTGGTACTTCAAGTAATGGAGCTGCTGCTTTTGGTGCTTCAATTAATATGGCAACCTCTGGCTTAGCTGCTAAGCCTTTTGCTGAAGTTAGTACTTCATACGGTTCGTTCAATACTCAGCGATATAGAGTGTTAGCTTCTACAGGCCTTATTGATGGCAAATGGAGCTTCGATACTCGTTTGTCACGAATTCATTCCGATGGATTTATCGATAGAGCATCGTCCGACTTAAATTCATACTATGTTTCGGGAGCTTATTATGGCGAAAATTCTATCCTAAGATTTAATATTATTTCTGGACAAGAGAAAACTTACCAAAGCTGGAATGGTGTACCAAAAGTTCGCTTAGAAGATGATGAAGAAGGTATGCAACGCTATGCCGATCATTATCTTTATTCTCAGAAAGAAGTTGACGAAATGAAGGCTTCAAACTCACGTACTTATAATAAATATACATATGATAATGAGACTGATAATTATAAGCAAGACAATTACCAATTGTTATATACTCAAAAACTTAACTCGCATTGGAACTTAAATGCAGCCTTGCATTATACAAAAGGTAAAGGCTATTACGAAAGTTTTAAAAATAAACGTAAGCTTGGTAAGTATTATGGTGTGCCTGATGTTATTATTGGTGGCGATACCATTAAAAAGACTGATGCTGTTCATCAAAAGTGGTTGGATAATGATTTCTATGGCGGAACATTCTCTTTTACTTATAATAATAAGAAAAACTTAGTATTAAACTTTGGTGGTGCTGCAAATCATTATGTTGGCGATCACTTTGGTAAAGTTATTTGGGCTGAATATGCTTCTACTCTAGGTAAAGACTATCAATGGTATACCAATTTAGGAGAAAAGAATACCTATAATGCTTATATGAAAGCTAATTATATGATCAACCAAAAGTTGAGCATTTATGGTGATTTACAATATCGCAAAGTTGATTATTGGATGAGCGGTTTGCACGACGATTTTATGGACCTAACAGGGGAGCATCATTTCAATTTTGTGAATCCTAAAGTTGGTGTTCATTACGATATTAATGATGTACATAATGTGTATTTTTCTGCTGCAATGGCACAAAAAGAGCCTACTCGTAGTGATTTTAGAGATGCCGACGCAGGAAAGACTCCTGTTTCTGAACTGCTTATTGATTACGAACTTGGCTACTCAATGAATACTCAGAATATGATATTCCGTGCCAATGCTTACTTTATGGATTATAAAGATCAGCTAATTGCTACAGGTAAAATTAATAATGTAGGTGCTGCCATTATGACCAATATAGATAAGTCGTACCGTGCTGGTATTGAGCTTGTGTTAGGAGTGCGTATAACCAAATGGATGAACTGGAATGGTAATATTAGCTTAAGTCAGAATAAGATTGCTAATTATACAGAGTATGTTGATAATTGGAATACTGGAGCGCAAGACTCAACTGTTTTGGGAACCACCGATATTGCCTTTTCGCCAAATGTGGTGGGAGCTTCACAATTTGAATTTACTCCTATCGAGAATTTTAGAATTATGCTTAATACCAAATATGTAGGTAAGCAGTATATCGATAATACTTCAAATGATATGAATAGTATTGATGCATACACAACTACTGATTTAGTATTGCGTTACGAACTTAGTCCTAATTTTATGAAAGGAATTGGTATTAGTTTTAGCATGAATAATATATTCAGTGCACAATACGAAACCAACGGCTGGGTTTATAGCTATAATGTTGATGATACATGGGCTAGTGGCCCAACAGAGCGCTATACTATGGATGGTTATTTTCCTCAAGCAGGAATAAATTTTATGCTTGGTGTTGATTTAAAGTTCTAGTAGAAAATAATATTGTTTTATATAAAAGACTCGCTGTGTTTCCAAAACGCAGCGAGTCTTTTTTTGTTAACGATATCGGATAAATGATTGTTGATTAACGATATCGGATTAACGATTTTAGATTTATAGCAAAATATTGGTAACAAATCAATGTAAGCATAAATAGATTTAAAGAAGGGAATTGTTATTAGATCCGACCTTTAGGTCGGATAATAAAAATAGAATTATGACAAAATAATTATATAATAATCAATAACAAATAATAAGATTTAGAAAATTCCCAATCGAAGCCAGCGTCAGGCTGAGTGTTTTTGATTAACGATATCAGATTAACCCCTGATAGCAATATGGGTGATGATTTTATATTTATCGTAAAATCCACCATAAAATAGTTTGTTAGATATAATAATTTATAAAAAAATATTAAGTAATTTTAGTTTACATAAATCTGCAATCGTTAATCAAGCAACCTTCTCCAAATAGCCATTGGGACATTAATAGCTTTTTTTATTCCGCGTCAGGCTGAGTGTTTTGCAGAAAAATGGCAGCGCCATTTATCCAAAAATGTACCGAAGCCAGAGCGGCATCAATACAATATCTCCACCAAAAACAAGCCCTCAGCAGCAGCGGAAACTCCCGCATTATTACGATTTTTGCTCTCTATTATTCTTTTAAAATCCTCCAAAGTAATCTTATGTCTACCAAGGTCAACCATTGTGCCGACTATGGCTCTTACCATATTTCTTAGAAATCTATCTGCGGAAATTTCAAATACATAAAGATTCCCTTCCTTTGTCCATTCTGCTTTCATAAGGTCGCAGATATTAGTCTTGGCATCGGCATGAAGCTTCGCAAAACTTGTAAAATCATTATATTCTTTAAGCATTTCACCAGCCTTATTCATTAGTGCAATATCCAAATCACCGAGTCGCAACCATGCGGTATTTATTCTAAAAGGATCTTTCTCTGTTGCTATAAAATATTGGTAGGTTCGTTTTTTTGCATCAAAACGAGCATGAGCTTCATTGGCTACATTATAAATATCGTGTATGCTTATGTCTTTGGGTAGGAGAGAGTTGAGTTTGTAAATTAGAAGTGGCAAATTATTT
>Ga0256842_1003529_pt1 | contig 10339 bp, 13 predicted proteins | sample 4559240metaG_FD_185973 | JGI IMG/M metagenome (GOLD analysis project Ga0256842, IMG submission 185973) | Hydrothermal vent microbial communities from Guaymas Basin, Mexico - 4559-240 | ecosystem: Environmental > Aquatic > Marine > Hydrothermal vents | place: Mexico: Guaymas Basin | collected...
ACATGAAAAGGATAAATAGAATGATCAAAAAATCACTATTGCTATCTACCGTTCTGGCGGCATCGCTTATGGCCGGCAGCGTCCATTTCCAGCAGGCTCCAGCGGGTACTCGCGTTATGCCGGAAGCGGGTAAAATACTCTCTTTCAACAAGGCTATCGCCCACGCCAGTATGTGCGTGGTCAACATATCCACGAAAAAGAGGGTGCGACAGGATATCCCTCAGGCGTTCATGGATCCTTTCTTCAGGCAGTTTTTCAATATGCCGTTTGGACAGATGATGCCGCGCGAGCGTATCCAACGCACATTGGGATCAGGTGTGGTGGTCTTAAAGGATGGATATATCATCACGAACAATCATGTCGTTGACGGTGCCGATGAGGTACGCGTGACTCTTCCGGGCAGCACCAAAGAGTATAAGGCCAAAATCGTAGGCACCGATCCGAAAACAGATATAGCCGTCGTCAAAATCGATGCCAAAAACCTTCCGGTGATCGAGTTTGGCGACTCTTCGGCTCTCAAGACAGGCGATCTGGTCTTTGCCATCGGTAATCCATTCGGCGTAGGTGAAAGCGTCACGCAAGGTATCATTTCAGCGCTTGGAAAAGATAGCGTAGGAATCAACCAGTACGAAAACTTCATTCAGACCGATGCGGCAATAAACCCGGGCAACAGCGGGGGCGCGCTGGTGGATAGCCGCGGCGTATTGATCGGTGTCAACAGCGCTATCATCACCAGAAGCGGCGCCAACAACGGCATAGGTTTTGCCATACCGGTCAATATGGTCAAAAGGGTCGCAACCCAGCTGATCGAACATGGAAAGGTCGAGTACGGCTATCTGGGGGTCAGCATCGGCAACCTCACACCACAGCTTCAGAAAGTGTACAAGCACGATAAGGGGGCGTTGGTTTTGGATGTGGAGCCCAAGACACCAGCCGCAAAAGCGGGCATCGAGCGAGGAGACCTGATTTTGAAGGTCGACGATAAACCGGTCAAAGATGCGAGCGATCTTAAAAACACGATCGGTTCCATGCCTCCGGGCAAAAAAGTCACATTGCAGATCGAGCGAAACAAAAAGGTGATCCATCTTGACGTCAAACTTGGCAAATTCCCCGAAAGCCGTCTGAAAACGGAAGGAAATCAAGGATTCGTGGATGGCTTGACACTGCAAGAGATCACGCCGCAGATCCGCAAACAGATGGGAATAGCGGACGATATCCAAGGAGTCATGGTCACCGATGTAAAACCCGAAAGCAAGGCCGATAAAGCGGGATTTATGCCCGGAGACATTATTATTCAGATAGAAGATACAATGATCAAGAGTATCGGCGATATGGATCGTGCCATGAAGAAACACCCGGGCGCCAAGCGGGTATATGTCAACAGACGCGGGATAATACATATTCTGGTCGTACAGTAAGGAGAAAAAAGGTGGTCAGGGTATTGATGATCGAAGACGATGAGGAGCTGGCGGAGATTTTAAGCGAATATTTGCAACGCTTCAGAATAGAAGCCATCAATGTGCCCGACCCCTTTCTGGGGCTGAGCAAGCTCGAAAACGAATCTTTCGATCTTGTGATACTGGATCTTTCGCTGCCCGGCATGGATGGGCTGGAAGTGTGCGAGGAGATTCGAAAAAGAAGCGATGTGCCCATTGTCATCTCCTCGGCCAGAAGCGATCTGACCGACAAAATCGTAGGTCTTGAAAAAGGGGCCGACGACTACCTCCCGAAACCATACGATCCCAGAGAGCTCGTAGCGAGAATAAAGACGATTTTGCGCCGTATCGGAAGAGAGAAGGGTGACGACTCGCACAAATCGCACGATCTTCGAATAGACGAATCCACGAGAATGATCTATCTTGAAAAGGAGCCTCTTCAGCTTACCGCCGCCGAATACGGCATACTCTCATATCTTCTCGAACATGCCAACGAAGTGGTATCGCGCGAAGACCTGATCTACAATGTCGATGCCATCAGTGAAGAGAGCACCCTCAAAAGCGTCGATGTCATCGTGAGCCGTATCCGACACAAACTAAAAGACAACCCCAAGCAGCCCCGCTTTATCCGCTCGGTACGAGGGCTGGGATATCGCCTGACGCCATGAGGCGCATATCGATATTCGCGTTCATCACCGCAATTTTCGCCATCGCCTTTTTGGCGGCCGGAACCGCTTTTTATTTCTACAGCATCAACGACAAATATCGCCATTCGCAAATGATAGTCCAGCGCAACGTGCTTTTTGCACAGAATATTCTTCTAAGGCTGGAGCAGAACAACGCAGCGGAGCAGATCGAAGAGACCGCCAAAAAGTACGGGATGAGGTGGATACGCGATGAAAAAAAGGGCGTAGCTCTTCTCAAGGAAGCCAAACTGCTGGGACGCCAGCCAACACCTTTCGGTTTTATCGATCTGCTCGAAAAAAGAGGGCATATATATCTTCTGATAAATACATTTGGTCGCCTGATACTGTTCGAAGATCTGCGGTATCACCCCTATAATCCATGGATCGTCTGGATATATTTCGCGCTCACCTCTTTGGTGATAGGACTCATATACTGGGCGATATGGTTCAAGCTGCGGCCACTGAAGTCGCTACAACGCTGCATACGCAAGTTTGGTGAGGGGGAGCTGGGTATCCACTGCCGTATCGAAGGAAGTGACGAAATCGCCCAGGTCTCTCAAGCGATAGACGAGGCGATAGGACGCATTCGTATGCTGATAAATTCCCGCAATCTTTTCATCAGAAACATCATGCACGAGCTGAAAACCCCTTTGACGAAGGGGCTGTTGACGGTGCAGATGCTGGATGAGAGCAGGCAGAAAGAGCGACTCGAGCGCATCTTTATGCGGCTTGATGGCACGATCAGCGAATTTGGCACGATCGAACAGCTCAGCAGCGGAAAATTCCCCCTGGATGTGCGTCCTGTAACGATGGAGGATCTTGTGGACCAAGCGATAGATCTGGCCATGATCGACAGGTCCAAGGGCACCTACAATATATCTCCCGTGCGGATCGAAGCCGATTTTAAACTTTTGAGTATCGCATTGAAAAATCTGATAGACAACGCCTTGAAGTATGCAAGCGACCGCTCATTTCATATCGAAGCCGATGCGAAGAGGATCGTCGTGGAGAGCAAAGGAGGCGCGCTCAAGCACCCGCTGGCATACTATTTGCAGCCATATACCCAAGGCAGTGACGCCATAAGCGGTCTGGGCCTGGGGCTCTATATTGTGGATATGATCGCCAAAGCCCACGGTTTCGGCTTCAAATACGAACACAGTGAAGGCTTGAACCGCTTCGTGATCGTGTTTTGATTTCAAGGAGGTCTTGTAATGTGAATTTAAAAAATAAAAGGTATAATTTCACTCTTCCTTCGAAGAAGACCCGTTAGCTCAGTTGGTAGAGCAATTCCCTTTTAAGGAATGGGCCGTTGGTTCGAATCCAACACGGGTCACCATGAGTCCAATGTGGATCGAATGTAAAAATGCGTAAGCTTCTTGCTCTTACGCCGTCTTCGGGTGCATAAATGCACATCGAATCGGCTTGCGAAGCTAAAAAAGCAAAGCAGTTTGCTTTTTCTTGACGCTTCTCAGGTTCGAATCCAACACGGGTCACCATGAGTCCAATATATCAATATTGGATAGAATCTCTTTTTGGTGCGGTGGTAGTTCAGTTGGTTAGAATACCGCCCTGTCACGGCGGGGGTCGCGAGTTCGAGTCTCGTCCACCGCGCCACTCTATTTCAGTTTAAAGCACCTCTCAGTTTTACTTTCACTATTCCAAAAAACTCATGCATTGCACGGTAGCTGTTGAACAGTGCCCACATCGAAGGCAGATAATCTCTCCATCTATACGAGCTTTTTGATGGATTTGTATAAAAATTCACCGCAGCAGGATATACGCGATGGATTCCGACGTGTTCGAAAAGCATAAGCGCACGCCGCATATGGTAGGCGGATGTCACAATAATGAGTGTGCAGTCATCTTTTCCGATAATCTTTTGGCTGAATATGACATTTTCATATGTATCACGGCTTTTGGTTTCCGGAATCAGCGAAAAGTGGCCTGTGGACTTTTTGGAGACGGGAATGTCATGGGCGAGAATCGGCTGCAAAGTATTCAGCGAGTCCAAAAGTGCATGGAATTCGTCGTATCCTCCGTGCCCCCTTCCGGCAACGATCACGGGAATATCGAGTGATTTGCCGATCGCCACTGCATATATGGCGCGCTTGAACGATTCGTTTGCGAGTGGGATTGGATCGCCACGCAATTGGCCGCCTCCGAGAGCTACCACGGCATCGGCTTTTGAGGGGAGGGGTCTGTTTCTGAATGGTTTTTCAAAAGGAAGCAGCAGCTTGTCCGCTACGGGATGGATGCTTGTGAGATACAGAAAGATAGCTGAAGCACCCACTATGCGGCGTACCCATCCCTTTGTGGCCCAGGTGAGTATCGCCAAGATGATGACAAACAGGCCGGGAGGCAGAAAAAGAGCGGTGAAGATTTTGGAGACCAGATAGGTCAAAAGAGCGTTACGCCCCTTTCACCCATTTTGAGCTCTCCGATAACATATCCGTCACTCTTTCGCAAGACGTTCTCGACTTCATCGGCAGCCACGACAAGGACCATTCCCACCCCCATATTGAAAGTGCGGAACATCTCATCTTTCTCTACATATTTGCCAATCAGATCGAAAATCGGTAGAGTTTTGATTTTGGAAGTGTCGATCACGGCATGCAGATTTTCAGGAAGTACGCGCGGCAGATTCTCCACAAGCCCTCCGCCTGTGATATGAGCGAGGGCGTGAATATGGGGTTTTAGCTTTTTGAAAGTTTTTACGTAAATACGCGTCGGCGTCAAAAGTGTGTCGATCAGTGGTTTACCATCGAAGGTATCGTCAAATTTCATACCGAGCTTTTCAAACAGAAGCTTTCTGACCAGTGAAAATCCATTCGAATGGATGCCGCTGCTAGGGAGCGCTACGAGCAGATCGCCATCTTTGACGTGCGAGAGTCTGTTCATTTCGCTCTTTTCGGCGATCCCTACGGAAAAACCTGCAAGATCGAAATCCTCTTCGCTGTACATGCCAGGCATTTCGGCTGTCTCTCCGCCGATAAGGGCGCATTCGCTCTGTCTGCACCCTTCGGCTATCCCGCCAACCACGGTTTTGGCGTCATCCACGTTCAGTTTCCCTGTGGCGTAGTAGTCCAGAAAAAAAAGAGGCACCCCGAAATTGCAAATGAGGTCATTGACACACATGGCGACAAGATCGATTCCCACAGTATCGAGTTTTTTGCTTTCTATAGCCAGTTTGAGCTTGGTTCCCACTCCATCCGTGGCAGCCAGCATCACAGGCTCTTTATAGCCGCCAGGAAGTGCGTAGGCGCCGGCGAAAGAGCCTATGCCGCCGATGACATTGGAGTCGAAAGTAGATTTTACGGCGGGCTTGATCGCTTCGACGAAGGCGTTGCCCGCATCGATATCTACGCCAGCCTCTTTGTAGCTTATATCAGCCATTTGAGTCCTTTTTATTCCAGTCGCATGGCCCGAATATTTTATTGAAGAACCAAAGCGAAGGGCAGAAGTTCGTAAAAGCCCATATCAGCATCATCAAAATGATGAAAACCTGCAAGATTACACCGATTTTGAATGAAAGGGCATCTCCCGCAGCTCCCTGAGCCAAAAACATCAAAGCGATTCCAAGCATTACCGCCGTCAATATTCGTTGAATTCGTTCAGCACACATTTTTGCATCCTTTTAATTTGAGGAACTATTTTGTTGATATTATATCTAAGCTTTTAGGAATTTTTAGAGGTGCTCTTGAGAAAGATGTTTTTGAATCGATAGGTAATTCTCCCATCTTTCAGCTCATGTTTCATAGTGCAGGTCTTTTTTGGGATTACCATGTTTTCTGTTTTTAAGTGTTTTAATTTTCATCATGATACCAAAGTTTTTTGGCAAGATGAAATTTTCACGGCAGGGAAAATATATTTTTGTTGCTGTGTTTTTGTATCTAAGGTTTGTTTTTATTAAAAATATCTAATATTTCTATGATTTTTTCATCAGAGTTGATTTCATAAACTATTGTATATCCTTTAAAAATCATATCCCTAATATTTTCATTATCAAAATATATTGACTGCCTATTTTTATACGGGAAATTTGTTATATCTTTAATTTTTTTATCAAGGTCATTTTTAAATTTTCGGCTTGCAGTAATTTTGTCTTTTGAGATATGCTCAAGTATTGAAAAAAGTTTAGATAAATATTTTCTACTTCGTTTAATTTGCATACTTGCTTTCTAATTTTTCAAAAAATTGCTCTATCTCTTTGTCGTACTGTTTTTGTGTAAGCATTTCTGTTTTACCACTTTTTATATCATCTCTTATTTGTTGCAATTTCTTTTGTCTCTCATAAAAATACAGGTCAAGCTCCAAATTTTTATCTTTTGTGATTTTTACATTATCTTTAAATTTTTCAAGAGCATTCATTACTTCTGCTACTAAATCATCTTTGACTTGTATTGTTAATGTTTGCATGATTATCTCCAATGCTTTTATCTTTAGTGATTATAACAAAGATTTGATGCTTTTGTTTTTATCTTTACAATCCAATGTCCAATGTCCAAGCAATGTCCAAGGGGTCAAATGATAACAATAACACTATTTCCGCCTGCTTCGTCGTATTATTCCATGCACCGCAGGTTGTGAAATGCCTAAAACTTCCGCGATCTGGTGTTGCGAATGGCCTGCTGTGTAGGCCTTGCAGATCAGTGCGTTGCGCTCTTTTTTCTCTTTGGCCTGTCTGATTCGCTCCAAAAGCCTGGGATCGGGGCTCTCTTTTTCCATCGAAGCTTCGACGAGCGTGGAAGCTTTTTCAAGCTCGGCCAGGGCTTCTTGGCCCACCCGTATCGAAAGCACCGGCTTGTCGATCTGCTTTTTCAGCAGTGTTTCGAACTTTTTGTAATCTATTGGCTCTTCGAAAACGGTTCTTCGTTCGACACCGCGATTGAGCACATGGTAAAATCCCGGAATTCCGATACGTGGCTTTCTGGGCATGGGGCTCCTTCGATACGATTTGGTTGGAAGCATATTATCATAAAGAGCTTATTGTGCTATCACCTGGCCCCTTTGGTGCTTACGACCAGATTACGACCAGAATATTTGTCGAGGGGCTGAAGGAGCAGCTAGGCAAGGGATGGGACAGCTGTAACGATTTGACGATCAATGATCTCAAGAATATCAGTTTTCGACCCTGTCGGGCAGGAGAGGATCCGATGAATGACAAATGTTTTTCCGCTGCCAAGCATGCGGAGTTGAGAGCTTCGCTGCTGCGCGCCGCCAACAAGGGGGGTATCGATGCCGACAAGCTCAAGCAGCAGGCGATCAACTCGATGGCTATCCCCCACTAACGAGGTGGCGCTAATTTTCCTCAAGAAGATTGAAGAGTTTGGCAAGTTTCTTCTCAGCACTATCCATCGCGTTGTAGCCGAAGATGCTGTTCCACTCGTAATGGTAGAAGAATTGCTCCATGAAATCTTTCTGCACCGTTTTGCCGTCCGACATGCGAGTCAGCTTGTAGCGCATTGTACCTTCTGGCGGGCTTGAGCCAAAAAGCGCCATTGCGACGCCAACACCTGCGGCAACTCCTCCCGCGGTCGAGTGCCCTCCACCGGAGAGTGCCTGCCCAAGGTTGATGAAGCTTAAAGAGTGCGTAACGCCGTAGTCGACCGACGCAACATCCTTGACGTCGTAGGTCTGTTTTGCCCATTTCTTCAGGATTTCGATCTCTTCGGGCGTGATCCCCTTGTATTTATTGGGGTTGAGATAACCCTTCGTCCTGGCGATCTGGTAGTTGGCGCCATCGTTCCATATATATTTCCAGGGGGCAGAGTCGTCGATCCGACGAAGGTCCCGATAGGTGGCATTCTCGTGGAAGAGGCGCATCGCGCGATCAGGATCCGTATTGAAGGCTTCTGCGATCTCCTTGAAATAAGGAGGAGCGTCCTCGTCGCTGACGTGATTCATGAAGTCCTTGTAGAGCGGCTTCTTTTTGAGCGGGATCTCCTTGCGCTGAAAATAGAGGCCAGACGACCTTGTCATCTCCTCGGTGGGCCATGTGAGGCACCCGCACGCCACCACTTCCGTGTCGAGCCGGTAATCGGCCTCTTTCGGGTCGCCTACGATTTCATAGCCCATCTCGCTCAGCTTCACGACGGCTTCGGGCGTGAAGTCGCACTGCATGATCTGGTTGTGTTTGACAATCAGTGGGGTCAGGCCGTTCCAGACCGCCTGGTGGGGCTTGATCCCCTTGAATTTCTCCTGCGTGTGGGAGACGACGTAGATTTTCGGCTTGGCACCGTGCGCCGCAGCCGCTTCTACCGGCGCCTCGATGCCCGCCATCTTGGGGCCGCATCCTGTAAAACCAATCAGCGCCAGCGCCGCCGTAGCGATTCCCAGGATTCTCTTCTTCATTCTTTCCTCCGTTTTTTTGATGGTCTAATTTTAGCAATATTTGACGAAAGCCGCTACTCGAGTGTCACTTTTCAACACAGTCCAAGGGGTCAAATGATAACAATAACACTATTTCCGCCTGCTTCGTCGTATTATTCCATGCACCGCAGGTTGTGAAATGCCTAAAACTTCCGCAATCTTGTGTTGCGAATGGCCTGCTGTGTAAGCCTCACAGATCAGTGCGTTGCGCTCTTTTTTCTCTTTGGCTTGTCTGATTCGCTCCAAAAGCCTGGGATCGGGGCTCTCTTTTTCCATCGAAGCTTCGACGAGTGTGGAAGCTTTTTCAAGCTCGGCCAGGGCTTCTTGGCCCACCCGTATCGAAAGCATCTCTTTTAGTTCCTTCTTCTTGCGCCTAAAGCGTTGTGCCAGCCAGGCGTTTTTCAGATATTCGGGCAATTTCTCTTCACCCGTAAAGTAGTGGGCGCTGCTGTAGGGGTAACGCTCTGGCACATCTACTATTCCGGCTCTGACGGGATTTTGTTCGATGTAGAGCATCAGGGCATACAGATAAGCTTCGTCAGTTACGAACCAGGACTTGAAACGCCCTTGCCACAAATGACCGCTTCGGCCATATTTTTTGTTGAAGTAGATGGCATACGAGGCGTTGACCTGGCGCATGAATTTCGAAAGCACCGGCTTGTCGATCTGTACAAACAGGTGGTAGTGGTTATTCATTAGGCAAAAATTGTGGATCGTTACGCCGAACACTTCGCTCTGCTCTTTCAGCAGCGTTTCGAACTTTTTATAATCTATTGGCTCTTCAAAAACGGTTCTTCGTTCTACACCGCGATTGAGCACATGGTAAAATCCAGGAATTTCGATGCGTGGCTTTCTGGGCATGGGGCTCCTTCGATACGATTTGGTTGGGAGCATATTATCATAAAGAGCTTATTGTGCTATCACCTGGCCCTTTGGTTACTATTGTGCTATCACCTGGCCCTTTGGTTACTCTAAACACCATTTTTGAAATTCGTTCATGATCTATCCTACATACATATTGATAACGGTTGAGTACAAAAATATGTTACCCATTTTTGTAGTCTTTTAAGTTCTATAATGGTAGCTAAACTTTTGAACTTTTCAAATTTTTTTTTCGGCTAGGGTAACATATTTTTGTTGCTACGATTTGTTATGCTTGTCTAACTAAAACTTTATCATTCATGCTTTCAACTAAAAGATAGTAATTGCCTGTCTCTTCAATAATTTTTACTTTTGGCATAAACTCATAATGATAATTATATTTGTATTCTGCTTGTTGCCATTTTTTGCCATTTTGCATCTCAAAAATTGTTTTATCATCTTTAAAGCCATTAAACTCGCCTTTAAGTTGTCCTTCTTCTATTGCTCTCATAAATATCCTTTAAATCAGTCAATAAATAAAATTTTATGGACTGATATTATAAAAACTAATGTTTAATTTGTCGCAGGACAAATTCCACCAACACCAGCATTAATTACTCCACCATCACTATAATAACAAATAGTATTGATACCATTTTGACTTTGACCAGTTAATACACCAGCATAAAGTGATATTGCTAAAGCTGTCAGTGCAAAAACACCAAGTAATACTTTTTTCATGATTTCCTCCAATTTTAAACTCACTATTTTAAATCCTAAAATAGCTGTGTTCATATTTCAGAAATATTTGAAATGTGAGCATAACTATTTATTGATTCATCATATCCTATCAGTTATCGACTTAATCCGTCTTAAACTGTTCATAAAGGAAAGAAAAGATAGTATTATCTATGATTTCAATCATATTTGATGTATTATCAGGATATTCTGATACAAAGGTATCATATGGCTAAGAAAAAGCTCCTT
>Ga0256842_1003530_pt1 | contig 10339 bp, 12 predicted proteins | sample 4559240metaG_FD_185973 | JGI IMG/M metagenome (GOLD analysis project Ga0256842, IMG submission 185973) | Hydrothermal vent microbial communities from Guaymas Basin, Mexico - 4559-240 | ecosystem: Environmental > Aquatic > Marine > Hydrothermal vents | place: Mexico: Guaymas Basin | collected...
GGTTTGCAGATACTTCAATATTTCAGGTTCAAAAAAGAAACAATTGGCTAAAACGGATAATTGTTTATCGGTATCAGATTGCGAAATTGGCCGGATGGCCGTTAATCGGTTTTGCTTGTCAACGGTCAATGCACTTAAATCTTTTACGGGACTGAATGGCAGATAGACAACGGATAGTATTGCACCGGATTGCCGATGATTTTGCAACAGGTCACCCCAATTAAAAATCGAAAACATCCGTGTATCCACAAACACAAACGTTTCGTTTAATCTGTTTTGTAAACGGAATAAGGCTTTTAAAGGGGACAAATTTGAATTTTTAACAATGGAAATCGGAGGATGCGCATTGTTCTTACGGATTTTTTTCAGATAAAAGGCAACCTGCTTTGCACCCCCGTCTATTAAAAGAATGATTTCGGAACTGTGCGCTTCCCGGGCTTGCAAAAAATAGAATTCCAGCATGGGGCGATTGAGCACCGGGACCAACGGCTTAGGCAACAGGCGCGTTAGCGGGTTCAGGGAATGATCGTTATCCGGAGCCCAGAGCACCGTTTTCATTTAAAATTCCCAAGATGCTTTCTGATTTCCAGGTAATGCCCCCTTTCCTCATCCCAAACAAACCGGGCTTCATCCATGGTTTTTACAATAATCGACAATCCCATGCCTCCTTCGGAAACATTTTCCAATAAATTGTCGGGATTCAGATTTTCGGCAAAATCTTTAAACCATAATTTAAGCACCCTATCCGATTCAACGGAAAAATGCACTTCACCGTCAATTGTTTTTAGAAAAAGATGATCGCTGCCGATTAATTTTTGAGGATAAGGCGGGTAGCAGCCATCAATAGCCACACCTTTCCCCCAATCAGGGAAACGAATTACCAATTCCGGAGTATCAATTTCAAATTCAATTTCGACCAGCGCATTTTCCGGAACGGGGGTATGTTTCAGTACATTGACAAAGGCCTCATTTAAAGTTATGCGCAATCTCCGGGAAAAGGCTGTACGCTCTTCTTCACTTAGTTCAAAGCGTTTTATTAAAAGTTCAGCAAAACTTTCTACAGTAGCCAAATAGTTAATATCCGCAGGCACGGATAAAACGATTTTACGATTCATTTTTAAAAACTTTCAACCGCATCTTTTTCGTTTTCAAAAATATCAAAAATCCGATACAGGCGCGTGAGTTCAAACATGGCCTGAACCGGATGTTGTAATCCGACGATTTTCAAATCGCCGCCTTTCATGGTCGCTTTTTTCAAACCGGCCACCAAAGCGCCTAAAAAAGAGCTGTCCACAAATTCGCATTGGTTCAAATTCACCACCACCTTATTACTGCTCTCATCAATTTTTTTGATTAAATCTTCTTTAAATTTTCCTGCAAATTCAACTGTTGCACGTTTTGCCTGTATGCGAGCGATTAAAACATCCTTGTTCATTTCAAAAGTATAGTTCATAAAAATCTCCTCCAATTTAATGATGTTAATTCTTTACCTGTAGCTTAGCTACTCCAACAACAAACGCTCTTATTTTCTCTTTGCAATCATTCTTTCCAGATAATACAAAGGATCGTCCGGAACCGTTACATTAAAAATTGATTTAAAGCGCTGAATGTCCGCCGTAAATTTGACAACTTCCACACTGCGCGGCGGATCGACCACGACTTTGTTTCTGCTGCCTGTCAATTCCATAATGCGTTCCGCTAATTCAAACAAGGTTGTTTCTTTTCCCGAACCGATATTAGTCGGCCCCTGAGTTGCTTCTTCATTTTCCAAGGCCTGAATTAATGCCTTCACTACAATTTCAATCGAAACAAAATCAATAACCTGTTTGCCGCCAAACACATGAATATCTTCATGCCGGGCCACATTGTTTAAAAAGATAGGGATCACGCGATCAAAATCACGCTCTCCGTAAACATTCGCCAAGCGGAAAATGACCACATCAAAAGCGCCCATATTTTGAAAGACCTGACAATACTTTTCACCCGCTACCTTGCTTGCACCGTATGTATTTTTAGAATCCAGCGGATGCCGCTCATCCACCGGTAAATATTGGGCTTCGCCGTAAGCTTCGCGGGAGGACGTAAAAATGACACGTTTTGCTCCGGCTGCCTGCGATGCTTTTAAAACATTAAACGTGCCGACCACATTGGAATAAAACGAATAATCGATGTTTTCCACAGCACCCATCACGTTGGACTGAGCGGCCAGATGGTAAACAATTTCACAATTTTTAAATACATCCTTAATTTGTTCGTAATCCCGAATATCACCTTTAATAAATTCAATACTTTTGTTTTTTAAATGGGCGCCTATATTTTCTTCTTTTCCGCGAAACAGATTGTCAATCACCCGAACAGAATGACCGGACTTAACTAATTGATCGACCAAATGACTTCCAATAAACCCCGCGCCTCCGGTTACCATAATCTGCATACAGAAACTCCCGTTATCTTTATCAAATCCTTAACTGAGTCCACAAATTTAATATTATCGTCGCTTTTCGGCTAAAAATTAGCAATCTCCGGCAAATAAAAAAAGTTAATTTTTCAAACAAATAAGAATTTGGGTATGATTCTATGAATGCTGTACCCTGATTTTGCACATTTATGGTAGCCGAATAAAAAATAAATTCAAAAATTCACAAAAAAATGCCTAATTATTTGCTTTAATTTTCTTATTATAATAAATTCACATCTTATTTTGAAATGTGTTTAGAGACATGACCTAAAATAAGGATGTGAAGTATGGATGGCTTTTACATTGCTTTGATATTTCTGGTAACCGGTATTGTGATGGTCAGTGTTATCATCCTCATTTCCAGACTTATCCAACCGCGAAGAGATTATCCCCAAAAATATCTTACCTATGAATGCGGTGAATTACCAATCGGCAAAGCATGGATTCGTTTTAACAACCGTTTTTACATCATTGCCCTTATGTTTATTATCTTTGACGTTGAAATTATTTTTATGTTCCCTTGGGCAGTTGTTTTTAGTAAAATCGGCATGCTTGCCTTTGTCGAAATGTTCATTTTTATTGTTGTTCTTTTAGTTGGACTGGCTTATGTTTGGGCCAAAGGCGATCTGCAATGGATCAAACCACGCCCGAGACTGGAGCACCTACCTAAACCGAAAGGAAAATAGTTATGAGCAATCCCAAAGAGACTGTTGATACCATAGATTCCCTTGATCCTGCCATTAGAGATAATGTCATTTTTTCCACATTAGATAAATTATTTGATTGGGCCCGTCAGGGTTCTGCCTGGCCTATTACATTTGGACTGGCATGCTGCGCTATTGAAATGATGGCCACCGGCGCTTCGCGTTTTGATTTGGACCGTTTTGGTATATTCTTTCGGCCCAGCCCACGGCAATCGGATGTAATGATTGTCTCTGGTACGGTAACCATAAAAATGGCGCCGTTGCTGCGTCGTTTGTACGAACAAATGGCCGAACCCAAATATGTTATTTCCATGGGCAGTTGTGCCAATAGCGGCGGCCCGTATTGGCAATACGGATATCATGTTTTAAAAGGCGTCGATCAGATAGTGCCGGTAGATGTTTATGTACCCGGCTGTCCTCCGCGCCCCGAAGCATTGATCCAGGGAATCTATGAACTTAAAGAAAAAATTAAAAAAGAGCGCATTCTCTCCAAAAAAGGGAAATAAACTATGGAAGCAAAAGAAATTCATCAGAAACTCAAAGACAAATTTCAGGATGCTATTCTTGATTTTAATGAAGAAGTCCTGCAGCCGTATATTGTTGTTGCAGCGGATAAAGTCGATGAAATTGCCGAATTTCTCAGAGATGACGACGATTTACAGTTCGATTTTTTGAATTCGCTTTCCAGTCTGGATCTGGGTGAAAATTTAGGTGTGGTCTACCACATGTATTCCATGAGTAAAAATCATAAAATCGTGATCAAAGTGGAAGTTCCCAAAGACAAGCCGGATGTCAAAACCGTTTCACATATCTGGCGCACAGCCGACTGGCATGAACGTGAAGCATACGATTTAATGGGTATCAATTTCGTCAACCATCCGGACTTGCGTAGAATTTTGCTTCCTGATGACTGGGAAGGCCATCCCTTGCGCAAGGATTACGTACCGCAAAAATCATGGCATGGAATTCCGACGACTTTAAAAGGGGAAACAGAAGATGACCAAGAGCAATAATTTTCCTGAAGCACGTTACGAATTAATCAATCCCGATCCGTTGAAAACGGATGAATTTTTCTTAAATATGGGGCCTCAGCACCCCAGTACACACGGCGTGCTACGCGTTTTACTTAAAACCGACGGTGAAATCGTGGAAAGCGCTACGCCGTACATTGGGTATTTACACCGGACATTTGAGAAACATGCGGAGCAATTGACCTGGCCGCAAATCGTTCCTTACGTAGATCGCATGGACTATCTCGCTTCCATGAATAACGATTTGGGTTATGCGTTGGCCGTTGAAAAATTAATGGGACTGGAAGTCAACGAACGCGCCCAGTACCTGCGCGTTATTGTAGCCGAGCTCAATCGTATTGCCAGCCATTTGGTTTATTTTGGCACTTACGGATTAGATGTCGGTGCATTTACACCTTTTCTCTATGCTTTCCGTGAACGCGAACGCATTGTTGATTTGTTCGAAGAAATTTCGGGCGCGCGTTTGCTTTACAATTACATCTGGATTGGCGGCGTGGCTTTCGATGCGCCGGAAGGCTGGCTGGAAAAAGTGGCAGATTTTTGTGATTATTTCATTCCCAAGATTAAAGAATACAACGATCTGCTTTCCTATAATAAAATTTTTATCGAACGCACGGCCAATGTGGGCGTTATTCCTGCGGATTTGGCTATTAACTATGGTTTGAGCGGGCCCAGCCTGCGTGGTTCCGGAGTAAAATTTGATTTACGCAAAAATGATCCTTACTGCATTTACGACCGATTTGATTTTGACATCTGTTACGGAAGCGGACAAAAAGGTACCGTAGGAGATACCTGGGATCGCTATTTTGTGCGCATTCAGGAAATGGTGGAATCTGTTAAAATAATCCGCCAGGCGCTTAAACAAATCCCAGAAGGCGATGCCAAGGAAACCGTGCCCAAAAACGTACGCGTTCCCAAAGGTGAAATTTATTTCCGCAGCGAAACGCCCCGCGGCGAATTGGGCTATTATATTGTTTCGGACGGAGGTAAAAATCCTGTACGCGTAAAGGTAAGGGCACCTGCGTTCAGCAATTTAAGCATTATCCCGGCCATTGCGTCCGGATTAATGGTAGCCGATCTGGTTGCCGTTTTAGGTAGTCTGGATATTGTACTTGGAGAAATAGATCGCTAACGAAATCATGAGGATACTATGGAACCATTATTGAAATTTGCTTTAGACCTAGTCCCAGGTCTGTCACAATTACCTCATTGGTTATTTATTACCCTTGTTGCCTTGGTAGCAGCAGTCGTCCTTTTTGTATTTACTGCCGTTTTTGCCTTATTTGCCATCTGGTTGGAGCGTAAGGTTTCGGCCCACATGCAAGACCGTCTAGGCCCCATGGAAACTGGGGGATGGCACGGCTGGGCACAACCCATTGCCGATGCCCTAAAGCTTTTAATGAAAGAAGATATTATTCCGGAGAATGCCGACAGGCCCTTATTTAAGATGGCGCCGGCTATCGTTTTCGGAGCTGCGCTGGCCACATTTGCCGTTATTCCCTGGAGCCGGAGTTTTATTCCTTCGGATATGAATGTCGGTTTGCTTTACATTATATCCATTTCATCTCTGGGTGTTATTGCCATTTTGATGGGCGGCTGGGCTTCCAACAATAAATGGTCGCTTTACGGCGCCATGCGTTCGGCGGCTCAAATCATTTCTTATGAAATCCCGGTTAGCCTTTCACTTATTACCGTTGTTTTGATCAGCGGTACTTTAAGTATGCAGGGCATTGTCCATGCACAGGAAGGCAATATGTTTGCCTGGAATATTTTCCGTTATTTGCCCTTTATGTTTATTGCTTTTATTATCTATTTTATTGCATCTTTAGCTGAAGTAAACCGCACACCGTTCGATTTGCCGGAAGCAGAATCGGAATTGGTTGCCGGTTTCCACACAGAGTATTCCGGCATGCGTTTCGCTTTTTTCTTTTTAGCGGAATACACGAATATGTTCGTGGTTTCGGCTATCTCTACCGTTGCATTTTTGGGCGGCTGGATGCCACCCTTTGAATTCTTAAGCTTTATTCCCGGACCATTCTGGCTGTTCGGCAAAGCAATTCTTCTCGTTTTTGTTCAAATGTGGCTGCGCTGGACGCTACCACGTTTGCGCGTTGACCAGGTTATGTATATGTCATGGAAAGTGTTAACACCGTTTTCGTTTGCCTTGATTATAATTGTAAGCTTTTGGCGAGTGCTAACTCTCTAAAAAAGGATTGTTCCTATGAGACAGTATTTTAAGAATATATATGAAGCAATTGCTACCATTTTAATTGGAATGTGGGTGACGTTTCGTCACCTGTTTGTACCGGCTGTTACCGTACAATATCCACATGAAAAGGTAAAATTACCGGAACGTTCACGCATGCGCCTGTACGTTGATATTGATGATTGTATCGGTTGCCGGCAATGCGAACGCGCCTGCCCGGTGGACTGTATTGAAATCGATCTGATTAAAGCAGGCAAAGATGAAGATTTGGGACTTACGTCCAACGGTAAAAAGAAACCGTTCCATGTCATTAAATTCGATATCGACATGGCTAAATGCTGCTATTGCAATCTGTGCACCTTCCCCTGCCCAACTGAATGTATTTACATGACTCCGGAATATGAATTTTCCGTTTACGATCGCGACAATCTGCTGTATCATTTTTCCAATTACAGCGAAGAAGAGGCACAGGCGCTTTTGAAAAAAGAAGAAGAACGCAAAGCAGCATTGGCTAAAGCCCGAGAAGCAGCTAATAAACCGAATCCACCGGCTAAAAAACAATAAAATTTTTGGAAATAACCCGTTATCAAGAAAATTTGAAAAAACGGAGATAATTGAATGGAAATGAAAGAAATCTTGTTTTACGCCATAGCGGCATTTACCCTGTTTTCGGCCGGTATTGTCGCTTTTGCCAAAAAAATAATTTACTCGGCCTTTGCCTTGCTATTTACCTTTTTGGGGTTCGCCGGATTATATGTTTATTTAGGAGCCGATTTTTTGGCTGTTACACAAATCATTATTTATGTGGGCGGTATTCTGGTTTTAATTTTATTTGGCGTCTTAATGACTCAGAAAATTTACGATACCAAGGCCATTATCGCACACAACTCCTTATGGTTTAGTGTGGGGGGCGGCCTTTTCGTAGCCCTTATTATTACAGCTCTATTGGTTAAAAATGTGTGGCTGGCCGGTGTACCCAAAGCATTTGCACCTACTACGGAGGCCATAGGTAAAGCCATTCTGAGCCATTATTTAATTCCTTTTGAAATTGTTTCCTTTTTGTTATTAGGCGCTTTAATTGGAGCTGTTTATCTTGCACGTGCGGAGGACAAAGAGAAATGAACACACTTATGCCTTATCTGATCATCGGTGCCACCGTTTTTACCCTTGGCATTTTCACCATTATTTACAAAAAAAATGCCGTCGGTATTTTAATGGGAGTAGAACTGGTGCTGAACTCCGTTAATATTAATTTTATTGCCTTTGCCAAATTTGTGGACAAAGGCATTAACGGGCAGGTTGTTGCCATTTTTGTTATTATTCTGGCTGCTGCTGAGACAGCCATTGCTCTGGCAATTATTTTGAATATTTACAGAACAAAAGCTACGGTAGATGTAACTGAATTGAATGAAATGAAACACTAATAAAGCGAATGCAGGAGAAAATATGATAACGCTTGCGCTTTATATCTGGTTAGTGCCGCTTCTGGCGTTTGGAATCCAAATATTTTTAGGGAAACGACTCCCCCGAAAAGGCGACTGGGTTTCGGTTGGTGCGATTGGAATCTCGTTTGTACTTTCTTTGATTATGTTCGTTCGCATGTTGCTGAACTACGATCCCAATTTTTCCGTACATACGTCTATTCCCTGGATTGACGCCGGAAATTTTAAGATTGCCATGGGAATTTATCTGGACAATCTGGCTATTACAATGGCCATGGCCGTAAGCACAGTTAGCTTTGTAGTGCATATCTATTCCATTGGTTACATGGAGGGCGATCCGCGTTACAGCCGCTTTTTTGCTTACCTTTCCCTATTCAGTTTTTCCATGCTCGGTTTAATTTTCTTCGATAATCTTTTCGGCATTTTTATGATGTGGGAATTGGTGGGATTGTGTTCTTACCTGCTCATCGGTTTTTATTTTGAAAAGAAATCGGCTTCCGATGCCGGTAAAAAAGCGTTTATTACCAACCGTGTTGGCGACTGGGGATTTTTGATTGGATTGTTGATCGTTTTCACTACTCTGGGTACGTTTACCCTTACCGACATTCAAACCTTGGTTGCTCAGGGTAAATTATCAGGTGGCTTGCTTACGGCTGCTGGCATTTTGCTATTTGCCGGAGCCGTCGGAAAATCGGCTCAATTCCCCTTGCATGTTTGGTTGCCCGACGCCATGGAAGGTCCTACCCCGGTTAGCGCTTTAATCCATGCAGCAACCATGGTAGCTGCCGGTGTTTACTTAATGGCGCGCATTTCATTCATGCTTTCATTTGATGCCATGTTGGTTGTCGCTTACGTCGGTGGATTCACTTCCCTGTTTGCAGCGACCATTGCTATTACGCAAAACGATATTAAACGTGTTCTGGCCTACTCTACCATCAGTCAGTTGGGTTACATGATTATGGCCATTGGTGTAGGAGCCTATCAGGCAGGATTTTTCCATCTGGTTACGCATGCCATGTTTAAAGCCGGTTTGTTCCTCGGCTCCGGTTCGGTTATTCATGCCATGCATCACGCCATGCACAAAACCGGCGTGGAAGAAGATCCGAATGACATTCGTTTGATGGGAGGCTTCCGGCATAAAATGCCGATTACCTACTACACATTCCTTATTTTCTCATTGGCCTTATCGGGTATTCCGTTCTTCAGCGGATTTTTAAGCAAAGATGCCATTCTTGGCGGAACCCTGGCTTTTGCCATGGCCCAATCGAATCCGGTTCATTATCTGCTACCCATATTTGGCTTTACGGCAGCAATTATCACGGCTTTTTACATGTTCCGCCTAATTATTAAAACCTTCTTCGGCGAACCCAAACGGCCCGATTTGTACGAGCATATTCATGAAAGTCCGAAGGTAATGACCGGCCCATTGATTACTTTGGCAACCTTAAGCATCTGGATTTTCTTTACATTGCCATCTATTAGTCCGTTCGGGTCGGAAAATAGCTGGTATTATCATCTGATTAAAAAACCTGCATCCTCTGTGAGCGCTCAGTTGGGTCATCCGGTTCTTGAAATTCCCGAACACATCGAACATGCCGCGCATGTTAACGGTATGATAATTTCAGTTATTTTTGCCTTAACCGGTATTTTATTGGCCTATATGTTTTATTACTGGAAAAAATGGGATGTGGAGGCGTTTACCAATAAAATCCGGCCGCTGTACGATTTATCGTACCACAAATACTACATTGATGAAATATACAATGCTACACTTGTGCGCGGACTTTTACTATGGAACAATATTTTGGCCTGGTTTGATCTGCATATCATTGACGGCATTGTTAACGGCGCGGCCTTTATTACGCGGCACGTTTCGCGTCTGAGCGGTATTTTTGATTTAAGCTTTATTGATGGTTTGGTTAACGCAGTTGCCGATTTAACACGCGATACCGGACAATTGCTGCGTAAAGTTCAAACCGGACAGATTCAGTTTTACATTTTCGGAGCTTTGGCCGGTTTGGTACTGATTATTATCGGAACACTGATGTAAATCAAATTAGATAGATAATTAAATTTAGATTTTGGAATGAGATAAATAGGAGTCAGGTTCATGGGAATGATTAGTCTTGCTACGTTTATACCAATTTTTGGTCTGTTAATCGTACTTCTAATCCCTAAACAGAATGAAAAAGCGATTAAATGGTTTTCCGCTGTTGTTGCCTTTATTCCCTTGTTGATTGCAACCTACATGTGGACTCAATTCAATTACTCTCTGAGCGGAATCAATAATGAGATGCAATTCCAGTTTGTGGAGCATGCCAAATGGATTCCGGCTTTTAATATTGAATATTTTGTCGGTCTTGACGGATTGAGCTTCCCCATGTTCTGGTTAACCACATTGCTCAGTTTTCTGGCTATTGTGGCATCTTTTGGCATCAACAAATCGGTTAAAGGCTATTTTGCGCTGTTCCTGCTTTTGGAAACCGGTATGTTAGGGG
>Ga0256842_1003531_pt1 | contig 10337 bp, 7 predicted proteins | sample 4559240metaG_FD_185973 | JGI IMG/M metagenome (GOLD analysis project Ga0256842, IMG submission 185973) | Hydrothermal vent microbial communities from Guaymas Basin, Mexico - 4559-240 | ecosystem: Environmental > Aquatic > Marine > Hydrothermal vents | place: Mexico: Guaymas Basin | collected...
AGGGCTTCCTACTTCACTTGTTTTTGCCGATGTGGGATTTACTGTTTATGGGTATGATGCAAATGAGAAAATTGTAAATGCTTTGAAAAGCGGGAAAACCCATATAAAAGAGGGGGGGCTTCAGGAGCTATTGGCAAAAATTCTGAAAAGGAGAAGTTTTGTTCCAGACTCAAAACTCCATATATCTGATATTTACATAATAGCTGTTCCAACGCCGGCGGTTCCAAAAGGTGATATAAAAGGAGCAGACCTATCATATGTGAAATCAGCAACAGAGAATGTTGCAAAAATCATTCAAAAAAGCTCTTTAGTTGTGCTTGAATCTACTGTTCCTCCTTCGACGACAGTTGATCTTGTTGGTAAACTTATTGAAGAAAAGACAGGTTTAAAGATGTCAAAGGACTTCTACATAGCACATTGCCCGGAAAGAGTGCTCCCGGGAAAGATCCTGTATGAATTAAAAAACAACGATAGGATTATAGGAGCTCCAGATAAGGATTCATTATATCTCGCAAAAAAATTATATGAATCTATATTGGAAAATGGAAAAGTATACACAACCACAACAGAAACTGCAGAATTATGTAAATTGGTAGAAAACGCATATAGAGATGTAAATATCGCTTTTGCTAATGAACTATCCATGATAGCTGATAAGTTGGGAATAGATGTGTTTGAGTTGATAAAATTAGCCAACAAACATCCAAGAGTTAATATTTTAAGGCCTGGGGCAGGTGTTGGAGGGCATTGTATTCCTGTAGATCCGTGGTCCATAGTTGAGAAATTCCCAGAAGAAGCAAAACTCATAAAAACTGCCAGAGAAATAAACGATTATAAACCTCAATGGGTAGTCAAAAAAATAGAAAAAGAAATAGAATATGATAAATCAAAAGTCATAGGTATACTTGGTCTTTCCTATAAAGCCAATGTTGATGATTTAAGAGAAAGTCCTTCAATAAAAATTGCAAAAATACTGCAATCTAAAGGCTACAATGTGTTGGGATGTGAACCGTATGTGGGAAATAAGCTAATAGATGGAATTGAAAATCTATCTTTGGATGAAACTGTTGAAAAGGCCGATTTGTTAGTATTAACCACAGCTCATAATCAATTTATTGAAAATATGGATATACTTAAAAACAAAAAGGTTTTAGATGTCATAGGAGCTCTTGAAAGCAAAGGAGCTGATTAAAATGAAACAAGTCTTCTTAGATGTAAAAACTGGAGAAATATTACTAATGGATGTTCCCACACCATCCTGTAAAGCAGACGGTATTTTAGTTGAAACCTTATACTCACTTGTCAGCGCTGGAACCGAGAGAATGTTGGTTGACTTTGGTAAGAAAAGTTTGATTCAGAAAGTAAAAGAAAGGCCTGATCAGGTTAAAAAAGTTTTGGACAAAATGGTCACTGATGGGGTTTTAACTACACTAAAATTAGCATTCAATAAGTTAAGCGAACCTTTACCATTAGGCTACAGTGCTGTAGGAAGAGTCGTGAAAGTTGGAAGAAGATGTACAGAATTTCAACCAGGTGACCTGGTAGCAATTGCTGGTACATCATATGCAAATCACGCAGAAATAAACTATGTTCCAAAAAATTTAGCAGTAAAGCTTCCAAAGAATTTTAAAAATATCAAAGAAGCGGCTTTTGTTGCTTTAGGTGCCATTGCAATGCAAGGAATCAAGCAAGCAGAAGTTCAATCAGGTGAAAAGGTAGTAGTAATTGGTTTGGGATTGGTGGGACAGATAGCTGCTCAGGTTTTAAATGCTTATGGTAATACTGTGATAGGTGTTGACATAGATAATTCAAAGTATGAGATTGGAAAAGAATATATACATTATTTTGTAAACGCTAACGAAGAAGATGCAGTTGAAAAAATCATGTATATTACTAATGACTATGGTGCCGACAAAATAATAATTGCTGCAGCAACCTCTTCCAATCATCCTGTTGAGTTTGCTGGTGAAATCGCCAGAGACAGAGCAATTATCTCCATGGTTGGTGTCACAAAAATGGAAATACCGAGAAGATCTTATTACCAAAAAGAGTTAACCTTTAGATTATCCAGATCTTATGGACCTGGAAGATACGATTCAAATTACGAAGAGAAAGGCATAGATTATCCAATAGGTTACATTAGATGGACCGAAAAAAGAATAATGGAAGAATTTATAAGACTTATAAACGAAAGAAAAATCAACATGGAAAAGCTTATTACTCATGAGTTTGATATTTTAAACGCCAAAGATGCATATAAATTAATTACAGAAAACCCGAAAAATGAAAAGTACATAGGGATTTTGCTAAGATACCCAGAAAATGAAAAAAAGTACATCGAAGTAGTTCACATCATCAAAAATTACAGAAAAGTCAGTGGAAAGATCGGAGTTGGACTAATTGGAGCAGGAAATTTCGCCAGAAGCGTGATACTACCAAATTTATTAAAGATAAAAGATTTTGAATTGATAGGCTTGGCAACCGCTGGAAGCGTAAGTTCTGGACAAACACTAAAGAAATATCCATTCAAATATGCTACAACTAATTATAAAAAACTCTTAGAGGACGAAAATATAGATTTGATAATAATATCAACTCCTCATAACACGCATGCAAAGTTTGTAATTGAAGCTTTGGATGCTGGAAAGCATATCTATGTTGAAAAACCTCTTGCAATTAACAAGCAACAACTGGAGGAGATTAAAAAAGCTTACGAAAGGAATAACCAGCATCTAATTGTTGGATTTAATAGAAGATTTTCTCCTTTCTCACAATGGGTAAAAAGAGAACTACAAACAGATAAATTTACTACAGTTATTCAATATACGATCAATGCAGGGGTGGTTCCAAAAGATCATTGGATAAACGATCCTGAGGTTGGTGGTGGAAGAATAATAGGTGAAGTTTGTCATTTTGTTGATTTGTGTAAATATTTTACGGGTTCAAGAATTGAAGAAGTTCAGAAAATGTTTGCAAATTCCAACTCTGAAAAATACATTGACAACGACAATGCAAGCATAAACATTAAATTTGCAAATGGTTCAGTTGCGAACATCATCTACACTTCTATGGGAAGCAAAGCATATCCAAAGGAAAACGTGCGGATATTTTCAAACGGAAATGTTGCTGAGATCCACAATTTTGTCAAAGCAACTGTTTATAAAGGTGGAAGAAAGAAAACGAAAAGAAAGTTAGAACAAGATAAGGGATTTGTAAATGAATATATTTATATTCGAGATATTATAAAAGGAAATAGAAAAGCTGATTATTTGACCTTTGAAGAAATGTACGAAACCACCAGTTTTCTTGTGGGGTGACTGTATGGATAGAAAGGAACTTTATGAGAAAATCCCTACCTTTGCCAAGAAAATTATGTTCTATATTCCGAAAAGTTTTTTGTTTGGTATGGATTATTATGAATATTTAAAACTAATTAAAAAAACTGAAAGATATACGGATTCACAGATCACTGAGTATCAAACAAAAAAATTAAGGGAAATCGCTGCTGAGGCGTACAACTATACGGATTTCTGGCCAGAAATTTTTGATAAATACTCGATTAACCCCTCTAATATAACTTTGGAAGATCTAAAAAGATTACCCACAATTGATTCATCTGTTGTAAAAGCAAACTATAAAAAAATGGTATCTAAGCGATATCTAAAAAAGGGATACTGGGTAACTACTGGCGGGACTGGAAGAAACCCTACTCCTATATTTCTGTCTAATGAATCCTTTGCAATTGAATGGGCTTTTATGTATGACCAGTGGCAAAGAATAGGATTCGATTGGAAGTTAAAGAAAGTGACTTTCAGAGGAAAAAATTTAGGTGATCGTTTAACAGAAATTGTTTATCCCTACAATGAATTATTAGTGAATATATTCAAGCTTGATGATGAAAATATTAAACCGATAGTTAAAAATATATTGGATTTTAAGGCTTCGTTCTTCCATGGATACTTGTCAGCCATTTATATATTTACAAAGAAATTAGAAAAATTAGAAATAGATGGATCGAAATTTAAATTAAAAGGTATACTGCTTGGAAGCGAAAATATTGACGAAACAAAGCGGAATTATTTAGAAGAGTTTTATAACTGTAGAGCATATTCTTGGTATGGCCACACCGAAAAAGGTATATTGGCAGGAGAATGTGAAAAAAGCAGGTTATATCATGCTTTTTTCCAGTATGGATATTTTATGTTTTTAGACAAAGAAGGGTATAACGAAGAAAAAGGTGAAATTGTCACAACAGGTTTTATAAACAAAGCTATGCCTTTGATAAATTATAAAACAGGTGATTATGGAGAACTATCCAATGATAAATGTTCTTGTGGAAGAAACTACAAATTGTTAAAAAATGTAAAAGGTCGATGGGGAGTAGATTTTATTTACGATAAAAATTTAAACAAAATTCCAACAACTGCTGTAAATATGCATATAAAAGAACAAAACTATATTTTAAATCTCCAACTATACCAAGAAAAACCTGGAGAAGTAGAAGTCCACTTTTCAGTAGTTAATGATGAATATGCTGGTTTGGTAAAAGCATCACTTGAGAATGAGCTTAAATCAAAACTTGGAAAGAACTTTATCATAAAAGTTTTGCATGTAGATGATAAAGATATCTTTAGAACTAAATCTGGGAAAATTCCATTTTTAGTGCAAGAAATAAGGGACGTGGAATCTTGAAGTTATTAATTTTAAGCGATTTTATCCCAAAAGTTAAAATTGGAGAAAAACTAAAAAAATTAATTGAAAAAAGTGATTACATTTTATTTAACCTTGAAGGTTCTCCTAACTTTTCGTACAAAAGACCATGCAAAGATCAAATATTGCCTTTCTGGTATGACGATTTAATGCTTTTTTTAGAAAAATTTGGAAAAGAAAAATTTATAATATCCCTGGCAAATAATCACATTCTGGACAATTCAGAAAGAAATTTCTATATTTTAACTAACAAATTTAAGGAAAATAGCATAAAATGCATTGGAACAAAAGAAACACCTTATATTATTCTCGAAGATCACCTTTTTCTGAGTTTTGTAAGCTGGGAGACTGGAATAAAGAGAAAACATAAAAAATATTTAAATACCATCGATTTTTCGTATAAAAAAATATATGAAATAATAAATGAACACAAAGATTTAAAAATAATGCTGTATCCCCATTGGGGGATGGATCTTTATCCTTACATTACAAAAAATCATCTTCCTTTTATAAAAAACATCTTAAAAAATAAAAATGTATTTATTTATGGACATCATCCACATCTTATAATAGACGACAAAGTTTTTGATGATAGTTATAGGTTTATATTTAGCTTAGGAAATACATATATTCCTCACCCAAATTACTATAAAAAGTATGGAGATTATGTTAGATATTCTAAATGCATATATTACAAAGATACAGACATTGAAGTAAAAACATTATACTATAATGATGAAAACCTCGAAATTTCTGACTGTGATAACAACAATTTTAGTTACAATAAAAAAATAAAAGTAAAAAGTAGGCAATTTATTCCTAAACCCACACGGAGTGTGATTTTAAATGTATTTATAAAAATAATCTTATATTTTATAAATTGGGTAACAACCAGCAAAGTATACATAAAAATTAAAATAAGGAATAAAAAATAAATTCCTGTGTTTAACTGTGAATAAAATATTAATACAGATGTACAGATAGGGGAACAATAAAGAAGAAGCTGTTGAGATAATAGGGATAAAGAAACTTGTCTTTGAAAAAGAAAACCAGATTAAGGAATTAAAGAAAGAGAAAGCACTGGGTAAAGCATACAAAAAGATAGGGAAGCTGGAGGTAGAGATGAATTTTTTATCAAAATATCGGAAAACTTTTGACAAGGTTGGGATATAGGGCGCTATGTGAAGTATACTATGGAGGAAGGATAGTGAGAGCTTTCTGAGATAGATGAATAAAAATGCAACTTTTTGTTCAATTATTGAGGAGCACCTTATTCGCATAAAGCAATGAATCACGAGCACATTGGGAGGGTTTTATATTGATAAACATTATAGTAAATGATCCGTCAGCCGTAGATGGAGGGGCATTGTTAATTTTAAAAGACCTTTTAAATAAAGTAATTGAGAGATGTAATAATGGAGTTATGTGGTATGTTTTTGTCTCAAAAAAGGAATTGGTGGGAGAATATGAAGGTTATAAATGCTTAAAAGTTATTTATGTAAACGCCAAACCTTGGAGAAATCGCTTAATTTGGGATACTTTTGGAATAAAATCATGGTTAAGGAAGCACAGTATAAAACCCGATGTAGGTGTTTCCCTGATGAGTGTGGGGATTCCTTTTTTAGATATTCCCCAAGTAGTGTACATTCACCAATCCTTGCCCTTTGGGGATTTTAATAACTTTAAATGCTTTGAACTCAAAGCACGTTTGTATAAAAAACTAATATATACCTATATGAAATTCTCAATTCGAAAAAATAGAAGCATTGTGATTGTTCAAACAAATTGGATGAAAGATGCAGTGTCAAGAAAATTAAAAATAGCGAGAGATAGAATAATAGTAATACCACCCATTATCAGTGTAAAAGATTATGAGCCGTACGAAGTAACATTTAACGGGAGTAATATCTTGCTATTTTATCCGGCCATTCCTCGAACCTCTTATAAAAATCATGAACTACTAATAAAAGCTTTAAAATGCGTAAAGGTTACTGATAATTCATTTTACAAAAAGCTAAAAGTTGTTTTTACCTTCAATCCTAAAGATAATATGTTGACGAAGTATTATTTCAAATTAGCTGAAAAATTAGAAGTGAATGATATCATAGACTATGTAGGATATCTTTCTAAAAAGGAATTGGTTACTATGTATCAAAGAAGCTCCTTAATTTTATTCCCATCTTTGTTAGAAACTTTTGGACTACCTTTATTAGAGGCAGCACATTTTGGAAAGCCTATATTTGTAATGGATAAACCTTACTCACATGATGTTCTTGAGGATTATAAAGACTGCGTAAAGTTTTTACCAAATAATCCCGAGATTTGGGCAAACGAAATCATAAATTTTGATTACGGAAAAAAATGCTGTCCTATAAAATATGAAAGGGAAATTCATCAAGATATAATTGACATAATTTATGAAGCTCCAAAGATCCTTAGCAAATCTTAGGTGAAGGAATATCAGGAGGTAACCAAAATGGTTACTGCAGCTTCTCGTGAGAGGTTTGATCGTATTTCTTTCAAAAGTTGCACTGCGGGTGTACTACTACTATCAATATTTTTGATGCCTTATGTATCAGTAAGCAACAATGTTTCCTTAAGACCTGATCAAATTCTAATTCCTGTATATGTTATTTTGGAAATATTCATATTAAAAGTTAGGATACCAAAATTGGTAGTGGATATCATTACAGTGCTGGCGATTTTCTCAATTATCATCCCATTAATTTCTACTGTTATTTTTCTAATGTTCAATCCACAACTATCGTTTGTAGGTACCTTACATTCCATTAAAGAACTTCAGAATCTTTTAAAACCTATAATATACATTTTGTTCGGGTCTATATTATACTTCAGGATAAGCAAAAATGCTTTCTTATTCATTATCAAAACTATTATAATTACTATCTCAATAGCATCTATTATTCTTTTTTTAGGATTTACCAGTAGCTTTAGAACAACGGTTGTATCTTTCTATGTGAATTTCTATCACTTAGTATCGAAAGCACCGTCTATGCACAGGTTTCCTGGATTTCTCATACAACCTGCAACCGCTGGAATGTACACAATCATTATGCTTGCAATATCGGTAGTTGAAAATTTGGAATGGTACCTTATATTTTTGGTTATTCTGACAGGTTTTTTAGCTAATACAAAAGTTTTTTGGTTTTCCTTACCTTTAATGTTCTTGTATTTTATAATCTATGTAAAGAATGCGAAAAATGGTTATCGGAATTATGACAGAAAAAAGCGGAAAATCTTGAAATTTATATTTGTTTTGATATTGGTAATTCTTTCAATTTATTTAATTATAAATACTAAATTATATATCAAGAAAATGTTAGATTATATTTTCGGAGTTATATCGCGGGATCCTTTGGCTGGTAGAGGAAGAAATTTTGTTGTTAAAAACACAACCAAAATATTAAACATCTCACTTTATATTGGGATCGGTTTAAACGCTTTTCAAGAGATGCTTTCTAATTACGGAACATGGGACAGTGGAATATATTATGATGTAGCTTTCCTTGGGTCAATATTTCCTTTACTAAAATATGTGTTCCTTTTTTGGATATTTGCTTACATACCAGATAATCAGGAGGAGAGATTCATATTTTTAACTCTTTTTATATTCTTAGTAGTTTTAAACTTTGGAATTAATTCATTTTATCAAGAAAGAGTTTCTGATTTTCTATATGCTTATATAGGATATAGATTGGCTTACAAAACATCCAGGGGAGGGAATAGATCTTGAAAAGCAGACTCTTAGTTATTATATCGCAACTCTTTTTTAACAAATATGGGAATCAGTCTTTTTATGAAACATTGAAAGGATATAGTAGGAATTTTGAATTGATTTTAATAACAGCTTATGATAAATCAGACGACTTTTATTATAAGCCATATGAGATAGAGGTTAATTTTGATATAGAAATTCCAAATATGTTTTTTTATAATATTTACAAGAGATTTTGTAAACTCTTTAGGAAAATAAAAAGCAAGAACAAGAAAAAGAATAAAACAGAAAAAGATCTTAAAATATCAAAGAACCTTGTTAATCAACATATCAACTTCTTGACTAAGCTTTCATTTGAATATAAGAATAGAGTATTAATCAAAAAAGTAAGGGAAGTTATTAATCGAAAAGATCTAAAAAAGTATGATACGGTTTACATAGTGGCATATGAGATAGGAGGAGTTTTGCCAGCTTTATTTGCAAAGGATATGTTAGACAAGTCAGGTATAAATAATGTAGTAATAGCAAAATTTCAAGGTACGCAGTTAGGTCAGTGCATTGATGAAACTACAGGTAATATGAATAAAGAATGTTTAAAATTATTTCCGTTAGACTTAGCCGTATTTGAGAAGATAAGAGAATTCGATGGTGTAATAATGACTGATGATGGGACGAAGGGAGATATGATCCTTAAAAAGTTCGGCGTTGACAACATTCTTTTCATTACAAATGGTATTCCGGAAGAGTTTATCAGAAACTTAGAAATCGCCAACAATGGACAAATTCCAAATAATGAAGGTATCTTAAATTTATACACGATAAGCAGATTGATATATTGGAAAAGAGTGGATTTGGCTGTAAAAATTGCAAGTTTTTTGAAAAATAATATTGGATATACTGGTTTTAGGTTAAATATTTATGGCAAATGTTCGGAGGATAATGAATATTGCGTGTATCTCAGGAAAATCGTTAAAGATGAAAACCTGAATGAATATGTGATTTTTCATGGCGGTGTTCCTTATCCAAAAGTTCCAAGCATACATTTATCAAACGATGTCCTATTATCCCTATACAATATAACCAATGTTACAAACCCAGTATTCGAAGCGCTCTATGTCGGAAATCATGTTATAACACTAAAGGATCCCTCTACTTTTAGAGTTTTCGGTGGCAATGAATGTGTAGAATTTTTTGAGAGAAGCAGTGATGAATCGCAAATTATCGAAAATATTGCCAACTTTATTGTTAAAAATGCTTTCAAATTGAAAGCAAAAAATAAGCTATGCTCTAAGAAGATAATCACATGGGAAGATCGTATTTCAAGAGAGATTGAATTTATACTTAGCACATGCAAAAAAGACTAATGCTGTGGATTTAGGGAGGATTGACTTGTGAACTTCTATACCGCTCTCCCTGAAAAAATTGGAGAGTAAAATAGTAGAGAAGGAGTGGTAAGATATAGGCAAGATGGACCTATCCGCAGGAGATGGCCATAGTACTGGCAGGGGCAAAAGGCAATAAGACAGTAGCACAGATATGCAAGGAATACGGCATACCACAATTTTAATGTTACGAATGGTGTGATACTTTCTTGGACGGTGCTATAAATGCTCTTGAAAGAGGCTGATGTCGAAGCTAAACTCAAAAGCACATACTAGCGGTCAGTGATAAGTGTAAGGTGCAGGGCAAAAGAATGGATAGAAGCGCCGGAAGAAGCGGTAAACAATGGATTCGAAGAAGGAGTAAGGGGCAAAGGAGTGAGAATAGTCAAAGGTAAGGTGTTCAGCCTACGAGCAGGGCATTTATGGAAGAATGCAAAGTGCTTGGAATAAAGCAAATATTCACGAGCTATAACAATCCTAAGGGGAATGCGGAGACGGAGAGATATTTT
>Ga0256842_1003532_pt1 | contig 10333 bp, 9 predicted proteins | sample 4559240metaG_FD_185973 | JGI IMG/M metagenome (GOLD analysis project Ga0256842, IMG submission 185973) | Hydrothermal vent microbial communities from Guaymas Basin, Mexico - 4559-240 | ecosystem: Environmental > Aquatic > Marine > Hydrothermal vents | place: Mexico: Guaymas Basin | collected...
GTGCTCAGTTTTTTTTCAGGATTTTTGGAGATGATTTCTATTAACCTGGCAGCTGCATATATGGCATCGTCATATCCATAGTATCTATCAGCAAAAAACATGTGTCCACTCATTTCTCCTGCAAGTAATGCCCCTTCTTCCCTCATCTTGGCCTTTATGAGTGAATGCCCTGTCTTCCACATAATTGGAGTTCCACCATGATTTTGAATATCTCTGTAAAGTAGGTGAGAGCACTTTACTTCTCCAATTATCTTTGCACCTGGATTTTCCTTTAAGACCTCCCTTGCAAAAATAGCCAGGACTTGATCTCCATAAAGGACATTACCATTTTCGTCAACAACCCCAATCCTATCACCGTCTCCATCAAAACCCACGCCAAGATGGGATTTTGTATCAATCACCTTTTGTCTTAAATCTTTTATATTTTCAAGAACCGTTGGATCTGGATGGTGATTAGGAAAATCTGGGTCTGGGTCGCAATATAGGCAGTGTACTTCGCAACCAAGACGCATCAAGAGTTCTTTGCAGATGTTACCAGATGTGCCATTACCGCCATCTACAACTACCTTTACTTTATTTTCTATTTTGATTCCCTTTGTTAATTCATCGAGGTATATTGGTATTGGGTCAAATTCACTGGCAAAACCTTCACCTTTTTTAAATTTACCATCTTTCATTATTTTGTAGAGATTTTGTATTTCCGTGGTGTGGATGGTGTCCAGTCCTGCCCATACCTTAAACCCATTAAATTCTGGGGGATTATGAGATGCAGTGATCATAACTCCAGCATTTAATTTTAGATGTTTTACAGAAAAATAAAAAACTGGAGTTGGGACCATTGGAAGTATTACAACATCTATTCCAGTAGAAATCAGGCCCTTAACCATAGCCTTTTGATATGCAGGGGAGCTGTGTCTACAATCTCTCCCCACAACACACTTATTGTATCCTTTTTCTTGAAAATATGTACCACATGCTTGCCCTAATACTTCTACCCATTCTTCATCAAAGTCCTTGTCAACAATTCCCCTTATGTCGTAAGCCCTGAAAACATCTTGAGTTATTTGTTTCACTTTTCCCCTCCTTTTATTTTTGTTTTTTTACTATCCATTTTACTTATTTTAATTTAATCTTTATTTCTAGATATGGCAAGGCAGATAATTTAATGGTTTGATTAAAAATTTATTGACCCTAAATTTTGGTTTTGACATAATTTAAGAAAAATTAGCTTCATAATGGTGATCTTAAATTGATGGGTTTCTATAACTTGTAAAAAAATATGGTTTTAAGGCCAAAAAAGGAGGATGTTGTGAATTGGGATTGGGACAAGTTAGAAGAAAGAAAAGAGAAATTTTCAAGGTCCAATAAGCCACCCTTACCCGATATTTCAAAGCTAAAAGAGAAGTTGCCTTTTGGGGACAATCTTAAGGGTAAAGGTCTTCAAATTTTGATTGGGATAGTTGTATTGCTCTGGCTTGCAAGTGGATTTTACATAGTAAATCCAGATCAGGTTGGGGTAATTAAGAGATTTGGGGCTTTTAATAGAATTTCTGGCCCAGGTCCCCATTATCATTTACCATATCCAATAGAGACAGTTTTGACTCCAAGTGTAACTCAAATAAAAAGGGTAGAAATAGGTTTTAGAAGTGTAACCCTGGGAACAGGTATTAATAACTACAGGGCAGTTCCCAAAGAATCATTGATGTTAACAGGAGATGAGAATATTGTGGATGTGCAATTTATTGTTCAATATAGGATTAAAGATGCTTATTCCTATCTCTTTAATATAAGCAATCCTTTTAAAACAGTTAAAGACGCAGCAGAAGCGGCAATGAGGGCAGTTATAGGAAATAATCAGATTAATGCAGTGCTCACAACTGAAAAATTCGGTATTCAAAATAAAACCCAGAAGTTACTTCAGCAAATACTTGATAGTTATCATAGTGGCATACAGGTAGTGGCCGTAAAACTTCAGGACGTGCATCCACCAAAACAGGTGCTAGATGCATTTAAGGACGTTGCCTCTGCTAAGGAAGATAAGAGCAGGTTGATAAATCAGGCAATGGCGTATAGAAATGAAATACTGCCTAAGGCCAGGGGAAGGGCTGCTGAAATAATAAACAGGGCAGAGGCATATAAGGAGACAAAGATAAGAATGGCCCAGGGAGAGGCCAATAGATTTTTAAAGATGTTAGAGGAGTATAAAAAAGCCCCTTTTGTTACAAGAAAAAGGTTATATTTGGAGACCATGGAGGAGGTTTTAAAGAAAGTTAAGGACAAGATCATAATTTCAAAGTCCGTGGGTGGAAAGGTTATACCTCTTCTGTCTCTTGACAAAAAGACCTTTGTAGAAAAAAAGCCTGTTAAAAAGACAAATAAAAAGACAAAAAATATAACACCTAAAAGAGGAGCAAAAAATGAATAAGAATATAGGATTTTACTTGATTTTCATTATTCTTATCATTGGTTTTTCCCAGCCTTTTTATCTTGTTGATGAGACCCAGAGGGCCATTGTATTACAACTGGGAAAGCCTATTGGGGATGCAGTTGGCCCAGGTATTCATTTTAAAATTCCTGTAATACAACAGGTGCAAAAATATGACTACAGAATTTTAGAATATGACTCACCTCCTGCAGAGGTAATCACAAAGGATAAAAAGACCCTTGTGGTTGATAATTATACCAGGTGGAGGATTTATGACCCATTATTATTTTACAGGACAGCCAGGACAATATCCAGGGGGTTGGCAAGATTGGATGATATTGTTTATTCAGAGTTAAGAGTAGCTCTAGGCAGATACAACCTTATTGATATTGTTTCTTCAAAGAGAAATGAAATAATGGCCAATGTCACAAGAAATGTAAAAAAAGAACTCAAAAAGTATGGAGTTGAGGTAATAGATGTAAGGATAAAAAGGACCGACCTTCCACCAGAAAACCAGAAGGCAATATATGCAAGGATGAGATCAGAGAGGGAAAGAGAGGCAAAACAGTATAGGTCTGAAGGGGCTGAACAGGCTGCAATAATAAGGGCCAAGGCTGACAAAGACAGGGCCGTGATACTTGCAGAGGCAAATAAAAAGGCCCAGATATTAATGGGAGAAGGGGATGCTTTGGCAACAAAAATATATGCAGAAGCATATAAAAAAGATCCTAAATTTTTTGATTTGTTAAGGTCATTTGATGCCTATAAAAGAGGATTTGATGCCAATTCTCGATTGGTCATGTCTTCTGATAATGAATTTTTGAATTATATGGAAAAGATAAAATAAGCGAACTAAGCATAAAATATTGGATTTCAGTGTAGGTAGTTGTAAAAGAAAAAAGAGGGCATATGCCCTCTTTTTTTTGTTAGACCATAGCTATTTGTTGTTGGGGGGAATTTTTAGTTAAATACCTTGGGGAAGGCACAAATATTGGAAATTGCAAGGCAAATTCTCTTACTTGTTTTCTTATCTTTGCGATTACTGTTTCATTGTCTTTAAATTTTAAGGCCTGGATTAGAAATTCCATTACTCTGTACACATCTTCTTCCACCATACCCCTTGTGGTGACTACAGGGGAGCCTATCCTGATACCAGATGTTATGGTTGCAGGTTTATCTTCAAAGGGAACAGCATTTTTATTTACGGTTATACCTACTTTTTCCAGGCATTGTTCAGCTTCTCTTCCTGTAAGGCCTTTATTTCTTAAATCAATTAATACAAGGTGATTATCTGTTCCTCCTGTTACCAGACTGAATCCTTCGCTGATCAAAGCATCAGCCATGGCTTTTGCATTTTTCAATACCTGTCTTTGATAATCTTTAAAATCTTCTGATAATGCCTCTTTAAATGCAACGGCCTTGGCTGCTATAATGTGCATTAAAGGGCCTCCCTGAATACCTGGAAAAATTTGAGAGTCCAGCTTTTCTCCTAGAGCTGCAGAAGATAAGATAAAACCACCTCTTGGTCCCCTTAGGGATTTGTGGGTAGTGGACGTGACAACATGGGCATATTTTACTGGATTGGGATGTAGACCTGCTCCAACTATTCCTGCAATGTGGGCCATATCCACCATAAGATAAGCACCAACTTCATCGGCAATTTCTCTAAATTTTTGAAAATCTATCTGTCTTGGATAAGTGGACGCTCCAGCAATTATGATTTTGGGTCTGTGTTTTTTGGCCAGGGATCTAACCTGTTCAAAATCAATAAGCTGTGAATCTCTATTTACCCCATATGAGAAACTTTTATAGATTTTGCCTGAAAAATTAACCTTGCTTCCATGGGATAGATGTCCACCATGTGATAAATTCATTCCTAAGATAGTGTCCCCTGGTTTGAGTAGTGCAGCATATACTGCCATATTTGCCTGAGAGCCTGAATGGGGTTGAACATTCGCATATTCTGCTCCAAATAATGTTTTGGCCCTTTCCCTTGCAAGGTCTTCAGCAATATCAACGTTAAAACAGCCACCGTAATATCTTTTACCTGGATAACCTTCTGCATATTTATGGGTAAGACAGCTACCAGCAGCTTCCCTAACCCCTGGGGAGGTGAAATTCTCAGACGCAATCAACTCAATTGTCTCCCTCTGCCTTTTTTCTTCAAGGGATATAGCCTTCCATATCTCTGGATCATGAACCTTTAAATAACTCATAACCTCACCTTCCTGGATTGAATTTTTTAAGGAATCAATAAGATTATTTTAATACACAAACCATAATATCCTGTCAAATATACACATTTTTATATTTTTTATATTAATTTTAAATTTTTTTTATAAAATACTCAAAATCTAGACTACTATTTTTAACTTTTAATGACTTTTTTCGTTAAATATGGTAAATATAAATTTTTTAAAAAAATAAATTCAATAAAAACAATGAATTAAGCTTTAAAGATAAATTTTCGAAAAAATAATTTTAAAAAACTTAAGATAAAAAGCGGACACCTAAAATAATTTAAGATAATTTTTAATTGCCAAGAAAACATTATTCAGTTAAGTATAACGGCACGACCTTTATTTACCTAAAGGTCAGTTGAATAAAAAATTCTTAAGGAGGTTCATATGCCCGTAAAAAAGATTCCTAGGACGCAATCTGCTTATTCTTTTCCTCTTTTAATAAAAAATTTTTTAAAATTTCCCCTGACATATAACCCGGATCAGGAGATAGTCTATAGGGATAAGTTTAGATATACCTATAGGGATTTTGGAAAAAGGGTTCATAAATTGGCCAATATGTTAAAATCCATGGGCATTAAAGAAGGGGATGTAGTAGGTGTAATGGATTGGGATAGCCATAGATATTTAGAGTGTTTTTTTGCCGTGCCAATGATGGGCGCAGTGCTCCACACCATAAACATAAGGCTTTCACCAGAACAGCTCGTCTATACAATAAATCATGCTGAAGACGATGTAATATTGGTAAATTCTGATTTTCTTCCCATGCTTGAGTCAGTTAAGGACCAAATAAAAACAGTGAAAAAATTCATTCTCTTAACTGATGAGACGGAAATTCCTACTACGTCTCTAGATTTTGCTGGGGAATATGAGGATCTTGTTAAAAATCAGAGTGAAGAGTATGATTTTCCTGAATTCGATGAGGATACCATGGCAACCACCTTTTATACAACAGGAACTACTGGTTTGCCAAAAGGGGTATATTATAGTCATAGGCAGATAGTCTTACACACATATGGACTTATGTCTGCATTGTGTACCATGGGATATGGTATTAGGGTGGATAATAGCGATGTATATATGCCACTTACTCCTATGTTTCATGTCCATGCCTGGGGAATGCCATATATGTTTACCTGGATTTGTGCAAAGCAGGTCTATCCAGGTCGATACGAGCCTGAAATGATTTTAAAATTAGTCCATCAAGAAAAGGTTACCTTTTCTCACTGTGTACCCACTATACTCCACATGTTGGTTACATCTCCAGTTATCAAGCAGATAAATCTATCCAACTGGAAAGTAGTCATTGGTGGTTCTGCTCTACCACAGGGACTTTGTAAAGAGGCCCTCAAATATAATATCAATCCAGTCACTGCCTATGGTATGTCTGAAACGTGTCCTATAATTACAGCAGTTCTTTTGAAACCCCACATGGTTGATTGGGATATAGACAAACAGGTTCCAATTAGGTGCAAAACAGGGATTCCAATTCCCAATGTATTGTTAGAAGTAGTTGATCCAATGGGAACCCCCCAGCCCCATGACGGTAAGTCCACAGGTGAGGTGGTTGTGAGGGCGCCTTGGTTAACTCAAGGTTATTTGAAAGATCCTGAAAAGAGCGAACAGTTGTGGGAAGGTGGTTGGCTACATACTGGAGATATTGGATATATTGATGAAGAAGGATATTTAAAAATTACAGATAGATTAAAGGATGTAATTAAAACAGGTGGCGAGTGGATATCTTCACTGGAATTAGAGGATATTTTAAGTCAACACGAGGCAGTGAGTGAAGTTGCTGTGATTGGTGTTCCAGATGAAAAATGGGGAGAGAGACCTTTGGCCCTGGTGGTATTACATGAAGAATTCAAGGGAAAGGTTAGTGAAGATGAATTAAAAGAACACTTTAAAAAATATGTTGAGGACGGCACTATTCCAAAATATGGAATCCCAGATAAGATAGAAATTGTAGATCAAATTCCAAAGACAAGTGTTGGAAAGATAAATAAAAAAGAGATAAGAAAGATGTATCAATAAAACTAAGGGGGCTAAGTAAGCCCCCATTATTCACCTAATTCTTTTGATCTTTTGCATGCTTGATGAAGTGCATCTATTATTGCCCCCCTAACTGCCATTCTGTCAAAGTGGTTGAGGGCAGCAATGGTGGTGCCTGCTGGAGATGTGACCATCTCTCTTAACCCTGCCAGACTCTTGTCTAATTCTTCTATCATTTTTGTAGTGCCGCTAAGCAGTCCTTTGACCATCTCAATTGATATCTGTCTTTGAAAACCCAGTGATACCCCTGCTTCTACAAGTGCTTCTAAAAAATAGATAATATACGCAGGGCCTGAGCCTATGAGGGCAGTGTATGCATCTATGTAGTTTTCCTCCATTTCAAAACACTTACCCAATACATTGAAAAGCTCAATTACTTTTGCATGAGTGGACCCATCGACCTCTTCTTCAAAACATATTGCAAACATCCCTTTGCCAACCAAGGCTGGGGTATTTGGCATAATACGGACGACCTTGGCCTTGCCTCCACACCACTTTTTTATTTTTTTTATCTTAATCCCAGCGCAGATAGACATTAGGGTGTGGTTATCTAAAAAAAGATCCTTATATTTTTTTAAAAGGGATTTTACTTGAGTAGGCTTAACAGCTAAAAGGATGTAGGTAGATTTTTGGATCAACTCTGGAATATCTCTGGCCTTTTGTACCTTTAGCTCCATACAAATTTTGTTTAGCTTTTGTTCATCTATATCATAACCAATAAGAGAGATATCTTTTAAGGGGCTCCATCCTTTTAAAATTGCCCCTCCCATATTGCCAGTGCCAATGACTCCGATTGTGTCCATTAATTATAATACCTCCAGTTTATCGAAAAAATAGGCAATTTCCTTTACAGCGTTTTCTGGACTATCAGATCCATGTACTGAATTTTTTTCAACATCCAAGGCAAATTGGTTTCTGATTGTGCCTTGTTTTGCTTCTTTTGGGTTTGTTGCCCCCATAAGTTCCCTATATCTTTTTATGGCGTCTTCTCCTTCTAAAACAGCTACAACTATTGGACCTGAGCTCATATAATTTGTTAGGCTGTCAAAAAATGGCTTTTCTTTGTGGACTTCATAAAAACCTTCAGCCTGTTTTTTGTTTAGGTGGAGCATTTTCAATGCCTTGATTTTTAGGTCTGCTCCCTCAATCATCTGTAAGATCTTTCCTATAAGATTTCTCTCAACAGCATCAGGTTTAATAATGCACAGTGTCTGCTCAACCATATCTTCCTCCTAGTTATTGTGTTAAGGGTTCTGTCATGGATTGCCCCAATTTTTATGCCCTATTCTTTTCAATGTCAATTCTCTTTGCTAACCGTGGTAACTTGGAAACTAACACTTTCTTATTTTATTTGATAATAGATTTTTGATTTTTTTATTTGAAAAAATGATTTTTATAGCTTCATTTCTTATTCTATAAAAGATTTTGCTCTTTATGAAGTATCATAAAAATTTAATAGAATGGAGGAGATAATGAGAAAGTTAAATTGTTTTGGGCTTGCATGTCCAGGACCTGTTTTAAAATGTAAAGAAGTCATTGAATCTGAGAGCCCTGAACTTTTAGAAGTTTTGGTTGATAATGCGGCTGCTAAGGAAAATGTATGTCGTTTTTTAAAGTCAAGGTCATATTCTGTTGAGACTAAAGAAGAAAAAGAAGGATTTAGAGTCTTAGGAAAATTATCTGATGGTGCTATACCAGGTTTTGAAAATGAAAAAGAGGACCTCTCTCAGTATTCTTGCGAAATTACCTATTCTCCTGACACACAAGACAAACAGCTTGTATTTATTACTTCAAATGTAATAGGCCATGGAGATGATATATTGGGTCAAAAACTTATGTTGAATTTTTTAAAGACCTTACCTGAAATGGGTAAATCTTTATGGAGGATTATTCTACTTAACGGCGGGGTCAAACTTGCAACAGAGGATGGAGAGGTCTTAGAAGCCCTAAAGGAGCTGGAAAGATCTGGTGTGTCTATTTTAGTTTGTGGCACTTGTCTTGATTTTTTTAAACTTTTGGACAAAAAAAAGATAGGAGAGACAACTAATATGTTAGACGTGGTAACAAGCCTTCAGATGGCAACAAAGGTGATTAAGATTTAAATGGCAGAAAAAATCAGATTAAATCGCTTTCTGGCCCGTTCAGGAGTTTGCTCCAGGAGACAGGCAGATCAATTAATTAAAAAGGGATGTGTTAAGGTAAATGGGATCATTGTGACTAAGCTGGGCACAAAGGTTGATATTGATGATGAAGTTGTTGTTAATGGTAAAAAGGTATCAATAGATGCCTTTAAAAATAAAAGATTTACATATATTGCCTTATATAAGCCAATTAAGGTTGTAACCACCCTCTCTGATCCCCAAAAAAGGAAGACCATTTTAGACATATTGCCTGAAAACTTGCGTAAGTTGGGACTGGTGCCTGTTGGCAGGCTGGACTATTTTTCAGAAGGTCTTTTAATTTTAAGCAATGACGGAGATTTTGTTTATAAGATGACCCATCCTAAATTTCACCTAAAAAAGGTATATGTAGTTGAAATTAAAGGGGTTGTCCAAGACGTACATTTAGAAGTTATGAAAAAAGGGATGGAGCTAAAGGGTCTTAAATACAAACTAGCGCCAGTAAATGTGAAAATTTTAAAAAAAATAGATCCCACTCATTTTATTCTAAAATTTGAGCTAATGCAGGGGATAAATCGACAGATAAGAAGGATGTGTCATGCCTTTGGATGGAAGGTTTTGAAATTAAAAAGGATCATGCATGGCCCTGTAAAATTAGGAAGATTAAAACCTGGGGAATTTAGGTACTTAAAGGAAAAAGAAATTAAAAATTGTTTGAACTCTCTTGGTTTAATGTGAAATGAAGTTTTCTCTAATAAGAATTAGTTGGTTTTAATATCTTCTGGCACCATGAAGACCTCTTATAAGCCTTAAAAGGGAGTTGTAGTCTTTCCTGCTATATAAGGCTATTTTCATTTTTAAATTTTTCCATAAACTCCTTGCTGGTCATTATTTTAATTCCACAATTGTAAAACTTTTTATCATTTGTGATCATAATATTGCAATTGTTATACTTGGCACAAAGACATTGCAACACATCTTCAAGATCTACCTTTTGCTTCAATGATATATTTATCGCCTCTTTAATCAATTCATTACCATAATGATAAATATTCCACTTTGTTGTAATATAATCTAAATAGTTAAGAACTTTATTTTTATCTTTTACAACATAAAAAACAGTGGTCAACATGTCTTCACTAATTGCTATTTCTATGTTGTTTTCTATTGCTAATTCGATTAATTTTACACTATAAAAGTGATTTGTTCTATTTTTATCAATTATATCAACTATAATGTTTGTATCTAAAAATATTTTATTTTTCCAAATATTTTGAGGCATGATATTTCCTTAGCTCTTTTTCTGACATATCTTTTGTGTCTCCACTCACAATTCCTGCAAATTTCATAAATTCATCTATTTCTTTTTTCTTCTTTTCTTTTATAATTTTTTTTATCATAGCTCTAATCTCATCAAGATATTTACCAGAGACTATTATTCCCTTAATTGTATTAGTTTTTTTATCTTCAATTTCTATATAGTCGTATTTGTCAAT
>Ga0256842_1003534_pt1 | contig 10322 bp, 8 predicted proteins | sample 4559240metaG_FD_185973 | JGI IMG/M metagenome (GOLD analysis project Ga0256842, IMG submission 185973) | Hydrothermal vent microbial communities from Guaymas Basin, Mexico - 4559-240 | ecosystem: Environmental > Aquatic > Marine > Hydrothermal vents | place: Mexico: Guaymas Basin | collected...
TGGCGGTTCGCCTTCGTCTGGGTGAGGGACCCGGGGAGGCTGCGGGAGTTCCGGAAGGTGGTGATCCGGCCCCGGACGGAGGGTGACGTGCGGCTGGCGATGGAGCTCGCCCGTCGGGGTGGGCGCGTGCTGCTGATCCTGCCCTCCGAGGATGAGGGGATCGCCGGGCTGGTCGGTCGGAGGCTGGGCGTCCGGGTGCGGTCGGCGGAGCTCCGGCTGCAGCCCGCGTACCCCGACGTGCGGGACCAGGTTCGGGTGTGGAGAATGGCCGTCAGGTCCAGGCTGAAGGGACCGTTCCGGCCCCCCGCCGCCCCCAAGTACCAGCCGCTGAACCCGCAGCCGCTGCCGCGCCAGCACCGGGTGGACGGTGGGTGGTTCCGGGACGTGCGCGTGGGGAAGGGAACGATCCGGGTGTGCGGGGTCGACCTGCCCGAGGTCGCGGCCCGACTGCACCCACCCCTGCTCAACACGGGCCCATGGATCCCGCCGCTGCCGGGGCCGCGGGAGCGGGCGCTGTTCTCCGAGGTGCTGGAGCGGTTCGGTTCCCGGCCTCACCCGGTCAAGGCGTGGATGCGGGGGGATCGGGTCACGGTACGCGCGGGCGGTCACCGGTGGGTGCTGGTTAAGGTCAAGCACTTCCCCGCGTGGATGGCCCGGGGCGGCGGCATCTTCGTCGGTCCCGGTGGGACGATGGTGATCCGAGCGGACGCTCCCACGGTGGAGCTGAGGTTCTCCCCGCCCACTCGGCTGTACTGGGCCGGCGCGGTGGGGTTCACCCTGGGCGCGCTGTGGCTGGCCTTGAGGGCGCGCCGTTCCCTTAGGATGGGAAGGAAGGTAGAGGGAGGATGGAGGAGGTGAATGGATCGGCGTTCAGCGCTTCCTGCGGCGCCTGAGTGGGGGTACCGGGGGTACCAGGACCGGCTGCTGCTCCGGGGTGCCGACGAGCTTTCTCAGGTCCTCCGGGACGTTGACACCGTTGACATCGTTGAGACCGGGTTCGACCGGGTGGAGCCGGGTACCGTGACGCTCCTTGGCTTCGGTCCTGGTCGCGCCGGTCTCGGTCGCCTTGCCCCTGGCTTGGACGGTCCGGGAGGCGGTCGTCCCTTGGGCCTGCCTCATGGGCTCAGCGGTCCGTGAGGACGTCGCGGGCTTGACGCCCCGATGGCTCTCCTTCCCTGGGGTTTCCTCCGGCAGCGACCTCACGATCCGGTAGGAGCCGAGGACCAGGTCGATGCGCAGGTACCCGTCGTGCCAGGGCAGGTATGCGTACCGGCCGTCCACCCGCGCGGCCCGGATCGTCCGTCCGGTCGTCACGTCCACCGCGACCGCGCTCACTCGGTTCCCCGACCTCCAGGCGCAGCAGACCAGCACCGCGTCCCCCACGCGCACCGTCACCGACCGCACGTTCGTCGGCGGGTACCGGCCGGGCTCGCTCACCTCGGCGATCACCGGCACCGCGTCCAGCGCCGAGAGTAGGTGGGGCGCCTCCGGGTACGGGTACGTGAACAGGACCCGGATCGTCCCATCACCGTGGAGCAGCACCACGACGCTCTCGGGCGCCCACGGACCGACGGTCAGGCGATGAGCCCCGAGCCGCGTCGGCAGCGCCAGCACCGCCTTGAGCCGCTTGACCCGGCCACCGCTCACCTCGTAGGCGTCGGCGCGCAGGATCCGAGGCCGGTACCACCCCAGTTGCATCGGGCGTCCGGAGATCACCACCAGCCCGCCGTCCCCGGTGATCAGCGCCGTGAGCGGGAGTCCCGACAGCCGGAGGGCGGTGCCGTCGGGCAGCGTCAGGGTGGCGCTCGCCACCGCCATCGGGGCGGCCGGCGAGGTCGACACCGTCCCCGTGATCCGGGCTGGGGCGAACGAGCCCAGCGTCACGCTGCCGACGCTGATCCCCATCCGGGCAAGCCGCTGGATCAGGGCCCTCACCGGCAGGAGGGTCGGCTCGTACGACCAGTCCGCGATCAGGCACCTGGGCGCGCTCAGCGCTCCGTAGATCGGGTCATGAACCGTGACCGACACCGTGCCGTCCGGGTTCGGCCGAGCGTCCACCCGGACCGTTAGGACCCGGAGATCGCCCGTGACCGGGTGCACCTCGGCCGGGACCAGTATCAGCCGGCTGCCCACTACCGCCCCGTAGAACCGGCCCCAGTCCGTGTCGATGCGGTACAGGGTCCCGACCGCGATCCCACCGGGCGTCGCCACCTTCACCGTGCCGAGCTTGGACACCCGGAGCACCCGAAGGTCCCCACTCAGGTCCAGGACGACCCCGCCGTGCGCCTTCGGGTCCGCTAGGTCCGCCGTCAGCACCGTTACCCGGACGCCCGGGGTTCGGGCGGGCGGCCTCGGGCGCTCGTTGGACTCGCGGACGCGGATCCGACCGGTGCTCCCGTCGTAGGTGACCAGGAGGACCCTACCGTCCGGGGTCGGCAGCGCGAACTCGGCGCCCCCGTTCCACCTTTTCACGGGTGGTACGACCACCGGCTTCGACCCGACCGGGAGCGCCGCGAGGGCGACGTCGTTCCCGGCGCCGACGACCAGTAGCGGGACGCCCCGGTAGGACCCGACGGCGAGGACCCGACCGCTCACCCGGGCCCGCACCAGCGTCGGCGTGACGCCCGGAATCACCAGGACGGCCGCGGCCACGAGGGTGTCCTGACCGTCCGGGACGGCCACGATGAGCCAGCGCTCCGCGCACCAGGCACGGGCTCCGGGGACCGTGGTTACGGCGTTGCGGCCCCGGTCGACCACGATCACGCGCTGCCCCCGCGACGTCACGGCGACGATCGCGCTGCGGTGCGCGTCCAGGTCGACCGGTCCCAGGACCAGGAACACCGGGGAGCCCACGTTCACCTCCTTAACGACGAACCGGCCCCGGTTCCCGCCCTCGGGCACGTAGGCGACCGTGATCAGGCTCCCACGGGTCCGAACGTGAACCGTCTCCGGCCACTCCAGAGTCGCGGTCCTCACCGCGATCGGCGCCAAGAACCCCGTCGTCCGGACGCTCACGCCCGAGAGGTTCCAACGCCAGTTCACCGTGCCGTCGGCGTTGACGGACTCCGGGGTGACGCTGACCCCGACGGGAGCCGGCCAGCGGAGCGTCGCGACCCCCCTTAACCGGTCCCCCGTGACCAGCGCCATCGCCGTCAGACTCCTCACCCGACCCACGTCGCCGGGCAGCACCGAGGGTGGTACCGACCCGATCAACCCGACGCCGGTCTCGTAGAACCTAACGCGAAACAGGCCGGCCTGCAGCTGCGTCTCCGGGGAGATGCGACCACTCCCGTCAAAAGCCGCGATCGCCGCGACCGCGCACGGTGGGGAGTAGTCGTACACGGGCAGGTGCAGCAGCGGGCGCTGGATGGCGACCGTGGGTTGGTGTCCCGAGGCCGAGGCCGGCGGCAGCGTCATCGCGACCAAACAGAGGAGCGGCAACCAGGCCCGGATGCCAGGCAACCGGTCGACCCCCGTCGCACGGGGTTTCGGATCGTCCCAAATAATGAGTGCGATCCCGGGCGACCCCTCGGGCCCGGCGAGGGTGGGGTTAAGTGGGGAAACCGATCGGTTGAGACGCGGTCCGAATGCCGGAGGTTCGGAAACCCGAAGGGATCGTTGGCAACGGATGCGATTCTGAACGACTAAATCGGGATTCCGCCGCCACTCATCATTCCGACCGTCAGCACCCCTCGGCGTCCTCACCCACTTTCCGGGGCCTCCGGCACCGTAACCCGCCGGTCATCGGGCGGTCCTCCCCGCGGGACCACTCCGCATCGGCCGGGACCGCGGTCGGTAACACCGACCCTCCTCACCGATCCGGCGTTCCTCGGCCTCCTCACTCCGCGGGAGCCTCGACCGAGGAGAACTCGAGCGGGGATTGGTAAAAAATCACCGCGGGGGCCGCGTGGATCAGCGCGTCTCCCACCGGAAGGTCACGCTGGAGTCGTGGACGTCCTCCTCCAGCTTCACCACGTCCAGCCCCTCGCGCCGCAGACCCTCCAGGATCACGCCCTTGATGACCGCGCACACGTCCTTGCCCTCCTCGGAGCGCTCCTGCCAGCCCAGCGTCTCCAGCACGTCCTCAAGCTCCGCGTGGCCGTTTTCGACGTCGAAGTCGCCGATGAGACCGTACTCCTTGGCCATCCTCAGCGCATCCTCCAGCTCCTGAATCTCCTCCCGCTCCGCCTCCTCCAGGATCTTGATGAACTGCCGGCCCACCTCCATCACGATGGGCTCCCAAGAGTCGCTGAGGTGACGCATCGCGGCCATCCTCACCGCGCTCAGCAGGGCGAACGCCAGCTTGCGGTGTTTCGGCTGCTGCGACAGTTCCTCAGCTATGTCGCCGCGCAACTCCTCTTCACCCTCGAACTCCTCATTTAACCCCATATTTTTTGTCGCCCCCCCCCCGACCTACGAGCCCCACGAGACCCTCCTCCGCTCTTTACCGCCCGGGTAACCCTCTAACCCTCGGATGAGTTATGAAAGGTTATATAAAAGGTTATCGGATGGAAAGCGGAGCCGAGGTTTCATCTAATCTGTCATCGCTCGGTTGATTTACATCGACCTTAAGGCATTTCCCCAACTACGTTTTCATGGAACGATCTAACCTACCCTTGTCAAGTTATCACCGGCGCCGCGGGCCGCCGATCCCGTTTTAAGTGGCCTCGGGCGCGCGGTGGGGGGCGCGGGTGGCGGTCAGCGGCCTGGAACGTCGTCATCGGGTCGGGCGGCCGATTAGCACATCATCCCGCCGGCCCACCGGCCCGGCAGAGCCGTTTTATCGGGCACCCCTCGCACCTGGGCCGGGGTCGGCAGTGCCGGCGGCCCAGCTCGATGGCGCCCAAGGCTAGGCTTCTGGGGCTCTTAACGGCGCGGGGCCAGAGCCTTCTGGCCCAATCCACCGGGCGCCCCGTGGCGCGCTCGGCGACGCGTCGGACGTTCGCGTCGACGGGCAGGACCCGATCGCCGTAGGCGACGGCGGCGACCAGGTCGGCGGTGTACGGACCGACGCCCGGGACTCGGAGTAGCTCGTCTCGGTTCGGACGGGGCCGCTCCGAGAGGAGTCGGGCCAGCCCGCGTACCGTTCGGAGCCTTCGTTGAACCAGTCCGATGCGGGAGAGTAGCCGCTTCAGCTCGCGCTCCGGCGCGTTGAGGAGGTCTCGGGGCTCCGGGTACCGGCGGAGGAGCTCGCGTAGGACGGGTTCGGCGAGCTCGCGGCGGGTGCGCTGGTGCAGGACGCCGGCGAGCGCGACGGCGTACGCGTCCTCGCGCTCCCCCCACGGCGGCTCGTACTCACCGTTCCGCTCGAGGCGTCGGAGCCAGGTCTCGATGCGTTCCGCTACCTCCTTCAACCCTGGCGCCCCGTGGTGCCCGGGATGATGAGGAGGGGGATCCCCGAGGGGTGAGGAGACCCAGGGGCGCTGACCCCGGTGTGGCCTCGGCCCCGCGACTTTTGGTCATCGGGGGGTCCCCAAGGGGAACGGTCCTCATCGGCGCGGTCGGGAGTGGGTGGGTTGGGCGGTGACATGCATCGGTTCTCCCATCGGCTGCTGCGGATTACGGTGCACGTGGTGATGGTGGCGATCCTGGGGGTCACGCTGATCGTCTTCGCCGTCGGGGCGTACGACATCGTGCGCACGTTTTTGACCAGCCCGTACCGGGCGCGGTTCCGGGAGGCGTTCGGGCTGATCGTGGAGTGCGTGTTCGACGTGCTGCTGCTCCTGGAGGTGTACCAGAGCGTGCTGGAAACGCTTCGACACCATCGGGTACCCCTGCGGTACGTGGTGGATATTACCATCATCATGATGCTTCGGGAGACGTTCCTGAAGTACTATCGGGGGATCCTTCGACCCTCCGAGCTCCTGGCGGTGACGGCCTTCCTCGCCGTGCTGGTGACCTCCCGGGTGATCGTGCTCAAGTACTCCCCCGATTACTTCAACGAGCGGCTGAGGCGGGGGTCGGAGGGGGAGTGATGAGTCGCGCCGGGTCACCGAGGCCCGGATGAGGGCTGGGGGGCTCGCTGACCCCGAGTCGGGGGAGACCGGCGATGCTCGCTCGGTGGAGGAGGTTCTCGCAGATCCTGGGGTGGGCGGCCCTGAGCCTTGGAGTGCTCGCCCGGGTGCCCGTGGTCGTGCCAGGGGTCTCGGGCGGTTGCGCCGGGGTGATCGGGACGGGGTTGGTGCTTTACCTCCTGCCGTCCGCGCTCGCGGGTCTGACGGAGCCGGGCTACCTGGCGTTCGCGGCGGCGGTCGCGTGGCTGCTTCCGGCCGTGACCGTGGGAGGGGCGGTGTGCGGGTGGGTCTGCCCGCTGGGCTCCGTGCAGGACGCGCTGGCTCGGGTTGGGCGTCGGTTGGGTGTCCTCGTCCCGGTACCGCCCGGTCACCGCGGGCTCCGGCTCGTTCGGTACCTCCTGCTGCTCGCGACGCTGGCCGGGGCCGCGTGGTTGTTGAGACCGTGGTACGCGGTCTGTCCGATGCACTACCTGACGGCGGCCCTGCAGGGGCGAGGGCTCGGGTACCGTGGGCTCGAGCGGCTCGGGCTGGCGCTGGTCCCGGTGCTGGCCTCGTTGGTCGTGCCCAGGTTCTTCTGCCGGTACCTGTGCCCGGTGGGGGTGCTGCTGAGGGTGGGGCACGGGTGGACGTCCCTCGACCTGCTCGTCGACGCGCGACCGGCGTGCCGCGGGTGTCCCGTCTGCCTCACGTGCCCTATGGGTCTCCAACCTAGTGGGGACTTCCCGTCCGCGCGGGACTGCATACGATGCGGGCGCTGCCTGGCGTGCGGGCGCGGTGGGTAAAAATCTCGAACGCGGGGTTGCGGGACCGGGCCCGGTGAGGAGCTACTCCGGGGCTGAGCCGGTGATGAGTCCACCCGGGACCGAGGGCTCAGCCCCACCCCAGCGTCCTCACCCATCGGGGCACCGGGTCCTCATCACCGTGGTCCCATCTTCCTCTTCCGACACGCGCTCCAGGCGCTGCACGCAGGATCCGGGCTCCGTGTCCCCGGACAGCGGGGTGCGCTCCGGCTTCAACCGCACGTTCCACCCCTTGAGCTCCGCCAGGCTGTTGAACAGGTTGACCACGTTGCACGGGACCACCTTCCGTATCACCTCTATCTCCCGGTCCGTGGCAACGTCCAGCAGCAGGGGAGAATAGCACACCCGGCACCCACTCACGCGCACCCGATCCCCGTCCAGCTCAACCTCGGCCAGCGGTTCCAGTATGCTCAACAGGGCCTCCCGGGGATCGTCGGGCACTCGATCCGAGATCAGCTCCGCCATGATCCTCCCCATGACGCGGCGGGCGGCGTTTCCACGCTCCCCGAAGAGCCTGGCGTTGGCTACCGCCATCGCGCACTCCAGCATCCGCACGAACTCCCACGCCTCCATCGACATGGTCCGAGTCCCCACAGGACCGCGGCCAGTAGCGTAACCGCATAGATCGGTCCCTTCTCCCTCTCCGAACCCGAGCGGTCGCCTCGCGGCGTCTGAGCCTTCTTCGGGCTCGTATCCGTGTCGTTCTCCGCCTTACTTTGAACGCTTAAACGTTCTTCAACTGACTTGATCTTACGCTCAAGATCGCTAACCTTGCCGGCCAGTGACTTCAGGTCCCTTTGCATTGACGATATCTCACTGCTAACGTCACTCATCTTTTCCTTCAATGAATTGATATCGTTCTTGATCTCTGATCTCTCTTTCCTCGACTCCTCAATTTCAGCCTCCGCTGCCTTCACCTCGTTGAGCATGTCCTTAACTAGCTCTGAGAATCTTACCGTGACCTCCACGTACACCTCGTCCGAGACGCTGGCGAACCTTTGGATGCTCGAGGCCGCCGCGTTGGCATCCCAGTGCTTGATCATGGAGTTCAGCTCCGCCTCGTCCACCGCGACCTCCGCGAGCCTTCGAAGCAGCGCGTCCAGCCGCTCGTCCACCCGTCCCGCTCTCAGCAGCGCCAGGAGCTCCGCATCCACGCTCTCCAGGGTCTGAACAGCCTCCCTCCAGGTGCGGACGAGGTCGGACTTGTCGGGGTACCGCTCGGAGAGCTTCCACCAGGGGTCGAACCCCTTGGACTGCAGCACGCGCCGGTACTCCGGCTCGGGCAGCGAGACGACGGGCCCCTCGAACCTCCCACTCAGGAGATCGTCGACGACCTTCCGTGGATCTGCCAGTCGGAACCTCACGCTCGTACCCTTGTAGTTGAAGTTCAGTTCCCCTGAGGCCACCCGGCTTAGGAGCTGCTTCACGCCGTTGAGCACGCTGTTGTCGGCCAGTTCCCACGGGTGGACGAGCACGGCCAGGGTCAGCCGCGCGTCCCGATCGGTGGGGACGAGCCCGCTGTCGATGAGGTTCCTCACGGCGTCCCGTAGAAGGTCCCCGATGGTCTCGTTCCGAGAGGCCGCCGCGTTGGCCAGCTCGGAGTAGGTTACCGCAGGGAGGTGGTAAATCGTCGTCCCGTTCACCTCGAACTTCCCGGGAACCATGTACGGGGCCGGGAAGGTCAGTCCGTCCCACACCGGGTCGTGGTTCGCGGAGAGGGTGGCCGGGCTGTTGCCCGAGATGATCACCCTAACCCCGTACAGGGCGCACGCCCTCAGGGTCCTCGGGGAGAGCACCCAGTACGGCACGCTGAGCACGCGGTCGTCCACGTTGACTTGGACGTTCTCCTTGAGGAACTCCGCGTTGTACTTCAACTCCAGGTACTGAACGCTCACCGGTAGGTTACCCAGGGAGTGGGAGACCGTGTGGAGGCCCACGAGCGTGACGACGTCTTGGTCCGCGAACTCTCGGATCACCCGGGTGATGCCGGGGGCCGTCCGCTCGCAGAGGTTGTAGTGGAAGACGGCGACCTTGACCCCGCGCTCCCCGCACCAGCTCAGGAAGTCCCGCAGCGCGGTCACGTGCTCCTTGGACCAGGCGTCACTGTCCACGTAGGGCACGACGTCCACGTACACGGTAGCGGACGCGGGTGCCGGGGCCAGTAGGAGTAGGGTTAGCAGCGCGAGCATAGCGTTCCTTCACCCCCAACGCGGCGTTCGGCACCGGGGTTACTCCTCATCCGGGCGTCGGCATCCACCACCGTCCACATCGTACCCCGGTCGTTTCCCAACGTCCGATGATGACGATTTTATTCTCTGACCCGTGGTGAGAATGGTATGGGGAGGTCCGATGATCGCTCACCGAGGCTCGATCGAGGTGGAGGTGGACGGGAAGCCGGTGGGCGAGTGCGAGGGCTCGCTGCGGATCTCGGATGAGGACGTGTTCGTCGTGCCCCGAGGGTCGGTCCGCGTGGGCGAGGATCCGGTCCTGGAGTCCGTCGGCTCCTCCTTCAGCTCCGCGGAGCTGGAGAGCGGGTCCTTCACCCCGCCGCGCTCCCGCGTCGTGCTCACCCCTCCCACCGCCGCCGCCCTGGTGGCCCACGGGATCACCGTGAAGCGGTTTGAGGTGGAGGGCAGCCTCGTGCTGACCACGCTGGGGGGTCCGTCCCTCTACCCGTTCGAGCGACGCATTCTCGTCCCGGAGGGGGAGCTGACGCTGAGGTTCGTGCCCAAGAACCCGGAGGCCGTGCGCGGGAGCCTTCTCTCCGCCGCCGACCGCGTTCTGGACCGATCCGTCGCCCCGCTCGTGAGGGGTAGGGCGGTGAGGATCTGTCGGATGCGGGTGACCGCCGGCGGGGAGCGGGGCTCCGGAATCCTTCGGGTCGTGCCCCGGGAGGATACCCTTCTGCTCCTCCTGCAGCCGGAGGAGGATGACCTTAAGGAGGTCCTGAGGGAGGCGGTGGACAGGCCGCAGCTGGGGATGGCGCTGACCGCGCCCGAGGTCGCGAGTCTCGTCTCCGGGGATGCGGTCCTGCGGCACGGGAAGGGCGAGCTGACCCTGACGCTGGACGCACGGGAGTACCCGGAGCTGCGCGCGGAGGGTGAGGGTCTGAGCCTGCGCGCCGTACCCGCCTCGATCCCGGCCGCCGTTGCGGGACGGGAGCTGCTTCGTCGCGCGGCCGAGGTCTTCATTCGAGAGGTGATAGAGGAGGAGTGATCGGCGCCGAGAGGTTCGTCATCGGGGGTCCTCGGCGTCCACCACCCTCCTCATCCGTCACGCTGACCGGGTGGGCCCGGGTCGTCCCGGCGGCCCCGAGGGTGCGGGGTGGTCCCCCGCGCCGATGAGGGTGCCGTTGATAGGCCCGGGCACACCCGCGGTCGGGACCCCCTCCCCTCTTCACCCGCTCCGCGCCAGGTTGACTCCTCATCCCGCGGAGGGTGCGCAGTCGTGATGTGGGTCACCCACGCGCTGGTTACCTACGTGACGGTGGACCGCGCGCTGGGCCACC
>Ga0256842_1003535_pt1 | contig 10320 bp, 13 predicted proteins | sample 4559240metaG_FD_185973 | JGI IMG/M metagenome (GOLD analysis project Ga0256842, IMG submission 185973) | Hydrothermal vent microbial communities from Guaymas Basin, Mexico - 4559-240 | ecosystem: Environmental > Aquatic > Marine > Hydrothermal vents | place: Mexico: Guaymas Basin | collected...
GCTCTTGTATACCTCCACAACGTCTCCAACCCTAGCAGTGTACTCGATCGGTACAACAACGTTCGCAGGGTAGGGTATGGAAGCACCCGTAGCTACCTCAGCACACTCTCCATGCGATAGCTCGCGCCTCGGCGTGGTTCCGATCGATACCTTGTCTACCACGCGAAGCTTTCTAGGTGCGTCATACCTAGCGCCAGCGATGTCTTCGGAGAGCGCTGCGTATCCATCGAAGAGAGCTCGGTCGAAGGGTGGTAACGCTACGCGTGCACGTACGTCCTCTGCAAGGATCCTACCAATCGAGTTCCTAACATCGATCAACTCGATGCCGAGAGGCTCGAGCTTTACGTAGCGAGACACAACGTCGATGACCTCGTCTAGGTCTACGAGCTTCCTAAACACCTTCCTAGTGCAGGAGGTAGACATCCACTTCCTCACCCACCTCAATTCCTTCGAGATCCTCCGGAACAACTACGTAGCCATCGGCTAGGAGAAGACTTCGAATAGCACCACTACCACCGATACCGAGAGGAACGATACCTCCATCAACGATCCTAACCCTCGCCAACGTGCGTAGACCGAGCTTGCTCGGAATCCTAGCTCTAGCAACGAGCTTCGCAACGCATCGCTTCAGAGGTTCTACCCCTAGCCATCTACTCAGCAAAGGATTCAGAACGAGTTCCAGTACGGTGAACGCAGCTACGGGAAGACCACTCATCGCAACAACGAGCTTTTCACCAACTACGCTCAGAGCCGTAGTCTTCCCGGGCTGGATCGCGATTCCATGAACGAGGTAGGAAGGATTGAGTTTCTCGATAGCACGAACGCTCCAGTCATCCCTACCCATCGAAGTACCTCCGAGAAGTATCACGGTATCGAACTCCTCGACTCCCTTAGCGATGGAGCTAGCTATCGCATCGACTTCGTCTCCAACGATCTCGGTAGAGACGTAGCGGAACCCGAACTCCTTCAACCACGAAGAGACGAGGTGTAGCGTGAAAGGTCTAGCCCAACCCTCAACGAATTCGCGTCCCGTAGCAACGATCTTGGCACGGAGATCCAGTACCTCAACGACGTCGATCCCAACCATGCTCAGCGCAGCTAGGTTCCACGGCTTCAGCCTCCTACCGTAGACAGCTAGGGGATCACCAACATCGAGCTCTTCGCCCGGCATCGAAACGTTCTCGTACCTAGAAACCGATCTTCGAACGAGTACCAGGTTCTGAGAAACCTCGCAGTCCTCCACCATGACCACGGCATCCGCGTTGCGTGGAAGGAAGCACCCCGTCTCTACGTACATGCATTCGTTTCTAGAGATCCCCCCATCCACGGGTTTGAGTGGTTCCCTAACCTCGCCCACCATCCGTAGAGCTACGGGGTTGTCGGGGCTAGCCATAGCTACGTCTACGGATCGAACAGCGTAGCCATCTACCGTAGCCTTGGGGTAGGTAGGGAACTTAGTACTCGATTCGTAGCTCTTCGCAGGAATGAGGTTGAGTGCTTCGGTTAGCGGAACCTCTACGCTTCTAGGTCTCCAACGAATCCGTGGAACGATCTCGTTCAGCACCTCATCGACTCTACGAAGCTTAAACAAGGAGAGCCCGTAGTACGTAGCTACTCAGCTAGATAAAAACGTGTAGCTTTAGGAGTTCAACGAGTTCGTTTTACATGCTCTCAACGTAGTCGAAGAGCTTCTTCAACGCTTCGCCGATAGCATCCTCGCCGTACCTACGCACGTAGATCTCTCTCGAAGCAAAGCATTCCGCCACCCGTCGAGAGTACGGGATCTCGATGAGCGGTATGTTCCTCGATCTAGCGATGCTCCTAACCTCGTCCTCCAACCGATCCGATAATCCACGCTTGTTGAGTACCACGACGATCTTCCCAACGAAGTTGATGGATTCGAGGAACTCGAAGAACTTCCTAAGATCGCTCACGCCAAGAGGTGTAGGCTCCGTAACCACGACCACGATCTTCGAAGCCTTGGCTATGGGGTAGAGCTTGGCTCCCGTACCCGGAGGAGAATCTATGAATACGTAGTCGTAGCGATGAGAGCTCCAGATACTCGATGCGTAGTCCATCAGCTTCTTGATCACGATAGCATCCTTCCTACTACCTACAGCGAGCTCTCCTACCACTACATCCATACCGTTCCACGAACCTACCCTTATCCATCCCTCCACACGCTTCCTCTCAGCAATGGCGTTGAACGGGCATACCAAACGGCACAGACTGCATCCACTGCATAGATCCTCGATGACGAGGATCCTACCCGTAGGCAGTGCAACTAGCGCATGTTCGGGACACATCGAGACACACTTAGCGCATCCACGACAACGAGAAGAATCTATGGATGGAACGAACGTTGCCACGTCTTCGCTTCGATCAATCGAAGGTTTCAGAACAGCGCTAGCCGAAGGATTATCGACGTCGGCATCGATGAACAGCGTTCGGTATCCTCTAGACAACGCTAGGTAGGCGAGGTTCAGAGCAACGAAGGTCTTGCCCGTACCACCCTTGCCTCCAGCGATCGCCACGATCTTCATGGGATCACCTAGGCTATGGATCGAAACACGTCTAGGAGTATCTTCGAAACCTCGTGGTTAGGTTCGTAGGCTAGCAAAGGCTTCATCTCTGCGTAGCTCTTGGCAACGATCTCGCTGTGAGGTACGTAGCCAACGATCTCGATACCGAGCTCATCTCCTAGGGATCTCGATGTCTCTGGATCTAGATCGAACTTGTTCACGATTCCCAGCACACGGATTCCGAAGTGTTGAGCTAGCGAAACCATGCGCTTAGCACCCTGGATAGATGGTGGTAGAGGTTCTACGACTACGATCACGAGGTTCGAACCGGCGATAGCCGATACCACGGGGCATCCGATACCGGCAGCAGCATCGATCACGATGTACTTCGCCGAGCGTTGTGTTGCGAACTCTTTCCCTACCTCCCTAGCACGGTACACGAGGTGTCCCGTAGCCTTACCACCGACGACGAGGTTCGAGGTAACGACGTAGAGACCGAGGTTCGTTTCGTCTACGTAGATCCACCCCGTTAAGTGTTGCCGAAGCTCTACGCAGTGCGCTGGACATACGTAGCTACACACACCGCATCCTTCGCATAGAACGGTATCGATGCGTGGGTACCCATCCACGATCTCGATAGCTCCGAAAACACAGTTCTCTACGCATCGAAAACACTTCGTACACCTATCAACATCGATCCAAGCCTTCCTAGACTCGTAGACTTCCTCGGAGAGCAATCTCTTCCTAGAACCACCCGTTGCTAGAAGGAGATCGGGTGCTTCCGCATCCGCATCGATTCCTACGCTACTCGATACGTAGGTATGTAGGTAGAAAAGAAGGTTCGAAGCGATGAAGGTCTTGCCCGTACCACCCTTACCGCTAGCAACGACTATCTCCAAGAAAGCTACTCCCTCACCAACCCAAGCATTCTAAGAGCATCGATAACCTTGACGCCCGGCGGAACCGTGTACATCGCTATCCCTGCCTGCTGAAGCACCATCGATAGGTTCGGACCGAAGTTCGTTCCTACAGCAGCTCGACAACCAATGCTCACCAACCACTGCGCCAACGATACCCCAGCTCCGTGAGGCATAGCTTCGAAGGGGTTCTTAACGGGGTGCACAGCGACCACCTTGCCATCCACTACGTCGACGATCGTGATGAAGGGTGCTCGTGCAAACCTAGGCGTAACGAAGGATTCGAGTCCCGAACCATCGCTGGTAGCGATAGCTATGCGAAGAGCGTTGGGAGGCGGTGGAGGTACCGATGGCAATGCTTGCGGACCTAGCGAAGCACCGAAACCTGCTCCCCAACCACCTCCCCAACCACGTCTACCGCCACCACCTCCACCAGCCCATGGTGGTGGTCCTCCACGTCCTCGACCACCTCCCCAACCGCTCAACTCCTCCACCTTGGCACGGCTCTCGGTGTCTAGACCTGTTTTCCCTGCCTCCTCAGATACTCCTTCAACTCCTTTATACGTTCCTCAACGCTTCGAAGCTCTTCCTGTAGATCCTTCAAATCCTCTTCCAAAGCCTTCTTGTACTCCTCGAGCATCGCAAGCTCTTCCTCGGGACTCATAGGCATGGGTGGAGGTGGCGGTGGTGGGTAGTACGCTGGGTACGGTGGATACGTAGGTTGCTGCGATTGTTGCGCTTGCTGAGGTTGCTGTGTTGGTTGTGGTGGCGGTGGGTAGGGGTACGGCATTGGTGGATAGGGTGGGTAGAGGTAGAACCTTCTCAGAATTCGGAACCACCAGTAGCTCATACGAACCACCGAAAAACATGAGTTCAGAAAGCTAAAAAGAGTTAGCTAGGTGGAGAACTCTTCTCGAGAGCCTTGGTAAGGGCTTCGATGCTCTTCCTCCACGCTTCTATCATCACTCTGTACATCTCGAAGGTTAGTGCGTAGTAGTACGGTATCCACACCCAGCTAAACATCGTTAGCGCTAGATACGCTGGATCGGGTAGCAGTGGGTAGTACGGGTATGGGTACGGTGGGTAGTAGATCCATGGATAGTAGTACGGCGCGCTCATGCTACCACCACGGGTAGGTCCATGGGTAGGGTGGGTACCACCAGGTTCTGTACCACCATCCCCACCATGTCGGTGGGGCGTACCAGCCGTACCATGGATACGCTGGGTACTGCCATCTCAGCACCCATCCTGGTACTCCGAATAGCCACCAGCATGCTCCTCTACCGAATAGCCAGCCTGGTCGTTGCCATGGCGGTAGGTAGCTGAAGGGTCCTCTACCAGGCCATGGTCCTACCCACCCCCATCTCCATCTCCATCCACCGCCTCCCCAACCACCTCTACCCCAACCCCATCCACCGAACCATCTCAGGGGCCACGCCATGTTCGTCACCCGTTTCTGTGCAGCGGCACAGAAATTTATAAACTTTTCGCTATTCCTGCACGCACTGTCTTTCGGCAACGACTACGATAGGTCTACGCTCTACCAATGCCTTCACGAGCTTCTTCCTACCGCTATCGAGAGCACGCCAAAGCGTTCCACGAGAAACGTTCATCCTCTTCGCAGCTTCTTCCTGCGTCAAACCCTCGAAGTATACGAGTCTCAGCGCTTCGAATTCGTCTGGCATGATGTACACGGGCTCGTTGTTGATCACCTGACCCGATCTATCTACGGGTACGAACGTTACGCCATCGATGTTGAACCATATGAACCTCGGTTTCGGTGGTCTACCCCTGCCATGTCTCCTCCAACACCATCTCCACGGAGGTTCCATGCCATCGCTAGACATGCTCTCTCCTAGGGTAGGTAAGGTACTTACGCCCCATATACTCAACGATTCTGAGTATACCCCTAGCTACGAGCTCGTCGAGGATCTTAGGATCGTAACCGCGTCTACGAACCATATCGATCGCTATATCTACGCGAAGCGGGTGGATGGCGGCTATCGATACCAGAGCCTCGACGATGTCTCCCAGGGCTTCGAATCCATGCGAAGGCTCTTCCTCGATCAGCGTAGCAACCCTCTCGCTACCCACCGCATCGGCGATGATCTTCCTAAACGCTTCGATACGTTCGATTGGTGGTGGCTCTACGAAGGGTTCGCACGGTGGTCTCGTTGGGATAGCTACGTAGACCCTATCCACTCTGAACCTACGTAGATGCTCAGCGATCCTACGAGCGTTCTCAACACCATCGTTCATATCCTTGACGAGCATGATCTCGATTCCTAGGAATCCTCGGTACTCCTTCGAGAACGTTTCGATGCCTTCAACGATCTTCTCGAACCTTAGCTCCGGATGAGGTCGATTCACAGCTCTATGGAGATGAGGATCTCCAGCATCCAGCTTAGTACATACGTAGTGAGCATCCATCAAATCCATGCGTACATCCTCCATCCATAGAAGGGAACCGTTGGTTAGAACCGCTACTCGAAGCCCTAGAGACCTCAATCCGTTCACAAGCTTCCCAAGATCTCGGTAGAGCGTAGGTTCTCCACAGCCTAGGATCGTAACGAAATCGATCTCGATCTTCTCCACGGTCTTCGAAACCTCGTCTACGATGGTGTTGGGATCCACGTAGTTCCTACGCTCGATGCTTAAACAAGTCGTTTTCCCGAGTTGGCAGTACACGCATGAATAGCTACATGTCTTGGGAGGAACGACGTCTATGCCTAGAGAAATGCCTAGCCTACGAGACCTTACGGGGCCGAAGACGTGTTTAGGCACGGATCTCGCCGATGCAGAGAAGGTTCGGAAAGCTATGTGTTTTACGAAGCTATGAATCTCTTGAGGTTCTCCTCGAGTTCCCTAATTCTTCTATACAACCTGAGCTCCATACGCTTGACGAATACCGCGAAGAGCGATAGCATGGCACCTACGAAGCCAGCCGAAGCTATTCCGAGACCTATCAACGCTCTTACGTGGTGCTTGATACCGTGCAGAAGGTAGTCTATAGCTACGTGGACGAGGATCGCACCGCCTACGAGTAGTGCTAGGAGGGATGCTGCTAGGAATAGCGTTGCTGGGTTGTAGCGGTAGGCGAGCCTAAGCATGTCGAGAGCTATGAGTATGCCGTGCTTGATCCCAAGCTTCTTCTTACCCAACCTCTTCCTGTACTCGATCGCTACCTCGCATATCTTGCCACCCATAGAAGCTATGTGTGCAGCGATCTCGCTCTCCACGCTGAACCCCTTCATCTCGAACAACATGTCTTTAACCGCATCGATTTTGAGGGCGTACATACCGCTGAGAACGTCTCTCAGCTTGGTTCCGAACAAGAGGTTGAACCACGTGGTTAGGACACGGTTGCCGAACCTAAAGATGGGTCTATGACCTTCTCCGTAGAGCCTTGCACCGATAACCTCATCGCATCTACGCTCTATCAATGCCTTGACCAGGTCGTCTATGTGTTTCGCTGGATACGTGTAGTCTCCATCCATGATAACGACGTAGGGAGTCTCAACGTAGCGAAGAGCTGTTGCGATAGCGTCAGCCTTACCCTTCCCCTCCTGGAAAACCAGCTTAACTCCCTTGCTACGAACGATCTCTACCGTACCATCGGTACTACCGCCATCGACTACGAGGATGTTGGTGTAGCCACAGCTCATGACTTCGTCGAGAACCTTACCGATAGCTTCCCTCTCGTTCAGCGTAGGGATCACGACCGTAACGCTAGACCTATCCAAACTCATCGTTTCTCCACGCCTAGCACTACTCTAGCAACGTTTGGGTAGACGAACGAAAAAGATCGCTCTACGAAGATTGCTGAGAACCCGTTTGGGAACCTTCTTCAGCTTTCTGTTCTTCGCGTTTCGATTCCTCCTTTTTCAGCTCCTCCTCGAGCTTCTTCAACTCTTCCTCAAGCTCCTTCTCGATCTCCTCTATCGGTTTGGGCGGTGGCGTCGTTGCCAAGGTGTAGCCTATCCACGCAACTATGCCACCAACGGCACACACCGCGATGGCTCCCGTAAGCTTAAGCACGAATACGTCTAGAGACATTCCGAAGACTTTGATGGGTGGCGGGAAGAATAGGAGCCAGACGTAGATTATCGCTATCGCTAGCGAACCTCCGAAGAGTCCCCATCCAACGATCTGATCTCTATGCATATCAACACCTAGTGCTATCACAATGTACGTACTATTTAAGTCTATCTAGATGCAGAGCAGCACCATTAACTCTGCTACGATTCGATGAGTTCTCTAAGTGTTTGGTACACCTTCTCGGTACCTATCTCGCCACGGAATCCCTTACCTATCGTTCCCCTCGGGATCGTAGATAGCGAACACATCGATCCAGTCATGTACAGCGTCGTCGGGTCCCCGATCGTTCTCGGGTAGGTAGATCGTGTCCCAGCCAATGGTTCCGGCGGCTCTCCACGAAAGGTCGTCGAAGTACACCATGAGATCCGGAGCATCTTCGCGAACTTCTGGATAGAGTTCGTAGGGTGTGTACACCTTGTTGTTCCAAGGCTCGTTGTTTGGTCCACGAATCTTCTCTAGATCTTTCTTCAACTGCTTAACAACGTCTTCGTACTCCCAACGCTTAACGATGCTTCGAGACTCCCTACCCTCTAGGTTTATGAAGATCCTCGAGTAGTACCCACCCCAACTCCATGCAATGGTGTGGTCCCAGTCAATCGTATCGCGATCCAGATCTACGCCAGGTTTCTTAGGCTTCTCCCTCAGCTTTATGTACTACACCTCTTCGAATCGCTGGTCAACAGCCGGCTAGAGCCTTTCCATACGAACCCTTAGGATTCCTATGAATGCACTCCTCCAAGCTATGCTCAACGAACACTTCTACGAATGTATTACCCCTCTTCAACGATTCTACGGATCTCGGCCAAACTTCGCAGTAAGGAGATACGAAGCTGTATAGAACGATGACGCCGTTCCTAGCAAGCAACCTAGCTATCCATCAACCCTTAGTAGATGCCTTCGTCGCTCCTCCTTTGTGAACCCAGCATCGGGATCAATCGTCTTCCTAACACAATTGCCGCGTAACCACGAGACTTGAGAACCTCAGCAACGCTGCGTGCAACGGTAGTCTTTCCACTCGCTAGCAATCTCGCGAACCATACCACGAATCCTTTCTCGATGCATCTAATCATCTATGACCTATTGATTGGGCTTGGTTAATCGTAGAACTCTGCTCTGTAGAGAAAAGAGATTCGATGAACATCGATGGAAGGGAGAGGGTTTCGCCGATGGTTGGACTCTTTAGCGTTAGGATCGAGAACTCCCTAGCTCTACCAGTACCTCGCTCAATGCGTTTATCAACTCCTTCACGTCGTCCAGACCCAGATCCCCCATGGTACCTACCCTAATCATCCGCTCCCTGAATTCCTTCATACCGGTAGCGATCACGAATCCACGCTTCTCTAGCTCGTTCTTTATCTTCGTGGCGTCGATGTTGGTTAGGAACGTTGCTACGGTATTGCTTCGATACCGTTCCTCGACTACGAAGGGTTCGAGACCGAGCTTCGGAACCTCTCTGTATAGCAGCGATGCTCGTTCTCTATGCATCTCTACGAATCTGGAGAGACCGATTCTCAGTACGCGGTCGAGAGCTACGTTAACGGCGTAGAGAACGCTTATCGCGGGCGTGAACGGTGTTTCTCCCCTAGCATCGAACTCTACGTACCTACGTAGATCGAGGAGTAGCGGAACATCGTTGAGCTCGCTACGCTTCAACATCTCTACAGCTTCTTCGCCGAGAGCAACGAAGCATGCACCGGGCGGTGCTGCCAAAGCTTTGTGGCTCGCCGTAGCAACGGCTGTAAGTCCCCAGCGAAGCGATAGCTCTTCGCCACAGAAGCTGGATACTGCATCCACGAGAAGCTTAACGCTACGTTTCTGACAGTACCTAGCCAACGCTTCGAGGTCTCGGTAGGCTAGACCCGTACTCGTCTCGTTGTGCACCAGAGCAACCACATCGATGCTGTGGCTCTCGATAATCTCGACGATCTTCGCAAGCTCTACACCCTTCCTAGGATCCGCAACCATCTCAACAACGTTGGCTCCTCTACGCCTCAACGTTTCTGCGAACCTCTTACCGAACTCACCCATTATCGGAACCAACACCTTCTCTCCTCTCTCAACCAAGCTCCACGCCATGGCATCCACAGCCGTGGTACCCGTACCAGCGAGGATAGCAACCATACCGTTCCCAGCATCGAAGAGCTTGATCAGCTTGGTCTCGATCTCTTCGTAGAGTTTCCTAAACGCAGAGCTCCTATGGCTAATCACGGGCTTGGTCATCGCTTCGAGGACTTCGTTGGGAAGGGATACGGGTCCAGGTGTGAAGAGCTTCATACATCGCCACCGAGACCGAGCTTCTCAACAAGTATACGTGCGAGCTCTCTTGCAATCCTCTGCTGTGCTTCCACGGTCTGTGCACCGATGTGTGGCGTTACCACGACCCTAGGATGCTCAACCAGCTTCCTCTCAACATCGGTCCTAGGAGGTTCGTTCTCGAGAACGTCTAGCGCTGCACCACCAACGATACCTTTCTCCAAAGCTTCGAGCAGTGCTTCGGTCTCGATAACGGCTCCACGACTCGTGTTCACGATGAGTGCACCGGGTTTGAGGCATCGGAAGATGTTGTCGCGGTTAAGCATATGCCTAGTCTCGTTGGTTAGCGGAACGTGTAGCGTTACCACATCGGCTCTCTTCAACCCTTCACACAGATCCTCAACGACTTCGTAACCCACGTCGCGAGCTATCCTCAGAACCTCGGGCTTGTCGTAGACCAGGACCTTCATACCTATGGCTCGCGCGATCTCGGCAACCCTTCTACCGATCCTACCGAACCCAACGACGAG
>Ga0256842_1003536_pt1 | contig 10319 bp, 9 predicted proteins | sample 4559240metaG_FD_185973 | JGI IMG/M metagenome (GOLD analysis project Ga0256842, IMG submission 185973) | Hydrothermal vent microbial communities from Guaymas Basin, Mexico - 4559-240 | ecosystem: Environmental > Aquatic > Marine > Hydrothermal vents | place: Mexico: Guaymas Basin | collected...
AAGAACCCTACAGCTCAGGCGAGGTACAGTGCGTGAGTAAGGTTCTGAGCTGGTCCATGCTCAAGTATGGGAGTGCGTCCCTCCTCGTTGCTGATGAGGGGCCCTACACGGACCCTATACTCAAGGCACTTAACGTTAGCACGTTAATACACTACGGTGTGACGTTGAAGTCTATTAAGGGAGATCCTTATCCGCTAGCACTCCTTAAGGTTCCTAGCGGGCCTGGAGCGGGTACCTACAAGCTATACCTGGATTACGCAGCAAAGCTAAGCGTTAGTGACGGCGCGGCCGTCGCTGGTAGGACCTTGAAGGGGGATCCAGTCGCTGCGTATGAGGTTAGGGGAGGGTTTAAGGCGTACGTAATCTCCGACGGCTCAATATTCATAAACGAAGTTCTGGGACTTAGTAGCGCGCAGTACAATTACAGTGGCTTCGCTAGCGCGTTACTTGCTTGGTTGGGAAGCCCGGACAGGTACGTCGTACTGATGGAGTCCGGGAAGTACACACCGCCGGTGGATGAATTACCTAACTTAATTACTCGTGCATTGGAGAGCGTTGGTGCTGGGAGCCTTTCAGCCGTAGCTACTTTGCTGCACCCGATGATCTGGTTCCCATTACTTCACACACTCATCCTAATGGCTGATAATGAGTTACGGGCCTTATTAGCCACGAGTGTGTTCGTTAGGTTAGCCTCACTAGCGCTAGGCACGTTAGCCACGATCTTCTTAATGCGTATGGCCGTGTCCTTCGGTAAGATAGAGACGGATAAGGCGCTCCCCCAAGTCTCTGAGGTACGGGTAATAGTAGACACTCCCGTGAGAAGGGGAGTCATTAGCAAGAAACTCAAGCTTGGAAAAGAGGATCTTGTAGCGCTCTACGAGCTAGTCGATTCCGTTCTTAAGAAAACCATAGGTAAGGGGCTAGGGGAACCCGAAATTGTGCGGGTGCTCAGTAGTATCACTGGCATTGACCCGCGTAAGATAGAGAAGTACGTGCATGACATGAATGCCCTCTACAATAAAGCCACTCGAGGCGGTTTAAGGCCCCTGATCCTTTCATGGAATCGTAAAGTTAAGTCACTAATACGGGAGTCAGACGAGATACTAAGTAAGCTGGGCGCGGCCCTAACCAAGGGTGAGGGTGTGGAGAAGGTTTTAAGGAAGGTGTAGCCCGTAAGCGATTTCAATTAAGGGATTATCATAAGTGCTGTGGGAACGTGATCGCGGTGAAGCAACCCTCAGCCGACGCAGCCTGCAAGGTCAGTACACGTCCAATTAGCAAATTACTCAAGTCGCTAGAAGGTGTGTCAGTCGTTACAACAACGTATAATGAGGCTAACTACGTCAAGCCCTTCACCGAGCGGGTCAGAGCGGCATTAACGGGGATCCCTCACGAGATAATAATTGTTGACGACAGCTCACCCGACGGGACCTACGACCTCGCAGTGAGGTACGCTGATAAAGCAATAAAGAAGGTGAGGGAAGGGCAGACCAAGGGCTTACTAGTAGGCATAGAGAGCGCGAAGTACCCAATCGTAGTTACCCTCGACATAGACCTAGAGAACCCGCCAGAACTAATTCCTACGCTAATTCAAGAATTCCTAAGTAGGGATTGCGGCGTCCTAGTCGCGTGCCGCACACTAATACCCAGGTTCTCCGAAAGACTAAGCTCCAAGCTAATAGGTCGCGACATAGGTGCCAGAGACGTCTACTCCAACTTCAGGATATACTCGAAGAACTGCGTCGTTGGCGCCAAACTACGCCTAGGAGAAACCTTCGGCGCTGAGCTACTGCTAGTAACTAAGGAAAGAGGATGTAAGATCTGCGAATACCTCTATGACCCGCCACCCAGGAGGAAGGAACCAAGAGTGGGCGGGACCATCAGGGCCAACCTTAGAGTACTGTACGTGCTGGCAAAACTGAAAATAGCTATGATGAGGGGATACGGCAAACCCAAACGCTAAAAGCATTAAAACCTATTATCACTAACATAGGTCTTGGGCGGGGGTGCCCGAGCCAGGTCAAAGGGGTCGGGCTGAGGCCCCGATGGCGGAGGCCTGCGTGGGTTCGAATCCCACCCCCCGCACCAAAATAGTTTGTTGAACTCTACTTCCGAATACGTGAGTGATTGGGGTGAGCAGAATTTATCTAACGGTGAAGACGTGTTGTCGTGTGTAGTTTATGGTGCGGGTGGGGTTTTTATCGTCGCTGTGGTGCTTGCGTGTGCAGCTCCCCTAGCCTGTTCCGCTCATAACATTTATGACGTTATTAACCTTGGCAAGGCATGCACGTTTCTCAGAAATCAATATGTTCCGGAAGCCGGCATGCTTAGGGCGGCCTACAGTCCTTGGACTGATGACTACGGCAGAATTTACATTAATGATAATGTGCTGGCGGTTAAGGCCCTAACTATTTGTGGTGATAGTAAGTTGGCCAGCATCGTATCATCGACCTTAACGAGCAAGTACGGGAGGTACCTGAGGTCAGGAAGGCATGAAGTGCTTGTTAATGAGCCCATTCCGGATACGCCCTTAGTAAGGACGAACGTTGTACTGGGGCATGTTGGGGATGTTGTGGTAGTTGCTGAAATTGCAGGCAACAGCACTCTTAGTGACTGGAGGGTGTATGCTGACTGGCTTCTGCTGGAGTCAATTAACAGTATAATTAAGGGTGATGAAGTTCGGGCCCGGAAGCTATTCAGAGACGCGATGTTAATGTGGGACGGTATGGGCCTCAGGGATAAGGCAGTAGAAACAACGGGCCAATACGACACATACAAACTAGCACTCGCAATATACGCCTTTAAAGCACTTGGGGAACCATCAAGCTATGAGAACCAGGTAAAAGAAATGCTATCCATAATAGCGAGGGCGCAGGACCCCATCAGCGGCGGCATACATACAAACTATATCCTACACAACGGCACGCCATACTTCAACGTGAGCGACAGCAACGTCGAGACAACCTCGATGGTGATCATAGCATTATATGGTGACCGCCCTAAATCAATAAATGCAGGTCAGGTCATGAAAGTGCAGCCTCTGCGGTTCTATGTCCTTGTAGTAGTCCTAATCATAGTCACAATAGGGATAATCATAATCACAATCAAGCAAGCAAAGAGCCTTGAAGTACACCACATAGTGCTATAAGTCTTTTGGTTATTCAGTGAGGTTTTTCTTTATGATGAATTACTTAATTCATGAGGGGTGATGACCCTTAGCCTGGTCTGCCAAGCCGACGCGCAGGGCGTTTGGTGGGGTTGGGGAGCCCCTCGCTTGTGTTTCATTGTTGACGTGAATTTGGCTTGGTTAGCAGGTGCTTTAGAGCGACGTGGTTTCTTGGTTTTCCGTCCTCACGAGGATTACTCTGAGACGGCTGAGGATTGGAAGCTGTGTGAGTGGGGAGAACGAACTGATTGTATTGTGGTTACGCATGATCGTGGTTTTCGTACATGCCGTTATGCTTTGGTAGTTCCTCACCGCTGGATGCGTATGTATAATTCTTGGGACTTCGTTACGAGGATAATTAAGGAGTCCGCGATTTTGTTCCGTGGGACGCGTTGAGGTGACTAGGGTAGGGAGGGGATAGTTATTTACAAGGGACCTCTTAGCGGGTGGTTTCTCTTGAAGAAAATATCCTTAACTTGGACTAAATGACTTTCTTTTACCTTAGTTAGGTGTTGAGTTTTATTTCGTCGACTTTGAAGGATGCTGTGCCGCCGTTCTTTAGTTCTAGGTGGATGTAACTGTAGTACCAGAGGTTTGTGCTTAGTTTGGCTATTCCTACCTCCATTATCTTGGCGGAGGAGTTCGTGTCGTTCACGTTTTTGAGTGTGATTACGTAGCCTTCGTATGGGTTCCCACATACTTTAAGGGTGGTGTGCTTCACGTCTGTTACCTCCCATCCGGTTAGTGAGGTCGTGTATTTTCCGTCCGCGTTAAGAGTTATTGTGAGGTGCCCTATGTCACCGGTTGTTAGTAGGTATGCGTTTAGTTGCTGTAGTATCATCATGCCGTACATGTTTGCCTGCGGCCCAACTAGGGATTCGCCGTTAGGCATCTGTAGCTTCAGTACGCTACTGTAGTTCTTACTGATCCATAGTGTCCCTGTCTCTGTTTCGTTCTCTGAGGACACATTAAGTATTAGCTTCAAGGTATCCTCGTTACCTATTTTCTCGCCGGGAACTATGCTGAAGGATATTGAAACATGGTTCTTCCCGCCCGAAGCATTCATTACGTCGACCGAGATCTTGACGTGCTTGAATGTTGATAGGAGCTTATCGGGCGTAGAGAGGTCTGATAAGCCAATTTTCTGACCTCCTCCTTCAGTGGTGCTTATGGTGCTGGGTGTTTGCGTGGAAGTGGTTGCGGATTCAGGTGTTGGTGATGCCTGTGTTTGGGGAGGGCTGGTTGTTGACATCTCTGTTGTTGGGTTTCTTAGGATTGACGGCTGGTAATAGAGTGTGGCGGCGATCGCCGCACAGAGCGCTAACACGGCTATGATTAATATTACTCTTTTCGTTCCGAACACCTTACTTTCGTCTTAGCGGTTGCGTTTAAAAGCTTGCGTATCTAATTGCCTGACCTCAGCAGCCACCTCCTTAAGCTTGTCCGCCACGGTCTTTCTTAATGAACCGAAGTAAGCCGCCGTAATCACTACGTTCTCTCTTCTCCTCGGCAGGTCTCTCTGGTTGCATGACCTCTTTCTCCTTGCCCTCCCCACTACTTTCTTTGAGGGCTTCTAGTATGGTGTTAAAGTCATCTCTCACGGGCTTGTAGACCTTCTCGTAGAACTTCCTAGGGTCAAGCAGTACGTGCTTGGGGAACTTCCTGAGGTACTTTAGGGCTGCTTCCCAGGCCTTCTCGTAAGGAACTACGCTCTCGATCTTCTCAGTTATTTGCCTATCGTAGTCCTCAGGCCTCTGTTCCTCACCGCCCATTGTAAAGAACCCTGAGGGTGTCTGGAACGCCTCCTCACCAGCGACCTCAACAAGCTTGACGCCCTCCTTACCTTTCGATGATGCTCTGGGCCGGGCAGTGACGCTAACGCCGTAGGCTTTCCTTGCCGCGACCTGCCCCCGCTTCTTTGCCCACGCGTAGAAGATCGCCCTATTCAGGCCGAAGGACTTCGCCTTGTCTAAGTCGCCGTAAAGCAAGTAGTAACGCGCGGCCTGAAGCAGGCCCATAACCTGGAACCTCCCCACCCTCTTAATTAATGGGCGGGGCTGGGGTGCCTTGCGCGCCTTCCTAACAACGGCCTCAGGGCTGGTCGCTACGGCAGCGTGCCTCTTTGCCCTTAGGTTAATCTCCCTTAACGCCTTCTTGAGGAGGTCGTCTAGCTCACCGATAGAGTGCTTACCCCAGCACGGATTATGCCTGAATGAGTTCGGGTCAACCCATTCTAGTGTGAATGAGCTTAATTCGTCAGGCGTGAAGCATACTGCCACACGGTCGAGCTCTCTATGTAGTGATAGTGGGGCGGTGAAGACCCGCTTAGTATCAACTAAGTTCTCAACCTTGACCTCGCCTCCCGCACGTTTCGCTGCATTCTTTATTGCCTCAGAACCCTTACGGAGCACATACTCAACTATGGCGAACGCCGCATCAACAGGTGTAATGCCAAGCTCCTTAAGTAGGTCATCGCTTAACGCGTTCTCATTCACTCTAACATGCACGCCATTCCCACTCCACAGCAGGTATACACTCTCAGAAACGCCTTCACTTTCAAGAATCTTCACCACGGCCTCAGCCGCCGCTAGGGCGGCCCTCCACTTACCGCTGACTAAGTCAATGTCCCAGAAGGGCGTGTATTTCACGATGTTTTCCTCGCCCTCAACATCGTCCTTACTCTTAAGCGACCTCCACACAGCAGCGGTTATGTAGACCGTCCTAGCACCTATTCCAGAATACCTAGCGATCGTTAAGGAAACATCCTCTGGCGACGTGAAGTGAAGAGGGACACCGTTCCTGTACCTAATGAACACCCTCCCGCTCCCTAGACGCCCTTCGAGCGCTGCCCACCTCATCCTTGAGTACCTGAAGATCTCTTCTACAACATCACGCCTGAAGTAATACTTCCTGACGTCCACCACCTCCCTCCCCGTAGAAAGTCTATATCAACCGTATATAGGGAAAAGTCGTGAGGCTCTTTTAGCGTTCAAGGCATTGATTATTAATAGGTTAGAGAGAAAGGAAGCGTGGGTGCATTAAATGCTTGTTGAACCCCCCGTCAAAGGTGTTGAGGTAGGCATCATAGGTGGTAGTGGGCTCTATGACCCTGAAGTAATTGAGGACGCTAAGGAATACAAGGTTTACACGCCCTACGGGCTTCCATCAGATAACCTCGTAGTAGGGTGGCTTGCCGGAAGAAAGGTAGCTTTCCTACCAAGGCATGGAAGAGGACATAAGATACCTCCCCATAAGATAAATTACAGGGCCAACATCTGGGCCCTCAAGAACTTAGGCATTAAGTGGGTCATAGCGGTCAGCGCAGTAGGATCTCTAAGGGAAGACTACAGACCTGGAGACATAGTGTTCCCCGATCAATTCATCGACATGACTAAGTCAAGAAAGTACACGTTTTTCGACGGCCCGGTGGTCGCGCATGTAAGTATGGCCGACCCATTCTGTCCCACCCTAAGGGCAATCCTGGCTAAGTCAGCGGAGTCGCTGGGCATAAGATACCATGGTAAGGGCACGTACGTATGTATTGAGGGACCGAGATTCTCTACCCGGGCTGAGTCGAGGATTTGGAAGGAAGTCTTCATGGCAGACATAATAGGGATGACGTTAGTGCCTGAGATAAACTTAGCTAGAGAAGCTGGCATGCACTATGCCACGATAGCGTTGGTGACGGACTACGACGTATGGGCAGACCACCCAGTAACGGCTGAGGAGGTTGCCCGGGTAATGGCGGAGAACGTAGCTAAGGCTAAGAAACTAATCCTCGACGCAGTACCGAAGATCCCGAGGGAAGGGGAGAAGGTGGGATGCGTTTGCGAGGAGAGCCTGAAGAACGCACTGGTGTAGTGACGCAGGTAGAGAAGAAGGTCGGTAGAGCCCTCGACGCGATACGTGATGAGGCGGTCCGGGAGCTGAAGACCTTCATTAGGGAAACAAGTCGGAAACTAGTACTGACCTATACAGGCCCATACAGCTCCCCCGCCAGATACGCTTCCCTAGTGTTGAGTAGCTTAACGGCGGTGAACAGCGGCTGGATGCACCCACAGGACCTAATGTACTATACCGCGCCCTACGATGAGGGCCGTGAGGCAGGAGTAGTAATCTTCGCGTCAGATGCAGGGTTAAATACCCTAGCAATGCTAATCGAGCAGCTCGTGTGGACAGGACATAAGATAATGATAGCCACACAGCATGAATTACCTGACGTAATATCCTTCAGAGTGCCCGAAAACGCGGTGATCATCAACCTAAACACTGATGACTGGTTACTGACCACGCATGTCCTGATCGCGAGAGCGATAGCGGGGCTCGACGAGTCCAAAGGGATAAGGTTAGAAAGACTCGGTAGGGAAGCCTCGAACGTAAGGCCCATAATCAAAGACCTCCTAGAGGAGTACACGGACACTCTAAACCATGTACGGGAGTTCGTAAGGACCCAGACCGTAGTTACTGCATCACCAACCATGTGGGGGCCAGCCGAAGCAATAGCTCTCTCCAACTACACACGTACTGGCAGATACCTTGTAGAGCCGGAAGCAGTGCCGCAGGTCTCCGTGTTCACAGGGAAAGTACTGATAATCAGCACAGATGTCGAGGAGTATTCACTAAAGCAGATAAAGTCCTTATCACTCACAACGTCAGTTAAGGTGCAGGAAGTAAGGTTGCATACTGACCCATTAACAGCGCCCATATACGGCATAATACTCGTTAGGGCCCTCGAGTGCATGCGGTGAGCGCAGAGCATGAAGGAACCGGTGCTGATAGCAGGCGCGTCGGGGAAGATTGGGCGAGTGATAGCGAAGAAATTAGCCAGTATGGGGCGTAATCTAATACTTCAATGCAATAGGAACTGTGACATACTAAAGGAAGTGGAGAAGCTATCACTTAAGTCAAAAACCTACATAGTGAAGCATGACTTCCTCAGCGAAGGCATTGACACATTTGTGAATAAAGTAAAAGCCATCATGAAGAGACCTCCCGGTACAGTGATAATTAGTGTTGGCGTCTACGACGATACAGAATTTACTGAGTCAACCCAGCAGAACGTACTGTCGGTACTTACGATAAATCTCGCCGTTCACGTACGTATTATTGAGGCACTTGCCACATGGATGAGTGTGGAGGGAGGCACGATAGTAGTGTTGACTGATGTCACACCGCTTCGAGGGCCCGATGTTTATTGCGGGCTGAAACCCTCCCTGCCGTACCTAGCGGCGTCTGCTGGCGTGCACGCACTGATTCGCTCAGCCCCGAGTAGGTTACCGGGTAACGTGCATGTTGTTGGGATAGCGTTAGGGTGGGTTGAAGGAGATCATATACCGCGGAAGCTTCGGGCATGTATAGAGGAGAGCGTACCTGCAGGGAGGGCGATACCGGTACAGGACGTTGTTAACGTTGTGCTGAGCATTGCTGAAATGGCCGAGTTCCTTAATGGGGAGATAATTGAGGTCACAGGGGGTTTATGAAGGAGTAGTCAGCCGCGGGTTCAGCGCTCATCACTCGCCCCTTGTAAGCTACATCATCCAAGCAAATTACAGCTAAACCTGATTTAATTCCTTACCATTACCATAGTATGAGGGTAGTCAATGGAGCTACTCCCAGGGATTGAAGTGGTTGCTGAGCTACCGGTGATTTACTTAAGGGAGCTAAGGGTACTGATCCTAGCGGACACTCACATAGGTTTTGAGGAGGAGATGGCTGAGAGGGGGATCTTTATACCGGCGTTCCAGCTAAGAAGGGTTCTAGGGATACTTGAAGAGTCCCTTAACCTAGTTGATGTGGACAAGGTAGTTATAGCCGGGGACTTTAAACATAGGTTCTCAGGGCTGGGGAGGGCTGAGAGAAGGGAGTTGAGTGAAGTGCTTACGTACCTTCTCCCTAAGGTGAATGAAGTTATAGTTGTTAGGGGGAACCACGACAATTACCTGCCTTTGCTAAGGAGGAGGTTCCCTTTTGAAATAGTTAATGAGTTGTTGCTAGGGAAGTACTTGATAGTTCATGGACATAAGCCCCTTAGCGAGGTTCAAAGTAAGGAGTGGGAGGTACTGATATTCGGGCATGAGCACCCCAGCATAACACTTAGGGACTCCATAGGTACTATAGGTAAGTTCTCATGCTTCCTAGTAGGCAAGCTAGAGGACGGTAGGGACTTCCTAACCCTTCCTGCCGTAGGCGCGTACCAGACAGGGTCAAGGATAACGCTTGATAGGAGCACTTACCTCTCACCTATACTTAAAGAAAATGCTGACCTTGAGACCATAAGACCTGTGATAGTTGACGAGGAGGTCGGGTTATTCGAGTTACCTCCGCTTCCAGAGTTCCTAGATTTCATGTAAGTAAGGCCTTAACTAAGCTAAAATTATTTAAAAACCCCTTCTACCCCCTTTAAAAGGGGGTTTAGGTGGAAATTAAACCCATAATCAAGATTGAGAATATAGTGGCAACAGTCACGCTCGACCAGAAACTAGATCTAAACGCCATAGCCCGCTCCGTACCTAACATAGAGTATGATCCAGAGGAATTCCCGGGTCTTATACTCAGGCTCGAAAGCCCTAGGCTTACAGCCTTAGTATTCAACTCGGGTAAAATGGTCGTCACGGGTGCTAAGAGCACGCAGATGCTAATTAAGGGCTTCAAACACATTATGAGGATCTTCGTCAGGCACGGCATAATAATAGTGGGTAAGCCCAAGATACAGATCCAGAACATCGTGGCCTCCGCTAACCTAGGTGTTGAAATAGACCTCGAGAGGGCCGCATACCTACTCTCTAACACAATGTACGAGCCTGAGCAGTTCCCCGGGTTAATTCACCGCATGAAGGAACCGAAAGTCGTGCTACTAATATTCAGTAGCGGTAAGATGGTTATAACTGGCGCTAAGAGTGAAGAAGATGTGCAGAAAGCAGTTTACAGCATCTATGAAAGACTTAAGGAACTGGGATGCGTGAGGGAAGCGCCGCAAAGTTCGCCTTGGTGACTAAGCTGAGCTTTTTAAACAATAAATAAATAATTTTCAATCACCTCAAAACTCGTGTGGTGTGGCTTGTGGCCGTAATGAAGCGTGAGGTAGAGGCGTAACCCGCCCTAGCGAAACCCACGGCAACCTTAAAACGGGAAACGAAATCTCCCTCCCCACCAG
>Ga0256842_1003537_pt1 | contig 10317 bp, 8 predicted proteins | sample 4559240metaG_FD_185973 | JGI IMG/M metagenome (GOLD analysis project Ga0256842, IMG submission 185973) | Hydrothermal vent microbial communities from Guaymas Basin, Mexico - 4559-240 | ecosystem: Environmental > Aquatic > Marine > Hydrothermal vents | place: Mexico: Guaymas Basin | collected...
CAGGATCAATACAGACAATCCTAAAAACACGCATATCAGCTCAATGAGCAAAGAGAAAAGACAGCAGACAGGCCAGACCAAACCCCTGTTTATCATCACAATCACATTGACTTAGCCTTTTGTGACAGATATACTGAATATAACTGATTTATCATCAAATTAGCATTCATCCATAATTTTCATCCAGACAGACACAGCCCATGAGCTTTTTTACAAGGTTCATCAAACATACCAAAGGCTGATATAACGCTACAAAATCGGCATGGCCAGATTTAAAATATCCTGGTCCCCCACGGGCATGAAAATACAGCCTGGTTTTTCAATACGGTTTTGTGTGTGTTTACGGTAAATTATACAACAGTTGTTGGATGAGTAAAGGTTTTAGATTCCAGGAAGGAGCAAAGATGGATAAGACAACAAAAAAAATGACGGTGTTGGATCAGATTACCGCCTCTGACAAGGTAAGAAAAAAGATTATTGATACGGCAAGCGTTCTTTATGCAAAAAAGGGATTTAATGCCACTACTATTGAAGAAATTGCCGAACAGGCGGGCATCTCCCTGCCTGTGACATATCATTATGTAAAGAAAAAATCGGAAATTATGAGCATGATCATGGAAGATGTGCTGAAGGTCTTCCAGGACAATCTTAAAGAAAAGATTAAAAAAGACATTAAAGATCCAAAGCTCAAATTAGAAATAGCCGTGGATATCTATTTTCGTATTGTAGATGAACAAAATGAAAAGGTCCTGCTGATTTACCAAAAATCCAATTCCATGGACAAGGCTTCCAAGTCCAAGATAATGCGATTGGAAGTAGAGCTCACCAATCTTTTTGGCAACATCATAACAGAGGGAATAGAAAAAGGAATATTCAGAGAAACAGATGTTGATTTAATGGCTTACAATATCAACATGATGGCTCACATGTGGGTTCTTAAAAACTGGCACTTTAGAAAACGCCTTACCATTGACCAATATATCAAGTTACAAATGCACAATATTGAATCAGTACTGCTAAATTCGTAACAAGCTTATGCTGCTTTGTACCACAATGTGTAACAGAACTTACTGATGCAAGCAACCCTCTGCAAGATATTATCCATGCCCAGTAATATTAAAAAATTACACACTTAACATTGATGAACCTGCAAAAAGTATAACCGATGGCTAAGTAAAAATCTTCATATACAAGGTATAACGTTTGGCCATACGTTAAGGTATACAGGATGTTATACGTATGACCAAATGTTAACACAGTATATAGAGACTTCCAACAAACTTAATTCACAGGAAGTCCCGTAAATAGTACCGAGACTTGGGGTATTTAATCAAGTTCGTTCTTCATAGGATGCGGCAAGGCAGCATAAACCTGGTTTTAACAGGAAACGTCCCTGCAATATGAGACAATAACAATACCTTTTTACAGGCCTATCTCCTGTTTAAAGGTAGCCAAACCAATATCTGAAATCAGTGTGCCCAAACGCTGCGGTTTTGTGTGCCTTTCAAATCTTTCTATAACACGTTTTACAAGATCGAGGGCCTCATCATCACTAAGTCCTTCTGACAATACCTGGGCAATCATTGGTTTTGATGCAGCATTACCTCCTACCACTACTTTCCAGCCTTTTTTTGTTCCTATCAGACCTATATCTTTTACCCATGATTCAGCACAGCAGGTAGGACATCCTGAAACACCTATCTTCATCTTTGAAGGAAGGCTATAGCCATGATAGAGTTCATCTAACTTCATACCCATTCCAACGGCATCCTGCTGACCAATACGGCAGAAGGTTGTGCCAGGACAAAACTTAACACTGCGCACACACATACCAACGGCAGCACCAGGCTTTATTCCCAAATCCTGCCATACATTATCAAGATCATCTTCTTTCAGTCCAACAATAACCATACGCTGAGCACCGGTAATTTTTATGGCAGCGGCCCCATATTTTTCCGAGACATCAGCAATTGTACGTAAAATATCAGGAGAACATATACCTCCTGGTATGTGCGTTGCTATTGCAAATGTTTCTCCGTCTCTCTGTACCAGGGCTCCCTTGTCTAATCTGTCTTTTTTCTTTTCCGCCATCTTCTAAAAACCTCCTTGATTGCATCTTTAAAAACACATTAAATAAAATTCCTGCAAAATATTCAGCCTTCAACAATCATAATACCTCGCCGAATTCAAAATATCCCGGCCATACACAGATGTAAAAATACAGCCTGGTTGTTTAGTACGGTTTTATACCGTTTTACGGTAAAATCTGATTGAAGGATAAATGGTACCTTACAGGATCATCCAATCTCAATCATCTAAGCAACAAGCATACCGCCTTATGAAAAAGACGACAATACACCGATTACAAAGGGCTTATCTTCCAGAAATAACTACAAAAAAAACAGTGATGCAAAAAGGTGTCTCACCAATCAAACTGACAAAAAAAGTGTCTCATTAATTAAAACAAGACACATACTGTTTCATGTTCATCTTAATGTTTGCCCTACCTGTTTGATTATACATAAAAAACACACAAAACACTTCCTGAGACACATCCCTTTATATATGTTTCACAAACATTATTGTTTTCAATGGGGGGAACGTATCGGCACCTTTCAGGCCAGTAATTACATGCGGTTAAAAAACATCAAAGACAGTGGGTTGAAGTCGCTTTTTGTTTGACATTACACCATTGGAGCACAGGCAAAAAGACGGTAAAGGCACTAAACCGGCATGGCCGGATCCAAAATATCCTGGCCACCCACGGATATGAAAATACAGACTGGTTTTTTAACATGGTTTTGTGTGTTTTCATGGTAAAGGACCTTTTATCAGCGAAACCTGTCCAGAAGGTTCAGTTTTGTTCGAGTTCAAGGAAGGCGAACATTTTAATCGCAGAAACATAGTTTCAAAATTGATTTATGGAGGGAAACTGAAATAATTTTTTAGGTACCACCTAAATCCTGCAAGCGTCGAGTTTACCGAAGGTGCAAGGCGGCAAGGACGCAGACGTACTACGGTACTTCAAGTCCTTGCCAACACAGCAGATTCGACAAAATCGGCGCTCCTTAAGGTAAACTATTTTCAAAAATCACAACCTTTATGGCCGCATCAAATCGATGCGTAACAAGCACAACATTTCTATAATTCGCTGATATTAAAAGCATAATTTTCTTCTTGAAAATAGTTTATGCGGGTTTTAGGTACCATAGGAATTGAGGATAAATGGCATTATCTGATATTCTCATGGAGGTATGGTCTTTCAATAACAAGCACATTAGAAACTGCATCGCCTACAACGGCCAGAAAGTATACCCTTGCGTCTTCAGAGGTACATCCTGCAAAGGTATTGGGATTAAAAGCAAATGTAATGCCACTGGCCCTACAAACCTCCGGTTGGACAGGAACGGATCTGAAATGAAGAACACGCGAGTGTTGACACAGAGAAAACAGGCTTAGCCATTTTGCATCCATATCTTCAGGCCTGACACGGCAAACTCCACGTACCTCGCAGTCTCTTCCTTGCAAACAAGACAGTTCCAGTCTGATGGAACCCGGCCCCAACATCTCTATTGACGAATGATCTGCTGCATGCAGCTCTACAATATTGTCCACATTTCCTTTTGAACATTCCTGCATGCTGTTTGAATTTACCTGCCCGGCAAATCTGACTGTCTTGACAGGAGTAACACAATCATCCATCCACATGAATATATGCCATTGGGTCTCCTTTGCCGGCAAGTTAAGCTGCCTGATCAGATCCACAGTAAAATCGGCCTCAATTTCACTTACTGTTGCCTGATCATTTTTATGTCGCTGAATATCCTTGTCTGAAAGAGGATCAAGGGGTACAGTCCCCGGCCTGTCAGACGTTCCATGATAGACACATCCGTTTTCAGGGTCTATTGCTATCAGCTGTACCGCACTTGTTATACGTCCCCCATAGCGTTCAGTATAAGGATAGGACGCTCTTACCTTGCCGACAAGTTTCAATCCAAAAGACAAAGGTTTGCCCGTTGGAACAAGATTGAATTGCAAGTGCAATCCTTTGGATGTTACAGCCGACAACCGGGGAGACTCATCGTTTTCAGACAAACGGGAAAGAGAATCCGTTGGCGTTTCCGCCTTGCAGCCAGAAAACAGCAGAACACAAAAAACAAGCACAGCACCAATTAAGCGGCATATATTGGCAGCATATATCTTCATAATCTATTATGATATGTCCGGTTCTACAGTAAGCACATCAGAAAGGACATCTCCTACAGATACCAGGATAAAGTATTGCTGGGGTCTTATTGAATCAAGAAGTCTGAAAGGGTTAAATTGGAAGCTCAGAGATCTGTCCTCAATGCATTGCGAAGGCACGGGTATTGTGCAATAGGCAAAATCACGATCAAGGTGTGAACGTATAAATATGCTCAGCCATAAAGGAGGATCATCTGGCGACAAGGGAGCATCAGGCAGAATATTGGGGTCAACCCTGCCGAGTATCTCTATCTCCGGCTGTTTATCAGCGTCCTTTGGCACAGAAGCGGGTTTAATGTATTCAAGGTGTATGCCATCAGAAACAGAGGAGCGGGATAACGGATCATCTGCCTTTGTTATTGATATGATCTGTTCAGAACAGGACCTGGGCTGCACAATACTACTGCCGGATCGCAGATCACTTGCAGGCACATCAACTGTCTTCATCCCTGATCTCATGTGATCCATCCAGCAAAAGACATAAAAGACTCCATATTCCTGAGGAAGACCCAGGTGTGCGCATAAATCCACGTTAAAGTTCGCATTGATTTCATCAACAACCGCATCCATTCCGTCCATTTGCTCTGGCGTCAATATTACAGGCTCAAAGGGGGCAGAATCCAAACGTGAAGCAGGCATGTGGTAGACCTGTCCTGTTTCCTTATTCATGGCAACCACCTCAGTTGCTGCACCGGCTCGTGCACCATACATTTCAGTATATGGAAAACAAAGCCGCACTGTGCCTATAAGAGCAAAGGTGTCTCCCAACGGGCCTGTGGCCGGTTCCAATATAAAATCTATACCAAAACGGCCAGATGGCAGTTCAGGAGAAATATCTTCCTTTCCATACCATACAGAACGGGTGATATTACGAGGTTCTCTGTCATTCATTTCGCTCTCCTTGCCTACATTGGGCTTGTACCGGATACAGGCAGCGATGAAAGGTCCCTTGCCCTCAGGGCCTGTCCGCATGTCTCACAAAAGGTGTAGTGGGAATGCAATATTCCATACATGACACATCTATCATGGTTGTTGTGGCAGTGAGGCCCTGCATTGTAATAGTAAGTAGGCGGCTGTGTTCCATCCGGTGCATATCGTGAAGCCAGTCCCATGTTGTGGCCGGACTCATGAATTATAGTCTTGCGAATCCTGTTGGTCAGCCCTGAACCTCTGTAGCGGCGTTCTCTGAACCGCATACCAATTATGGAAGATCCTCCTGCGGCAAGCCCTGACCCCTCTTCCCATACCTCAAGGGTTATATGCATGCGCACCCTCGTAATACCTGACGGGAACCTGTCTCTGTTTCCCAATCCCATAAGATTCCTCAGATCCCAACTCAGCCTGAACTTGTCCCCAACCGCCCTCATGGTCAAATGGCTGGCAGGATCAGGAAGATTGTTGTTGGTTACACTGTTGGTTCCATTTGCAAGACGCCTTGTGATTTCAATCTGCACATTTCCATGAAGCCATCTGTTCGGGTTAGCTGTATCCGTCAAATGCACCGTGGTATTTCTCGCCTCAAAATCTTTATGCCCATGTGTTCGCCGCAATGTTATCCAGTGAGACTGGTTACTGGGATCCCATATAATGGAATCCATATAGACAAAATGCAGACTTGGTGTATCCGTTCCGTTTCTCAGGGCTTGACAATAGGCTGCTGCATCGTTTTCTGCAACAGTCCTTTTGTGCATAGGCCGTGAATCACTTCCCGTATCATCAATACGAACAAAATGTCTGCGATATTCCCGTTTCATGGCAGCAGTCTGTGCCCTGTCTGCATAAGTACCGCCATTGGGTCTGCGCATACAGTCTACTTCACAGTAAACATGTCGCCATACCTTGAACCACTTGGACTCCTTGGTGTTCCTGGAGCCTGGACGCTGATTCTGTTCCAGGCTTGCGCTTACCCTGAAGCGATCGCCGCCATACCTGGACAGGGTTAGGGTGGTACGAGCAATTCCGTTTTCATCTGTCTGTGAGCTTTCTGGACTCAGGCTTGCACGCAGAGGAGCAAGCAATGTTGCACTGCTCCTGTTGTTACGATGGGAATCCAGAGTAAAGTATACTGTAATCCCCTGCTCTCTTGTAGACAGATGCGCCTCTATATCAATTTCCCTGTTATGGCCAACATTGACATACACCTCCTGAGGATCCGGAGATCCTTCAGGAAGAACACGTACGAGATGACATGCAAAAAGGTTAATGACAACATTTCCTGACCCACCCGCAGGAACAGTGACCGTCCCGGGATCAGGTGGGCGTTGTCGCCAGTTTCTGAGGCGCGCCGTTACATTGTATGTTCCTGCCGGCATACGGCGAAAGGTTGCTGTCCCGCCGGCACGAAGATGTGAAGAACGTGATTGGGGCCCGGATACGTTTACCTGAATCCTTCCTCTTGGCCTATGAGAACCTTCACAATTTACAGTGACGGTCAAGGTACCAAGAGGACAGGTTTCTCTGGCACTCCCATAGGTCCGCCCGGTTGCATTGGTCTCAGAAGCTGCCTGAGCCTCAGTAAAACCCGCCAACCCGTTCATTTTGGCACCTCCCGAGTATCACTATGAGCTGCAAGCTCTATTTCTGTACGTTTGCCAAGAATATCCATCAGTTCCTCTTTTTCAATGTCCGGATCTGAAAAAATCTCCTGTACATAAGAATATCTTTTTTCAAAATCAAAACCCAGCGCATACATATGATTCAAATAACGTTCAATATCATACTCCATATAAAGACCCAACTCTTGTGTACGTTTGACTGCCTCTGATATTGAATCACGAACGCCCTTTTCACCTATCTTGGCACACTGTTCAGGAAAACAACGGTTCAGATGCATAACCATACGGTCCTCAAATGCCTGTTTGGCAGCATCTTCAAACATCTTTACCTGTTCTTTCTTTATTATTAACATGTTTGCTCCGTATCCTGAATAATCCCTAAACCGGCAAGGCCGGAATTCAAAATATCCTGACCACCCACAGATATGAAGATACGGCCTGGCGGCTCTTCAGCACGGTTTTGTGTGTTTTCACGGCAAGTTTTTCAAAGCACTATAGGAACATTACAGCCCTTATATCCTTGATAAAGATTCTATGGATTTTTGCAGCATGTATTGGGCAGGCTGCAGCGAGACCTTTTATCAAAATTGATATCGTTCATCAAGAGATATAACATGCTCACGCAGTGTGGTACCAGAAAATGAATATTGAAGCATGGTACCTTCATCCTCTCCTTCCACGTAATATGTCCTTACAGGACCAAAAACAGATGTTAACTGGTCAACATCACATGTTGGAAGGAATCTTCTGAACACCCTGGGATCGTAGAAGCGGAAAATCACACTTTTTCCTTCAATACTTACATGTAACAGATTCCTGAAATGCTGCCTCAGCGTTCTGAATGTCTCTTCTGATTCGGCAAAGATTCCCCAGCTTTTTCCCCAGCCCTTCTCTATTAACCAGGCAGAAAAAGGGTTGTCCAGATCAAGCTCTGCAAGATATGGCGCCACAGAAATCAACTGTTTTGCCCGGTCTCCAAGGAACAAAGATGTTTTTGCAAGCTTTGCCTTTACAAGTTCAGGGTATATTATGTCGTCTCTTGCTGTATCCAGTATAACATGCAATCTGCCTTTGCCCTTGCCTGACCATAAGATATTTTTTGCTGCATCATGTATATGTTTTGGATCTGACATCTGTAAATCCTTTTGCTGCCAAATTATAGAAACCCATTAATATCAATACAGATATTATAGAGCTCTATTGTCACAATTCACAGAAAGGCGTACCTGTTTTTGCCGCATTTTTGAACACTACTGCATTAGGAGCAATAGATGTTTTTTCGATTTCCTCTTTTGAAGGGGGCTGGTGCAATTCCTGAGCCTGGCCAGGATCTGCAACATCGGCTTCCTCAGGCTCAAGAGGATCCTGTGGAAAACAGCCTGCACCTACCGCTGGTGCGCCGCCACTGTTAATATTGACCAGAGGCCCCTGGATACTTATACCTGCAGGACCTATATCAATAAAACTGGCTCCTGCCTTAAGTGAAAGTTGCATCCCTGCTTCCATCACCACCTTAACTCCCCCATTAATATGAATTTCCATGCCGGATTTGATGGCATAGTTATTCCCTGCCTCTGTCTGGACATCCCCACTGGCCCGGACAGATATGGTACCGGTGACCGCCTCATTGTGATCGCCAAGGACAGCAAGATGTTTATCTCCTTTTACTTTCTCCAGTTGATCGTCCTCTACAATCAGGTGACGTTTTCCTCCGACAAATTCACGGGATGATCCCTTTACCCTGACGTCATGGGCGTTTTCTGCATGTATAAAAATCTGCTCTTTTCCATCCTTATCCTCAAACCTGATCTCATTAAAGCCATTACCTTCAGGAGACGACATGCTTTTGAGGGATGCCTTGGTTTTTTCATCAGGCAGACTGTAGGGTGGCATGTTAATGCCATTGTAAACGCTGCCTGTAACAATTGGCCTGTCCGGATCACTTTCAATAAATTCCACAAGGACCTCCTGTCCTACACGTGGAATATATATAGTTCCCCACCCGGAACCTGCCCATGTCTGACTGACACGAATCCAGCAGGAACTGTTTTCATCATACTTGCCTTCTCTGTCCCATGGAAACTGCACCTTGATTCTGCCATACTTATCAGTATAAATCTCCTCCCCTTTGGGGCCGACCACTATGGCCGTCTGAACACCTGAAATCAGGGGTTTTTCAGTAAGCAGAGGGGGTCTGTACGGCACATCAAAAGGTATGCATGTAAACCTGTTGGTGTATTTCATACCCATCATATCTGATAAAGAGCCACCTGCAGGTTCTGTTATATGATGAGAGACTGATGTCAACACATATGGTTTGTTGTTCAATTCATCCCTGTAATGCCCCGAAAGAAAAAATTTGTACCCGGGGGTAAAGGCCCTGCAGCAGCTTGTACCAGACAGGGTCGTAATCCTGGCCTCCTCTGCCTGCATACGTATGTTTGCTATTCTTTCGCCTTCTGCCCGTGTTCCATATTCGGCAGGATAGCTATACCACTCTCGTTCTCCGGATCCGAGGCGGACCTGGCTGGCTGCATCAACCTTAAGATCTGTAAGAGGGGTTTCAAAATTAAAATCATTAACCGTATACTTACCTACCCGAAGCTCCTGCATCTTGTTCAACTCAGTTATAACATCCTCATCCAGATCACTGATTGGATGAAAACGGGCATCCTCCTGATGGGGACAATCCTTGTGATGAGTTGAGGAATCTGCTATTACCATGGTATGCTTGCCGTTTTCATGTTCGAAGAAATAGAATATTCCTTCCTGTTCAAGCAGCCTTGAAATAAAATTGAAATCCGTTTCCGCATACTGAACGCAATATTCTTTTGGCTCATACCTGTCAAGCTCTATCCGAAAATCGGAAAACCCTTTCTCAATAAATATTGTTTCCACAATCTCCGGCACAGACATAGATTGAAATATACGGGAATTCTTGGTCAGTGTAAGCAACCATAACCATGGCACCATAGTTGCAGAATAGTGTGCAAGATATTCACTGGTCTCTGCCTCCTCTGCGGCTGCATTATGCATAAAACGGGATATTATCCCGTTGAAAAACCGAAAATTGCCATCTGCAAGGGCTATTGATACAGTAACATTTGTACCTATTATATCCTGAAAAGATATGTCATTACGTTCAGAAACCAGACCAAGTTCAAAGGAAAACGGCCTTGAAATAGCCTCTGTTCCTGAAAACTCCGTAAGTACCAGTGTACTTTCTTCTATATCAGACAGAACAGAGCCAATAACCATGGTTCTGTTTTCTTGTGTAAGGAGAGACATTTCATCACCCTATTATTTATGGCTTCATAAGAAGCTGGTTTATGCAACAATATCGTTGTATCAAAAACAGTCTTTAACAAAAACAGATAAAATATTTGGTTGCATTACAGAGCGTCACAAGAGTATACTTCATCAAAAAAGCAGCAGTATCTTATTAAACCTAAATCCTGCAAGCGTCGAGTTTACCGAAGATCTACCTGTGCCAGCACGGCAGACAGGTGCAAGGCGG
>Ga0256842_1003538_pt1 | contig 10315 bp, 8 predicted proteins | sample 4559240metaG_FD_185973 | JGI IMG/M metagenome (GOLD analysis project Ga0256842, IMG submission 185973) | Hydrothermal vent microbial communities from Guaymas Basin, Mexico - 4559-240 | ecosystem: Environmental > Aquatic > Marine > Hydrothermal vents | place: Mexico: Guaymas Basin | collected...
TCATGTGCATTTAGCACACTTCGCAAACTTAACTTGCGCAACTGCTTTGTAAAAATTGCTTTTGATTTTTTATACAATTCAATATATGACTTTGTCATTTTATTAATTTTTAGATTTGGATTATGAATGAAATTAAATAAACAATGGTCATCTTTTTTAGATGAAGAACTTAACTCCTTAAATTTTAAAAACTTAAAAAACTTTCTTGAACAAGAATATAAATCAAAAACTATCTTTCCAAACTATGAAGATATATTTCGTGCTTTTAATTTACTTAATCCAGAAGATGTAAAAGTTGTAATAATTGGGCAAGATCCGTATCATGGACTTAATCAAGCTAATGGTCTAGCTTTTTCAGTTTATAAACAATGTAAGATACCACCATCACTTAGGAATATTTTTAAAGAATTAGTTGATGATATGGGATGTGGTTATCCTTTAAATTCAGACTTGAAAAAATGGGCGCAGGATGGTGTATTGTTAATTAATAGTGTACTTAGTGTTGAAGAATCTAAACCTAATTCTCATAAAGATAAGGGTTGGGAAATTTTTACAGATAGTGTTATAAAAAAATTATCAGATAAATTTGAAAATATTGTATTTATTCTTTGGGGGAATCCTTCCCAAAAAAAAGAAATTCTAATTGATTCTACTAAGCACCTTATACTAAAAGCTCCTCATCCATCTCCTCTTTCATCATATAGAGGATTTTTTGGCTCTAAGCCATTCTCTCAAGCTAATAATTATCTAAAAGAGCATAATAAAAAAGAGATAAAATGGTGTCTTACTTCACAAGGAACTTTGCTGTAACTGCTAAGTGATCTGAGTAACCTTTACCTTTGTGTTTTCTAATCTTTGCACGAGATACTTGCCATCTATATATTTGTTTCTTTTTAAAGAAATAATCTTTTAAAAAATTACTAATGCTAGAGTGAATATATGATATGTCATTATTATTTAGTAATGATTTGGAAATAAGTATACTGTCTAATGCTTCTTTTCTTCCTCTGTATATATATGAATATCTATCTTCTTCTTTTGTATCATACCAGAGGTTATAAAAATTATTGTCTTCTATCTCTACATGTAGAGAGTCTTTAGTATTTTTAATAGTTCTAAGTACATGATTTATACCAGTTTTTCCATTAGTATCATTATGTTTTCTTTTTCTTTTAAATATTTTATACTCTTCATAGTGTGAGTTAAAATCTCCAAGAATAATGATGTTTTTGTCATATCCTATTTGCTCAATTCTATCTCTTAAGACTTTGGCTGATCTAATTCTCATACTCTCAGGTCCAGCTTTTGATTTCCAATGATTTGTAAAGATATAGAGCTCTTGTTTATCTATTTTAAATTTACTCTCAAGAATATTTCTGTATTTATAAGAGTGTGTGACTACTAATTCTTTTGAGTATACAAATGGAAATTTACTAAGTATTGCTACTTTTATCGCAGTATTTTTTTTATCAGCAATAGAATAATACTTATAATATAAACCCTTTTGTTTTAATGTGTATCTTAAATCAAGAAGTGTTTTTTTAGAGTGAATCTCTTCTAAACAAATTATATTTGCATCTATATCTTTTATAACTCGAGAAAGGTTGTTAAGTTTGATTTTATAGTTCTTTTTATTCCAAAGTGATTTTCCATAAGGTTTATACTCTTTATATTTGTAACCTTTTTTTTCTAAGTCAAAAAGATTCTCTACATTATATGTTGCTATTTTCAATGTTGTTTCTCCATATAAAAATGATATAAATAAAACTAAAAGAGTAAGTAACCTCACTATTTTATGCCATTTAGTCTTAGTAAGTTATTTGTATCTGCTTCTCTGCCCATTAACTCTTTAAAAAGAATTGACATGCTTTTTGAACCACCACCTTTTAGAATTATATCTAGGTATTTTTTAGCAGTTTTGGAGTTAAATATACCCTCATCAACTATACAGAAGAATGCATCAGCACTTAAGACTTCTGCCCATTTATAACTGTAGTAACCTGCTGCGTATCCACCTGCAAAGATATGTGCAAAACCATTTTGAAATTTATTATATAATGGAGTTTTAATTAGTGCAGTCTCTTTTCTGATGCTATTTAATAAGGCTTGAACTTCATCACCTTGATAGATTTTTGAGTGAAGTTTAAAATCAAATATAGAAAATTCTAATTGTCTAAGCATTCCAGATGCTGATAAAAAGTTTTTACTTTTCACTAACTTTTCAATCATATCATCAGAGATAATCTCCCCTGTTTTGTAATGTGAAGCAAATAGTTTTAAAACACTTGGCTCATAAGCAAAATTTTCTAAAAATTGTGATGGAAACTCAACAGCATCCCATTCAACTCCATTTACTCCGCTTACCTCATTTTCATCAACACTACTTAGCATATGATGAATAGCATGTCCCATCTCATGAAATAGTGTAACTACATCATCATGTCTTAATAGTGATGGGTTCTCAGCACTTGATGGTGGAAAATTACACACTATAAATGCAGATGCTAATTGCTCACTTCCATCCTCTTTTTTACAATGAGTTTGAAAGTTGTGCATCCAAGCACCACCTCTCTTTGATTCTCTAGCTTCTAAATCAAGATAAAGTCTTGCTCTTAGTTTACCCTCTACATGTAGATCATATGAAAAAGCTTTTTCATCCCATAGTTTTTCTTTTACTTTTTTAAATTCTATTGTAAATAGTTTATTTAAAAAATTAAACATACCATTTACTACATTTTTTTGCTCAAAGTATGGACGATATAACTCTTCATCTAAATCGTATTTTTCTTTTTTAAGTATCTCTGAATAATATGCAGAATCAAAACTCTCTAAAGGTTTATCACTCATGGTTTGAAGTTCTTTTAATTCCTCTTTTGCTTGAGCTTTTGAATCTGTAACAAGTTTATTTAAAAATCCCAAGACTTCATCTTGAGTATTTGCCATTTTTGTAGCTAATGAGTACTGTGCATAATTTTCAAAGCCAAGTAAAATAGCCATCTCATTTTTAAGAATTAATAACTCATCAATTATTTTTGCATTTTGTGGTGCGCGAGTAACATAAGCTTTATATAGCTCTTCTCTTATTTTACGGTTAGGTCCATAAGTCATATAGGATATATATGATGGCATTTGAAGTGTAAATTTGTATTTTATATCTTCATCTTCTTCAAATTTTGCAGCCTCCAAATCACTCTCAGGTATACCTTTTATATCTTTTTCATTTGTAATAATTTTTTCATATGCATTTGTAGCATCAAGTAGGTTTTGAGAAAAATTATTTGATAATTCACTTTTTTTGATATTTATCTCTGCTAACCTTTTTTTAGTTTTTTTATCTAAGTGTGCACCACTTAATTCAAATCCCTGAATATTTAACTCTAATACTCTTATTTGTTCAAAGTTAAGAGTCTCTTTTTCATTCTCTAAAATATCTTTATATGCTTTATACATCTGTATATTTTGTGATATTTGTGTAGAATATTCTGTAATTAAAGGTAAAGATTCTGCATATACTTTTTGAGTTTCATCTGAGTTATTTACAGAGTTTATATGTGATAGTGGTGTGAAAAATTGTTCTAACTTTTCATCCATCATTTGCATAGGTTTTACAAAATTTTTGTATGTTTTGTTATCTTCTTTAAGTAAATTATTTATTTGTTTATTGTTATTTTCAAGCCTAGTTTTTAACTCATCTATAAAACCATCTAAATCTATTTTAAATTCTAAAAATTCTTTCATCTTTTGTTAATCCTCATCTCTTTTATGTTTTTTTGCACCATATTTATTTATTAAAATATTATCATATTCATCTGCGTATTTTAGTAGTCTTTCAAAGGCTATTTTACCCTCTTTTAGTGTTAAAGAAGAATCAATTATTATATAAGATAAGTAAATACTGTTTTCATTTATTGCAAATTGCAGATAGGAAAGTTTATTATTTTCTTCTAATAAATAATCATAAATAGCATCTATATTTTCACTTGGAATAGCACATAGCTTTGCTTCTCCAATTATTATTCCATTTTCATAATAGGATATTTCTATTCTTGCACTACCTCTGTCTACAATCCACGATGCTTGACTTCTTCTAGCTAGAGTTACATTCTCATTAAGTTGGCTAAGTATATCTTCTACTATCTTTGTAGCACCTGTTGGTTTATAACCTTTTCTTCTTAGTTTTGCAACTTCAAGTTTTACACCACATTTAGGGCAGTAGTCATTTTCAATACTTTTTTCTTCAATTAAATTTTTACAAGATTGACATCTAATAATATTTTCTTGATTTAGAGCTTTAAAAGCATCTAATGCTTCTCTAACATAAAAGTATGGAAGTGAAAAGCCAAGATTATTGGCATTTTGTATTATAAAAGTGTTTACGCCAACAACCTCTCCATCATCATTTAAAAGTGGTCCACCAGAATTCCCAGGATTTATGGCAGCATCCATTTGAATATATTCTAAGTCACCTTGAAGTCTTGATGCACGAGAAATTATACCTTCAGTTACAGAATAGTTAAGCCCATAAGGATGACCAATAGCGACTGTAATATCTCCATCATGAACTTCGCTACATGTAAGCACAAGGGGTTTTTTTGGTTTAGGATATTTTAGTTCTATAAAAGCTAAGTCAAGATAAGGATCATCATAAACAACTTTAGCAATACTTCTTGGAATATTTTTAGATTTAATTACAACTTCTTTAAGTCCAGATGCTACATGTGAGTTAGTAATGATTAAATCATCAATGATAAAACCAGTGCCACTTCCATAAGGTGTCATTATTTGGATAATACTTTCTATGTTTGATTCAAGTATATTTTGAGTATTCATAATTATATCTCCTCAAAATTTAGGTTTTGTAATTGCAGGTAAAAACTGTTATAAAATTCATTTTCAGAATTAAAGTTAAGTAAGGATCCAAAAGGTTCTAGTGCTTTATACTTGGAAGAGAAGGGAGTTATAGCATCTTCTATTTTATGTATTATTGCTCTTTTTGAAAAAGTTTTTGTTTTCTCATCATATAGAGTCTGATAATTAAGAGCTTTGAAAAAATCAGGATTTTGAATCTCTATAAGCGTATGTAGTAGTTCTTTTATAACAGGATTAAGACCATAGTTATAAAGAATATAAAAAGATATATATCTATAAATAGTTGGGATTATTTGATTGTAACGATTGTTTTTGTACCATCTTATTTTTGTAAGTGTTTCATTTATAAATATATTTATATCTTCAGAAGATGTTTTATCCATTGGATTAAAAGTATATTTAGCATTATAAAAATTTGTACTAAACTCTTTAAAACCCATATCTTTAAGTTCTTCTAAGTACTGTTTTAGTTCTTCATTCTTTGATTCTGAACTTACACCTTCCTCTCCAAAAAACTCTTGTACCTTTTTAGTTATTTTTTGATATATATCATAATGAGGTACAAGTAAATAATCAATCTTAAATAAAGTACTTAGATAAATAAAAGATTGCATTCCTGCATTATCATTAGATGGTAGCATTCTTATCTTTTCTTCAAGCTCTTTTATCCATAAATGAGTAAATTTATATTTTATTTTTAATTCATCTTCACCTATATCTTCTAGGTGTTGTATATCCTCTAAGGTGTTTTCATTAAACTCAGATTTAACATACTCTTTATCAAAATCAGCATTAAGTGCTAACTCTCTAAGTGGAAAGAAAACTTTTTGCGGACTCATTGTAACGTTATCATGAAAAAGTTTTAGTTTTATATACTCATCATCAGAGAAATAATAAGCATAAGTAAATTGATAATTTCTCTCTAATATACGTCTTTTTAGAGCAACACTAGCATTCTCTTTTTTGATTAGTATAACTTCTGCTTTTAGATGCTCTTTTGTTATGAAACCCGTTATCTTCGCTGATCCTTGGAAGATAGTAAACTCTAGTTTATCTTCAAGTCGTGAAGTGATAATATTTTTATTTGATACATCATTAGTGAAGTTTTCAAGCGATTTTAAAAAGTACTCATAAGCATCTAGTATATTTTTACTTTCAAATGCTTCATAAGACTTTTCAAAAAGTTCTTCCTCATTGGGTGCGATGTTAGCATTTATTCCACGACCAAATTGGTGTTTATATGTAGTGTTGCTAGTAAAAAAGTCTAACCAACTCATGCATTTATCCAGATAAGTAGTGCTAAATTAATAATGCTCATAATAATAAATCCTGTTTTATAAAATTTTAGTGGTGATCTCTCAATCAACGATGCCTCTTTAGAAAAGAATGGTTTCACTTTTTGTGGTGATTTTAACTCATATATCATTTCAGAATAGTTAGAATATCTAAGTTCTTTATCTATAGAGATAGAACGAAGGATTACACTGTCTAGCCAATCTGGTATATTTTTATTATAAAGACTTGGTTTTTTAGCCTCTTTAAAAGTTGGATTTTGAAAAGGTTCAATCTCCCCATATGGATACTTCCCTGTTAAAGTAAGATAAAGTGTTACACCTATTGAAAACAGTTCTGTAGCTTCAGATATTGATTCATTTTGAAATCTTTCAGGTGAAAGGTAGCTTGGAGTTCCTGCTTTTGAGTCAGTTGAAAATATCTCTGTTATACTTCCAAAGTCTATGATTCTATATGTTATGTTTTCATCATCATCTTTATCAAGCATAATGTTTTGAGGTTTTATATCACCATGAACTAAATCAAAGTTTACAAGATACTGACACATTTTAAGTAAAGTATTTGCTAGCAGAACAGCATCATCTATACTGATGTTTTTATGACTAAGGTATTTGTCTAAATCTTCACCTTTAAAATGTTGCATAACATAGTAACGAGATGTACGATTTTTAGGTATAACTGCTTTTGGAAAAAAATCAGCTTTTAATCTTTTTGCATTCCACGCTTCTTTTACAAACAAATCAAGTATATTTTCATCATCAAGTGCTTCAAGTGGTGCAAATTTTAAAACATAGTCTTTTGTTTTTTTATGTACTAACCAAGTGCGTTCATTTTGTATAAGAGGTTTTATAAGTTTATAGCCATTTATAACTTCATCTTTTTTTAATGACTCTGGAATATCTAGCTTTTGTTGTTTTAAAGTTGTAAGTTCATCAGCTTGAAGTATATCTATAATAACTGCAGTTGTATCATCTGGAAGGTTGTCATTTTTTAGTTTACTGGCTTTTTTAACTAAGGCATATGAACCCATAGTTATTTCATCTTGAAGTTGCTCATCGTTTAAAATATTGTAAAGTCCATCAGAGCAAAGAAGAATTTTGTCATTTTTTTCTATAATATTTTCAAAGTAAAAAGGCTGAACACTATTTTCAATACCAATAGCTTTAGTGAGAACATTTTCAAAACCTTTTTCATCCATAGTATGATCAAAAGATAGTTGGTTTAGTTTTTTATATCTATGCAGATAGACACGGCTATCTCCAACATTTGCCCCATAAAGTCTGTTTCCATGAATCACTACAATTGTTAAAGTAGTGACAAGTTCTGAAGCCTCATAATCAATTTGAGATTCTTTATATAAAATAGAGTTTATTGATTTTATAAAAGATTTTATAGATTTTTCGATACTCCAAGTTTTAGGTCGAATTTTGAAGTTATTTATAAGATACTTTGTTGTCCTTTTAGCAGCTTGGGCACCTTCTATTGCCGAACCAACCCCATCACAAACTACAGCTATAGTTAAATCACCAATAGTTTTAACATCATAAAAATCATCACCTGTAAGTTCTTTTTGCTTTGCAAGAGAAAATCCAGAAGTTTTGATGTTGGTTCTTGGCATTTATAATCCTATATTTATATAGTATTTATTATAGCAAAAGTTATAAAATGTAGAGTTTTTTTATGTATGAATTTATGGCAACAAAGATTGTTGCCATTTAAAGGAGATTTATTTGTGCGTTATATTCTTCCACCAGCAGCAACACCCCATGTAGTTCTCCATCTAGTTTTAACAAAAGAGAGACCAACTATTGCTATAAGAACAACTCCTGCGAAGATTAAGAAACCTTCAGTGTATCCACCAAAAGTACCTTTTGAGTAACCAAGAGTTTTGATGAGTGCAGTACCACCAAGACCACCAGCACAACCAACAAGTCCAGTCATAATTCCTATATCTTTACCAAAGCGTTGAGGTACTAGTTGAAAAACTGCACCGTTAGCCATACCTAGATTTGCCATGATTAAAAACAGTACAAAGATGGCTACATAAAAAGGAAGCTCAACAAGAGCTGTGAGAGTAACTAAAAGTGCTACCATTGCGTAGAAAAAGTAAAGAGCTTTTATTCCACCTATTTTATCGGCAGTTGCCCCACCAAATGGACGAAGAATAGCACCAGCAAAGATACATAAAGCACCGAAGTAACCAGCGATTACTTTTACATTTGTTTCATCAAAAACATCAATACCAAAAGCAGACATATCAGCTTGGTAAGTGTTCATAAGGTAAACTTTCATATATCCAGCAAATCCAACGAATCCACCAAAACTAATCGCATAGAATAGAGAGAACCACCATGTATCTTTATCACCTAAAAGTTTGATGTAATCTTTTACTTTTTTAGGACGAGCAGTATATACATCTGCTGGAGCATTTTTAGCTAAAAAAGCATAAGCTATAAAAACTACGATTGCCATTGCTGCACCAACACCAAATACTGAATGCCATCCCCATAGTTCCGCTATTTTTGGTGCAAAAAGAAAGTCAATTACAACACCAATATTACCAGCTCCAGCGATTCCAAGAACTACACCTTGAAGTTTTGGTGGATACCATTGACCAGCTTGAGGAAGCGCTACAGCAAAAGCTGCACCTGCAAAACCAAGACCAAGTGCTACTATAAGAAGAACTTCATATGTAATGCTCTCGCCCATAAAAAACGCAGTTACTAAAGATAAAATAACTACCATTTGAGAGATAAGTGCTGTCATTTTTGCACCAAGCTTGTCAACACCAAAACCTAAAACTATTCTCAAAATAGCACCTGAAAGGATAGGAAGAGATACTAAAGTAGCAATTTCACCCTCTGTTAATATACGACCACCCAAAGCTAGTGCTTCAGCTATCTCTGACGCAAGTGGTCCAAGCATTGTCCAAACCATAAAACTCATGTCGAAGTATAAGAAAGCCATAAACAGTGTTGGTGCGTGTCCTTGCCCCTTTAAGTCTTTAAATCCTGCCATAAATAATCTCCTGTAATTGTTTAATGGTGTAATTATAATAGGTATATTTAGTATTGCTTATAGTTTTATGATTAAAAAATAGACAATGATTAAAAACATTAGTGCTTAAGATTTAATCAGTTGTGGTTTATTGTAAAGATGTAACTATTGTTTATAATAATAAGTAAAACTTATTTAATAAATAGTTCCCAAGGCTCAGACCAATCTTGTATAACTTCTTTTGCTTCAGCAGATAAAAATTTCTCTCCCTCACTAGGTGGACAAACAAAAGAAAATTCTTCATCATTCAAAGTAAATTGTAAAGCGAAAGCGTGAAGATATCCTCTATCTTCTTTCTTCGCTTCATCAGCATTTGCATATCTTACATCGCCAGCTATTGGGGAGCCTATACTTTTTAGAGCTACTCTGATTTGGTGAGTTTTTCCTGTGTGAGGTTTTACTAGAAATATTCTCTCACCCACTCTACATGTAGAGCTTTTAAACTGTGTTATGGCTTGATTTTCTTTTGTTTTTAGAAGTTTGTATGTTCCACGGCGAGATGGACCCATGTCGGCTTTTACCCAGCCTTGTTTTTTCTTTGGTTTTCTAAGACTTAGTGCTAAGTAAAACTTTTGTATCTTTTTGTTCTGGAACATTTTTGCGAAACTGTTTGCTACTTCACTTGTTTTTGCGAGGATGATTAAACCAGATGTCATTTTGTCTAATCTGTGAACACTATACAACTGCTCTACATGTAGAGCTTTAGTTGCTAAAACTACAAACCCAGCCTCACCATCTTCACTATGAAAGTTGAGGTCTTGCGGTTTGTCAAAGATTACAAAGTCGGAGTTTTCAAAGATTATTTGCATAAAGTTATTATAGCTGATAATGTATAAAAACTAATCAGCTCTACATGTAGAGATGTAAAATAATAAGGATATAATTACATCAATAATTAAACACGGAGATTAGATGCAAACACCACTAGAGAGTTTCATAGACCACAAAGCCGAGACCGGAATGCAATGTGGTAACTACTCTATAGATATAGCTGCGCCAAGTGAGCTTAAAGAGGGTGAGCAATACCGTTTTCACTTTGATGCTACTGCTTGTGTTGGATGTCGCTGTTGTGAAGTTGCATGTAATGAACAAAACA
>Ga0256842_1003539_pt1 | contig 10314 bp, 12 predicted proteins | sample 4559240metaG_FD_185973 | JGI IMG/M metagenome (GOLD analysis project Ga0256842, IMG submission 185973) | Hydrothermal vent microbial communities from Guaymas Basin, Mexico - 4559-240 | ecosystem: Environmental > Aquatic > Marine > Hydrothermal vents | place: Mexico: Guaymas Basin | collected...
CCAATAAATAGTTCCTTTTGGTATTTCACAAAATTTTGTATTCTGCTTATAAGGTGGTTTATAGTAGTTCCTAGTGGTTCAAACTCTTCTGGAAGTTCTTCTACTCTTATGGGTTGAATAAGATGTTCATTCATATTTGAGAGCTTAGAAGTTAAAGTTTTTACAGGTGCAACTAACATTTTTGAAAGACCTATTGCATAAAGAATAACTAGTAAAAAACCAGCAATATTTATGATGAAAATATAGTTTAAAATCTTTTCTAATAATAATTGAGTATGAGTTACTTCTCTTATGATTTTTAGATAGCTATTGGTGTCTATTTGAAATGGGTATATCAGTGTTAGAAAAGTTTTTTTATTTTTTGTTGTTTTATATACATCCATGTCTGTATAGTTTTGTTTAAGCTTTATAACTTCAACACTTAAACTTAAAAATGTATCTGGTACATTATCCATTTGGACAATAGATTTGTTGTTGGCAATATTTTTTGCATATAAAATTAGTTCTTGTTTTTTTTCATCATAGATAGATTCTTCAATATAAAAATATAAAATAGATGAAAATAAAAAGATTAACACAGCCAATGCGAAAATAAGTTGGATTAGAAAACTTTTTCTAATACTTCTTTGTAAAAACATTTTTTTGCCTTAATATAATGTAAATCATATTATAACTAAGTATTATGAAATTTTGTGAGTGAAAGATATGGTTATGTTGTAATGTGAAGGGTAAAAAGCACTTAAAAAAGTGCTTTTAAAAATTAGTTAATCTCTTTTGGAAAACAAAATCTGTAACCACGACGGCGAACTGTCTCGATAGTTGTGATACATAATGGTTTGTCCATTTTTTGTCTAATTTGGTTGATAGCAACTTCAATAACATTTGGAGTTACAAGTTCAGGCTCTTCCCAAATAGCATCAAGAAGTTGTTCTTTTGAAACGATTTGGTCACGATGACGAGCTAGGTGAGTTAAAACTTCAAAAGGTTTACCTTTTAGTTCTATGTCTTGCTCTTTATAAGTGATTTTTTCCTCTTCAGGATTGATTGTTAAATCCTCGATTTCAATGATGTTGCTTCCACCAAAACGCAAACGAGCTTCAAGACGAGCTACTAAAACATCAAAGTCAAACGGTTTTCTTATATAATCATCAGCACCACTTCTTAGTGCTTCGATTTCGCTATCGTTATCATCTCTAGCTGAAAGTACAACTACAACAGTTTTTGGAGTATTTGATTTAATATCACCAATAATATCAACAGAATTTCCATCTGGAAGCATCCAATCCATAAGTACTAAATCGTAGTTACGAATGTCTAAATAATACTCTCCATCTTTAAGAGTTTCAACTACATCGCTTTGGTAACCATATTCTTTTAGTCCCTCAGCAAGCATTTTGTTTAATGTTACTTCATCTTCAATGATAAGAATGCGCATTAATGTTCCTATATTTATAATTTATTTAAGGTGGAATGATACCATAATTTTAGGTTAACTTAAAGTTTTTTTCAATTTTCTTTAAAAAAAAATTAACTTCTGATTAAGATTAGAAGTTGTAAATATTGCTCACACTTACGGTGCTATCGGGTAAAATGGATGGTTTCGTGATTTTTAGATTTAGTGTATCTATGAGTGAAAAATTTTCTTTAAGTTTTGTGGAAATTTGGCTTAGTGCATCTTCGAGAAGTAAAAATTTATTTTCAAGCATATCTTTTTTAATCATCTCAACCACATCAGCATAGTTTATAAAATCTTTTGTATAAATATAGTCTATAGTTAGATTTATGATAACATCTTGTGGAGAAACTCTTTCAAAATCTAAAATTCCAATGATACACTTGAATTTTAGATTTTCTATATGGATTTTCACTAAACAACTCTTTTTTCTTCACCTTTAAAAAGGCGAATGATATTAGGTATATGTTTGTAGTAAAGTATAAATACTATAAAAACTACAGGTGCGTGAGCCATATTTGGATGGATGTAAAAACTAGAAACCAAAAGTGAAGCTACTCCCGTCAAAGAAGAAACTGAAGAGATTTTCAAAGTTTTTGCCAATACTCCCCAAACAATAAGTGCTATAAGCGTTTCTAGTGGTAACATAAACATCATCACACCCATACCAGTTGCTATCCCTTTGCCACCTTCAAAGTTTAGATAAGGTGAAAAACAATGTCCAACTACTGCTAAAACAGCAATCCCCCAAAGGGTAGCTTCACTTAAACCTATAAAATATGCGATTGTTAATAAAACAATACCTTTTAGAGCATCAAGTGCTAAAGTGGTAGCTCCTAGTTTTTTGGCTAAAGCTGGATTAGTCTTTTTGACAACTCTTAAAACATTTGTAGCACCTATGCTACCACTACCACTTGCTTTAACATCAACACCAGCAAATTTTTTAGCGAGTAAAAGACCAAAAGGGATACCACCGATCAAGTAAGCGAGTATAAAAAACTGTGCATTTGTATTAAATAAAAAATCCATTATTTACCTTGAAAATATTTTGATGCAATTTTACTACTAATATAATAATAAACATATAAAATTTTTTGATATAATAACACTCAGATAAATATAGGATAGCTTTTTGCAATATACAAACGAAGAATTAAAACAAAAAATAGATGAACTAAAATCTAAACTTAGTGTAACTGTTGTGGCTCATTTTTATCAAAGAGATGAAGTTTTTGAAGTGGGTGATATAACAGGTGATTCACTTGAACTTGCTACAAAAACCAGAGATGATGATGCCGAGTTTGTGCTTTTTTGTGGTGTTGGTTTTATGGGACAAAGTGTAAAAGTTTTATCTCCTAACAAGAGAGTAGTTATGCCTAAAATTGCTTCTTGTGCAATGGCAAGTATGATAAATGGTGCTGAGTATGATGAAGCTGTTAAAGTTTTAAATAGCGTTGGGATAACTAATGAAAATATTTTGCCCATAACTTATATCAATTCAGATGCAGAGGTAAAAGCCAGAGTTGGTGAGATGGGTGGTATGGTTTGTACAAGTTCAAATGCAAAAACCATCATCACAACTGCACTAAAAGAGGGTAAAAAGATTTTGTTTGTTCCAGATAGATGTTTGGGGCAAAACATAGCAAATGAGATGGGACTGAAATCTGGGGTGATTGGCTTGAGTGATAATATCGCTGAAGCTGACATCATCTGTTATGATGGATTTTGTTCTGTTCATCAACTTTTTAGTGTTGAAGATATAGAGTTTTTTAGAAAAAAATATCCAGATATTATCATAGCAGTTCATCCAGAATGTGACCCTGCTATCTGTGATGCGAGTGACTTTGTTGGTTCAACTTCACAACTTATTAAATACATAAAAGGTTTAGACCCTGAGCAAAAAGTGGCAGTTGGAACAGAATTTAACATGGTAAATAGGCTTCGTCCTAAAAATACATATGTATTAAGCTCCACAAAACCAGAGTGTCCAACTATGAATGAAACCACTCTGCAAGATGTGTATGAAACACTAAAAGCGATAGATGAGGGTGAGCCTATAAATGAGATACAAGTAGATGAAAAAACTCAAAAATGGGCAAAAATAGCACTAGAAAGAATGATGGCATTATGATAAAAGATTTTATAAAAGAGGCTTTGGCTGAGGATATTGGTAGGGGTGATTTATACTCGTTAGTGGAAGATAGTGTCGAGGTAAAAGCTGACATCATAGCAAAATGTGATGGTGTGGTAGCTGGACAAAAATATGTAGATGTTTTAGCACAAATGCAGGGTTTGGAAATTGTTTGGGGAAAACATGACGGAGATGAGTTTAAAAAGACAGATATAATTGCCATACTCAAAGGTAACTCACATGCCATGCTTAGTTGTGAGAGAACTATACTCGATATTTTACTTCATGCAAGTTCCATCGCTACACTTACAAGAAAATATGTAAAGATTATAGAATCTTATGGCACAAAACTACTTGATACAAGAAAAACAAGACCACTTTTAAGAGTGTTTGAAAAATATGCTACAAGAGTTGGTGGTGCAGTTAATCACAGAATGGGACTAGACGATAGCTTGATGATAAAAGATACACACTTAAAAACTATAAAAGATTTAAAAAATTATATTGAACAAGCTAGAAAAAAGATACCTTTTACTGCTAAGATAGAGGTAGAAGCTGAAACATTTGAAATAGCCTCACATGCCATGGCATGTTCAAGTGACATTGTGATGTGTGACAATATGACACCACAACAAGTTAAAGAGGTTGTGATATATAGAGATGAAAACTACCCCCATATACTTTTAGAAGCGAGTGGAAATATATCATTAGATACCATAGAAAGTTATGCAAAAACAGGTGTAGATGCTATAAGTTCAGGTTCACTTATCCATCAGGCAAATTGGATAGATTTGTCTATGAAGATAAATTAAAAGGTAATTGTACTAAATAATGGCTGATGATGCTGAAAAAACAGAAGAACCCACCCCCAAGAAGATTGAGGATGCCAGAGAGGAGGGAAATGTTCCCAAATCTCAAGATGTTTCAGGTGTTATAACTCTTTTTGTCGCTATTTTATCACTTTTAATGCTTTTTCCTTTTATGGCTAATCATGTTTTAGCTTTGTTCAAATATTATTTTTCACTTGTTGGTACACCTCTAAATAAGCTTTTTGCTATAGATATTGCTATTGTAACTATTAAAGAATTTTTATTGATTATAATGCCTTTGGCCGCTTCTGTTGCTATAGCTGGGATTGTTGCCGCTGTTTCTCAGTTTGGATTTTTGTTTACAGCTAAGGCTATTATGCCAGATTTTAAGAAGATTGACCCTATTAAAGGTACTAAAAATCTTTTTTCTATGAAAAAAATGATAGAGGGTGTGAAAGTTACTTTTAAATCATTTACAACGCTTGGAGTTGGTTTTGTATTTTTCTTTTTGTTTATTATGGAACTTCCAACAGTTGCACTTTTTAGTTTGGGTGACCAGCTAGAGTGGCTTAGAGATAAGGCGATGATTATAGCTTTTGTGATGCTTTTTATCATATTTATATTTGCTATTATAGATTTGATAATTGTCAGAAAACAGTATTTTGATGGACTTAAAATGTCAAAACAAGAGATAAAAGATGAGATGAAAAATATGGAAGGAGATCCACTTATAAAATCAAAAATCCGTCAAATTCAAATGGAAGCATCAAAAAAAAGGATGATGGCAGAAGTTCCAAATGCTGATGTGGTAATAACAAATCCAACCCACTATGCAGTGGCTCTAAAGTATGATGAACAAAAATCAAGAGCGCCTATGGTTGTGGCAAAAGGGATGAATACTATAGCTCAAAAGATTAAAAAAATTGCACGGGAAAATGGTGTACATATAGTTCAAAACCCACCACTTGCTAGAAGTTTATATGCTCAGGTTGAGGTTGAAAAACCTATTCCAGAAGAGCTTTTTGGTGCTGTGGCTGAAGTGTTGGCTTATGTTTACAAGATGAATAAAAAATAGTATATAATTCTAAAAAAGAAAGATTTTTTGATAGATTTAAAAGAGATAGAAAATGCTAAACATGTAGCTATTGTTGTGGATGATGAGGTGCTAATTCCTGTTGGTAGTGCTTTATATACATATGTGCTTAGATTGCATAAAAAAGTTTCATTTGTTTTTGAAAAGGGTGTTGTAGATAGAAAGTTTTCTTTTTTACCTTGGGTTGATAAGATAAGACTACATACTCCAACCTCTTCAGATGTAAAAGTAAAATTAGATAGTGCTGATTTAGATTTGTATAATGTTTTTAAAATTAATGCAATTGTTTTAAATCAAAAGATGGCAACTGCTTTATATGCTTCTCTTTTGTTGGAGTACGATGGTTTCATAAATAGTGATGCTGATGGTACGATATTTGCTACGGCTAGTGAACTTATGGCATGTGGAGCTGATTATAAAACTTGTAATAAATTTATAATTAAAAGAACAACCTTAGCAAAAATAAGATTGAAATCTTTAATGCTTAAAAATATGCTTTTAACAGATAATGCTAAAGAAGCAGTGTTTTATATAACTGATGATGATTTAAAATCTAGTGGAGCTACTTTGGAAGATGCTAAAGAGATTACAAAAGAGGCTTTTGGTTTAGAATATGTTGAAAAAACCTCTCTAATTATAAAAGATAAAGGAAATATGGTTTGAAAAGAAAAAAAGGTAGTTCTTCATTTGGAATATTGTTTGCGTTGATACTTATTATTGGAGGAGCTTTGTATGTTTATAACTCCTCAATGTTTGAGAGAAAACTTCCTAGTGTTGTATTGAAAAACAGTGGCTATTGGAATTTAAAAAAACCACTTCAACTAGAGATGAATGATGATAGTGGTATAAAATCATATAAAGTGGTTCTAAAAGCTAAAAGTGGTAGTACAACTTTATACTATGAACAGTTGCTTACCCCTCAAGAGTCTATTACATTAAATATCGCACCACCAAGAAGTGCTTATGCTATGAAAGATAAAGTTGTAAAAATAGTGGTTGAAGCAGTGGATGATAGTAAATGGAATCTACTTAATGGTAATGTTGCAACAAAAGAGTTTTTAATCAAAATAGATAAAAAAAGACCAAATCTTAATACTATTGTCAATTCATACAAAATATCAAGGGGTGGTTCTGCGTTGGTTATATTTAAGGCGGATGATGAAAATCTAAAAGATTTATATATTAAAACTAGTTTTGGTAAAAAGTTTAAAGTTGAACCATTTTATAAAGATGGCTATTATATCTCTCTTTTAGCTTGGCCAATCAAAGAAAATAATTTTAGAGCAACTGTTATAGCAACAGATTATGCAGGAAATGTAGCTAAGGCATATGTACCTTTATATTTAAAACAAAGAACTTATAAAGTATCAAAAATAAATATTAGTGATAGGTTTTTAAAAGGAAAAATTGCTCAACTTGCAGGTGATTTTGCTCAAACTCAAGGTGTAGATGACCCTATAGAACAATTTAAAATTATAAATGAAGATGTACGAGCAAAAAATGAAGAACTTATCCATAAAATAACTTCAAAAGTTTCAGATGAGATGATAAGTGATTTCAAGATAAATAAAATGTATCCTCTGAAAAATGCACAAGTTGTTGCTTCGTTTGGAGATCATAGAAAATACTATTATAATGGACAATATATTAGTCAATCATACCATTTAGGACTTGATTTGGCTAGTAACGCTATGGCTGCTATTAAAACACAAAATAGTGGAACAGTTGTATTTGCAGATTATAATGGTTTATATGGAAATATGCCTATTATTGACCATGGTTTGGGACTATATACACTTTATGGACACTGTTCAAGTATAAGTGTAAGCAGTGGTGATGAGGTAAATAAAAAGGAGACCATAGCAAACACAGGAAAAACAGGTTATGCTATGGGTGATCATTTACATTTCGGGGTACTTGTGCAAGGTATAGAAGTTCGCCCTCAAGAGTGGATGGATAGAACTTGGATGAAATTAAATATAAATAATATTATCAAAAGTGCTAAAGAGATAATAGATAAAAACTAAGGATAAAAGATGTATCAAACAACTATACAAAAAGCTGTTGAATTAGTTGGTATAGGTTTACATAAGGGTTCTCCTGTAAATTTAAGATTAGAACCTTTAGATTCAAACAGTGGTATTATCTTTTATCGGAATGATATTGATATGGCAATACCTTTGAAACCAGAAAATGTGGTTGATACTAAGATGGCTACGGTTATTGGTAGGGATGGATATGTTATCTCTACTATTGAACATATGCTTTCAGCCGTATATGCCTATGGGATTGACAATCTAAAAATCATAGTGGATGCAGATGAGATACCTGTAATGGATGGTAGTAGTGCCAGTTTTTGTATGCTTTTGGATGAAGCTGGAATAAAAGAACTTGATGTAGCAAAAAAAGTTATGAGAATAAAAAAAGAGGTTGTAGTTCAAGAGGGAGATAAGTATGTAAAATTATCTCCATCACCAGATTTGAGATATGATTTTACGATAAGATTTCCACATCCAGTGATACAAAATCAAGATTATATTTTAGAATTTACTAAAGAAAATTATAAAAATGAGATAGCAAGAGCTAGAACTTTTGGTTTCTTACATGAGGTTCAGTATCTCCGTTCAAAAGGTTTAGCACTTGGTGGCTCACTTGAAAATGCGATTGTTTTAGATGATAAAAAAGTTTTAAATCCAGAGGGATTAAGGTTTACAGATGAGTTTGTAAGACATAAAATCTTAGATGCCATAGGTGATATGAGCCTTATTGGGATGAATTTTGTGGGAAATTATGAAGCTATGGCTGGAAGTCATGATTTAAATCATAAACTTACACTTAAATTACTTAAAAATGCAGATAATTATGAAGTGATAGAGTTAGTTGGTGAAAAAACTATGGAATTAGAAAAAGCGTATGCCTAAAAGTGTAGATTTACTCTTAATAGCATTGTCTTCACCTATACAAATAGGTGTTTATGAGGATTTAAAACTTATTAAGACTATAACAAGAGAAGAAAAAAGTTCAGATATTTTGCCAGAGGTATATAAAGAATTGTTTGAACAATATAATGTTAAAAAGCTTTTTTATGCAAATGGACCTGGTAGCTTTATGGCTATAAAAGTTGCATATATTTTTTTAAAATCACTTAGTATTTTAAAAAATATACCACTATATGCAACAGATGCATTTAAATTTAACAATAATAAGCCTATAAAAGCGATTGGAAAGCTATGTTTTGTTAAAATTGACTCAGAAATAAAAACTCAAAAATTAGAAATGGTGCCAGAAGTAAATTTTATACTTCCTGATGTACTTGATTATAGTGAGTTTAGTAATATTACAGTGCCGATATATGGCATAGGTGCTGTGTAAAATTAGGAAAAGTATGACAATAAGTGTACCAGCTACAAGTGCTAATCTTGGACCAGGTTTTGACTCATTAGGTTTGGCAGTGGAACTTCGTAACCGTGTGGAATTTCATCCATCTAAGTTTTTTAGTGTAAGTATAAAAGGTGAGGGTGAAAACAACCCAAGATTGAAAGGTAATAATCTTTTTGTATCTATTTTTAATGACCATTATAATCGTTTAACGAAAAAAAGACAAAATTTTAAATTTACTTTTTACAATCAAATTCCAATGTCAAGAGGGCTTGGTAGTTCTTCAGCTGTTATTGTAAGTGCAATTACAACGGCACATGAAGCAGCAGGGATTAGAGTCAGCAAGAGACGAATTTTAAATCATGCTCTAACTTATGAATCACATCCAGATAATATCACTCCAGCGGTTATGGGTGGTTTTAATGCTGCAACGATTGAGAAAAATAAAGTTTTTTCACAAAAAAAACATCTTCCAAATTATCTTAAAGCAGTTGTGGTTATACCAAATAAACAGATGAATACTTCACGAGCAAGAACACTTTTGCCAAAATCTTACTCAAAAGAGAATGCTATTTACAATCTTTCACATAGTGCGCTTACCGTTGCGGCTTTTTTTAATGAAGATTGGGAGATGTTAAAACTATCAGCACAAGATAGATTTCATCAAAAAGCAAGGATGAAAGTTTTGCCAGAACTTTTTAGTGTTCAAAAAATTGCTTATGAAAGTGGTGCTTTGATGAGTACGCTCTCAGGAAGTGGAAGTACATTTTTTAATATGGTTTACGATGAGGATGCAGCTATGATTGCCAATAAATTAAAACAGAAATTTTCAGATTTTGAAGTGAAAATTTTAGATTTTGATAACAATGGATTGATAATAGAGAGATAATCTCTATTAATTAAAGCAACTTTTAGATATAATGGCGAAAAAATTTTATAAACCTGTTAGAATGTGTGTCTCTTGTAGAGAAAGAGATACTCAAGATAATCTGTTTAGGCTTCAGTGTCTAAATGGTAATCTTGAACTTTTTAGTGGGTACGGTAGAAGTTTTTATATATGTAAAAATTGTCTTGCTCAAGAGAAAAAAGCTCTAAAAGCTGTTATGCGTCAATGTAGAAGTGGCGAAAAAGATAAATTTACATCCAGACTAAAGGAGATCATCACTGATGACAGAAAAAGTTAGAGTACACGAGATTGCAAAAGAGCTAGGGATAGCTTCTAAAGATGTTTTAGAAAAAGCAAAAATTATTGGTATTGAAGTTAAATCTGCACAGAGTGTAGTTACTATGGAAGAAGCTGAGGGATTGGCGAATTTTATTATGAATGGTGATGTTCCAGTTGCATCTTCAAAACCAGAAAAAAAAGTGTCTGTAAAAGTAAAGAGTGATACTCCTAAAAAAGAAGAAGTTTCAAAGCACAAAGATACCACTAAAAAAGCAGAAGAAACAC
>Ga0256842_1003541_pt1 | contig 10311 bp, 12 predicted proteins | sample 4559240metaG_FD_185973 | JGI IMG/M metagenome (GOLD analysis project Ga0256842, IMG submission 185973) | Hydrothermal vent microbial communities from Guaymas Basin, Mexico - 4559-240 | ecosystem: Environmental > Aquatic > Marine > Hydrothermal vents | place: Mexico: Guaymas Basin | collected...
AAAAACATTTTAAAAACTTTTATCGTATGAACCATTACAAAAGTTAATAATTCTTTGTCTCCGACGGTTCTTCGCCAGAAAGTCAGCAGACCAAATTCTAAGAGCAAAGTGTTAAAACTAAGCCCTTATAATCATATAATTTACTATATAGTTATCTATATAAAATTAGTGTTTTTTAACTTCTGATTTATTAACTTCATTAACTTTTCTTCTAACATGTTCTTTTTTATATGCAGAATAATCAAGAGGATTTTTATCTAATACAAGTACAGGCATTGAACGGTCTGGGCGAAATGTAGTGCCATACTGACTAACTTTTGATACATAAGCTATTGCTACATATTTATCAATATTATCAACTAATTTCTCATAATATTCTTCATCTAAACTTATAGTTTCAGTAGTTCTTTTTCTATAACCCTCTTCATCTAAACCGTCAAACTGAACAATAATTTCAGTACCATAAGTCACTGCTTTAGTTTTATAATCTGTTACCTCAGTTGGTTTAACTTCATATAGTAAACCTATTAAATGTGTTGTTGCCATGTGTCACTCCTATGTATATAAATAAAATTTACTTAGTTCTAACTATGTTAAAATTAAGTGTGTAGAACATAAAAAGAGAGTTTTTTACTTTATGGGAAAAATAACCCACCTTATAGCTCTGTGTTTTTATGCTCTACATACTTAACTTATATATCACTTACTATTAAACCAAACAACCCTAGAGAGTGACGCAAACTAGGGAAGATGGGAAACAAGCTTTTAACCACTTCATACTTCATTGGTGGGGATATCCTCGCCTTACATCAAACTATGTATACAATTATGTGATTGCGATTTTCTGAATACTATTATTAACAGAATATATAAGTTTCTGATATCTATTTAATGTAGACTCAGTAATTCTTGGATCAGATAATTCTACTTCTAACATCTCATTTATAAATTCTGCTTTTGGATGTTCTCTTAAAAACTCTATATATCCTCTAATTGCACTTTTCGCACCCTTAGTAAGTCCATTTTGTAAAGATACTTTTTTCATAATTTTTCCAATTTTAAGTGCTTTTTTGATATTATTTGCTTGAACAGAAGTGACGCTCTTTATACTTGTATAAATATATTCCATTATCTCATTAGTTGCTACAACTAAGCTATCTGTAAACAGAACTGGTCTTTGTATGTTTTGTGTATTTACTTGCATGGCGTCACTTCCTTTAAATGGAAATATTCCTTAAAATGGAAATATTCCTTTTTGTTACCTATATTATACGGAATTACTACTTAAATAGAAATTAAAATAAGTAATAATTGTATATTCTCTAAATTAAAGGAAATAATTACATGAAAAAATATGAAATAGCAGATATATTGGGTGTTGATACTAAAACATTAAATAATTGGAAAGAGAATAGAAAAGAACTATATGAAATAGTTATGAAACATTTTGAAAATGATAATAATTGTCCAGATTTAAACAATATGAATTATTTAAAAAGTGAGATGGTTAAAGCTATTGATACACTACCAAATGCAAAAACTAAAAAATTCTATCATTTAATGATGGCAGAATTAGCAGAGATGGGGCATTAAAATGAATATGTGGACACTTACTACTTTAATGGGGTTTGGAGGAATGTTTTATCTTGTATGGATTATAAAAACAGAATTACCTAAAAAACTTAAAAGAGAAAGAAAAAAAAATAAAATAGAGTGGGAAACTGAAATAAAAAATAAAAAACAACCATATAAAAAAGCTGATAATATGATAGATACAGATTGGGAAAATATTTATAAAGAAAAAAATAATATAATTAAACCTCCTGAAAAAAATACAATAAAAACTAATATACAACCACCATCATACTCGAGTGTAACAGATATAGCAAATTTTTTTGATATAAAACCACCAGAACTAAATAAAATATTTTTTAAACTAGGATGGGCTGAAAAAAGTAATACATGGTGGATATTAACACCAGCTGGAGAAAAACAAGGTGGAAAACAAGAATATGCTAATAAAAAAAAATATATAAAATGGGATAATAAAATAAAAACTAATGTAAATTTACTTAATACTATAAAAGAATTTAAAAATTCTAAAATCAATAAAACAAAAAAAATGACTAATAAAGAAAAGGGTGATAGATATGAAGCTTTTATAGCTGAACACTTTAGAGAACTTGGATATTATGTTTGGGAACATGGTAAAGAAAAAGGTGTTAAAGATAAGAGTATAGATTTAATTGTTAAAAAAGATAAAGATTTTTTATTTATACAATGTAAAGATTGGAATACATGGAAAATAAATCATAAAGAAGTAAAAGCAACTAGATCAGATTTAAGAGAATATTTAAAAAATAAACCAGAGTTTTGGAATCTTATAAAAAATCATGAATTAAAATTATTATATATAACATCTAAAGAATGCTTAACACCTGGTGCATATAGATATATAGAAGAAAATAAAAAAATAGTAGATTATAAAGTTATACCTATAACAGCATAAATAATAATTAAAGGGGTAATTAATCAAAACAGAGGGATTATCACATTAAAGGGGTAGGGTTTTTTCGAATCTCTCCTCGTCCACCACTTGAAGAAATATAACTACTTCAAATTAAACTTCCAAAATTTAAAAACTTTATTTCATAATCTTAGTTAAAAAACTATTCAATTGATTTGCAAAATTATGTGCATCTTTTTGTGAAAAAGGTTTAGGTCCTTTAGTGATTTCACCACTATCTCTTATCTGTTCCATTAAATTTCTCATTGCTAGATATTGTTTTATATTATCTCTAGTAAAAAGTTCACCTCTGTGATCAATTGCATGAGCATTTTTATTGATGATTCTATCAGCTAATGGGATATCAGCTGTGATGATTAAATCACCATTCTCAGCCATCTCTACAATCTTATGATCAGCTTCATCTGCCCCAGCTTCAACTATTATATAATTAACATATTTGGATTTACCAATAGATACTTTTTTATTTGAAACTACAAATGTTGGAATTTTTAGTCGCTCTATTGAACGAATTAGTATAGGTTTTAGTAAATTTGGAAATGCATCTGCATCAACATATATTTTAAACATTTATTAGCCTTAATTTTTCTTCTCTTTTTAGTTGTTTTATCTCATACTCTCTTTTAGATGCACTGCTTCTAGTTTCAGAAGTTTCAGTATATACTATTTTGACTGGTCGTCTAGCTTTTGTATATTTTGCACCTTTGCTGGAGTTGTTATGCTCCTCTAATCGTTTTTGAACATCTTTAGCGATTCCAGTGTAAAGAGTTTTATCATTACATTCAACAATGTAAATAAAATATGACATAAGATTCTCCATATAAGTTATGGAAGAATTGTAGCATATGCTTTAATAATTATGGATTGATTAGGAGATAGGATGCTAAGAGAATGATGCTTAGTCTAAATAAATTGATAGCGACTACCCCAAATATACTCATATTATAACAATTGGTACAGATAGAATATTTTTTATTTTCGTAAAGAGAATAGATTGTATAAGTTATATTTATTGCTAGCACTATTAATGAAAGATATTGTTGATAATTCCAAAGTTTAGAGTTCTCTATAAAAAATGATGAGCCTAAAATTAGAAGCATAAATACCATTAAATAGTTAGATACATTTACAAAATAGTCTCTGTTAAATTTTTTTGGTGAAGTTGGACAACTTGAGAGAGTATTATTTAAGTTAGTTTCAAATCTATTTTTTGCATCACCTTTTAATTGTGTTAGAAAGTTTGCTCCAAAAAGATAATCTATTTTTCTCTGAAGTAAAATAGAAAAATCTCCATCAGCCTTAATCGAATGTTGTTCACCTTTTCTATCTTCATATACCAAGCTTATTTTTTCATATCTAATCATCTCTGCCTGAATATTTGGAAAGTATGAACTAGATTCTATGCTATTAACCAGACCTTTTTTATTTAAGATTCTAGGGTTAATTAACTCTAAAAATTTACCATCTTTTTTTACAACAACTAAATTATAATAACTACCAACCTGACTAGCACTAAGTCCATCAAGTGAATTACTCTCTGCTGTTTCTTTTAAATCATCAATAAAATTATAAAGCTCATCATCAAATGTTCGAACATCAGGAGCATACTCTATCCCTGTTGGAGTTGGATATGTGATTATTTTTTTAATCATAATTTAAAACCTTGTAATTTATAGAGATATGGAAGTGCGGGGATAGTAGAGCAAAATGCTCTACTTTAAAGATTAGTGATGACTTTTAAGTATTAAAACAGACATTTTAATATTGATTGCAACAAATCTAACAATCTGCCAAAGAACACAAGTTCTCATAAATTTTTGAGTACCACTTGGAATCATTGTTCCAAACTGAGGTGTATATGGTTCAACATGTTGTACATGTGAATGGTCTTTTGTTACTTCTTCTTTTTTAATTTCGCTCATGATAAATATTCCTTAATTTTATTATTTTATCTTTATTCAGGGATTAAAGTCCAACCTGGTTTAAGTTTTGCTTTCCATATAAAGGCATGGTGAAGTAAGTGCTTAACCCAGTGTGCAGCAAGACCAATCTCACCAGTTGTACCATTAATATCTCTACCTGTACCTGGGTATTTTTTGAAATCTGGAACAATAGGGAAAACAGTCATCGCAGCAGCAGTTCCACTCAATAATCCTTTACCAGAAGATGCAACACAAGCTGCACCCATCTCTGCCATACAAGATGTATGAGTTGGTTCAGTTGTTTTACCTGTCATCATATCAACAATACTAGAAACAACAGCCTTACCCATCATAGCTGATGGCATACCAGTTCTTGGAGGAGTTGGTGTGATAGGTGTACCATTTGGTGACTTCATCGGTTTAGAGATTGGATGTGGAGGAGCAAAAGCGATACCTGCTGCAAAAATATTTTTATATGCAGGTGATTGTAGCGTTTTTGGCCAATCTGATGGTTCCCAATCGGCATAAGAAGTTTTAGTGTAATCAGCATCAACTTTCATCATACCATTTGGAGCAAATACACTGTCTGTAATATCAGAACCATCTTTACCATAAGCTTTCATACCAACACCAGCAAATGGTGGGATAAGCATAGCAAAATCAAAATCTTGAGTATCAATAGAACCATCTAATGACTCATAAGTAACCATACCTTTTTCAACTTTATTAACATGAGCTCCAATAATCCAATCCATACCCCGTTCAGCATAAAGAGATTCAGCAAATACTTTAGATGAAGTGATAAAACCACCCATCTTAAAATGAAGCCCACCCATACCAAAATCACCAAGGAATGATTCATTAGAGATCCAAATCATATCTGCCATATCACGAACACCCTCTTCACGAAGCTTATGCTCAATATTGAAGATATACTCAAAGGCAGCACCTTGACAAGTACACATACCATGACCAGTACCAATTAGAAACTTTTGTCTAGAACCTGATTTCATTTTCTCTATACATATGTCAAGTTCGTGTGCAGCATGAATAGCATGATCAGCAGTACATACTGAAACAGTATGCTCACCCATAACAGTTCCTTCACCAAGACCAGGAGTTGCACCAAAGTTTAGTTTTGGTCCTGTCGCATTGATAATATAATCATACTCTAGCTCTTCAGATTCACCCTCTTTACCTTGACCAGTATATTCAATAGTAACAAATGATTTATCAATTGTTTGAGAACCATCAGGATTTAGAGAAACTGCTTTTGCTTGTTTATAAATAACCTTTGTTTTAGCATAAACTGGTGCTAAATCAAAGGTTACATCCTCTTTACTCATCGCACCAACACCAACCCAGATGTTTGATGGAATCCAGTTCCATTTTGCATTTGGAGTTACCATTACAACTTCATGCTCATTTCCGAGCCATTTTGCAGCGAAAGATGCTGCTGTATGACCAGCTACACCTGCACCAAGAATTACTAATCTTGCCATATTATATTCCTCAATATTAATTCTAAAGTAAGTGTATCTGAAAAAATAAGAAAAGAGTTATTATATTACTAATCATTATTATACTAAGAAGTTATATATGAAATTAAATCCCTGTATTTAGGGATTTAATAGCTGTACTTTAATTAAAAAAGTGGAAGACTTTGAAAATATAATAAAATTTTAAAATTATTTATTTGAGTCTAGTGTGTAAAAATTACACACTATTTGTATAAGTAAAACTAATTTAAGATTTTAGAAATAATCTCATAAGTGTTTTTAGATAGATTTTTTGTAGATATGATTCTTTTTAATTCTATTTTCATTAACTCTTTATTTTGTTCATTCATTTTTGCATATATTTTGAAAGCCCCAGACAACCCTGATGCCATTTGTGCATTTATTTTGTCTATCTCTATAATTTTATCTGCTACAAATTTATATCCACTACCATCTTTTAAGTGAAAATGTTTATAGTTTCTTGCAAATGTTCCTATGAGTGAACGAACAAGATTCGGAACTTTTTTATCATAAGCTTTATCTTCTTGAAGTTTTATAACTCTATTTAGTAAAGCATCTCTATTTGAAGCTGATAGTATAGAGAAGTATTTATTCATAACTAAAGTGTTATCTTTATATCTTTCATAAAAATCTTTTAAAGCTATCTCTCTAAATTCAGAAGATATATTTTCTAAAATATCTAGTGCTACGATTCTGTCTGTCATTGTTATAGATTCATCATATTGTTTTTTAGCGATGTTGATAATCTCATCATTTTCTAAACTAGATAGAATCTTTAAACAACGATTCTTAATCGCTCTTTTTGATATATTTTGAGAATCTATCTTTTTTGACAAAGGTGAATGGTTATTTTTATAAATCTCTAATAGTTTATCTTTATATGTAATTGCTAAATGTTTTTCTAGTCTCTCTTTGGCATTATAAATAGGTTCAAAATCAACTATATCCATTCTTTGCATCAAAGTAGATACACTAGGTAACTCTAATAATAGTGCTTTGTATGATAGGTCTATATCAAGATTTAAAATTGAACCATAAGCTTCAACAAATCCATCATCTATATCTCCATTATTCATAATTGTTTCTAAAGTATTAATTGCAAAAGATTGAGCAGATTCATATCTTACAAAGCTGTTAGAATCGTATTTCATTAAAAATGAAAAATTTTGTTTCTCTTGTTTTACAATTATAGGTGCAGAGAAGTCTCTGTTTATGGATAAAATAGGTTCTTGATCTATATTTTCAAAAACAAACTCTTGATTCTCTTTTGAAATAATTAAAGTTTCACTTAGAATCTCAACACCATCTTTATTTAGTAAAGCAATTTTAAGAGGAAAAAAGTAAGGCTCTTGTTTTTTAGAATCTTGAGAATCTGGAATGATTTGTTTTAGTTTTAATATATATGTTTTATCTTCATAACTCTCTTTTACTTCAAGTGTAGGTGTTCCATTTTGATGATACCATCTTTCAAATTCACTTAAATCAATTCCACCTGCATTACTCATAGCCCATAAAAAATCATTTGTAGTAACAGCTTGACCATCAAATGTTTTAAAATAAAGATCTGTTGCTTTTCTATAATTTTCTTCACCCAAAAGTGTATGAATCATCCTAATAACTTCTGCACCTTTCTCATAGACAGTTGCTGTGTAAAAGTTATTCATGGATATATAAGATTCTGGTTGGATTGGGTGAGAGGTTGGTGAGGCATCCTCTACAAACTGTCTCTCTCTTAGTGATTTTACATCTTCGATTCTTTGAACCTCTTTAGAGTTTAAATCTCCACTAAAACATTGATCACGAAATACTGTTAATCCCTCTTTTAGTGTGAGCTGAAACCAGTCTCTACAAGTTATACGATTCCCAGTCCAATTATGAAAATACTCATGAGCTATAACAGATTCTATCCCCATAAAATTAGCATCAGTAGCAGAATCTTCATCTGCTAAAACATAATGTGAGTTAAAAATATTTAAACCTTTATTTTCCATTGCTCCCATATTAAAACTATCTACTGCTACTATATTATATATATCTAAGTCGTACTCACGACCATATTTCTCTTCATCCCAAACCATAGACTTTTTAAGTGAACTCATAGCATGACCACATTTAGATTCATTCCCTTTGTCACAATATATATTTAGCTCAACATAATTTCCACTAGCAGTAGTAAACTCATCATTTACGATTCCAAGGTCTCCAGCTACAAGAGCAAAAAGGTAAGATGGTTTAGGGTGTGGATCGTGCCAAGTAACACCGTGTCTAGAATCGTAAGAATCGTGGCAAGTAATTTTGTTTCCATTACTTAGAAGTATTGGATATAGATTTTTATCAGCAATAACAGTAGTAGTAAAAATAGACATAACATCAGGTCGGTCAAGATATGGGGTGATACTTCTAAAACCTTCTGGTTCGTTTTGAGTACAAAAGATAGAACCTGATTTGTATAGTCCCTCTAACTCTGTGTTATTTTGTGGATAGATTTTATTTATTATTTTTATAGTGAAAGATTCTGGTACATTTAAAATTGTTAAAGATTCATCTTCTATGATATATCTAGAATCGTTTAATCTTAAATCATTTATCCATAACTCAAGTAATTCTAAATCTACTGAATTAAGTTTTATATTTTTAGTATTAGAATCTTCTTTTGTAATTTTCATGATATTTTTTACAATAGTATAATCTTCAAATAGGTCAAAAACTAGTTCACAACTATCTATGCTGAACTCAGGCTTTTTATAGTCTTTTAGGTAAATTGCTTTCATATTATTCATTTTATGCCTTTATTTTAAAATTAGTTCTGGAAAGTATGTATGGAGTGTTATAGCAGTAGTAGCTGATAATTTTTTCATAAGTTTGTCAAATTTATCCTCTTTATTCCATATAGGATTTGAAACTTTACTTAATTTAATTAGCTCTTGTTTTGCATCATACATAACACCAATCTTATCAATTAAACCAACATTTTTTGCTTGATGAGCAGTAAATATATGTGCATCAGCATAAATATCTCTTTTATTATAGTCTAATTTACGAGCATCAGCCACATCTCTTGTGAACATATCGTAAGTTCCATGAATTACTTTATTAAGTTCATTTATCTCTATATCACTCCACTCTCTATCTGAAGTACCAACTTTTTTATATCTACCAGCTTGAACAGTTTGAGTTTTAACCCCAATTTTTTCCATAAGTTCACTGACATTAGCACCCTGCATAATTACACCAATACTTCCAACCATAGAACCAGGATTTGCAATGATTTTATCAGCCCAAATACTTGCATAGTAACTACCACTAGCAATTGTCCCTTGTGCATAGGCAACAACAGGTTTTACTTTTGTAAGTCTTTTTATCGCATAAGCTACTTCAACTGATGGAGCAACAGCACCACCTGGAGAATCTACAATAAATAAAACCCCTTTAATATTAGTATCATTTTGTGCATCATCAATCTGTGCTAAAACTTCAGAAACTTCCATAATAGGACCAACTAAAGATATTGTTTGTAGATTGTTTGATGCTAAATCATTTTCACTTTGAGGTGCAAAAAGTAAAAATAGTATAAGCAAAAATATCATCGCTTTAAAATTGTTTTGAATCAATTGTAAAGTGTAGGTGATAGGGGAAAATAACATTTTTAGAAATTTCATTTAGAATCCTTAAATTTTTGAAAAAATTATAGCTGAAAATTATATAATAAGTATGCCTAGGGTTTAACCCAAATAATTTCATAACATTCTTCATGCCTCCAAATTCATAAGCAACTCATCTTTTTTAAATCTAAAAGCACCTAATTAGGCTGTAAATTCATCTTTTACATTTTTTTGGCTCCATCAAGGATAAATTTTATATATTTTACAGAGTATTCGCTATTTTTTGACACTACTTTCTTGTTATAGTTAATTGGTTTGTGCTTAATGATAGACTTTATTTGATTTAAATTTACTGTCATTTCAAACTCACTTCATAAGCTCTTTGTCTTATTGTTTGTAGTAGTTTTATAAACCTCTCATTCACTTTGAGTATAGTCTCTCTTGCATGAGAGACTACCTTACCAGCAATATTATAAAGTTTATATCTGATTGTTTTGACTGTGTGTTTTTTTAGATTTGTATCTAATATTTCTTTGAAAAGTAAAAAAAGATTATAAGCCAAGGTTCCAATATAAAAATAAAATGTATTTGCTTCAAGATTTGAGCTTGGAAGATAGCTCATGTTGAAACCATTCTTAAGTTCTTTAATTTTATTCTCACTTGTTTTACCGCGTTGACGGTGAAGTTTGATTATCTCTTCTGGAGTAAGTTCATTGTCATTTGTAGCGATACAGTAAAAG